>Ga0302140_10003045_pt1 | contig 21663 bp, 26 predicted proteins | sample I_Bog_E1_1_FD_202095 | JGI IMG/M metagenome (GOLD analysis project Ga0302140, IMG submission 202095) | Peat permafrost microbial communities from Stordalen Mire near Abisko, Sweden - I_Bog_E1_1 | ecosystem: Environmental > Terrestrial > Soil > Wetlands > Peat | place: Sweden: Abisko, Stordalen... | reverse complement strand
ATGCTGGGGTCAATTGGAGCCGGTGCCAGGTTCTCGTTCTGTGGGATATGAGGAAGCTGGTCTGGGCTGATACGGCTGTGGGAATGCTTGACGGTGAGATTGGTCCTGAGATATCGGTGAGCATCCTACTTTCAAGGGAGAGCCAGCCAAAACTTACGTGGAGACATCACCGGGGTTGGTCTTGCCAGTGATCAGCTTCTCCCAAGCCTCAGCACACTCACGAACAATGTCGGTGGCATACCTGCAGTAATTAGTGACTGGCTTGAGTTTAGGCATAGGGGAAATCGTACTTCTTGTTCTTGCACTCTCCGGTGAAAGCAAATTGGTTCTCTGGCTTTCCGTCTGGGATTTTGTAGATTCTGAACCATTCATTTGTAGCCCGCAAGAGACCAGGGAGGTGTCGCTCAACATCCTCGACATCATTGAGCTTGGGTGCCAACGGATCGTTGACATCGATGACAATGACCTTCCAGTCGGTTTCTTCCTCATCAAGCAAAGCCATGACACCAAGAATCTTTACTTGCTTGACTTGTCCAGGATATCCGACCAGTTCACCGATCTCGCAGACGTCCAATGGGTCATTATCGCCCTTGGCCTTTGTCTCAGGATGGATAACGTTGGGATCTTCCCAGGTCTAGAAGCTAGTCAGCCTGCGAGTCTTATGCGGGTATGAGTACTCCAACCTGAGGGAAAGCACCGTAGTTCCAGAGATAACCCTTGTGAGGGAAGCAGTTGCGGACGAATCGAAGCTTGCCCTTCTTGGTATCTTGCTGTAGAAACACACAGAATCAGCTATCGAACTCCAGCACACGTACGGTAGGAGGAAGTGGTAGTAATCGTATACCTTGATGGGGTTTAAAGTTTGCTCCTTGCTAATCTATTTGAACGGTTTTTGGTCAGCGATCATTTTTCTGCGGGCTTGTGGATGATTGTGATGGCGGGGTCGGTGAAGCTCGCAGCTTCCACACAAATAGCTGCAGAAAACTCACCTCCATCTTGGCATTGGTCCATCTTGGAATCTCGACGACCATGTTCAAGATAGTTTGCTGTTCATTGGCGTACAAGGGGATGTCGTGGAATGGGGAGACTGGAACTCCATCCTTCTCAAGGTAGATTCGGTGCTCCAGAGTGTTAGGAGCTCCGACCTTGCGAGTGGTGTACTGGGAAGCCATGTTTGCGGTGACCGTAGGAGGAGTGATTGAGGAGGAAGAGGAGCTCGAGAAGTGTCGAGCTATTTGATTTGTGCGAGAAGAAATTTTGTGTGTATTATTGGATGGCGCCAGTGTGGCAGGCGCGAACGAGAACGAGAACGCCTGCAGCTTATGGCACAAGGCGGTCGAGGGGTGAATGCTTGCAAGTGATCCACGTGTTGAAGCTCGAATGTACTGACTTCTGAGGAACATCCAAACAGGCTGGAGGATGGAGATGAGACCGGGTCAATGGAGAGGGTCGTAATTGGCTCTGGTCTATTGACTTAATTCTTTCCGGCGTCAACTGCCTAACTGCTTGCTCTGCTCTCAAGATCCGGAGCAGAGGCGAACAGGGAGTAACCGAGATATTCCCGTTCACCGGGCAGTCTAAGCGACCAGCGATAAGCCACGTGATCTCGAGATAACATCAAATTATTCGAATGGTGAAACCAAATTTAATCATTATTGCAATTCTTTTCACAACAGACCGTACAATGTTATGCAGCGTCTTACTTCGGCCATCATGACATCGGTAAAACGGGTCCCTATCCCTGCTCGCGGAGTCGACTACAGGGGCAAGATCGTGCTTGGTGAGTCCTCTATACTCCTCTTCGCGTGAGAACACCATCCGCAACCTATAGAAAGTCTTTACTAAATCGGGGGATGCTCTTAGCCCCAATGGTCAGATCGGGAGAACTTCCATCTCGCCTGCTAGCTCTTCGGTATGGGGCTGATCTTGTCTGGGGTGAGGATTCCCTCTCTGACTTATCCCCAGTTGACTAACCCTTGCGCCAGGACCCGAAACTGTGGACAGATCCATGATCGGAACGACACGCAAGGTCAACGAACGCCTCTCTACCATAGATTTTACTCGGTTGCCATCTCACGGCTCAAAGGATCCTCGGAAGGACCAGAAAGAAAGCTTGATCTACAGACTTCACCCAGAGAAAGAAGGGAAGCGCCTCATATTTCAAATTGGCACATCGGACCCAGAAAGAGCTGTCCAGGCAGCAAGAATAGTGGCAGCAGACGTTGCAGGAATTGATGTCAATGCAGGATGTCCGAAACCTTTCAGTACAAGTGGTGGAATGGGAGCTGCTCTTTTACAGACACCAGATAAACTCTGCTCGATCTTGGAGGCATTGGTGAAGGACATATCTACGGAATTCGAGATTGGAATCAGTGTAAAGATTCGTTTGCTTGAGACAGCTGAATTGACGGAGGTCCTGGTCAGGAAGCTATGTGCTACTGGTATTACTGGGCTGACAGTTCACTGCCGAACGACTCCTATGCGACCACGGGAAAGAGCCATACGGGGACAACTGAAGATGGTTGCGAACATCTGTCGAGAAAATGGGGTGGCTTGTCTTATGAACGGAGATGTTGAGACTCGAGCTCAAGCAGAACAATTAATCGCCGAATTCGGGGTTGACGGAGCAATGATCGCAACAGCCGCTGAGACAAACTCAAGTTGCTTCAGGAGTGAAGCTGATGGTGGAGTGGCTCCCTGGCAGGAGGTCGTTGAGCAATACATCAAAACTGCTCTGGAAGTCGAAAATCGATTTGGAAATACCAAATACTTGCTCAATCATCTCATCCCTGGGAAGCAAGCTGTCTATAGAGAAGTCACGACCAGCAGGAGCTACCACCAAGTCTGCCAAATGCTCGGCTTTCAGCATCTCGAGGCGCAGGCTAAGGAGATTGACGAGAAGCTCGGAATCACCCCAGACACCCAAGCTCAAGGAAGGAGAGGAAAGAAAAACAAGACTGCGATGGCTGCTGGAGGTAATCCGTCAAAAATACGGTCAGTCGAGGCCGAGGAGAAGAAATCTCGTTCCGAAAGAGGTATTCAAAACCAGCCTATTGCGGCTGTAAATGTATGAGAAGAAATTCCATCTGGATACATTTGGGCCGGACAAACAACGGCGTTGAATTTGACGGATCTTAGCCAAAGCCGAGAATACAGAAGGGAAGAGGCGTTGCATATCATGGTGCATGGAGTTGCTTATATTTGGATGGACTTATAGTCATCCTGGCATAGAGAATAGTGTAATTGTACGCTACATAACGCAAGGTTCGTATTTCAAATCACTTGCTATGCCCACGGGACCGTGTCCTGCTATGTTTTGCGCGTCTCTTGGTAGCCTTCATCGTAAGTGCTAACCACAGCACAAAGTTGCCTCTTCCTGAGCCCCGCTTTCTTATGTCAGTCTCCTTACAATTCGGTCATGTTTTCTTGTACATACCTTGTATTGATCGTTTCCCAGCTGAAAACAAAAGAGCCAAACCACGCTCCGATACAAATGGAAAGTAAAATGAATCCATTGTAATACATAGCCAGCAACATAACGAAGTACGCAACCGCAAACTGCAACATATGGAAAGTTGCTCGAGCTGCCTGCTGCTTCAAATTCGGACGAAATTTCGGCTGGGGTGAATTCGTCAAAGGAACCTGATCACTGTTCGTGGAAGGAAGCAGCCCTTTTGTTTCGCTACTATTGTGCCCAGGGTGGGCAAGCTGGTGTTGGCGAAGGAGGTAGTTGTCGTATACTCTGGCCATTCTGCGCAGGAATTCGAGAGACATGACGAGAAGGACGACTCCAAGGCAGGAAGCAGCAAAGATCCCATTAGAGGTTATGTGCCATGATTCGGAGATGAAGCCTGTTATGTCATCAGCTGGTTACAGTCATCCACGAGTGTGCTCTTACAAGAATCAACCGTGTTCCAATTCCACAGCATCTAAAAGGCTTTGTAAGTTCATTATCCCTTCAATCCTTATAGCTTATCCCAGTACAACGTACTCACAGAAATCTTACATGGCGAAGTCGTCCCACTCGACATCGCGGTAGCAGTTGGGCTTGCCGAGGTGGTGGTTGTCACCGGATTCATATTGCCCATATCCATAATTGCAATACGCTCTGTTCCGTTTGTGGGCTTGTAGTGATTATGAAGATTATCACTGCTAAGTGCTGGTTCAATTCAGTCTCCTCGCTCGACAGTGGTCGCTCTGGAATGCTCGGTTGGTCCATTGGAATGTATCAATATTTTAATCGTGTGGCACTTGAACAAGGTAAACTCCGGATCAAGGGATTGACTACACAAGCCTGAATTTCTACTGTGGATGGTGACCCAATGTCTATTTTTAATCTGAACACGTTTTCTACGCATTCTAAGAATAACTTAAAGTAACAGTACCAGACTTTTGACGCTCAAAGGACCCTTGGTTTGCCACCAGTAGAGTATCAGCACCATTCCTGTCCGGATCGTCTATTAGGGTGTGAATGTTCCCATGAAATCAGACCACCGCAGACCTTGAGATTGCCCGGCTCTCCAGCGAATGCTGTCTGCATCACAAAAAGGCCAGGCTTAACTCGATCAACATCACATGAGTGACTTTTATGTTGCGTTCCAAGAATGTCTTCTCTACAAATAAATTACAAAGTCGATGCTTAGAAGCCTTACCGTGAGGTAAATAGAGCAAGCGATACTAATCTAACCTCTCCCTTTTAATTTTGACATCAGCAGTTCCTCCCACCCACGCAAATAATAGAACAGACGAAGCCACCCTGTTACAGGAAAGTAACGCACAAGACCATGATCATAGACGCTACCAAAGAACGCCAACAAGCAAGCACTAGACAGAAAATGTCCTCCCGAGCAACACTCGAAGTGACAGTAGAAGTCAGAAATAAATTCAGTCCATGAATGCATCCTCATTGCTGACAGAAGCATTGAGACCAGAGGCACCTTCGCCATCTTCTGGTGGACGTTTGGCCTTGAATTCTTTAGCCGACTCTCCTTCTGTGGTCTTCTGGTCATCGTGAGTTGCCGCCTTGTTAGTATCCGAAAACTTTTCTGAGGTAGAATTGGTATCATTATTTTGCTCCTCCTTGGCCGCTACCTTCGCAGCTTCTGCAGCTGTCTCAGCATCTGCTGACTTTGTCTCGAAATCCTCGATAATTTGGGCAACGTCGGATCTCATCTTCCGTTCTTGCTTCGGCATCATTTGGCCTTGAGGAAGTTGAGTTCCGGACACGACCTCCGTATAATCTCTCTGCATTTTCATGAAAATCTCATCAGTCTGTTGTCCCATGGACCGCTCAACTTGTTTACACATGTCTAGCAGTCGGTTTCGAACTTCGTCGCAACTCTCTTGGAACATCTCGGAGCGAACGTCATCAACATGGGTTGCCATATGACTTTTCATTCTTGCGAAGCAACCTGAACCTGGAAGATGTATTAGTGATAGGCAGAGAAAGGGGGACCATCGAGTTATCATACCAGATTCCTTTGCGCACCAATCATAAGCAGTAGAGAGATTACGGGCAATGACCGGAGTGAACTCTCGATTTGCCTCTCGCTGTAAGTTATTGATAACCTCGACCATTTGGTTTGTCAGCTGGGTGAAGATGTTTTCGTAGTTGCGAAGTTGCTGGCCAAGCAGTGCTATGCCAGCACTTCCGGCTCCAGCCTTCTTGCTACGTGCTTCGATTTCACGATGAAAGGAAGTCAGAAGGTTCCTCGAAGATCTTGTGAAGGATTGGAGAACTCGGGGCATTCGTTGAGCAAAGACCCGCTCCCAATGGCTGGCCAAGTGCTTTATGATAGGCTCAGTCCTATCCATATCCGCGTCAGCTTATTCTTGAGCGACCAAAAGACCAGCACAGCAAGGCTTACAATTGGAGGTTAAGATCGTAAGGTCCTTGGGCGTTTGAGAAGACACCCTCTCGTCTCATAATGGCTGTTCAATTAGTGACAACTTCCAATAACAAGATGACTGCTCATACCTTTGTACGTTGCCCAATAGAACCCACCAAGAGCACGGTTATCCTAGAAACATTGTTAGCTCGTTGCAGAACTATATTCAAAACAAGATATACTTACGCGATTGACTGGGCGGTGCCATTTGCTTACCGTTACATTCGCTTCAGATATGGCAGCCTCGATCAATTGGTCGTAATTCTCAAAAATCTGCTCAGCCAAAGCCTCATTCATCTCCTTCAGGCAGTCTCTGACAGCACTATCGAGAGACTTTTCCAAAGCATTCAGTCTCAGCTTCAAGAAACGTGATTCAGCTGCGAGTTGAGTATCACTCAAATTGAGTCCGGTCCCATCGTTCAAAGCCCACAATCTCAACGAATTCAACGTTTGGCTGAGGTTAGTCAAGAAAGCTCGGCAATTTGAAGCTCTTCCTGCCTCGGTGAGTTTTTTGCAGTGAGCTTGAAGCTGAGGAATCTCGGTCTGCTCGGCAGAACGGAATCCAGGCACCTTATTGTCTCGTTGCAAACGACCTTGAAGTTTCTGGTACGCACGAGAGCTCACACAGAAGACTGGCAACGAGCGTGCGACTTCATCATAGTCACGAAGTTCTTCGTCGGGGTTGAATTTGTCTGGGTCTTCCTCCTGGGCAGATTCCATGTCGAGTTCACGAATGCCATCGGCAAAATCTCGCTGGATAGCGTCTCTTGAATAATTGTTTCGACCCTCAATACACAGAGCACTCTGTAGCAGTAAGAGTCAGTAACTAGTATCATAGTATGGTCGAAATTCCTTGTTCATATCTTTGATCACTCACCATGGCAGTTTCAATCTTTGCTTGCGCCTTTTCCGAAGTCTTTAACTCCTGATTGAGCTTCTTGATCTTGTTATCAATTTCACTCTTTTCCTGACGGGCCCGCTTTTTATCTTCTTTCAATTGGGCAAGCTTTGCCTCGATTGCAATCATTGTAAGGGGATCACCTTTCTCAGAATCGTTATCCGAGATGCTTTCAGCGTCTGAGTTGTGGTCGTCCTCATCTTCATCATCAATGAAATCATCGTCCTCGTCGTCAGAGATGGCTCGCGAGGTCTTAGCCTTCTTTCGGGACTTCGACGAAAGTTTCATGGACCGCTTTCTCTTCTTCAATGCGTCGGTTGGAGCAAATACAGTTTTGCCATCGTCGAAGTCGTTTCTCAAATTGTCCCAGACCTCCATAGAGTCGTCCGCATCATTGATGATCTCAGTATAGACCCCTTTAGACTCCCTCAAATCTTTTATTGATTGCTTCAGATCTCTCTGCTCCTTCTCTAGCTCGTCAATTCTTTGCCAGTCCGCAGCTGTGCCTTCTTCTAAGCCTAGAGTCTCCGATGCTTCTACAATTGAGATGTCATCGGTCTTTGAGCAAATGAATGTGATGCGAGAATAAGTGCCATCAAACTTGAGTTGGCGCTTGAAGGACTCTCCCAAGAGAGATTTCGCAGCCTTATCGTCGACAGCCTAGAAAGTTAACGAGTTAGTAATCTCCATATTCGGTTTGTCCTAGAAAAAAATTGGACAATACCCGATTGATTGGCGCCACAATAAAAAGCCCCGTACACTGTTTCATATATCCTGAATCGAGTTAGCTTTGGACAGTCTGAATATCATGAAATATTGATGACATTCAAGTTAGCATGGAGGAACCAGGCCAGCAAGTGTGAGGAACAAGGTGGGCGAGACATTGAATAGGAAAAGGAGACCATGTTCGGGCCTCTCATTCGAACAGCCCCAAGGCAAAATCATGCTTACCTGCAGCGACAGCGGCACGGGCTGCGTTTGAGTCATGCACACCTGGTAGATCAACAATAACGGCACCCGTGCTCAGAGCATCTGCCTTAGTATAGATTCGAACCACCTCAATCAAGGGCCTTGAAGTTTTGTTAGTGCTCTTTTCGAGAAAATTCTCAAATTGGGATCTTATGAATAGTGAGATTTGCATGAGGTTTGAGCGAATTGACTTGCAAGTCGAGAGATGGGATTCAAAGGGAAGTTGTGTGCATGAGAATCAAGTACTAACCAGAATTCCATTTGTTTCTTCTCGCCCTTTTCCTTTTCTTTGCTGTGGTATGCGAGTCAGGTTGTATTTCACAGAGAATTGCAGGGCCTCGAAATCGGGATCATAGAAGCACGAACCTATCCACATAATGCTGCAATGCCCGATAGAAAGCTTCAGGGCTTGATTTAGCAACCTTTTTAACACTGCCCAGCAGTTCCCTGACCCCAGGCTCTCTCATCAGTTGCTCGACAGTGCTGGCAGCGAGCTCTTCCTTGGTCTTGTGCGGGTAAACGGCTTTGATCTTTGCGTATGCGATGCCCGCTTCTGATTCCGCATTCGTACAATCTCGCGATACCTGCATAAATGAGCATCGCACCACGCGCAGCTTTAGCATTACGCACCTGGCCATTACCGTCAATCAACTCAGTCAACGAAATTCGCAGGTCGTGCTCCCAGTCTTTTGCTGAAATAAATTTGATTTCCGCACGATACCTCTCGTTTTCATTGTCACTTGAGTTCCAGGACATTTCTGTAACAACTGCGGTACAGGCTCGCATACCTGGAAACCTCCTAATCAGCATTGTCTATGTAAACGATCAAGGGGCTCGCAGTGGCAACATGTATCAAGGGATATTCGTACTCAGACAGGCGAACTTACAATTTGTAGGCACTAATCGCTCTTCTTCAAGGATAGCATTGATCACCGAGCTTTTTCCCGCACCTGTGTTCCCTACAACACCAATAATTGTTGGAGTATCCACTTTGTGGCTTAGCAAATTGTCTAAAGATAGTCAGCATGAATTTCGAGGCAAGAGCAAAGCAACCTCACCAATCTGCTGAGTCCAATGTTGTGCGTCCCTATTGACAGAAGCCATGTCTGCCAATGGGGCCTTGAGTTTCATGAGAAATCGTTGACTGCTTCTCATCTCAGCCTCCAGCTCTTCGGGAGAACCTTTCTCAATAATTTTTTGTACGCGCTCATGTTGGGAGGGTTGCTTCGGAGAAGGCACGGTGGCAGAAACGCCAGCAAGTTCAGTCATCGATGATGTTTCACTGTTGACAGCCTCTTTCTTCACCGCGCTCGTAGCGAAAGGGTTGGGCAACAGGACGCTCGAGGGAGAGGCACGGGTAAAGGCATATGGAGTACTTCCTGTTTTCGAGTCAGCTCATGAGAGATTGATAATGATAGACTCCAAGGTTGAGGCGGCATATATTGTCTGCACTTACTAGTCAGAACAGGAGTTTGTGATCTCGGAAGCACATCTCCATTCTCGTCCTTAACTTGCACTGACGGAGACACGCTATACGGAGATGCGTATGAAATTTCGACCTTGACAGGAACACTGTCTTTTTCAGGAATCGAGACGTTTGGAGTTGCAAACAGTTGAGTATTCGTGGGCTGGAGAGGCGTCCTAGTGGCACCAGAAGATGACGGTGTTGAATCCATAGCCTCTTCAACCGCAGTGAAGACTACAATATTATCTTTCAAGTGATTAAGCTCTCTCATTTGTACCCCGTCACTAATTGGCTTGTGTGCGAAATTGAAATTGACGTTAACTCCAGTTCGCTTTTGGTAGGCACCTTTGAGTTTGGAAACAGAGTGTTTCTAGAGACGATCAGCGCTGAATTCGCCTCGAAAAAGTCTTGAACTTACTGCCTTCACCTTAAACCATAAAAAGTCAGAACTGACTGCAGCTTCAGAATGTTTGTCGTGTTGAAGGACCGCTATTGCGAATTCTTCTTTCTGGAGGTCGACCTCGGGTCGATTATCCAAAGCGATAGCATGCACCCGTTTATACTCCGTGCCTGCCTCAAATAGATTTACGGAAGGAGAGTCCGAACCCTCCATGGTTGTGGCTGGTAACCGCAATGGATGCTTTCGAGAAGCTCACAACCTAACGAATCACTGGTTGACTTAATATTCAGGTCGTGCTGAGGCTCTTCCAAAGAAGCTGTCCAACCATGGGATTGGGATTGAACGACGCGTTGAGAGCTTGAGCAGGGGTCGACGCGCCAAAACACGCTAGCTACCACCCACGTGACATATGCCCCACCGGCTTCAACCCCTGAAAGGTTCGCTTACAGGAAACTCGCTCGAGACGCCTGACTTCTCGACGGCTTGCAATCGAGCCTCACCTGGATAACCATCACCTTTGATTCTCCTAACTTGCAGACAATCGATCTAGCCTTCCTTCATCGCTGATGTACATTAATAATGGCGTTTTCTGTTCTCGCGTGTCTATACAAACCAGGGCCTAATTCCGTGGCACCCTGCGCCATGCTGATAATAGAATTCATTAGCTGCAATGATTTAAACAACAGCACCGTAACCAGATCGTTTCAACGGTCGACGCCGAGAGCTACCGAACTCCCAGAGCTGATTCGGTATACACGGGGGTCTGATGTGGATTTCACCCCTCTACATCCTTGACAGCGGACTCTCAGACGCTGGTGCAACCTAACATCACGCGATGAACATCCGATAGATGCAGCCTCCGGGCAAGGCCCCCCCTTCACTAAATTTTTTTGCCTCTCTCTATTCACATCATACTGTAAGCCGTGGATTTCCACACTGTTCAAATATATTTATAGAGTTTCTATTGCGTGCTTCATGATGTCGAAGCATTTCAATCATGGACCCTACTACTCCGCCACGCTCGTCTTCTTCGTCACTTAGCTGGTCGTCATGGTCCTCGCCGCCAAGTGTGGCATCGCGCGAGCAGAATCTGCGAGTAGCGGTTATCGGAGCAGGGTTGAGTGGCTTAGCACTAGGACAACTACTCCAGGATGCTCCCAATGTTCAAGTTACGGTCTATGAGAGAAATCTTGGACCAGACAGCCTGTCTGGCTACAGGATAATGGTGTCCCATTTCGTATTGCGACGCCTTCATGCATCCCTTCCGAAGGATATCTGGAGGAAAATTGCTCTAAGCGTTGGGATTTCACCAAAAGAAGGCCATGAACTCATGTTCATGAAAAGGTAATCTTTGCTTCGAGAGGAGAATGCCGTTTTTTCTTCAGAGCTAAAACTCCTTCAGTTCAGGCCAAGGAATGTTCTCATTCGACGCAGAAGAAATGAAAGAATCCTCCTCCGTTTCGCGCTGGCTCCTGAGAAACGCACTCCTCCACAAAAGTAGTCGTTTCGTGAAGTTCGGGAAGACGTTTGAACGATTCGAGAGACTGCCAAACGGGGCGGTGAATGTCTTCTTCGAGGACGGGAGCGTCGACGAGTGCGACCTGCTTGTTGGTGCAGATGGCGTGGGTTCAAAAGTCAGAAGTCAACTGCTCCCAAATTCTAAGGTCTCGGATTCAGATGTTGCTGTCATTTATTTCAAGATTCCCTTGACACCTGACACTAAAGATCTCCTCCCAGCACCATCTGCTGTCATGGTATGTCACCAATTTGAAGTCTTCGAACTGTCATCACTGGCCAGTGTGTTGATCTTATTTAGGCGTTCACACAAAGTAACCAGAATATCATGGTACATTCCTGGGTGAACCCTCGTAAGCCATGGGCAACGAAGTTCGACGACTACGAGATTGCACCCGAAGATTCCTTCATCATGTTCGGCTACGGAAGTCCCGTAAGCGACTTCTTGAACAAGGAACAGCCACCAGGGAAGCTCTCACCAGAAGAATTGAAAGAGGAATGCATCACACGTGTCCGATTAGTCCCCAATATCGATCCAAGATTCATTGCTCTGGCAGAGAAGTGTCTGATCAATACAGCATATGTGCATGTGGTCAGGATCTCCCAAGGCGTCAAACGATGGGACACAAGCTGTGTGACACTTATCGGAGATGCAGTTTTCAAGTACGTTCCCTTCACACGAGTCAAAAACACCCGCTAATATTGAAAGCATTTCAACAATGCTAGGAAAAGGAGCAAATTGCGCCATGCTCGATGCGATCGATCTAACTGAGAGGCTGCGCATCTCAAATCCAATCATGCTCTCAACTCGCCGTTATGAACTGCAGACATGTGCAGCCGAGAATGTGAAACGGCGGCTGAGAGAGCGGCAGCGTAGTGGACTTATTGAGAGCTTGGTCTATTTTGGTGATAACAAGCTCAAGGAGTTTTGTCGTGAGCAGGGTCTGAAGATGGCTATTGGCTGGATCGATGACCCGCGAGCCAAGGACTTTCACTCGAGCACTCAGTCAGTGGTTTAACAAATTATGTCGGGGCATGATATGGCAACAGTGAGATGAAACAGGATCTGGATAGCTTTAAGTGATAGAATTGGGAACGAGAGCGGGCTATTGCAAGCAACTTATATCAATCAGTGCGTGGCGTGACGGCTGGACCCACAAACCATACTTCAGTTGCATATCACTCACACTACGAGATCAAAGCACTCAAACACTACATATTGGAACTCAATTCGGGTATCAACATCCAGCTTGCCATTTCCAGCTAGCTTTACAATCCTCACACCAATTTACCAACCACCGTTTCTTTCCAGGTGGTTAGTAGGATCACGCATAGCGTGGACGAAAGTAGGTATCTCAAGATGCACTCCATGCCAAACCCATCGGTATCGAAGATGCCGTCCAAAAATGCATTTCCCCAAATCGTTACACGAACTTTGGCGCCTCCGCTGCCTGGAAACGCCGAATATACAGATTCTCGTCATCGTCATTAGGTTTGTCTGCTAATAGCCCGCTTTCACTGCACGGGTCGTAGGTATGTAACAAAGAAAAGTAGATGTGTGTCATCAGATAGGTGGCATTTCCGGGTTTGCAGATTTCTTCCTCCCGAAGATAGTCCGTGTCCTGGACTTATTGCGTGGTTTCTTTTCCTTCTCCTTTTCGGGAGAAGAGCGCGATTCAGAAGATTTCTTTCCTCCTGCCTCGTCGCTGTATTTGGATTTGTAGATCCTATAACTTGTTAACGGAGAATAGAATAACGACACACGGGGGCGCTCACCAGCTGTTCCCAATCATGCTGATGCCCTTGGCTTCCGCTTGGCGGTAGAATTTGGCGCTCTTCATGAGATCTTTCTTGCAGCCTACGCCTTGGGCATAACAAAAGCCTGCTTCAGCCAGAGCGTCGGCATCTCCCCAAGCTAATTCGATCAGTAAAACTCCGGAAATATTCAGATGAGAGCGAACTTACAGCCAGCAATTTCGAAACATCTCAAAGCGAGAACCTTATCCTGCTCGATTCCCCAGCCGTTCATGTGACTGACTCCCAATTCGTAAATGCTCAATGCAAACTGTGCCTTCCTTGCTTTCAATTCCATTAAATCGACGGCTTTGCCCTCCTTCATTAAATCTTCATCGTCGGCAACCTCAAGACTGGCAGAATCTGCGGCTTTTCTAAGCCATGCTACGCCTTCTCGTTGATTTGGTCGCATTCCCCAACCATGTCGACAGGCGAGCGCATATAGAAGCATTCCAGTCGGATCATTCTGTCGTGCTGCTAGGCGAAGATGGTAAGTAGACTTGTTTAAAGCACCTGCTTCATGATACTCAATAGCTCGAGCAACATTATCTTCCGACGACAAATCTGCTGTCGGCGCTAACGAGTGTTGGGACCGAGCCTTAATTGTGGACGAGGAAGCAACGGATGGCGAGGAGGGTTCTGTTGATGTGTTGCCCCTCAAAAGGGATGGGCGTTCACTGGAAGAACGGGGAGGATCTGTAAGTGTACGTCCTCGTTCGAATAGTGGCCGCCCAGTGTCTGTGGAGGGTCGACCTGGATCAAGAGATGGTCTACTCGGATCAAATGAAGGTCGGCCAGGGTCTAGCGAAGGTCTTCCAGGATCGAGGGATGGTCTACCTGGGTCAAGTGATGGCCGCTCTGGATCGAAAGAAGGGCGTGAGTGAAGCGTGTCTGGTCTTAAAGAGGACGTAGAAGGTCTTGATGGAGGTGAGGGTGGGGCTCCACCAAACGGTTGGACATTGCTGAATGGGACGGGCTGCTCCCAAGAGTATTGTGACTGCGAGAGTCCTTCCTGAAATATCAACGAATTCCTTTGCAGCATTTTCCCTCTTGGTAACGAAAATTTTGAATATACGTAAGAAGGTGCGGCCCCTGACTCGGCATTGTTGTCTGGAAACCCTTCACTATGCATACTGACAGGTGTATGTGCAGTATCGTCTGCTAGAATGAAGGAAGGTTGGCTATCCCCCGAGGCCTGTCGCGAGGGAGCCTCCATGGGCAATCCATTCATACTGGCTCGGCTCAATGGCCTTGAGAAATTGAACGCAGGTCTTGGTAATCGAGTGCCACCAACGGATATCTCTGAGCTAATCGATGGCGACCTTCCAACGTACATGTGAGGTGATATTGGGGACGTCGATAAGCCACTTCCAGCAGAGTATTTTCGATGCGGTGACATATTTGGTCGTGGGTTAGACGTATTACTTACGTCGTCATCTGAGCTATCCATAGACATTGATCTTGGGCTTGGAGTTCTCTGCACAAACGGCGATCGAGGAGGTGCCAGCCTAGTATCATAGCCACCCATTCTTGACTCGTCGTTAGGTCGGAGTGTGATATGTCGCTGTCGCATGGAATCGTAGCTAGGTCGCATTTGTAAATTGGATGTTGGTCTATCCATATGTCGAGGTTTTGGCTCGTTCTCTAATGAAGGGGGTGATTGATCTCTTCTCGCACCAAAGAAGCTGGCCTCGTTGCCCGGTGGCCTTCGTCCTCGGAATTCCTCTTCATCGCGTCGAGGAAGAGTTGGCACCGGAGGTTCTACTGAAGGTCGCAAGTCGCTCAGGGTCGGATGTACAGACACAGGTCGAAATCCTGGCGTTTCTACTTCAGACTTAAGACCCGAACCAGGACTTGTTGGAGATAGCGGAGTCGTTGCCTCTGCTGACGCAGATCGAAAGTATCCGGGCCTCCCATGGTTCAAAGAATCAATGGTGAGAGGTGGTAATCTGCTCATGCGCTTCCCTCCAGTGCCACTCTGCTGCTCTAGCTGCTTTGCCAGCAGACGGCTTTGCGCCGCGAAGGCATCGAGAGGAGAGAGCTCCGGTGGTATCTCTCCTGCGACATGGAGACGCGGCGATGGCAGCCCTGATCCAAATGGCCCATGCGATTGTGATCGTAGGTCAACAAAGTTCGGTCTGGCGGCCATTGTGCGAGGCCGTCGACCACGAGAGGGTCCAACGCGTGCTCCTCCCTAAAGTAGTCTTATGCTGTTATGCGTCCTGGTAATGATCGTGAATGTTGTTGACGAATGGGTCGGCGAATCGCACGGATTGTTGAAGAAGGAAATACGGGTTACAGGTTTGCCTAGGATGCTCGGACGTTGTGGCTGCAGAAATGAACGTGTTCTGCCGTGAAGCGTTTGAAGGTCGATTCGATGGTCGCGGCGGCTGAGTGCAAGTTGAAGGAGCTTGAAGGATCGTAAAGAAGTATCGATTTCTTGATTTGGTCGAAGGAGTGGCGAGGTGGGTGTGGCGACGGCCGTGAGGTCGCTCTGGGCGCGACGTCTTGCAATTGGGAGGGCACGCAAAGACAAATGGAGCGATGGGTTGGGTTGGGTGATGGATATTTGTTTCGAGTTTTGACGTGCTGGGGGGTGCGACGTGAGGGTCGGGGGGAGGCGATTATTGTCTGAGTGGCCTGCGGGATGTTTTGGATTCGGATTGGTGCACTTGCTTTTGGCATCAACAGGAATGATGGAAATTGGAGCCGGAGCTGGCCACACAAACAAGAACAGGAGCAGACCGAAGTTTCTCACCAAAAAAAAAAGAAAAGGGGGAGCGAACGGGCTTTGCCAAGAACGAGTAACATTCACGATGCTCCCTAGAGGCCAACGCAACCCAACGGGCATTCTTAAAATACCCTGCGTGCAGCGATGTGATTCGACGGCCCCTTAAACTGGGGAAGTGAGCAATCCGCCGCTGACCTTTTTCCGTTCCTTGCCCTGCATTAGCTTCTTTGGGCAACAGACAGGTGATCTCTTATTCACGGATTTGTGGGTTCGAGAAGGCCTGCGTGTTACCTATGGAAACCGAGTGGACCACCCATATCGAGTTATATGCGTCGTGATGTCAAAGATCATGCGTATCGAGCTCCTTCGTCTCTTCTAGATGTTGGCGCTGGGGTCCGTATCGGATCGTATATCAACATAGATACCAAGCACCGCCTCTCACATGCTGATAAGGAGCCGACATGCACAGCACCAGCACCTGCAGCCAGGGACTCCTCCTCCGCACTAATGACCGGACACGAGCCTAGGGGACTTTTTAAGCTCGATCTACCCGCGGCTTTACCAGATGTGAACAGCTCATCCAAAGGTTCAGAGGGTCTGTAACAAAGGGTGAGGGACGACTGTGGTCAAAAATAACATCGTCTGCGAGTCCGTCAATTCCAGCTCGTATCTGACCGCGGCGCTCGTGCTGCGCAAGCGTGGCTTTTGCCCGCCAGTTGCCAGGTGAGGCGAGTCGTCGGGGCTGAAATCCCGGGGTATCAGGGCTTCCAATTTCGATGCTGGGAGCCAATAAGCACGCGAGCGCAAACTTTGTTCCCTCAGCTCTACCAACCTACGAAAATCTTGATTCTCATGATTCAGATAGAGACAAGTGGTCTTCTTTCCTGATCTGTCTCCTGTTCGACCAATTTTGGAAAGAGGGTGTGGTATTACCTGTGCGCACAGATTTTGGAACAGTCTCAACCTGCTTTTGAGGGTGGCGAAAATCAAGGTTCGACCATAGCCACAAGGCTGAATGTCGAAGCTTGATCTGGACAGGCCCCTCACGCGAGCAGTTTCGAGATTTACTGCGGTGCAGTAGGTATCTTTCGCATAGTCAGCTATTTCTTGCGGCGTTAAAGGCTGTTGAATCAGGTTTGTACCTGTGGTACCGGCACAATGATCGGGAGTGTAGTGCACTGCCATATTGGGGTACTACTCCGCCTTAGTGAGCTCTCCATGTTTCTGATCGATTTTTCTGGATATGCAAAGATTTGCTAGTAATATTCCTTACTTGCCGTTACGCCAGAAAGGAGGCTTTCCACGAAGCGCAGGGAAGGCCTCCTTCCGTACTTCCCTTGCAAAGAGATAAACTTGAATCAAATCTTCGCGAGTCTTATCTGGCAAAGTCTTCTTTGACACCGAGGAGGCTTAGAACTGGTCAGTGGAGCCAGATCTGTTGACTCGGTGATTCAGGGGTAAATTCTACTAAGCGAGTCCTTAACTTGAAGATGACTGCCAAGACTACGTAGTGCTTAAACATGGTGCTAAAAGAGTACTTTTGAAGTCGGAGCGAGAAATATGAGGTCTTTAGAATCTTGAATTTGGTAGAATTAGGTGGTAGAGTCAAGGGCGGGGTAGATCGTGGAGTCAAACTCGCACTCCTTCGATCTCTTCGTTCATAATGAAAGCCTCAAGGGAAGATCTTCCATACTGCATCACTTGTTCGCAACAAATCTTTAGGTGACAAGATACTGGGTATATCCTAAAATTTTAAAACGGGAATCTAAATATAAGATTCTAACAAATTCGCAGTCAGAACTTGACACTAAGTAAAATTTTGCAAGACTAATCTGTTTATGATTTCGTGGATAGTTGAGCTGAGTTGACTATGGCTACACATTTCCTCCTCCTCTAGGCTACTTCTCACTGCTCAATCACTCCTCTAGATGCGCTTCAACTTCCCTCAAATACCGCAATGAACGTGCGGTGCCCAAAAATTCACCCAACAGCTTACCAAAGTCCCAACCCAGCCCCTTGGCAGCCAATCCCACCAAGCAATCCTGATCATCTCTCCCAGGTCGGCCCGGCCCCGTGATATTCTATCTGAGCATTAGTCACATTCTTCTATTGCAGCTTCCCAACTTACCGGCTTCATATTAACATCAAACAAAGCAAACCTCTCCCCCTTCCCATGCTTGAATCGCCGAATGTCAATTCTAATCGGCGCCGTCCCTCCAAGTAATTTCGCCACGCCCTCACACTCTCTCGCAACCTCGTCATACTTCGCATCTTCCTTATACTCCTCTTCCGAAACCACTCTCGAATTAGCAGTCACAGCCACAACGCCATTCCAAGGTGCAACTCCATTTACGTGGTTGAACCTCGTCACAATAGGTAAAGCCCAGTACTCGTCCCTGTCTTTGCTCGGCGGCATGACGGTGACAGTAGCCTCTTCACCCACGAGGAACTCCTCGATCATTACCGTAGGACTTTCCTCGAGCAGTTCGCTCACATGAGCTTCGAGGGCTGAAAGGGAAGCGCAGACTTTGACGCCGTAGCTGCCACGGCCTCGGATCGGTTTGGCAACTACCGGGTACGGGAGTTGAAGTTCTTTCAGTTTCTCCCTTAGACTTTCGTCTGAAGAAGACGGCTTGCTAATACTCCAGCCACGAGGTAGGGTAAACTCCCCCGTTTTGCGGAGGATATTGTTGACATATTCTTTGTCGTCGAACTTCTCCACTAGGTTTGGAGGTTGGCCGATGATTTGCAGCGTGTCTTGGAAACGGTCTAGAAGAGCTGATGTCTGGAGTGGATGAGAAGAGAAGAGGATTGTGTTAGCCCAGAGGTGGGTTGCGCCCTGATTGATGGCCGACAGGATTCCAGACTCAGTGTCGGGAAAGCACCAGTCTGATATTGAAACAGGAGAAGGCGTTGGTGTTGGTGTTAGGATCTGGATATTGGGCAGTTTTGAAAGGGTGTAAGCTATGTCTGCACCAGAATCTTGATATCCTGTACTTCGCGTCAGAAGAAGGGTTATGGAAATGGGGAGAACGCAATACCTCCTGGTTTCATTGGCTTGTTGATACCGTTGATTGGTGGCGGCGGGGAAGCCTGATAGAGAATTGCTATGCGTTTCGCGGTGTCGCTTGTTGAAGACATTGTTGAACTTGTAACTGACTGCTCTACGATGCCGAAAGTGGGGGGTGAAGCTGTTGTACCAAGAGTCTGGGTCAAGTTGTGGACTGTAACGTGTTGACGTGATTCATCGATTGACTGCATGGATGTCAGAATTCATTCCGCTCATTCATAATTTCATGATGTTAATTGTTGACCTCGCGTAACTGGTCGCCTTCATCCCTCGCTCGGGAGGTAGATGGATGCCACTCACTTGGCAATAGTATCAGCTTCGGTGGTAGAATTCGCTCAGAATGGAAGTATAGAAAGTTCAGCAAAATTAGATGTTCATTCTAGAACTCCCATTCAATGTCTGTAGAGTTTATAAAGATACAGACGCTGTGCAAAACTATTTTTCGTGCATGCTGACTCGGAGGAACTATCCGAGAAGAGACATAGGCAGGTAATCAATTAATCCACATCACATGACCCAAAGGCATCACTTCAATCAGGGGCGAATTGTAGACATTTGTCATCATTTGAGATTTCCCTATATTCAAAGCCTCTGAACTCCATTCCATGCGAGGCTCCAGAAAAGAAAATGGCACAATTCACAAGTTTTTAGACTGCAACTTCTTCAGTCTCGTTGCACCTTCATATACACCTCGATCGACCGCTGCGGCAACTGTTAAAGTTCCACCAATGATTGCGCATAGTCCAGTAAGGAAGCCGGTTAGACTCTTCGTTCTCTCTTCCCGGTTGATCACCTTCATAGGTGAAATATCCTGTACTACATTAGTCTCGGGTGAAAGATATTCAAAGCTGACTTACGTATGAGAAGAACACCCCTGGAATACCACCACGTGCGTGTAGCTTCTCCTTGTGGCCTTCTGCAGAATCATCTCCACCACTTAAGCTTCTTTTGTGACTCGTAACGGAGTACTGATGCGTTTCGATGCTGCCATCATTTCCATGGCCAAGTTTTCCAAGGACGCCATCGTTGGGGTTGGTGTTAGACCGACTATCCCATCCCAGAGGGAGATATGACGTGGAAACAACTTTGACAAAATACATGAAGTTGTATGCCGGCTCAATGGCGATCTGGTGAGTGTCATCCAAAGGATTAAGATGATGATTGGTCCATGGAAGCTCTCCTTTCTTGCCCATCTTTTGTGTGATTTCTTCGGGAAGTTGAGGACCAAAGCGGAGAGAATGGATAGTGTGCGTGAAGACGTGGCCCCCTTGAACCGGAGTATCAAAGAAGTTGTTCAAGTCGTGGACGTGCATGTTGCCGTTGCTGAAACTTCGTCCAGGAGCAATATGGAAATTGCCCACCACTTTGTTCACACGAATACCTCCCTCAATGCGGCATCCTTCGTTTCTTTGAGCATCCAAGCGCTCTGCATAATGTTCGCGCTCACATTGCTCTACATTTTCACCACGTCCGAAAGCCCATGACACACTTGCATATGCCTCTCGAACTTCATCGCAAGTATTACAACAGCCAGCTTTTTGTGCGTTCGCGGGAGGGTTTGCGCCGTAACAGCCACCGCAATAGTCTGGATCCAGATGTGGAGCTTCTTCATGCCTGCATAAGGTTAGCAGTCAGTCAAGCATGAGGTGTACCTGAATGCCTACAAATCCAGAGATTTGACGTCGATGACCCCACCTCCGTTCGACACAGCTTCCAACCTGACTTTATTCACACCATGCATGACACCAGTCTGCTGCTCTCCAGATACATCCATCACGTCAAGTGTGAGGAGCTCGCAGGGGATCTGGGGGAAACTAATGTTCAGATGTATTTCCATCTTTTCTCCTGTAGCCCAATCGAGTCAGCCAAGGCCATAGCTGCTTCAGTCCCATCAGAAACTGACCTCGTCCTTTGTCTACAATCAATTCAGGATGTACTACCACCCGCCTATAGTCCCTCCATTCTCCAAGCGCAAGGTATAGCACGATAAGCAGCGAAGCTATCGTGACAATTCCTCCCGAAGTTGTTCGCACTCTTGCTTCGTCAACAGTCTTGGTAAAGGCATCCAGCCTTGTGAATCTCGATTTTGCAGGCATGATTGCTGATCTGAGATATCGTATGTAGAGTTATTGGGTGAGCTGAGGGGAGCAGAGCCTCGCGGGGACGATTGCAGGAGCACTTTTAGAAATGCATAAGTTGAAGAAGATCGAAGCTGAACTAGCAGAAGGATGAATTGAAAGAAGAGCAACTACAGGACTGCCAGAGAGAGTGTTTGGACGGTGGAGTTGTGGTGCGTGTCAGTCAGGGATAAATTTATCTCTATCTCGAGCGAAATCTGTCCATAAGGCGGGCTCGCAGCCGCAGCTCTAAGGGTACCTTGCAGCCCGTGCAGCGCAAGGCCAAAAGCGGCATCAGATGTCCCAAGCCTACCGGAACAATGTAAGTACTTTCTTGCCCAAATGTCCCTTCGAGATGTTGTACATTTATATCATAATTATCTCGACTTAAAGAGGCTCTCGACTTATAAAATATCTGTGCCCTGCCTCCCCAAAGTATAGGTTCATGCACTATTCCGGGGGGCCAGTCTGGCTGCCCTGGAACGCCACAGAGCACTGAATAATCCTGAAGTGAATTGCATGAAATCAAGCTCTTGTGTACATTTTTAAGGACCATATACAGTAAAACCTTGATTTGAGAAATTCTAGGAAAAGGCTGTACCTCTTGGAAAGGCTCAGAGAATTTCAAGGCGCTCTATTGGCTGGACCCTGAGGACAATGTCACGTGGGTGTCGATTGTTGCTGCCTGAGTGCGTCATAATACTAGCGCGCTTTCCTTAGTATTGTAACGAGGCTACAATACTCTGACTCTTGGTTTCTTTGTTAAAATTCCTTCTTCCTCCATCCACAACACCTACATTCAACAACCTCCATTGA
>Ga0302140_10003044_pt1 | contig 21666 bp, 17 predicted proteins | sample I_Bog_E1_1_FD_202095 | JGI IMG/M metagenome (GOLD analysis project Ga0302140, IMG submission 202095) | Peat permafrost microbial communities from Stordalen Mire near Abisko, Sweden - I_Bog_E1_1 | ecosystem: Environmental > Terrestrial > Soil > Wetlands > Peat | place: Sweden: Abisko, Stordalen... | reverse complement strand
TTTGAAGACATCTACTCCGGCTATCAAGAGATCTTTCCCTCGAGGCAAGTGTTCGCCACAGCCATCTAAATCGCAAAGCAAAGCGAGGAACCCGAGTAGCGGATTCCTCGCTTTGCTACCATGTGGCTGAGACTACTCTACCGATCCGACATATACCCCATAAGGCGGCAGTTCCACCTTATCGATACTTGTAGGATCACTAGCTCCTGGCGTCTTCAACAGAGTCTTGAGCGTAGTTCCCGTCACTCCTTGAGAAGCTGCGCTCAGGCTCACTGTCTGCGGATCAGCAGTGAAGTTTGTGGCCACGACAACAGCCTCCTTGCCAGGACCCTTACGCAGCCAGCTCAGAACCTTCATGTTGTAAGTATTCAACATCACGTTGTCGCCGTGAATGAAGACAGGATTTGTCTTCTTCAACTCGATCAGCGACTCATACCAGTTCAGCAGTGAATTTGGATCGGCCTCTTCCGCCTTCACATTGATGGTGTTTTTGTTTGGGGGCACAGGCAGCCAAGGCTTCGCAGTTGAAAACCCTGCATACTCTGAGTCATCCCACTGCATTGGAGTGCGCTCGCCATCGCGGCCTTTGTCTTTAGGCCAGCCAGTCAATCCCACTGGATCCTTCACGTCCTCCCTGCGCGTCGGGGGAGTGGTCTTCATCCCTATTTCGGCTCCGTTATAAAACAGCGCCGCACCTTTGCTCGCAAACAGGATGGTCGAGATCACACGCGTGATATCTGTGTCATGCACACCATCGCCGTATCGTGCATCGATGCGTGGGTTGTCGTGATTGTCAAAGACGAGCAGAGGTATATTGCCATCGATCTTTGTTTCGACGTCGTTCAGCTTGCTGCGGAAGGTGGCCACGTCGAGCTTGTTGATGAACCCAACCTGTGTATCCATCGGCAGCTCGAACTCTGGCTTATCCTTCGTTCCATACATATTCAGCAAATCCTGAATCGTGGGAACATAGGTCTCTCCGATCATCACGCGCCTGCCGGGAAAGACATTTGGCTTAACACTGTCTTCTACCTTGCGGATATGTTGCACCACTCCATACACGGCGGGGAGATTGTTCGTCCGTGCGTCGTCCAGTGCGACATCGCCGTAGTTGTTCAGATAGGTTTTGCCGTTCTTGTCGAGCAGTTCCTTGTCGTCGATCCAATTGGGATCTTCAAACAGAGTGGTGATCGCATCGAATCGGAACCCTGCTACACCTTTGTTCATCCAGAACTTCAAAATGTCGTCAAAGGCTTTTTCAACCTTTGGATTGTTCCAGTTGAAGTCGGGCTGCTGAATATAGAACTTGTGGTAGTAGTACTGGCGCGTCTTCTCATCCCACTCCCAAGCGGAGTGGCCAAAATCGGATTGCCAGTTATTCGGTGGCTCACCTTTGCTGGTCGCGGTCTCGCCCTTGCCGTCCCGCCAGACATACCAGTTGCGATAAGGATTGGTGCGCGAACTACGCGACTCTTCAAACCACTTATGTTTGTCAGAGGAATGGTTCATCACCATGTCCATGACCACTCGTATATCGCGCTTCCTGGCCTCAGCTACGAGCCGGTCAAAGTCGGCCATCGTTCCGTATTGAGGGTCGATGCCTTCATAGTCTGAAATGTCATATCCAAAATCGACTTGTGGAGACGGATAAATCGGCGAGAGCCAGATCGCTTCTACGCCGAGTTTTTGCAGATAGTCGAGGCGCGAAGTAATTCCGTTCAAATCGCCAATGCCGTCTCCATTCGAATCCTGAAAACTGCGCGGGTAGATCTCGTAAATTACAGCGTTCTTCCACCAGTTTTCAAGGCTGGCAGATGAGGTGTGCGTTGCAGAAGGCGTAGAAAGGGGTGCCTGCCCCATTCCAGGCAGCGCCGCCAGACTTAGCATCAGGACTGAGGAGAGTCCCAAGGCCAAGCCTGCGGTCAGGCTTGATCGTTTCATCTCTTGTTTCCTCCGAAGCGTCGTCCGCCACTCAGTCTTGGCTGCAAAAAGACACAGTCCCGTGGCAACGGTATGACACCGCCAAAACTAATACATTTAGACACCGCCTGTATATGCGGAACGTCTGACCAGCCGGTCGGAGGTGCGCTAGCTCCAACGTCCTAATGACTACTGCTGCTGGCTCTTGTCGGTCCTGCCTAAGCGGTCAAAGTCCACACCGAACTTCGGATCCTTCCGCGTGCCGTTCACATGGACTGGCACGTCTGTTCCCGCACCGTTCTTGCTAAGTAGCCGATCGGCGGGCTTCAATAGAAATCCCTTCCACCCTCCTACAATCTTTGAGAGGGAAGCATCGAGTTTGGCGTCGCCGTCGAAATCCAGCGACCCGGCCTTCAACCCATATTGCCCGTGCGCGACGATCGTCGCTCCGGGGACCTGGTACTGCAAGTCAGGCAGTTGCAGAATTCCTCCGCCCAGCTTGAAGTGACCTTGCATATCGGACAGAATGCTGGTGGGGTCCGTCTTCTTGACCTCACCAGGCTTGCCCTGACCTCGCAGGCTTAATTGCTCGATTCGACCCTGCATCTTTTCACTGCTGAAGCGCGCCTGGCTCAAGTGAAACTGGCCAGCTAGTTGCAACTTCTCCCAGACACTTTCCTGCCCCGGAGGAAGATGAAAATTGGTTGAGAGTGAGAGATTTCCTGTCATAAATGCGGTTTCAGAGGACGCAGAAATATGAAGAATATCTTCAATACGACCGTGGTCCATCATGACCTGAAGGGTGATGTCGTGGCCATGTACATCGGGTACACGCACCACCTTGCCTCGCGCCACAAAATGCGTGTGTCCCAGCATCGCGTCGACTGGCTCCAGGTACGTGTCGCCATTCGTGCCGTCGACCGTCGCATGAAAGTGGGTGGTCAGCGGAATCCCAGGCCCATTCTCCACCCGCTGCAGGCGAAAATCTGGCGTCTGAGTCTGCCCATCTACTTGGATGTTGTGCAAAGTGCCAGAATAGTGTCCTGTTGACGACAGGATGCCCGCAATCCCCTTGATGGTGCTCAGGTCTGCATGATCGAAATGATAATCCCCCTCGACAGGAAGCTGGCCGGGATCACCGGGCACCCACGGGCCAGCCTTGCCAGTCGAGTGAATCAGGCCGACAGGTTTGGGGTTGGTCATTTCTACTGAGAACGAAATAGGGCCGCCCTTTCCGTCGGGAAACAGCGTGGCCTTCGCCAGTGAGAAATCCAGCGGGATCTTCCCTTTATCCCGATCACGCTGCCCCTTTTCAATGATCAGATCGGCGTTCTGGCACTCAATCTGCTTCACTACTATCTTCGGGAGCTTGATCAATCCAGCCATGCCGGTCTGCTGAGGCTGGGGCTGCACGGGCGCGGGGGGCAGGGACGACTGCGGAGGTACCAGGGAGCCAGGAGCTGCCGCATCGGAGGCCTCCATGGTGGTTCCCGCGCTGTGTCCACTGCCGGTGGAAAATTTGGGCCGGTCTTCCTTGGGAGGAAGCAGAACCTTCACACCGTCCACATGAATTACGTTGACCACGATAGGCTCACCGGGAATCATTCTCCAAGATGCATGAAAACGCAGTCTATCTACCACGATCCATGGTCCTGTCACCCACGGCTGATTCCCGGCGCCATTGACTTCGATGGCACGCTGTTGCGCTTCGACTGGCAGCCAGATACGCAGCCCGCGACCTTCTACCCAAAAGCCATCCAGGACCGAGACCCGGAAGTCATCCAACTCGACCTTGGAATGAAAGTGTTTCTGCAGCGTATCAACCAGACTGGCCCGCAGCATGGGCTCTGCCCGGTGCAGATAATAGTCTGCAACGCCGGCCAACGCTAGCGCGAGCACCAATGCTATTCCCAGGCTCCAGAAAACCCATCGCGTAAACCGGTTCAAACGGCGCTTTGGCCGAACTTGCTCCTCTGCATCCGTCATCACAGCTCCCCGTTGCCCGATTTTGGAAGGCATTCCGATAGGACGCTCGCAGTCTCTAAATGGCTGCTTTATTGCGTGTCAGGAAAATTGCTAGACCTCGACGAGATTCGACTTTTCTGCCATGTGCCGCAATAAAACCTCCTGGAATTGCGCCAGCCATGTAGGATGCGCAGGCCATGCCGGGGCCGTCACCAGTTTTCCGTCGGTCACTGCATCGGTCACGTCAATTGCGGCGAATTTTCCACCCGCCAGCGTCACTGCAGGCGAACACGCGGGGTAACAACTCACACGCTTGCCTTCAATGATTCCAGCCGCAGCCAGAATCTGAGCCGCATGGCAGATGGCCGCGATCGGCTTGTCGGCCTTCGCAAAATAACGAACGATCTCCAGTACCCGCTCATTGAGCCGCAGATACTCCGGGGCACGGCCGCCTGGAATCACCAGCCCGTCGTAATTCTCCATGTGCACTTCTGCAAATGTCGCATTCAAGACGAAATTGTGGCCCGGCTTTTCGGAATACGTCTGGTCTCCTTCAAAGTCATGAATGGCCGTCCTGACATGCTGTCCCTTCGTCTTATTCGGACACGCTGCGTCGACGGAGTGACCGACCATCTGCAGCGCCTGAAAGGGCACCATGACTTCGTAGTCTTCAACGTAGTCGCCCACAATCATGAGCAGTTTCGCGCCATTTCCACCAATCCCCATCGAACCACCCTCCTGCGTAAATGATAGTCCCGCTGGCCAACGGTCTTGCGTGTCGTACGACACAATGCGATACAGTAAATCGTCGATTCGTTGGGAGAAATCATGCCGCTCAATCGCAGGGATCTTGTTACTTTGGCAGGCGCAGGCCTCGCTGCAACTCTCCCCTCGCTTGCCGTGTCACGTGCGACGCAGGGCGAATCGAGCTCTCCACATGGCGAAGCAGTCGCAGCAGCCAGTCCGTTCAATGTTCGCAATTACGGCGCGGTCGGCGATGGCAAAACTCTCGACAGCCCAGCCATCAATCGCGCCATTGACGCAGCGGCTGCCGCAGGCGGAGGCACCGTATATTTTCCTGCTGGAATCTACGCGAGCTTTTCCATCCGTCTCAAGAGCCACATCACCCTGTACCTCGATCAAGGGGCGGTCATCCTGGCGGAGTCAGTCCCGCACGAAGGCACTACTAGCGCTGGCTACGACGCACCCGAACCGCAGGGCGCGTGGGAGCCATACCAGGACTATGGCCATAATCACTGGCACAATTCCCTCATCTGGGGCGAAGGGATTCACAATATCGCCATCCTCGGACAGGGCCTGATCTGGGGCAAGGGCCTCAGCCGTGGCTGGGAGAAACAAAACGACCTGCCTCTCAGCGGCAAGCCGGGTGTCGGTAACAAATCCATCGCGCTCAAAAATTGTTACAACGTCACCCTGCGCGACTTCTCGATCCTCCAGGGCGGCTGGTTTGGCCTGCTCGCTACCGGGGTCGATAACCTAACCGTCGACAATCTAATTGTGGATACCAACCGCGACGGATTTGATTTCGATTGCTGCCGAAATGTCCGTGTCTCCAACTGCACGGTCAACTCTCCCTGGGATGACGCTATCTGTCCTAAGAGTTCGTATGCTCTCGGCTATCCACGGATCACAGAGAATGTGACCATCACAAACTGCATGGTGACCGGGGCGTATCAACTTGGGTCCGTTCTCGATGGAACGTGGAGGCCCCATGACCGCGACGTGACCGCGTACCGTACCGGCAGGATCAAGTGTGGCACGGAATCAAACGGCGGCTTCCGCAACATCACTGTCTCCAACTGCGTTTTTGATGGCTCTCACGGCTTTGTGCTGGAGTCAGAAGACGGAGCAATCTGCGAAGACATCACGATCACCAACATTGCCATGCGCAACACGATCAATTCCCCCATCTTCATCCGGCTTGGGAGTCGCATGAGGGGACCGAAGGAGATGAAAATGGGTTATATTCGCCGTTTGCTGATCAGCAACATCTCCAGCTCGGGCGCTTCGCTTCTTCCGGCCATCATCAGCGGGATTCCAGACTACCCAATCGAGGACGTGAAAATCAGCGATGTCTACCTGCATCAGGTGGGCGGGGCTTCCGCGGAGATGGCAACAATCAATCCCCCGGAAAATGAAGCCAAATATCCAGACCCGGAGATGTTCGGCGAAATTCCGGCAACGGGCTTCTTTCTGCGCCACATTCGTAATCTGGAGATGAGTAACGTTGAGGTCGCCACGGAATCTCCGGATGCGCGCGCGGCATTTTATCTAAAGGCTGTCGATGGCGCGGACTTCTTTCGGCTCCGTGTACCTCGTGCTGCAGGTTCGGGGTCTGCATTCGAGTTGCATGATGTGAAGGACTTTCGCATATTCGGTAGCCAGTTCATCCCGGATTTCGCGAATCCCAACATCCAATCCAAGAAGATCTAACGCACAAAAATCCTGGAGCCGGTGTCTAAGTCTGTATGACCGATTTGAACTGGCGCTCGTGGCGCTATCCGCAGTCAAGGTATACGCTGAAGAGTAGCCGCATGCGAACCCACTGCACATCCTTTCTCATCCTCGCTGCCGCGATCACCTGTAGCGCCGCCCCACAGATACCAGCATCCGCCAAACATCCAACTCCAGTGGCCGCAAAGGTTACTTCCGCTCCAAAGGCGGAAGCTCCCCTGCTACCGTCATCTTTTTCGGGATGGGAAGCCACCGCGCCGATTACGCAGTTGAAAGATCCTGCGCAGATCGACCCTGCAAGCGCCGCCGCTTTGAAGGAATACGACTTCACTGACGGTATAGTCGCCAACTACTCGCGCGGCAGCGATACCCTCAAGCTCAAGGCACTGCGCTTTACGGACGCCAGCGGAGCTTACGGCGCTTATACCTACTTCCGTCACTCTGGTTGGCCCAAGGAACAGATCGGCACAGGAGCCGCGTCTGATCACAACCGCGTTCTCTTCTGGCAAGGCAACGTCTTTGTCGATGCTGAGTTCTCTCATGTCTCCGCTATGACCGGGTCAGAATTGCGCGACTTGGCCAGTATGATTCCGATGCCGGTGGGCAACAAGAATCTTCCTCCGCCGGTGCTGGGCAACATGCCGCAAAAGGAGATCGACGGCCAGACCACTCACTACGCCCTCGGGCCTGCAGGATACGCGGGTTCGACCGGCAGCGACGGTGTTCTGCCGGCCAGTCTTGTAGGTTTCGAGCGTGGCGCGGAGACAGTTACCGCCAACTACGGCCTTCGCTCTGGGGAAGCTACTCTAACAGTCATCAATTACCCCACTCCGCAAATGGCGGCGGCACAAGCCAAGACCATCGCGGCGTATTTGAAGACGGGTGGTACACCGCAGCAGCCTTTTACCAAGGCTCTTCAGGATTCGAACCCGACATCGCTTGAAGTTCGCCGCAGCGGACCCATCGTGGCTGTAGTCAGCGGAGACGCAATCCAGGATGAAGCCCACAAACTCGTGGCGGGCGTCCACTATGAAGCCGATATGGCGGTCAATGTCCCTGGTGGCGGCGATACCGAGGTGCAGAAGACAGCCAAGCTCCTCGTAGGCATTATTACGCTTGTCGTGGTCATGTTTGTCGCCGCGCTTCTCCTTGCGCTATTCCTTGGCGGAGGACGCGCCGCTTTTCGCTTCGCTCGCGGCAAGCCCATTTCGTCAGTTTATGACCAGGAGTTCACCAGTCTGGACCTGAAAGACTGAGCTTGACCCCGAAAGACCGATACCCGGAGCGCTCAGGCGCAATACCTGTGGAAAAACCAGTACAAAACCCCAGTAAAACCGGCACTAACCTGACAAAATGCGGCAACCAAAAGGAGAACAAAGGGAGAAAGTCAAGTCCGATAATCCGACAAATGTGAACTTTTAAGTAGTTGATATAAATGTACTTATTTCCACCCGGATTTTACCTTGACACCGCTGTCCCCCGCACCTACTATGCAGCCAGAAAGTTCTGATGGCCTTGCCTCCGTTGGAACTGTTCTCCCTGAGGAAAGAGCTGCCTGAATTTCAGGCAGCTCTTTCCGTTTCTACTGCTTCTTTTCAACCGTCCGCCTTTACGCATAAACCCCATCCCTGTAAAATCACTTCTGGAGTTGCCGACGTAGCTCAGTTGGTAGAGCAACTGATTCGTAATCAGTAGGTCACCGGTTCAACTCCGGTCGTCGGCTCCATAACTTATCCTTAGGCCCCATTTTCAAAATTCCTCCAACAGATTTTATCCTCAAAAGGAAAAGCGTCGAACGCATTCTCCGCGTCGACGCTTGCCAATGTTTTGAAGTTGGTGAAGTTATGCTGCTCCGGCGATACGACCGCCCGAGTTGTCCGCGGCACTGAGCGCCTCGATTATTGTCTTGCTGAACGCGGGAATATCTGCCGGCTTGCGGCTGGTGATGATATTCCCATCCTGCACTACTTCCTGGTCAACCCAGTGCGCCCCAGCGTTTTGCAAATCAGTGCGAAGCGACGGCCAGGACGTCATTTTCTTTCCCTTCACGGCCCCTGCCTCGATCAATGTCCAGGGTCCGTGGCATATCGCCGCGACCGGCTTGCCGCTGGCGACAAACTCCTTGATGAATCCGATAGCGTCCTTGTCGATGCGCAGCGAATCTGGATTCATCTGACCGCCAGGTAGTACCAGCGAGTCATAATCTGCGGCCTTCACGTCCTTTACCAGGTGATCGACCTTGACGGTCTTGCCCCAATCGGTGTGATTCCAACCTTTGATCTCGCCCGACTTGATCGACAGGACTTCGACTTTCGCTCCCGCGTCTTCCAGATTCTTCTTTGGATCTGTCAGCTCTGATTGTTCAAATCCGTCCGTTGCCAGAATTGCGATTTTCTTCCCTTTCAATTCACTGCTCATGATGTTTCCTCCGGTGTTTCAACCAATCAAACACACCGTGAGACGGTCGAATCGCTACCCGCGTTGCCTTGGCCGCTTTCGGTGCGAGTTGTATTGACCACAGCCAGAACGCGGCCACTGGTCTTGGTCAGCCTCGGTTCAGATTCCGCTGGAGTTGCTGTAATCGGGATGCGAACCAATATTTGGGCCCAGATTTGGTGATTGAACCAATTTTGACACCATTTATCCACGATTTTCTTCAAACGGTGGTTGTTAGAACGCGGTTATCCACGGACAATAGCGGCATAATCGCCTCAGTCCCTATTGAGTCGATGCAAGCCGGCCGAAGGGTGGACGCATATCGTGACCCGTAACGTGACCCGCTATTGCCGCCAGGATGTCTTGAGAATCCTCCAGATCAGCGCCCGCCAGTTACATGGCTGGGAGCGAGCAGGACTGATTCCTGTTCTGGAGTCTTACGGTTTTCCGGAAATGGCCCAGTTACGTACCCTGCGTGAGTTGCAGGTGCTACGCATGAGTCCGGCTTCGATCCGCAACTCCGTAGAGGCTATGCAGGCAGTTTCCGGCATCAGCAATCCGTTGCAGGAGTCTGCCGTGATCAGGACGGGAGGGCGTTTGGTTTTCCGTCACTCGGGAACCATGTTTGACCCGATTCGCCGCCAGTTGCTCTTCGATTTTGAATCGACCGCAACTCCTCACACCGTGACTGTCTCGATGTTGCCGCCAGCCCGAACCGCCGGCACCCGGGAACGTGAGCTGCAAAGCCTTTTTCTCGAAGCCGTGCAGGCAGAGGAGCAGGGACGGAAGCAGATCGCCATGGCTAGCTATGGGAAGATCCTCGCTCTCGATCCAAACTACACGGCAGCATTGATCAATCTCGGCACCCTGCACTACCACCAGAAGCAGTACGCGCGCGCTGAAGAACTGTATCGTCAGGCCACCAAAGCAGACGCATCGTACGTGCTGGCCTTTTTTGATCTTGGCAACGTTCTTGACGAACTACAGCGCCCCGACGAATCGATTGACGCTTACAAACGAGCCATTCAACTTGCGCCTGGCTATGCCGACGCTCACTACAATCTCGCCCTTGCCTACGAGCGAAAGGGTGAACGGCGTCGTGCCTTGACGCATTGGCAGATTTACGTACGACTGGATAAGAACGGCGCCTGGGCAGACCACGCCCGCAGCCAGATACGCAAGTTGCTCAGTCGCGAAAAACTGTCCATCGCTCATCGCTCGCAGGATTTCTGTCCACAAGCAAGACGGATTGCAGCTCCTCTCGAACTGGTTCCCGCAGCTACCGTCCCTGCCTGAATATGCTCTAAGCTGGTAGCTGTTCGATCAGGAGAGCGCGCATGAGAGATCAGCTAAGCCACTTCGATACCAACGGTCGTGCCCGCATGGTTGACGTCAGCGAAAAGGCAACTACCCGTCGGCATGCCACTGCCTCCGCATTCATAGAGCTATCCCCGGCCGTACTCGCCGCTTTGCCGCAGAATCCCAAGGGCAATCCGCTTGAGGTCGCCCGCTTTGCGGGTATTCAAGCCGCCAAACAAACCAGTTCGCTGATTCCCATGTGCCATCCTCTGCCTCTCAGCTTTGTCGACATCGTTGCCGAGATCGCGCCCACCGGGGTTAGGATTTTGGCAACCGTCGCCACAACCGGTCCAACCGGCGTAGAAATGGAGGCGCTCACTGCCGCCTCCGTGGCCGCGTTGACGATTTATGACATGACTAAGGCCCTGGACAAATCCATCACCATCCGCTACCTGCAACTGGAGTCAAAATCTGGCGGCAAGAGTGGCGACTATCAACGCAGCCACGGTTGAGAGCAGCTCATAGGAGCGAATCTCAGAGTCTTAAGTAAACCCCCACCATCGGCTCCGCAGTATGCGTAACGCGTCAGTGAAGCGGTAGACCGTGACCGTAGTCAGATCAAGGAGCTCGTGATGCCTCTAGCCAATCTCAGGCTCTGCAGTGTAGAACGGTAAACACTGTACGCTTGCTTTGTGGCACGCACCCGAATAGTTTAACCGCTGCACAGTTTAGACCCAAAATGTAAACATTCTCATCCGACTTTCAATCGAAAAGAGGTTTGTTCATGAACTTTGGTAGGCGCTTCCTGTCGTGTTTGCTGCTCGTTCCCTTCGCCGCTTTGCCTCTGACCGTCGTCGCACAGTCCACCGTTGCTGCTACCCCGCCGATGGGCTGGAACAGCTGGAACTATTTCGCCAGCAAGGTCGACGACAAAGGTGTCCGTGCCGCCGCTGACCAGATCGTCGCGACCGGTATGAAAGACGCTGGCTACGTGTATGTAAATATTGACGACACGTGGGAAGGGCAGCGCGATGCCAGTGGCGTTCTGCACACCAACTCCAAGTTTCCCGACATGAAAGCCCTCGCGGATTACGTTCATTCCAAGGGATTGAAAATAGGCATCTACTCTGGTCCCGGCACTAAGACTTGCGCAGGCTACCCGGCTTCACTTGACCATGAACAGCAAGACGCCGACCTCTATGCGTCATGGGGATTCGACTATCTGAAATACGATCTCTGCAGCTTCATCCCCGACGTGATGGAAAAGCAGGCTCCGCACGACAAAGCAGCCCAGATGAAGCTCATGATCGCTGCATACGACAAAATGAGCAAAGCCCTGAAGGCAGCCACCGCTAAAACAGGCCGCCCTATCGTGCTTTCTTTGTGCCAATACGGCTGGGATTCTCCGTGGGAGTGGGCGCCGGAGCTTGGCGGCAATCTCTGGCGAACCACTGGGGACATTGAGCCGCGCTGGCAGAGCATGTACGACATCGTCAGCCAGCAATCTGGCCTTGATAAATATTCGGGCCCAGGCCACTGGAATGATCCGGACATGCTCGAGGTTGGCAATGGAGAGCTGAGCCTTGCCGAAAATCGTACTCACTTTTCATGGTGGGCGATCCTCGCTGCTCCATTGCTGGCTGGCAACGATCTGCCGAATATGAAGCCGGAGATCAAGGCCATCCTCACCAACAAAGACGTCATTGCAATCGATCAGGACACGCTCGGCAAGCAAGGAAAGCGTGCGTACACAGATGGTGAAGTCGAGGTATGGACGCGGGAACTGCAAGGCGGAGCGATGGCTGTCGCCGTGGTGAACGTGGGCAGCGATCGCACGGCAAACCACCCATTCCATCTGGACTTGGCAAAGGCTGGTCTTTCGGGTTCGCAAACAGGCAAAGATCTCTGGACCGGTAAGGAAGTCACGCTCACTGACAACATGCCGATCGAACTACCTTCACATGACATCCTGCTGGTACGAGTTGATCACGTAAAGTAACCTGCTGCTGCTGACAAGGGAAACCCCTGACTGAATCCATCCTACGGACCAGTCAGGGGTTTCTAAACTTCCGGACGTCAATCGATGCATACGGCCAAAATGAAGGTTAAGGCGCTAGCCTTTGCGTCCCAGGAAAACCGCAAACCATCCCGCAGGATCCATCCACTTCTCCACAACTGGAAACCCAGCTTTCGCCATCAGCATTGACGCCTTCTCGGTCGTGTACTTGTAGCTGTTTTCGGTGTGAATGCGTTCGCCTTCTGCGAAGTGAACATCGAGATCCAGAGCTTCAATCCGAACCCATTGCTCGGCCAAGCTCTCCAGATGCATTTCCATGCGGGAACTGCCAGCGTTCCACACCGCCCGGTGCGCGAATGCATCCAGCTTGAAATCTGCGTCCAATTCCCGATTCAGCCTTACCAGCAAGTTGCGATTGAACGCCGCAGTGACTCCAGCAGCATCGTCATATGCTGACACTAGGCAGGCTTCGCTCTTTCCGCCATAGCTATGTTGAGCACCGAGCCCAACCGGAGCAAGATCTACGCCCAGAAGCAGCCCGTCACCGGACTGCATAGTCCGGTTGATCCGCTTGAGAAGCAGCGCAGCCTCATCTGGCTCAAAGTTGCCAATGCTGGAACCGATCCAAAGCAGCAACTCGCGATCTGTGTTCTCTGCCAACTGCGTGACCCAGTCGATCGTATAGTCGGCGACCGTAGGAGTGGTGCGGCATTTTGGTAGCTCCGCTGCGATACGCTCACAGGCGGCCTCAAGTGCGGATTCGGAAACATCGACGGGGCGATATTCCACCGTGTCCTGCCGCGCGAGCGCTGCCGAAATCAGTGTCCGCGTCTTGTCCGCTGAGCCTGCTCCGAGCTCCACTAGCCGCACTCGCTCACCTACGGCTGCCGCCTCGATCATGTCTCCCGCATATTCGGTCAGGAGTTCCCGCTCGATGCGAGTCAGATAATACTCAGGGAGCGCCGTAATTTGCTCGAAGAGTAGGGAGCCAGCCTCGTCGTAAAACAGCCACGGAGGCAGCTTTTTCGCTGACAACATCAATCCTTCCCGGACAATCCGGGCAACCCCAAAATTGGTGGAACCAACTTCAGGACTATTTGAAACTTCGACAGGAGCCGTGGCCATATTCATCCCCAGATAGAATTCGGTACTCGTGCTTCGATGCGTGGTTTAAGGCAATAGTTACGATGAAGCGAGGCGAATTCCAGAAAATTGCCAACGAGTCTCCGGAGAAAAGAAGTTTCTATAGCTCGCCCGAATGTGATCCGCAGGAGTTGCACATGATCCACCGCGCAATATCATCTGTCCGCTCATGAACTTACCGTTATACTCCCCTAGCGACCCGGCCAGGGGCTGAAAACCCGGGTATCCGAGGTAGGCGCTTGCAGTCCACTCCCAACAATCCCCGTACATCTGAGTGGGGCGACAACCCTCGCGATCGGCAGAAGAGAGAATCTCCGAACCCGATAGCGCAGCCGTACCAAACCTTGCGGCATCCAGTAAATTCCCCTCGACGGGTAGCTCAGCCGCTACAACTTCCCATTCAGCTTCTGTCGGCAGTCTCTTTCCTGCCCAATGTGCATAGGCGTCTGCCTCGAAGTAGCTGACGTGCGCCACCGGCGTATCCCTTAGATCCGCCAGACTCTTGACCCCACGCATGGTGAAGATTGACCAGGACTCTTCCTGCTTACGCCAGTAGAGGGGAGCGGTCCACTTCTGCTCCTGGACGGTTGTCCACCCGACTGAAAGCCAGAGTTCAGGGCGTGAGTATCCGCCATCGGCAATGAACTCCGCGAACTCTGCACAAGTCACCAGCCGCGACGCAATCCGGAAAGGCTCCAGCCAGACACGATGACGAGGCCGCTCATTGTCGAAGCTGAATCCGGCCTCACCACTGCCGGTTTCAACCAGCCCTCCCTTGTGTCGCAGGAATTGCATTGGCATTACCGAAGAAGGAACAGCAGCTTGTGCAGGGGAATCTTCAAGATAGGCCGGCTGCAGTGGATTAGTAAATAAGGCGTGCTTGATGTCAGTGAGCAGAAGCTCCTGATGCTGCTCTTCGTGATGCAGGCCTAGCTCAACCCGCCGAAGAGCCTCTTCGGGTGCGTCGCCCTCCAGCAACCTGTCCAGCGCATCATCCACATGCCGCCGATAGCGCAGAATATCTGCCAACGCCGGGCGCGAAAACGAAGCTCGCAGCCGCTTATCAGGAAACTCCGCAAAGCTCTGGTAGTAGCTGTTGAAAAGCCAGGGGAAGTTCTGGTTAAAGACCTCATACCCGTGCAGGAACTCACTGAGCACAAAAGACTCAAAAAACCAGGATGTATGCGCAATGTGCCACTTTGCTGGCGACGCCTCCGGACACGACTGTACCATCATGTCTTCTGGTGTAAGAGACTCACAGAGTTGCAAACTTCTCTGCCGCACACGCTTGTACCGCTCGCGCAACGCAATTGATGTATTCAATGCCGCCGTGGCCATATACTCTCCGCACAAATCGATGTAGCTTTTGATGCACTGAACCCGTCTACAAATACGTGAGATGCTTGGGAGGCCCAAAATGAGGGTAAATCTTTTTCGTGGCACCGTGGCCAATATCGTATCCGGCGCATTGACTATCGGTGTAATTGCATTTTCGGCCAATCTGCACGCACAGGATTCCCTGAACGCGAACGGAGCGGGTTCAGGACAGGATTCAGGCCAGCGTCGCGGCGGTGGTCCTCGTGGCATGGGCGGTATGGATGGCTTGGCAGGAGCGCGCGGTATCCTCGGCACGGTCTCCGAGGTAGCCGCTGATCACTACACCATCAAGACCGACGCAGGGGATACTTATACCGTTCACTTCAGCGTAAATACTCGTATCCTTAAGCAGCCAGCAGGCGGACGCAGGCAGGGCGGCAATGCGCAAAACGGGGAGGGCGAGCGTCAGCAGCCCCAACCCGTTAAACCAACCGACATCAAGGTTGGAGACGCCATCACTGCCGGGGGGGAAGTTGATTCTGCCGCCAAATCAGTCGGGGCCATGTTCATCATGCAGCTCGATCCCGAACGCGCGAAAGAAATGCGTGCCATGCAAGCCAACTACGGCAAGACATGGCTGGCAGGGCGCATTACAAAGATTGAAGACACCAATATCACCATCGATGGAATTGTCGACCACACACCTCACGTAATTTCGGTTGACGAGAACACTTCATTCCGCAAGCGCCGCGACTCGATCACTCTCGCCGATATCAAACCCGGCGACCAGCTCCGCGCCGAGGGTGCGATGAAGGGTGGAGTCTTCCTCGCGACAACTGTAAATGCGATGGAACCAAGAACCCCGAACGAACGTGGTGGGCCGGGCAGCGGCGATGGTGGAAGCCGTGCAACAACACAACCAGCCAACCCACAGTAGCCCTAAATTCAAATCCATCGGTTAATCTGGGCCCCTACTTTGTTACGTTGTGGGTGATTTCAAATGGCGGCGAGTCGCATGTTCGTCTCTGCCCATAGTAGAGCCTCGGCATACATCTCCGGCATCCCAGCAATCGGGAACCTGGCACCTGCGCTCTTTGTCATGAGGCGCGTTGGCAACGAAACACGATCACAGGATTCCCAGTTTCCCCGTTCGTAAAATTCCAGCCAGTCCAGCACGCGACGCTCTTTGTTCCTGTCTCCCAGCAATGCGCCGCGCACTTCGGGTCTGAGCGGCAGCACATCTGCCATATACTCCATCGGTACACTCAACATCGCAGGCAACAGGCTCAGAATTCCCAAAAGATACTGTTCTGTCGCGTCCTGCCCTGAACGCAAGGCTGCCAGCTCGCAAAACCTCCCGCGTACAAATGCCATCCGAAGCAGCTCACTGGGATGATCGCCACCTAGTTCACTCGCGATCGCGAGCATCGCCACCCGCCGGAACATCGCGTCGCCGATCATGACAATCGCACCGTGGATCGACCGAATCTGCTGGCGTGCTCCGTACAGCGCAGAATTCACCATACGTAGCAGCCGATAGGTCAGTGAGGCATCTCTTTTTACGAGATCGCTCACCTGCTTCGTGTCCAACGGATCCTTCTGTAACTCGCGCAGCATCTCCACATGCACGATTCGATTCGCTGGAATACTCTGGTTCTGCATGGTGACCGGTTTGCAGAAATAGTATCCCTGAAACAACGTGAATCCCTCGCTGCGAGCCTGCGCAAGATCTTCCCTTGTTTCCACACGTTCGGCCACCAGCTGCGCGTCGCACCCTTCCAGGAGTTGTATAAGCTGCATGCGCTCAGTCTTGCCCGTGACGGATAGGTCAACCTTAACGTAATCCGCGAGAGACAAAAAACGGTGCCACTCAGAAGTCCAGACAAAGTCATCCAGAGCCAACCTGTAGCCAGCTTTCTTCAAATCGACACAGGCCTGCCAAAGCTCAGGCGTGGGATTCAAGGTCTCCAGCAGTTCAAGTACTGTTCCTGCCGCAGGCAATACCAGCACCAGCCGGTCTTCGATTGCCTCCTGCGTGCAGTTCACAAACGCGGGAAGACCGCCTGTCAGCTTGTCCATTCCGAAGATCAGGGTGTTGTCGAGAACTGTCCGAGTAGCCATCGAGCCATCTCCGCTGAAGGCAGATGAGTTCGGGCCTGCACGGAAGAGCAGTTCATAGCCATGAACATCGCCAGCTAGATCCAGGATCGGCTGACGCGCAAGATAACGCGCTCCGTCTTGCCGCGCACCATCCGGTCGTAGTTCATCGAATTGCGCGTGACCCAAAGCACTCGCTGCCACCGGATCCACAGGACCTGCGGCAGCAAGTTGCAACTCGCTCACATATGGAGTGGGAAATAGAGTCAATCTGCACCGTACCAAACAGGTATCTGAATACCCATATCGGTAGAGCATCGCTTATCCATGAATCTGATATACGAATCTAGTCCATGAACTAGGCAAAATGTGATCGCCTACCCGCCCATGAACATCCCACCGTTCACATCCAGCACATGCCCTGTGACGTACCCCGCGCCTTCCGATGCCAGATAGGCGACTGCGTGAGCAATCTCTAAGTCGGTACCCGCGCGTCCGAGTGGGATTGAAGTCATCACAGCAGCCGTCTGCTTTTCGTCCAGCACTGCTGTCATGGGCGTCTCAATGTATCCGGGAGCGACAGCATTTACGGTTACTCCGCGCGATGCAACTTCACGTGCCAGCGAACGCGTCAGCCCGATCAGTCCGGCCTTGCTCGCCGCATAATTCACTTGGCCGGCCTGCCCTGTTCGACCCACCACACTCGTAATGTTAATGATTCGCCCCCATCGGTTCTTCAACATGGCGGAGAGCAGGGCCTGGGTCAGTAGGAACGCACCCGTGAGGTTAGTCGAAAGAACATCATCCCAGTCCGCTCTCTTCATCCGCAGCACCAGACCATCGCGGGTGATCCCGGCATTGTTGACGAGGATCTCGACTTTACCAAACCGCGCCAGAATCTCCTTTGCAGCCGCCTTGATTGAAACTTCGTCGGCGACATCCAGCGCAAAGGCAGCAGCCGTGCCACCCGCCGCCTCAATCTCTGCCTGAACCTCGGCCAACCTGGCTTCATTCCGAGCCGCCAAAGCGACCGTTGCTCCTTGCGCAGCCAACGCCAGCGCACATGCTCGGCCGATACCCTGCGATGCTCCAGTAACCAGAGCAATTCTTCCTTGCAATCCGTTCATAATCCCTCGTAAATCGATTGGGTGACGCGCGTCTTAAATCTCGTAAGCTTAAATTGGTCCGCAAGAGCGATGGTACGGATTAGATGTCCGGCAAGGGCAGCGAATCAGCCTCTCCCTCCGTCCAACTCTCAGTTTCGTTACAGTCCTTGGAAATTATAGGTCTTGGGCGTGTTCGCAATCGTCGCCGTGGCTAATTCGCAGCCACCGCAGCCGCCCCTGCCCGCAGCATCGCAGGTGAAATAACCTCAGGCGACCAGACGTACACGGCCAACCGGCGCGAATAATAAAGCAGCGGCTTGGTATCCGGCAGCTCAAGCCCAATTGCTGCGGCCAGGTCATTTTGTTCGATATCTGCCTCGGCCTCTTCCAAAGGCCACGGAACATGATGAATATTGGCTCGGACCAATCTACCCAGCGCATCCCGTGTGAATAGGCAGTAGCGTTCTGTCAGAAAGTATTCAATCGTGCCTGGCCTGCTCTGCACCAGCCTCCGCGAAGGACCCAACCCGCGATAGCGTGCTACGAATCGTACTGGCTTTCCACTCAGCAGCCTGCGGCTGTAGAACGAAAACTCCTGTTCGCCCCGTGGTTCAATCTTCATCTGCGCCCAGTAGTACGGCAGGTGGAAAATGCTGCGCGCGAGCATTACGGCCAAGAGATTTCCCGCATCCAGTGAAAAGAAATATACCCCCGGCGTTCCCGTCTGGGTGTCGCGGACATAGGTCCTCAAATTCAGCTCAGGGAACTGCCGTGCTCCCGGCACAGGAGGCAGTCCCCTCACCTGGATCCTGTCCATTCGAAAAGGAACCACACCGATCCACGCCGAGCCTTGAAAGACATCCGCTTCCAACCCTGCCGGCAGCAGGTTTTCTATCTCCGCAATGCGCATCGGCCAGTGTGCAAACAGCAGATCGTTCCAGCGCTGCGCCATGATATGGCGCGCGGTAGGCAGCGGCCATGGCCTGTGCGCCGTTTGCTCAAAACCCTGCTCGACCCGTTCCTTTAACCCGTGCTTGAAAACCGGCCCCATCGATTCCCTATCCAGTCCGTTGCACCACACTTCCGCTAACTTCCTGCTAAGCGGCGCAACTCCCTCAGTCATCCTAGTCGAACGTGCGCCAAATCGTGTGTACAAACCTTCAACAGCACTGACACCCCCGGATGCCGTATTCTGGTCGCCAGAGAGCCCATGCCCGATACAAAACTTTCCCCCACTGCCGCAGAGAACTCAATCGCACCCAACCATGCCCTGAATGAAACGGGTAGGGCCCAGAACCAGACCGACGTTTTCGCGGTCCACGGTGCCGATCCTGAGGTCCTCGCCTATGCGATGGCTAAATACTCCCGTTCCTCGCTCTCCATGCGCCAATCGCTCAAAGAAATCAGTTCCCAGCGTGCCGAGCAATTCCTTAACACCTTTTATTTTCAATACGGCCACCGCTCCATCGCCGATCTAGCTCATGTTGCCTTCGCGATAGAGCGCCTGTCTCTCCTGGCCGCAATCGTGCTGGTTGACGAACAACGGTGGGACGGACAGGAACGCTCCACCCGCTATCAGAATTTTCTAAAATCCGGCTGGTACCTGCCTAATTTTGGCGATGCTAAACAGGTCGAGCAGCTATACACAACGACCGTTGAAAACCTCTTCAGCGCGTACGAGCGCACTTCCGCCGCGGTCTTTGAAGCCCTCAAGCACAAGGTAGCCTGCCCGCCGGAAATGAAGCAGGATGCGTACGAACGCACCCTCAAAGCACGCGCATTCGACGTTGCCCGCTACCTGCTGCCGCTGGCCACCAATACGTCCCTCGGCCAGATCGTCAACGCCCGCACTCTTGAAACCCAGGTTTCTCGACTGCTGTCTCATCCAGCTGCTGAAATCCGGGATCTCGGCGAAAAGCTCAAGCAAGCTGCAACTGGGGCGGCATGGAATCTGCATGACGAGGAGTTCGCCTCCATTCAGGCAAAAATTGCTGAGGTGAGCCCGGAATTGGCCGGCAAATCCGCGCCGATCCTCACCAGGGAAGTCCACGTCGCCCCAACTCTGGTTAAGTACGCTACTCCTAATGAATATGAGCTCAAAACCCGCGCGGAACTCTCTCGCGCCGCGGCTGAACTACTCGCCGGAATCCCAATTGCCGCCGCGCCGGTGGTCGATCTCGTTGAGCGCACTGAGTCTCTCGAAGTAGAACTCGCATCCACGCTGATTTACTCTGTCAGCCACCATCCGTATCGCCAGATTCGCGATCTCGTGACAAGCTTCCCTGAATCTCGGGTTGCAGAATTCATCGAGCTCGGCCTGCAGGACAGGGGCCGCTACGATGAGGCCCTGCGCGCCTTCCATGCAGGTCAGGGATTGCGTTTCGACATCCTCATGGACATCGGCGGCTTCCGCGACATGCACCGTCACCGCCGTTGCACGCAGATCATCCAACAGTTCACACATCTTCACGGCTATGACACGCCTGAGACCGGCGACGCAGCCGGGCTCAAGGAAGCGGGCGTTCTCGCCGACTACCAAGCCACCATCGCCGCCGCGTTTGCCGCAAGCAGCCAAGTCGCAGCCAGCAATGCGCCCGAGGCACGAGAATCGGCCCTATATCTTTTGCCGCTCGCAACCCGGATTAGATCGCTATTCAAGATGGACTTCGCCGAAGCGCAATATATCTCCGAACTCCGTAGCGGCCCTGCCGGGCACTTCAGCTACCGGAAAATAGCTTGGGAAATGTATCTCGCCGTACAGCGACAGCACCCGTCTTTGGCTAAGTATTTCCGGGTAACCGACTTTACACAGCCTATAGATATCCTCAAACGCTAAGTTCTGTCCCCGCACATAACTTATACAGAATAAAAAACGGGAGTATCTCGAACGAGATACTCCCGTAAATATTTCAATCGCGAGTTAGGAGCTACTTTTCCTTACTGCTGAGGAACTAGAGATAACAGGGAACTGTTCACGTGAATCCGGTTCAATCCACTGTATTCAATGAATCCCATCTTGCGGAACCGGTTCATGAAGAAGCTCACACGCGAACGTGTTGTTCCAACCATATCGGCCAGCGTTTCCTGGCTGATCTTCGGCAGAGCTGCCTGTGTTTCACCATCCTTGCCTGCTTGTGACAGCAAAAGCAATGTGCGAGCCAAACGCTTTTCGCTCGAATTGAACAACTGATCCACAAGATCAGCCTGCATCCGTGTGTTGCGCGATATAAGGTAGCGCGTGAACAGGCGTGACATGGATTGCTCTTCTAGCAATACGCGAATCATCTCCTGCCTGCGGATACGCAGAAGCGTGCAATCAATTAGAGCTTTTGAGGACGATGTGCGCATCGGCTGCTCAGAAGTAATGCACTCTTCACCTAGGAAATGTCCGGATCCGAGAATTGCGATCGTTGCTTCTTTGCCTGTCGGGGAAACTACGCTGAGTCTCACCTTACCCTTCTGCAAATAGTAAACAGTGTCGCCTGTCTCACCCTGACAAAAGATCGCTTCATTCTTCTTGATCTGGAGAATTGTCTTTCCGAATCCTCCTTTAGCAAGATATTCCTGCGGATCGAATACTTCATTGGTAACAGCCATTGGGTCAACCTCTCTGGGGAAATTCAAGGATTGGTTTATCGAGCAACTAATCCACTCGATATGGGTGTTAAGACGGCTGCATTTTATTTAAGGTTGTATGATATTGAACTAAGCCGCTTAAATAATTGCCGGTATTTACATAACATCATTGCTATCAGCGCTTAGCACATACAAAATAGATACAAGGCGAACCTCTTGAGATCTTAGTAGAGCCACCTACTGTGTTACTTTGAACAGCGAACGCACAATAATAACGAATAAGATGGCTGAAATCTCAACGCGGGTTGTATCAAC
>Ga0302140_10003030_pt1 | contig 21709 bp, 27 predicted proteins | sample I_Bog_E1_1_FD_202095 | JGI IMG/M metagenome (GOLD analysis project Ga0302140, IMG submission 202095) | Peat permafrost microbial communities from Stordalen Mire near Abisko, Sweden - I_Bog_E1_1 | ecosystem: Environmental > Terrestrial > Soil > Wetlands > Peat | place: Sweden: Abisko, Stordalen... | reverse complement strand
GATACGGCAATTACATCCCGGTCAACTGCTTGCGCCGTGAAACTAGAATACGACTGTACGCCATTTATTCATATTACCAAGATTACTCCCGTGGTTTCTGAGGCCAACAATAATGTTATCACCGTTGTTGGGTCGTCATATAGCATCTACGCTGGGGATAAGACGCTAGCCGAGTATTTAAACGGATACCTCAATGTCTACTGTGAAGCGAGCGCGACGGCCCCTTCCAACTGGACAGCGTTAACTTCTTACGCGATTGGGAACGTGATTCTCGACAGTAATGGCAATTATGAACTAGCAACCACGAATGGTACTACTCTAACCTCTCACCCAACGTGGCCGACGACGTGGAACTCAACCACTAATTACGGCAATACGGTAAGCGACGGAACCGAGACTTGGATGTATTACGGAAATCGTTGTCCGACAAGTTCCAAATTCACCCGAATCATTCATTTGGCAGACAGTGATTTATTGACTGGGTTTGGGGTTCCAGGTTTGTTCGAAGATAACTTCAACAGTAGTGCAGGGCCTAATCCCGTATTCCAGAACTGGAGTGCAAGTTCGCTATTTACGAGCGCTGGAGGCTATCCATGTGCTACAGCGGGAAATTGCGTCGGTAATGGCGGTGGCCTAGTAACCAGTGGGGTATTTTAATGAAGTTCGTGATTTTTCTCATTCTCACGGCAGTTGCGGTAGCTCAGAAACTTCCCGCAGCGCAGTCAGACTCCGCGAAGGACACGCGCCCGGTTAAAGCCTACACGCTAACCGAAGATCAGCAGGCAAGGCTCAAGAAGGCTGGAGAGGCCCATGAGAAGTGCATGGCGCAGAAAGACCAGAACGTCAGAAATTCCTGTTTCCATCCAACCCATCACGCGCTTTGGCTGGCGTGCGAACAGGTGAAAAAAGAACTGAAAGCTGATCCTGCTGCGACATGCGATCTGGACGGTACGGTGAAAGGACCACAGTAATGCGTCGATTCCTATGGAGATAAGAATGAGATCAGATTTACAGATAGTGCCGTTGCCTTTATCGCCGCCCGTCAGCATCATTAATAACACTTTTTGTTTATAAGTATGGGCGAAAATATCTTTGCGTTGCAACTTTCCAAACCTCAGCCTCAGGAAGTAATTCCAATCAGTGGCATTCCATGGGATGATGGGATGCGTGCGGTTCTTAGTGTGCGCGGAGTCTGGGCAAAGCTTCAAACCACTATATTATGGGGAGATTCACTTTACATGATATGGTACGATATTGGGCAACTCACCAAGCAAGATGGATTTAAAGCATTTCTCAAACCTTATTTTGGTACTCCGGTGCCAGCGGGTCAACTTTCCCAACCGCCATTCGCTGCTACCCCGGCTTTGTACTTTCGATTTCCAGGTATACCAATTCCTCCCCCCGTGCCCCCAGTAGCTTTAGGTACTGTCACTATGCTAAATGCTGGTTTTGATGCTTTTCGAGGATATTGGATTGAATTTGCTGGAAATTATTTTTTACAATTCCCTTTATTTAAAGATTGGCCGAATGTTACTAGAGATACATTGAATTATAAAGGATTTCAAGGATCTACAAATAACCCCGGCTCTAATAATAGCAATTGCACAGGTTAAATGGTAGGATAAATAAATGGACAATATTCCTTCTGATTTCCAGATAGCTTATGAGCATTTTATGCTCATGTGTACTAAATATAACTATTCTTTCGCTGGAATGGCGATTAGGGTAGACCCGCCTGCTATCTTAGCTATCGGCAACGCCACAGAACGCGGACACGATTTTGCTAAGCTCTTAAGATCATATGCTGATTTAGTTGATGAAAAACAATCTGCTGGCTTAGTTAAGGACGGTAGTACTGAATCTTCATCTACAGTGAATTAACTGTAATTTCCATTCCTCTGATGAGGCTCTTATGGTTAAATGTCCAAAATGTCACATGATTCTCGATTCTGGTATTGAGAATTGCTTAAATTGCAACGAACCACTAAAAAATGCTGAACCAATTCCTGATGAACCCCAAGATACGGGAGATTATGAATTTTATCAACCTGATCCGGGCTCTCCCAACGCCATGGAAGATGAAAAATTTCTAAGTGAGTCGCACATCACCGCGGCATCTAATTCCACATTGGACGGAAAAAAGAATGCCGCCAGTCGATACATGGATGATGAATGGCGTGAGATTCTAGAGGCTAATGGATATCACCCAAGTACAGAAAATAATCCAGGATCTCCCAACGGTGAAGTATGGAGAAATCCTGATACCGATATTCATGTAATTATAGGAGTTAATGAAGACAGGGAACCTTATTTTCAAATAATAACTCCTGATCACCCCATTACTACTGGTTATGATTCTGATGTTTTGAAAGATATGATTCAAAACGAAGATGAACCTGGCTTCGCTGATAAGGGTGGAGAACAGCTAGATGTGGATTACAATGAAAAAATCACACCAGAAGACAAAGATTTTTTACGCCAGATGAAAATTATTGGTAAACAAAAAACATTCTCTGGTAAATTTGCTGGTATTTCTCCTCGTTTTAGTTTCGCTGTACCGATAGAGGCGGGTGGTAAAGTAGCCTTTCATTTGGCAAAAGCGGGTATGGATGATTTTGAAGTAGATACTTATGAGGGAGATGGGGCATCTATATTTATATTCCCTAATGAACCAGAATTGCATGTTGCAGAGGAAATTGTTAGAGCTGAATTTACTGAACAAATTTCCGCAGCAGTGAACGCTGATCAATCAGGAGGTAAAATATCAGAAGAAAAAAGTGTGTGGGCTCTTTGGTCTCCGGTAGCAACTCACAAGTACGAATATCCAGAATCCAAACACACCACCCCTTTGATGAGTAGTGAAAAAACCGCCGATGACCCAAATAGCTACATGCGGGGCAAGCAATTCTCCGGCCCACAACTTGTGCCATCCAGATATAAAGCCGCATTAGAGCAAGCCCTGAGTGGCTTAGACGCGCTCACTGAAATCGGCCCTAGTGTAGATATTAAAGGGTGTGCAGAGATGAGTGCTGCCGATTTACGTCAGTTTGCTAATGATTGGGCAGCAGGTAAACCGCGTTTTGCAGCCGAAAAAATAGCTGGTCAATGGGGAGAACGATCCTATGACAGAGATTCAGTTCATGATTTATTGGATCAATTTCGTACCCAAGGGGATGATACTCAAGGCTTTGATGAACCTGTCCCCGATGAAAATTTACCGGCATTTTTAGAAAATTTGGAAACGGGGCAAAATTCCGATGATGCTTACTTAGGCTCAATTGTATTCATGGTAAATCAAGGCTCTAAAATTCCTGCAATTTATCGTCAACGAGCGAAACAAATTGCAGAAGCCTTGCTGGCAGATGAAAATTACTTAAGTACCTGGTCAAATCCGGATCTTAGAAAAGCGGAACTTGGGAAAGAAATTGATATTTTAGCAGGTGATTCAACAAATGCAGGAAAATATCGCCGCGCCAAATTCCTAGCTACGGCCAAGGAGTTAGGTCTGGATATAAATAAATATGCATCGGATTGGGATTCCGCAAGTGCTTACAAACAGGATGATTACATGCACGAAGTTCAAGCTATGGCACAAGAAGATAGAAAATTTGGTAGTCATTACCGACAAAAAATTACAAGCGGTGCGGCATTAAGTTTTCCGACATTTTCCAGGTGGTTTAACCAGCTCAAAGAAATGGGAGATTTAAACAATTTTACCGTTACGATAGGCAATGGTGCTATTCGAGCTAATTACAAAGGAAAGCCTTTCGCATACTTAGGGTTCCCACTGGAACAACTGGAAGAAATTATAGGGCCGGTTCGAAGATTCTTGGAAAAAGAAACAGATCAACAAGATGAAGCTATTTGGGAAGCCGTACGTAATCAAGATTCTAGCAAATGGAAATAAATCCGTCTTTCTATTCTATTATGAGAGGTAAAAAATATGATACACATTCTGATCATTTTAGTTGTCATTGGGGTATTGCTATGGTTGGTAAATACATACATCCCTATGGACGCAACTATCAAGAAAATCATTAACATAGTAGCGATCATTCTTGTTGTACTGTGGTTGCTAAGTGTTTTTGGAGTACTGGGCGGAGCGGATATTCCTATTACCCGTCTGCATTAAATTATTGACAAATTTTCCAACTATCAGTATTATATAAAGAGTATCGTAGTTGGTTCGGAACGAGCCATCAGGCGTTAACATAGAAGTATTAAATTCAAGCGTAGCCTGAGAATCTTCATGTAAGGTGAAGAGGTTCAAGAATGGTTGTTTGAAGCGTTCTAAGAGCACGACGGACCCGGATGGCTTCCGGCACCTCCACCAAGTTTTGTAACACGCATCAATATGGGGGTGAACATGCCGTTTCGACGGAGTGAATGAGGAACGGGGACAACTCGGGATGCTGTGGCCTACCGGTCATACTGGACACAGAAACAGTAAACGCAACTGCTCCAAAAGCATTTGCTGCCGCTGCATAAGCGACCCTAGACCGTGTCTAGGTTCCTCAACACGACAAAAGACCCGCGCAAGCGGGTTTTTTTGTTTTCCGGGTACTCTAGTAGAGCGGTACTCAGCGGATTTTTTGCCGTTTCATCCGTGAAGATTGGATCAAAGCGGAACGGCGTCAGGTTCAATCGATATCGCTCGCAATTCGGTATTTTACTATTAGGCGGTCGATATGAAATTTATTTCTATATTTCTTTTTTTATTTTCGTCTTTATGTTTTGGGGATAGTGTTGTGTTAACCTGGACGCCCAGCACCACAGCAAATCCAGTACGCCAGTCAATTTATAGACAGATAAATTGTACATCGATAACGAGTATTCCTACTCCTGTACGCAGAGCTGAAGTGGATCCAGGTGTAAAAACTTGGACAGACACCGCCGCAAAAGCGGGAGAAAAATATTGTTATTTTGTAACCGTTTCAGCTAAGACTTCTAAAACATCAACTACAACCATTGAAAGCGGCCCATCTATTGCTATCCTGGTTACGGCGAATTGAGAAAATAGTGGTATTAAACAATAAAGAGGGTAGTAATGATCGTATTTTGCACAACATGTAGAGGACGCGCGGACCATGTTGAAAAAACATTGCCACAAAATTTGGCTGACAATCCCAATTCAAAATTTGTTCTCCTGGACTATAATTCACAGGATAATCTAGTGCCTTATTTAAAAGCGAATCACGCCAATGATATCGCAAGCGGACGATTGGTTGTCTACAGCTTCCCGGATCCAACTCAGTTTCATGTATCTCATGCCAAGAATATGGCCGCTAGGCTAGGAATATTGGAGGGCGCTGATATTTTGGTTACACAAGACGCAGATAATTTTACGGGAGAAAATTTTGAAGGATTTGTCACTGAAAAAATGAAAGAGTCGGGGATATTTTTATGCCCTGATCATGTTGGGATTAGAGGTATTCCGTGGGGGACTGGGGAGCGTCCAAATCGTGGTTTCGCTGGGCGGTTAGCTGTCAGAGCACAAGATTTCATTAAGGCTGGGGGCTATAACGAAACGTACGACACTTGGAGAGGCGAAGATATTGATTTTAACGCTAGAATGGGGCGTTTAGGATACACTATGCGCTATATTGATAACCATTACTTGCAGACAATCCCGCACAACGCAGCGATTCGTTTTAAGGAATACCCACATGCTCGTCAGTACGAAGTTGAAGGGGCCTGGAAAATTACCGGTAATGAATATGATACGGTTGTCAATTACGGACAAATCGGTATGGGAACTGTTTATAGAAACTTTGGCAATAAACCCATCAAACTTTCAGCTATTCCAACAAGAATTTTTGGGGTAGGTTTACACAAGACAGCAACGACTTCTTTGCATAAAGCATTTCAGGTTTTGGGTTTTGATAGTCTCCACTGGGGTAGAGGTGAAGCGCCTTTGATTTGGGATGAAATGCAATCAGTAGGTAGGTCAGCAACATTAGAGCGTTATTACGCGCTTTGTGATCTTCCGATTCCGCTGCTATATCAAAAATTAGACAAGACGTATCCGGGCTCCAAGTTTATTCTTACAATCCGTGATGAAAAAAAATGGCTAAAGAGTGTAGAGCGATTGTGGGACGAGGATTATAATCCAACGCGAGGAACATGGGAAATTTATCCATTTACTAATCGAATTCACACAGAATTATACGGACAAAAGGATTTCAATGCACCTGTATTTTTAAAGCGTTATCGTAAGCATAACGCTGAAGTGCTTGAGTATTTTAAAAATCGTCCGAATGATCTACTTGTGATGGATATGGAAGATGGTGCAGGATGGAAAGAACTATGTCCATTCCTTGATGTACCTGTGCCCTCACGCCCGTATCCAACAGTATATGTCACTAAGAAATTAGAAAGTATCAACAGCGGAGAACCTCCACCTCCACCTCCACCTTCAGGTATATGCCCAATAATAATCGCATTGGCGTTTGTTTTTATTACTGTTACAATTGCTGCAATTGCATTTGCAATTTGGCATTGAACGGCTCTAGTGAGCGCAATCCCAGACTTTAGTCTGGGTTAGCGAATACCTCAGTATTTATACTTTAAGTCCGTGCTCTTGGAGTCGCATAATCCCTGAGTAGGCAAGAAGAGAAAAAGCACAAAAGCGGACTTTACGCTTTTCTCTTCGGGCCGGGATTCGGCCACGAGATAGGGTAACACCCTAGTCAGGAATCCCAGACTTCAGTCTGGGAGGATCAACTAAAACAGCCTACGGAACCGATGTTGTATTTTAATCTTGGTTGCTGTAATATTGGGGAACTATATAGTTGAGAGGATGCCGCAATGAGGGTGTACTACTTCGGATGCGTTGGCGAGGCGGGCCACTATATGCACACGCCGGATATGCAGCAAGATTGGAACTTCATGCGCAGCAACCCTTGGGCTGGTGCGCTGGACGATGCCTTCAAGGGTTTGCGGCATAAAGACGGTTGGACCGCATTTGCGATGCACGATTACACGGTGGATCAACGACCCGGATCAAATAGTGTGTTCTTGGCCGAAGGCATCTTCTCCGAGGAAGAGATGCGGGGACTGGCACACGAACATTTCCCATTGGTCGCTAGACGCATCGGCCTGCCACAGAAAGGGTTAGGGAGTTAAGTCTTGACAGGGGGTCTATAATGCCGAAGAATAAATCTACTTCCCCTACATGTCGATTTATTCTCGATTTCACAGAAGAAATGACCCCCCAAACCAATGAAAAAGGGGAGTCGATCAAACCGTTGTACAATTTAACCCATATCATTTATTGTGATGATCCAGCGCTGTTCAAAATAAATGAATTGTGGTATTGTGGAAAACATCAAGCGGAGATGGATGCAGGGGTTAACGGTATAAGGATCAATAATATATGGCATTCTTACTCCCTACTAAAATAAAATAGACAAATATCGTGACTTCGTAGTATAATACATGTAGGAGAAAATTATGACATAGGTTCAACCGTATTTTTACTTGTTCATCCGTCAGGATCTTTCTGCTGCTCAGCAGATCGTCCAGTCCAATCACGCAACCTTTGAAGTTGCTCGCCGTTTACCCCCTGAATATGAAGAAACTCCCAACCTAGTTCTTATTGGTGTGCCAGATAAAACCGAACTTTTCCGTGTGGTCGAAAAACTTAAATTTCATGAAATTGATCATCAGGTTTTTTAAATATCCTTTTTCGGTATTTTGAATGTATACTGGAACATGGACGATATCAAAGGCACTGTAGCAACCGCGGATAATCCCATATTGTCATCGGGCTCATACAAGAGCAGCGCCGTCCATTATCAAATTATCAAACCTGGAAGGAGCAAAACAATGTCGTCAATTAAGGAAATGGCTATTCAATGCAAGCAACTAGACGCGCAAATCACAAAGGCTGCGCAGAAAGCCTTTAAAGACTGCTCTGAGGCAGGGCTTGTTTTAGAAGAACACTGGCCCAGCGGTGTATGGGAACCGGCATACGATTATAAATATTATGACCATGAAATTGATGCCACTGGTATCGATATTCAAGGTCATAAGTATATCGGTGGAGGTGAGTATGCTGACGCAAGAGTGCATGTGACCTTTGAAGCCTTTGAGGATTTCGACACCTACATCGGTCAGAAAAAAGCGGAGCACGCCGCCGCTAAAACTGAAAAAGCAGCTGAAAAGGCCGCATACGATGAAGAGGAACGCTTAAAAGAAGAGGAACGCGAAAAACAGTGTTATTTGAAACTGAAAGCAAAATACGAAGGAGAAAAATTATGACATAGGATAAAGAAAATGCTTTGAGATTGGCGGAGGCTGTCATTAATGTTCATCGTACTAATGAATGTCCTTTTTGTTTTACCGACAATTGGGAACATGACTCTGAATGCCCCATAATCTTGGCTAGAACCATTTTGGAGGAAGATTCTTAATTTTGGGTATTCTTTATAGAGAGGGATTCTATGAAAATTTTGAAAATTGTAATATCTATGATGTTGTTTTGTGGCAGTGTATTTGCTCAACCGCCTTATACTTATTCTATGGGAAGGACAGATACAAATGTAACTCAATTGCCGAAGCCGCTTCCGACTTGGGGTGGATCAACCGGTGTTGGGACAAAGTGGTGTGATCCCAACTTCAAGAATGTGTGTCATATCCGGCTAACTGATCGCAATACAAGCAATGGAAATACATTTGAAACTCAACCTCAAAGTATCGCCGTAGATGATCAACACATTATTGTACAGGCCACAACTGGTGGGAAAACAGTCATCGGTTTTAACCCTACCACATTCGCGGTAACTCCCACTGGAGCCAAGATACTTACTGATGTTGTATTTTCAACCCAAAATCCAAATGAACTTTTAAGCTTAAGTGGTTTGCAAGTTAGCTCACTCACCACTACAGATTGGGTGAATTTCACTCCCACTTTACTTTACGATTTTACCAGCTGCTTGGGCATTCCTGTAGATACAGTCAAGTGGCACGGTGATTGGCAGGTACCCCTGGGAGACGGATTGTACACAGTATCTTATTCAGATCGGGGCTTTCAAGGTAGCGGTGAATATCTTGTTGCTTATCAAGTGACTTCAAAGACATGCAGTCTTCTTAATACAATGACAGGAGCCGTTTATGTGAATGGTAAAATGATTGGGACAATTGATGATGGATCAGGAAAACCTAATGTAGCTCGTTTTACAATTCATGATTCAGCTCCATCACGCAATCCAACTTATGTACATGTGATGCCGTCCATCAATGATCCGACAGGTGGCAGTGGATGTAAATCTGCTAAAGGAACCTGTAATAATGGGTCAGTGTATTATTGGGAAGTTGGAACAACTCATTTAATTCCGTGTGTAGGTTGTAGTAACGGTGGTCATGCAGCCGAGGGGTATGCAGGGGCTTACCACGGCAATCAAACGGAATACAGATATTTTTCAAATCCGACAAAACCTATGACTTTTAACGGTAATCTTCCCACATATAGCAAATTGGATTTTCATAGTAGTTACTTTGATGCGCTAGCAACAAATCCTGATACACAGGCTTTTCTTGTCGTCAACTCTGTTGTAACAAAGAAGCCAATTGCTAAAAATCCTATTTGGGGATTTGATGAACTTTTTGTAGTGCAACCTGGGAAAACACCGGTTGTTAATCGTTTAGGACAAACGCGCAATACAGGTTTGTCGCCATATTATGTTTGTCAAAATGCAACCGCGGAGATTAGTTCGTCTGGAAAATTTGCGGTGTACACTTCAGACCAAGGCGCAAAAGGTATGTTGGGAATGGATCCAAACAAAAATAGCGCCTGTGATGTGTTTATTGTTCCATTGAATTAAGTTCCTTTGATATCATCGGCATTAGCCAAAAAAGCTTTTGCCGATGTATACTTCAAATGCCTCGATAGCTTAGTGATCAAAGCTGCCGTCTCTAGAACGGTGATCACCGGTTAAAATCCGGTTCGGGGCACCATTTTACTCTCGTAGCCATGTCTCTAAAGAACAGTATTGACAAATTTCCACAGTAGAGTATTATAAGAACGGCAAAATCATCCAATGAAAACAAAGAAAATATCGCACGAATTCACCTGGACGAGTAAAAATACAGGTACATGCGGGGACAATTATTGTGACGGGCATCAAGATTTTGAAGTAAAATGCGTATGCGGATGGAAGAAGAAATTTGTAGGTTCCCGTCCGCACAACCAAGAAGAGCAAAATTTAATGCTTAATCATCGTCTCGATTGTTTAGAGAGAAAATTTAAATGAAAATAGCACAAATTAATCACTACAGATGCGGTGAGTCCGACGCCCAATCATATGTTTGGGTGCCTGATGATATGGCAGCGGATCAATTACAAGTATGGGTCGATAAAGCTCAGAAAGAATATGATATCGCTGTCCAAGCTTTAGAGAAACTTCACCATCCTCTTCCTCCACCTGGGTATGCTCCTGACTATAGCAAGTACCCCGATAAAACTGTAGCTGAAATAGAAAAAGCGCACGCTGTACGAGTGTCCGAATGGGCCATACAAGGAAATATCAAGAAGACCGCTCAACGAAATTTTGGGCAAATCCTGAAAGGTATCACTGACGGTAAAATTCTCACATTCTACGAGGTTGCTTTTAGTATATCGGCTGATGTAGACTGGGGGCATAGGCACGGTAAGAAGGTTGATTATGGGGAAACTGACATAAAAGATTTTTACCCAAATTTCGATACTTACCCTGGAGAAGAAGATGGCTCGTAATGTGGATTGCAAATGTCTTTGTCACGGCACTGATGGTAATGTTGTTGGTGATGCTTATTGGAGTTGCAAGGGTTGCTACGGTGCCATGCATCAGCATAATCTTCCCCGCAACCCTGAAGCTAAACAGAAGGCCGCATCTAGACCGAAGAAACCTAAAATAGGAAGGTTAGATGAATAAAAATACGCAGAAACCGAGATGATAGGTTTTGCTGCCTTGGAGTGGCTTGTGAGGTAGCTATCGCCAATGGAGTTCCTTTAAACAAACAAAAAAAAGAGTTTGGTACTCTTCTTCCTAACCCTCTTTCACCTAATGATGAGTGTACACTTTACAACACTCGATACGGTGATCTCCCGGCTGCGGTTAGAGTATGGCTGGGTTTTAAAAAAGGACAAAATTTCGTTGAGTTCCATGATGCATTAATCACTGCAAATGATGTTGATGGGTGTACATTCAAACAAATTGCCAAGATCATCGAAGCAGCTCCCGATAATTTATGGGTAGAATCTATGGCTAAGAAAAAGTCAAAATCCATAGCTAAGAAAAAGTCAAAATAAGTATTGACAAATTTCCCAACTATGGGTATTATTATATAGGCTACAAAATAAGCGCTGAAACGGGAGGGCTTCGACATGACATATCAAGGCTGGGACGACTGAATTTGACTGACCCGCAAACAACCGAAAAACTAATGAGGGGCTTTGGGTAAAACTGGAGCCCTTCACCAAAAAGAGATTTTATGAATCAGACATCCACAACACGAATTACCACTACCCAATGCACTACAACGGGTGTGCGCGTGAGCGTGTCTGATAAATGGCCTGAATAAAGCCAAATCAGAAAGTTCACAGCCGCCGAAAATGGGCGGCTTTTGTATTTTATGGCTAAATTTGAAGATCATTGTCGAGATTGTGAGCGATTACTAGGCGATAAGCACGAAAACGTAAATCGCTGGATAGATGAGCTTTTTAAGCAGTACGGGCCTAAGCACAGACGCCACAGGCACTGTTGGAAGGGCGTAAGAGAAGCTAGGCAGCTATTTGGGGACTTGGGGGCTAAAGCAGCCATCGTGCATATTGTAAGGGACTGTGGGGCTGTGCCAGCGCAACGTACCTACGATGAGCAAAGCTTAGGTATTGTCCTGGCACCGGAATATTTGATTTATGATGGTTTGAACGAAACCGCACTGGAGAAATTTAAGAAAGCGGTTGAGGAAGACTGGGCTGTTTGGGAAAATTTGAACGGTGCTCAGTTGGATTAAGTTTTGGCGAATAGCTCAGCTGGTGGAGCCCTCCGCTGATAACGGAGAGGTCGGCGGTTCAATCCCGTCTTCGCCAACCAAATTTTGAGGAGGCTATCATGTCTGGGAGCTGGGAACAGGATTACTCGACGTGGACTTCGTGCCAGATGTACGGGCACAATTACGTGACTGATGAATATCAGCCGAACTATCATTTCTGTACCGACTGTGACGAAGCTTACTTTGACGAGGAGTAGGGGCGGTAAGACGCCCTTAAATGGTGGGCGTATGATTACGCCTACCTTGAAAAGTTTTTGAGCGCGGATAGCCAACTGGTAAAGCGCACGCCTGATTAGCGTGGTCATTTGGGGGTTCGAATCCCTCTCCGCGTACCATTTTTATGATGGACACTTTGACAGAGCGGCCTTGTTCAGCGTGCGGAGTGACCGCAGGTGGAAACCTGCGGATGCATAAAAAAGATTGCACGCTGATCGCAAGTTATTGCGAGAGGTTCCCGGGAATCAAAACTTTTGTGAAAGGCACTGATACTAAATGGGAGCGTGAAGGACCGAGGAAGAACGCGAAACATTGATATTTTACCCAGCGATTGGTTAGAGTTAGAGTCTATGGGTACAAACGCCGACGTAGCACAATGGCAGTGCAGCCGCTTCGTAAGCGGAAGGTTGGAGGTTCAAGTCCTCTCATCGGCCCAAAATTTTGCCGCTATAGCACAGCGGGTTAGTGCAGGCGCTTGGTAAGCGTCAGACTCGGATTCGAATTCCGATGGCGGCCCAGGAAGTGGTTTATGAATGAACAAGAAAAGCAACCAGAGCAATTACCGTTTCCGTTGGATGTAACGTCACCTGGACCTTCCCAGAAATTAGGTGAGTGTGGGGAGCTGGGATCAAGCGGTGACCAGCCGCAGTATCCGATGAATGGAAATTTTAAGGAAAAGTAAAATGGAAAAATGTAAATATTGTGGTAGCGAAATTAGGTACACCGTTATGGGTGAGTATTGTTCCAATAAAGATTGCGGTTACATAGATGGGCATTATTGGCCTGTGAAACAAGAGGACAAATATCCCATGCATGGACTTTGTTGTAAATAAAAATTTTTGCCAGCGTGGCACAGTGGACGACTGCACCTGCCTTGTAAGCAGGAACACAAACATCATCAGTTCAAATCTGATCGTTGGCTCCAAAATTACCGGGTTCGTTTAACGGCTAGGACCGCTGCCTTTGAAGCAGCTTATGGTGGTTCGATTCCATCACCCGGTGCCATTAAAAAATAAAAAATGCAAAACCATAAATACTTGCATCATAATAAATGAAGCCACCCCCGAGGCTATTCTTAAAAGGAAGGTATTTATGCGTAAATTATTTAGTTTGTTGATCATGCTGATGGTGGTTACTTTTGCTTTTCCTCAAGATGCCCCAGCTCCCCAATGCAAAAAGAAGGTTCCTCCTCACACAAAGAATCTCAATGAAAATACAAACACGAACAAAAACAACAATCGAAACACGAATACCAACACCAACACAGCTACGGGTGGTGGGGCCGCTATTAACGAAAATGTAGGCACATCTGCATCTTCGGCTTTTACTCCGATGGGAAATAACACTGCTTCATGTCTCCAGTTTTATGGCTTGAGCGGACAGGGTGTGACTGGCGGGGGTGGTTTGGGTTTCTCTCGCGCCAATAAAGTTTGCCAACTGATGGAAATGGCGAACAGTTTTGCAAACCACGGCAATGATGTGGCCTATTGCAAAGAAATGGTTGTAGCAGCAAAGAAAGTGGATAAGCACACTACAATCACTTTTGATGACTGCAAGCCTCAACCTCCGTCTCTGGAATTGAGCGGTTCGCCTGTAGACACAAAGGGATCCGTAGAAAAAGATGAAATAGTAGAACCCCCTTTTAAGGGTAGTCTTGATAAACCCTATGTTGGTGAATTACTCGTTCCAAAAAGCCCCACAACATATTTTTTGGGATTTATTTTCAAGATGGATAATGTGGCGAAAGCGCGATTTGACGATACTATTCTGCGTTTGAAAAATCATGCAGATTCTTACATTACATTAACCAGTGATGAATCCCATAAACATTTGGCGAGACAAATCGTTCAGTATTTCACAAATGCGGGGATTGATTCATATCGTATCGTATTGCGGGGAAATGACGATGACGTGCGAGGAGTCTCTATTACATGGTTTGATAATCAGGGGACTATAGGGCAATAAATTTGATTGGTGTACCGGCAACGGTTTGGGGCAAAAACACCAAAAGCGGGTATCAGCTCCGATTATCCCGCTGCCACAAGGAACTAAGGGCTCCTTGGGCTGCAATCCTTACTCCCGGGCTACCATAGCCGGGAGTTATTTGTGGTATACTCTTTACAAGGAGAAATTTATGGTCTGTGATATCTGCGAACAAGAAATGCTAGAGGCTGATTCCTGTAAAAGTTGCCCAATCGTTATTGATGGGGAAGATTTTGAACCCGTCCCCTATGAAACGGATGATCCCAACCATAAGTGCCATGACTGCGGGGTTAAAGCCGGTGGATTCCATCATCCTGGCTGCGATATGGAGTGCTGTCCACGATGCGAAGGGCAGCTTATCAGTTGCGGGTGTTTGGAAGAGGAAGAGGAAGATGGTAAAGCTTCAAGATCGAGAGATTGAGCGTTTGCGGCAGCTTCAATGGACGCTCCATCGGCTTGCCAAACCTTTCGTAGACCTCAAGGTAGACATCCTCAGTCGCGTGATTCCCACTATGCGGATTTATGCTGATGGCAAAACGGAAACGATATATCCGCCTGAAGCAGTAGAGATGCTAGCGCAGGTGGATGAAATGTACCAGCGCGAAGTCGCTCGCGTAATCAAGAATGATTTCAGGGATTTTGAAGATGCTTTTTTACTGCAACTCGTCGCACCGCAAGCATCGTGAAAATCTAGCCGAAATTATCTAAACAGGAGATCAAAATGAAATTTATTCCCCTAAAAACCGATGCTACAGCTAAGGGGCTACGCCCATATCAAGAAGATAGGGCGTTTGTGTCCATCATGCCTGAGGGTACACTCTTCGCTGTTTTTGATGGGCATGGCGGCGACGAAGTGTCTAAATTAGCTTGTGACGAACTGCCTGGAATTTTCGCGGATGAAATTAGTGAAGAAGGGGCTAATCCTCGTTCCGCTTTATACATCGCTCTTGAGAAACTGAATGAACTCACAAAGCCCAAAGAAGCCGCCCCTTTGGACGATGAAGATATTAATTATGGATACCGCGATTATCATTCAAACTCTGGGTCTACGGCTTCCCTGGTATTCGTGCCAGCAGACGGAAATACAGTGACTTGCGCGGTACTTGGCGATTCTCCTATCATTATCCAAGACGCCAAGAAAAAAATTATCATTGGACCAGACCATAATGTTCGCACTAACGCAGAAGAAGCAGCGGCAGCAAAAGAGCGTGGTGGAGTAATTTTTAATGGTTACATGTACGCAGAGGGTAGTAAGTTTAATGCCCCCGGTATTCAAATGGCGAGAGCTTTAGGAGACTGGGAATTCGGCAAAGCAATGTCGCATATTCCGGAAATTTTCGAAGCTCAAATCAACGCTAAAAGTTTTATTGTTGTAGCATCAGATGGCGTATTTGATCCAGCGCATGGCAACTTCAAAAAAGCCGCAAAAAAAGTAGTGAAGTTGGTTCGACAAGGAGCTAAAGCTGAAGATTTGGTTAAATACGCAACCGATCTTCCTACGGAAGATAATGCTACATGCATAGTCATTCACTTTGAAAAATTTAAAAAGATGGTTGATCCAGAAATCAAATTACCTACAAGCTTGGTGGATTTACATGAAGAATGAAGATAAACGTCCCCCGATGCCCAATAATTTTCAATGGTTTTCCATCTGCTCCGCACACTCATATGACCCTGCCTGTGGCGCTTGTAACACTGGTCGTTGGGTAAATGATGAATTCCATGAATTAGACCACTGGTTATATGATCATGATCCTAAACTATGGCGTAAATGGGCGAATCGTGAAACAAAAGAAGGTGATCCGGGGCATAAGGCACGACATTTTCTTGAGAGTGTATTTCCAGGTCTACGTCCAAAACCCACAACCTCAGTAATTGCTACTAGCCAAACTGCGCCAGCGGCTTGTAATCGTCACTCGAACTGTGAAGAAGCTATAGAAAAATGGCTAGCAGAACATCCAGGCATGAAACGATTGGATATCCCATTCTCTTTTCATTGTCATGATGACGAGTGCGAGGATTGTTTTGGTTGTTAGCTGCCGCAGTATTAGATAGAATGCAGCTCAATGAAGAACAAACCCTCGCTGTTCAGCATCCTCAAGGTGAACCATCTGTTCTCATAGCAGGGGCCGGTAGCGGTAAAACCCGCGTCATTACAGAACGTGTAAAATGGTTATTAGAACAAGGCGTCCTACCTCGGCGTATAGTAGTTATTACTTTTACTAATCGTGCCGCTAACGAACTTAAGGAACGACTGGAGTTAGGTAAAGTCTCCATTGATAAGGAACCCCGCGCCAGTACCATCCATAGTTTAGCTCTATCAGGAATCCGCAAAAACCCTAAAGCCTTCGGACTGGCAGATAAAATAACCCCCTTAGATGAGTGGGATCAATCTCAATTAATGAAAAAAGTCATTGAGCGTTGGGGGGCGAAAAGGAACCAAGAAGTAGAAATAAAACCTATGACTATCTTGGAGAAAATAGGATTTCACCGCGCTCGTGGTGTGGGATTTAGAAACGAGTATACCAATACAGTCCACCAGAAAGCTCTCATAGAACACGCTGGTTACCACGCGCTTAGTGATGATTTTTTAGAGTTGTGGGGTCTGTTCGAGATTGAAAAATCGAAAATGAGTCTGGTAGATTTTGATGATATGCTTCATCTGTTTAACCGAAGAGCCAAAAATGATGGAGCCTGGATAAAAAGAGTTCAATCGCAATTTGATCATGTCTTAGTGGATGAGGGGCAGGATCTATCAATTGTACAGTGGGAATTTGTCAACCATCTTCTGGGACAGGACAACAAAAATTTATGCGTAGTTGGGGATCAAAATCAGTCAATCTTTGGTTTTAATGGGTCATCCCCTGAGCTTCTTATGGAGTACTCCGAAGATTGGCGCGGAATTAAACCTCATCTATATCGCATAGCTCGTAATCATAGGAGCATGAAAAATATTGTTTATCTGGCTAATAGGCTGCAAAAAACTATGACGCGGACCATACCCCTTCAAATGCAAACATTTAGGGAAGAAGATGGGGAGATAAAAATCAAAGTAGCTTGTCTACCCGTGGACATCGCAAACAAAATTGCTGCTGAAATTCAAAAGGACGCCCAGAAGAAACGGGATCCTATTCTATATAAAGAGAACGCGATCCTAGTTCGTAGCGCTATTCAAATTCGAGATTTGGAAGGGGAGCTAGTAAGAAGGCGCATACCTTATATTGTGAGGGGCGGTAGGGGGCTTCTGGCAACAGAAGAAGTACGAGATATTTTGGGGTATTTGCGTTTGGCGTCTAACCGTAAAGATTTTACAGCTTTCTCTCGCTGCTGCGCTGTCCCTCGATGCGGTGTGGGGGAAGTGGCTTTAAATAAACTGCGTATTGAAGCTAATAAAACTTGTGATGGAGATTTGTTAGAAGCCGCTAAAGCGGAACCTAAACTACACAATTTGATTAGCATCATCGACCAAATCACTGTATTTAAAGACACTCCTGTAGACGCTTTAGACAAACTTTTATCGCTGTTTGACTACCGTAAATACATCGGAGTGAAGTACGCGAAAGATAAAGAGAAAGCAAAAATAAAACAAGAAAATATTGATCGTTTTGTATTGATGGTAATGGCCATTACTGAAGATACAAATTTAACCCTGGATGATCTGATTTTTCAAATGGTACTGGATAGACCAAAGGGTGACGATACAGAAAAAGTCTTGTATGAACAGCAACTCGCCACTGGAGAATTAACACAGGAACAATTCGACCAGAAGATGGATGAGTTGAAAAATGGTAGTGTGACAATTAGTACTATTCACGCCTCCAAAGGTTTGGAGTGGAAGAGAGTTTTCGTTACGAATCTTGTTGAGGGGTCATTGCCCCACAGATTCTCTATGGGGTCGGATGAAGAAATTGAGGAGGAGAGACGCCTTGCATATGTCGCCTGCACCAGGGCAAAAGATACCCTAGTTCTCTGTATACCGGAGAAAGCGCAAATGCAAGCAAACACAGTACGTTTAGCCCCATCCAGATTTTTGGAAGAAATTGGTATCGTTCCTGAAAAACCTGCATCAAAATAGTATGAAAGAAGCAATACTTTTCTGGTATAATAAATAAGGAGTTTCGTATGTCATGGCCTGATGCGTTGGTAGCAGTTGCGGGAATCTGTGCTTGGGTGTTTTGGATATATCTGCTGTACAGGGATTAATGGCTATTCTAATGCTTGGTCAAGTATTTTTGAAACTGTGTGAAGATGATTAGAAGGTGTTAGAATAATTTAGTGATGGAGAAACCATGGCACGCCTGTACGTACTTTTATTTTTTGTAGCTCTTATCTTCGTTATTTTTTTCATTCTCAGTCATTCATGGTTTGTTATGAGCGCTTTTACAATGTTAAGTGGGGCATTGATTGTATTTTGTGTTGTTTGGATAATCGCCTACATTACTAGACGGAGATGAAGTATCTTATGATAAAAACAATAAAATCTTTGAGTGTGGGGAGTTTTTTGCCGCTGTCTATGCCGCTATACGTTATCACTGGACTCATAATTTTTGGGAAAGTTTTTTTCTATTCGTGTTTGGTTGGTTTCTGTTAGATTTGCTGTTCTATTTGGGCGGTAAGGTCGAGACTTTGATTTCATTTTTCGAAAGGAAACGCAATGTTAAATAAACCATCTTACGGTATTTGCGTTGGGCGATTTCAAGTTAATGATCTTCACGAAGGTCACATGGAGTTGTTTCGTCAAATCAGCGCGAGACACAACGGCGTAATAGTATTCGTAGGCAAAGCCCCCGCTGGACTCACTCAAGACAATCCTTTAACCTTTGAAGCACGTAGAGCGATGATCAACGCCAAGTTCCCGAATTTTACAGTACTTCCGCTTATGGACACCAAAACCGATGAGCAGTGGAGCGCTGATTTGGATACCGCGATTAAGTCTGTTGTGGATTTTGGGGATGTCACTCTTTATGGGGGAAGGGACTCTTTTGTACCCCATTATTCTGGGCAATACAAGCCCGTGGAACTCGCTCTACCCACGCAGAGTGTCAGCGGTACGGATATTCGTAAAGATGTTTCCAATAAAGTGATTGAGTCATCAGAATTTCGTGCGGGTATGATATACGCCCTGCACCATTTATGGCCGGTGCTATTGCCTTGCGTAGATATCGCTATCTTCAATCAGGATTATACTCAAGTACTTTTAGGGCGGAAGCCCGGAGAAAAAGAATTCCGGTTTGTTGGGGGGCACGCTGAAAAGAAACACGGCAGCTATGAAATCGGGGCTCGCTATGAAGTGCTGGAAGAAGCAACGGTTGAGCCTGGTGCTATGCAATACATAGGATCAGCAGTTATTGATGACTGGCGTTATCGAACGGTAGACAGAGGTATTATGACCGCCTTTTTTGCTACCACTGTCAGCAACCAAGCCTCGCATCCAAACGATGACATAGTAGAAACTCGTTGGTTTGATGTAGATAAATTAAAACAATCGGATTTTGTGGACACGCATCATATACTATATAAAATGATGATGGCGTGGTTAGTAAAACGATCCGTAAAGGAGAATTATGGAACCGCTAAAGCTTAATCCGATTTGGAATACAGACAGCTATAAATTAGGTCACTGGTCTCAGTATCCTCCGGATACCAAGCATGTATACTCACACTTGATGTCTCGTGGCGGGTTCTGGAAGCATACTCTATTTACTGGTCTTCAAGGTATTTTGAAAGCCAACTATACGGGCGTGGTTTTCAATGAAGCCGATGTGAAAGAAGCCCGCGAACTATCTGCACTGCATTTTGGGTCTGACACAGTGTTTAACAATGCTGGTTGGCTGCGCCTTCTGGAAAAGCATGGGGGCAAGTTGCCTCTTCGTGTTCGGGCACCAAAAGAAGGTAAGCTCATTCCGGTAAAAAATGCCTTGATGACTATTGAAAATACTGATCCGGAATTCCCATGGTTGACCAACTGGGCCGAGACCCTATTGCTCCAGATATGGTATCCGGTCACTGTTGGGACTTTGTCTTTTGAAATTCGTCAAGCCATCGGAAAAGATCTGGTGCGCACTGGGAATCCTAATTTGATCGATTACAAACTACATGATTTTGGTTTTCGTGGGGTTTCATCCAAAGAATCAGCAGCTATCGGCGGAGCAGCCCACTTGTTCAATTTCCACGGCACAGATACCTTGGCCGCGATTTCATACCTGCGCCAATATTACAAGGCCCAAATGCCTGGAAATTCCATTCCAGCCATGGAACACAGCACAGTGACTTCTTGGGGTAAGGATCATGAGACAGATGCTTACCGTAATATGCTTACAAAGAACCCTACGGGGCTTGCGGCTTGTGTGGTAGATTCTTATGATACTATTAACGCGGTGGATGTAATTTTTGGGGATACTCTCCGAGAGATGGTTTTACGGCGCTCCGGTACTGTAGTTTTACGCCCGGATTCAGGCGACCCCACACAAATTCTTGAGGATATTTTCAATTCGGTATCTAACAAATTTGGGTTTGAGACCAATACCAAGGGCTGGAAGGTGTTGCCTTCTGTAATTCGTGCTATTCAAGGTGATGGGGTTAACTATCAGAACATTTTGCGCATCAACTCACACCTTATTCGCGCTGGCTGGTCAATGGATAATCTCGCATTCGGAATGGGTGGTGCTTTATTACAGCAACAGAATCGAGACACCCAACGTTTTGCTATCAAATGCAGCGCTATCAATCGAGCGGGTGTTTGGTCTCCGGTTTACAAAGACCCAAAGACTGATCCCGGTAAGGCGTCTATTGGTGGAAGACTCAGTTTGGTGGATCGTGATGTAAACCATTCAGGAGATTATGTTACTCAAGTCTCTGATGACAATGATTCTTATGGTAACGAGCTTGATGTGGTTTTTGAGGACGGAGTTCTCAAGAAAGAATACACATACGATGAAGTTTGGGCTCAATGCCGCAAAGCCGATCGTTACTCAGAAGAGGCACAGGAAGCATTCGCCTAATTAAATTCAAATGACAACCTACTATAAGCTCACGACGCAGGAAGGAATGACCCAAAACAATACTCAATGGGGAGAGAATGTAACTCATGAGGCTACGGGAGATATCCAAAAAGGCTTATGTTCCGATGCATGGATACATGCGTACACTCATCCCTTACTCGCTGTGCTTATGAACCCGGTTCATGCGAGGATAAAAAATCCCATCCTTTGGGAAGGAAAGGGAGAAGGGGAGGCAAAATTCGAATCCGAAAAATGCGGGTTCAGAAAATTCACTACGCTTCGACAAATTCCTCTTCCCGAAGTAACCGATGTTCAAAAAATAACCTTTGGTATTCTCTGTGTTAAAGAAGTTTACAAAGACCCAAGTTGGAATCAGTGGGCAGATAAATGGTTAAGCGGGGAAGATCGCACTAAATCTTCTGCTGATGTTGCTGCTGCTTATGCTGCTGCTGCTTATGCTGCTGCTTATGCTGCTG
>Ga0302140_10003027_pt1 | contig 21715 bp, 23 predicted proteins | sample I_Bog_E1_1_FD_202095 | JGI IMG/M metagenome (GOLD analysis project Ga0302140, IMG submission 202095) | Peat permafrost microbial communities from Stordalen Mire near Abisko, Sweden - I_Bog_E1_1 | ecosystem: Environmental > Terrestrial > Soil > Wetlands > Peat | place: Sweden: Abisko, Stordalen... | reverse complement strand
AGGATGAGATTGCCACTCCGGATTCCGTCGAAAAACTGTACCGGCGGTTTACCAACGCCGAAATGAGGATCATGAAAAACTCTGGTCATCTGGTGATATTGGAAAGTCCTATCACGGTAGGGACGGCCATCAGCAAATGGCTTTTGGGGGTTGGGACAATAATAAAAAAATGATAAAATAACCAATATGAACACTCTCTCCATTGATAAGACAAAAACCGCATTGGTCGTCATCGATCTCCAAAAAGGAATTGCGGGCAGACAGGTCGCCCCATACGATTCGGCAACAGTGATCAAGAATGCGGCGGCGCTCGCGGACGCATTTAGGAAAAATGCCATGCCGGTGTTTCTCGTGCGCGTCACGCCGTCGTCGGATGGGAAGGACGCATTGCATCCTATTACCGACGCAGCACCGTGGACGCAAACTCCAGCACCAGACTGGGCGGAGATTGTTCCCGAAATGGGGCTGAAGCCTGGCGATTTTGTGATCACGAAGCATCAGTGGGGCGCGTTCTACGGCACAGAGCTCGATCTGGAGTTCCGCCGTCGTGGCATCACCACTATGGTGCTTTGCGGCATATCAACGAACATCGGCGTCGAGAGCACCGCCCGCTTTGCGTACGAGTATGGATATCACCAAATCTTTGCGGAAGACGCTATGGCGGCCATGTCGGCAGAAGAGCACTCATTCACGGTTTCAAAAACATTCCCGCGTATTGGGCTGGTAAGAAAAACAGAAGAGATTATTGCCGGGCTGTAGTCAAATATATGGAATCCACTGAGACATCAAAAATAATCGAAGTCAATAATCTCGTAAAGAGATTTAAGGAATTTGCGGCGGTTGATGATATCTCGTTTAGCGTCGAAACCGGAGAAATCTTCGCGTGCCTTGGTCCAAACGGAGCGGGGAAGAGCACGCTGATTAAGATGCTCATCACGTTGCTCAAATCCACGAGCGGCGACGCAATAATCGACGGGTATGATATTGTTTATCACGCCGCAGAGGTGCGGAACGTGATCGGCTATGTGCCACAATCGATCTCCGTGGACGGGACGCTTACGGCATACGAGAACCTGATGCTCTTCGCGCGGCTCTATGATATTCCGCGTGCGGAGCGCGCGCCGCGTATCGCGGAGACGCTCGCGTTCTTGCATCTCGAGGCGCACGCGAAGTTGCTCGTTCGCACATTCTCCGGTGGGATGATCCGCAAGATGGAGATTGGCCAGGCAATGCTGCATCGCCCGAAGGTGTTGTTCTTGGATGAGCCGACGACGGGGTTAGATCCTATCGCGCAACAGAGCGTGTGGGGTCACCTTGCGGATCTTCGCAAAACAATGGGTACGACGATTTTTTTCTCGACGCACAATATGGAGGAAGCAGACGGCGTGAGCGATCGCGTTGCCATCATGAACCAGGGGAAAATTGCTATTATCGGCACGGTGCCGGAATTAAAAGAAAAGACGGGCAAGCCGAACGCCACGCTCGAAGACGCATTCATTTTCTTTTCGGGAAATAAAATAAGCGATGTGGGCAACTTCCGCGATATCCGTCGCATGCGCCAAACAGAAAAACGTCTTGGATAAAACCATGTTCCATTATCTTTACGAAACAATCAATAAATCATGGGTGCTGACGGAAATGGAAGCGCGGAAGCTTTTGCACGATCCGACCGAGCTCATTTCCCGCGCGATACAACCCATATTGTGGCTCGGCATCTTCGGCGAGGCGCTCAGTAAGGTGCGCGCAATCCCAACAGGAGGATTCACTTATCTGCAATTCATTACTCCCGGTATTCTTACGCAGTCGGTTGTCTTCGTTGCGATCTTCTATGGTCTCTATATTATTATGGATCGCGATACGGGTATTTTGCAGAAGCTGCTCGTGACGCCGACGCCACGCCTCGCGCTCGTGTGGGGGAAGATGCTCTCTGCTGGGCTACGGGGGCTTTGCCAGGCACTCATCGTTTTCATCTTCGCCCTCATCCTCGGCGTATCATTACATATTTCGATCGTGACCATCTTTGGCGTGATCGTAATTGTTCTGCTCGGCGCAGCGGTCTTTACCGGCATCTCCATGATTATCGCTTCCATCGTAAAAACACGCGAGCGGTTCATGGGCATCGGGCAGGTGATCACGCTGCCGCTCTTCTTTGCTTCGAACGCGATCTATCCGGTCTCCATCATGCCGGGCTGGCTGCAGGTGGTTGCCGAAGTAAATCCGCTGAGCTATATGGTAGACGGCCTTCGTGCGCTTATGCTCACCGGCACGACCGCCGGTGTCGGGCTCGATATCCTCATTCTCGCGGTCGTCGCGCTTGGCATCTCAATGATCAGTGCGTGGATGTACCCGAAGGTGGTGATATAGCGAAACTTTACCGCTCTTTTCTTCGTATTAGTAGGTATGAGAAAAAGGCTTTTTCTAGCAATCCTTATATTTCCAATATTTATAAGCTTTCAAACAGCAAGTGCTGCAAGTGTTGGCGTCTCTTCAAATTGGGCGGGATATGTCGCCACGAGCGGGATGTTCACTGCGGTAGGAGGGAGTTGGATTGTGTCTCAGGCAACGGGTAGTAATGCCAATCTTTCCGCTGATGCGACATGGGTTGGTATCGGAGGGGTCTCCGGCACTGATCTTATCCAGGCAGGAACTCAGGATGTCATCCAAAACGGCACTTCAACCTATACCGCGTGGTATGAACTTCTCCCAGCCTCGTCGGTGCAAATTCCCCTTGCGGTGCATCCAAATGATGCGATGACGGTTTCCATTGCCCAACAGCAAAATGGTCAATGGCAAATTTCATTCAGCGATACAACCACCGGACAAAGTTATCAAACGTCGATTTCATACGCATCTTCGCTTTCTTCGGCGGAGTGGATAGAAGAAATGCCGAGCGATCAGCGGGGATTTGTTCCCTTCGATAATTTTGGCACAGTGTCCTTCTCGGGCGGATTTGCGGTACAGAATGGCTCGCAGGTTTCTATAAGTGGATCAGGGGCTCAGCCAATGACGATGATAACAAACAATGGTCAGGCGCTTGCGACACCATCGTCGCTTGGTTCCGACGGCGCAAGTTTTATGGTAACTCGCACTAGCGCTGTGTCGACTGCGCCAACGGTAACAAGGGTCGGCAGGTGGTCTCGCACCGGCGTTGGCGTTTATGGATATACACCAGGATCTCGTCCCTCGCCATTGCCATCGCGCACGCAAAGCACTGGAGGGTCATTCCCTCAGCGATTGAGAAATTTATTCGGAAACTTTAGGAACAACACCTGGGTCGCGTCGGAGATTTTTCAAAAAATCGGATTCCGAGCGCGATAATCAAATGAACCGTTTTGCGCCGCTGAATAGTATATAATGACAGGGTAGACGCGATATGAAGAATAAACTTTCAATATTTTTACCGATAGTCGCAATTGGCTCGTTAGCCCTTTTTTCAAGCGCTCTTGCCGCTACCTCGGTTGAGAGCGTCAAGCTTACTGGTCCAAACACAATCAGCATCGCTTATTCCGAGCCGGTATATACAAGCCCCAGCGATTATTTTGATTTTACCGGTTCCTTTGCGGGGAATGGCGTCAGTTCGATAAGCGGTAGCGGCACGAGCAACATCACTCTTACTTTAAACAACTCTGAATCGAGTGGTGCGACGGGATACCTTACGATCGGCACCAATGTGCAGGATGTGAGTGACCAGCAGTACTTTGGCGGTGCTACGTGGAACATTGTGAGTTCCATCGGTCCCGCGATCACATCGTTTAGCTTATCTTCCAATGACGAGAACGGATCGTTCGCGGGAACGAATGACACGCTTACGGCAAGCTTCAATACAAATGAGCAAGTAAATGTCCAGAATATGAATATTGATGGCCATTCGGTTTCTGTTGGTGGCAGTGGAACGGGCCCGTATACTGGAAACTATACCATGCAGGCAGGAGATTCAGTCACGAACATTCCCATCACATTCACCATCGAAGATAATAATAACAATCAGAGTAATATTTCATTCACCTATGCCGGTAATGGTACTGCATCGGTCAATACGGGCAATGCGGTAATCTCTTCTATTACCTCAAACGCTAATACGTCGGGTGTGTTGAATAGTGGTAATTCAATTACGTTTACATTAACACCGACCACCGCAGAACCAAATGCACACGTTACGGGTTCGTATAACGGCATACCGCTTTCATGGGCGACAACAAATAATGGGGTAAATTATGTTGCCACATATGTTATTTCATCGGGGCAGGCGAGTCAGTCGTCGCCGTTACAGATTAGCGGTGTGACGCTTACCGACCAGTATGGAAATGTCAGTGCTCCGGCATCTGGTTCTGATGTACAAAAAACTATAAACGTAACAGGTTCATCAGCGTCGGCAGCGGCGATCTCGCAAGTGACGCCAGTGCCCGTAACGACAACTTCCGCGACGCCAAGCTATACGTTCTATACAAACGAACCTGGGACGATCATCTACGGCGGGGGATGCACTAGCCCAACCGTTTCGGCAGTGGCTGGTTCGAATACAATCACATTTAATGCACTGGCAAATGGCACCTACAGCTCATGCACTATCGCAATCGTAAATAGTTCTGGTGTCGAGAGCGGCGCGCTCACAATCTCGTCATTCACTGTTGCCGCGACGTCATCAGCAAGTGCTAATTCATCGGCCATTACCACGGAAATTCAATCGCTTGAGAGTCAGCTGACTGCGTTGCAGGCACAAGCGGCAAACGGCGGCACTACCTCGGGCAATACCGATCCCTCGGCCGGTTTTAACTTCACGGAATTTCTCGGTGTGGGATCGCAAAATGAACAGGTAACGGCGCTTCAGGAACGACTTACCTTTGACGGAGATTTCTCCGGGCCAATCAGCGGTTATTACGGTTCGCTTACGGAGGCTGCGGTGGAAAAATATCAATCTGCGAATGGTATCGATGTGAAGGGGTATGTTGGTCCTGGCACGTGCGCGGCGCTTAACGCGGGGAAATAGAAAAACTATTGTTTTGGTGCCGATAAAATCACCTACCGTGCCTCTGAGTGGGCGAAAAGGTAACGCTATAGATTTTGCATATAGTCAAACAGCCCTGAGAATATCGGGGCTGTTTTGTATCTGTGCGGGAATTGAATATGTGAATTTTTGTGTGCGATGAAAATATTTTGAGAAATATTTTTACATGGAAAGGCGATGTGTGCAGAAATTGAAGATGTTGCGATTTGTTCGAGCCCAACGTTGACACCACCTCTCATTGAGATATATATTGAGCACAGTTCGTTATCATGGCAATTTATGCAGCAATCACTGAAACGAAAGGAAACTGAATGATGGATTCGATCAAAACAATCACCGTTTTGGGCGGCCGAGGAAAGACCGGCGAATCGGAGCAAGTGGGCACGGTTACCTTCAGGATGGGGGATGTTATCAGCATCGTCGGCCCGACCGGTTCCGGCAAAACAACGCTCATCAACGACATTGCGTTGTTTGCGAACAAGACAACGCCATCGCAGCGTCGGCTGCTCATCAATGCCGCGTCGCCACCCCCTGAATACGGCGACGATCCCTCACTGAATCCGATCGCGATGATCAACCAGAACACGAAGATTTTCTTGAATGCTCCCGTCGGAGTATTTCTCACTCTTCACGCTGAAGTGCGCCATCGGGGCGGCGAAGAGATCGCCCACCTTGTTGCGCGTACCATCGATTTCGCCAACCAACTGACGGGCGAGCCGATTTTACTCGACCGCCAGACCACGGAACTCTCGGGCGGCCAGACGCGGGCGCTGCTCATCGCCGACGCATCGGTGATCTGCAACGCTCCTATCGTGCTGCTCGACGAGATCGAGAATGCTGGCATCGATCGTGCAAAAGCTATGGAGCTTCTGCGGAAATCGCGGAAGATCTATCTCTTCGTCACGCACGATCCCACCATTGCACTTCAATCCGATCTTCGGATCGTCATGCAGAACGGCACGATGGCCAAGGTCATTCACACAAGCGATGCGGAGCGCAAACTGTCTTCGGGATCGTTGCGCCGGGTGGACGAAGCATTGTCCGCTTTGCGCAACAAGATCCGGGATGGCGAGACGATCTCATCCGAAGAGCTGAAAGGGGTGCTATGAAGAAAATCGTCATCTGTGCCGGTCCTACGGCGGTCGGCAAAACGTCAGTCCTGCGGCACGTGATACGGAAGCTCTTGGCAAAGAACATTCGCGTCGCGTATCTCAAGAACGACGTGCAGTATGCAACCGACGCCGTGGTGCTTGCCGAAGAGTTCGGCATCCCTACGGCGACGGAATACTCCGGCGAGTTCTGTCCGGATCACGCAAGCGTTACCACGCTCTACGATCATATCCGATGGGCATGGAGCCTTGGAACAGAAGTGTTTCTCGTCGAAACGGCGGGGTTGTGTCTGCGGTGCGCTCCTTACGCGCTTCCCGAGGAAAGTCTGGGAATCGTGGTACTCGAAGAAACGAGCGGCATCGATCTTCCATTCAAGATTGGACCGATGCTCACCCTCGCGGACGTGGCGATGATTACGAAGATCGACATGGTGTCTCCGGCCGAGCGAGAGATTTTTCTCGCTCGTACCCGAAAAGCCGCGCCGAATGTCCGGGTTTTGGAAGTGAACGCCCAAGCCGGTATCGGGATCGATCCCTTGGTAACGAGGATACTCAACACTCCCGATCTCGCGGAGAATGACTTTCCAACGCTTCGCGGTCATCCGCCACTCGGCACATGTACGGTCTGTTCGGGGGAACGGTCAATGAATCCGAACCGGCACCGTGGCGTCGTAGCGATCACCGGTGGTGGCACGCGATTCAGCGGACAGTGAATGCCATGAACAATCATTTCTCATACGAGAATCAATGAGGAGTTGTCGCACCATGACAACTCCTTTTTTTTGTTGACAGGAGCGCTCAGCGCAGTATATTGAGCGTAGTTCGTTACCAAGCCAATTTCATTGGTAAAACAGCAGTCATCACAAACCGAATGACAGGAGGCAGTGAGCGCTATGAGCAGTCCGTCCCGTATCTATTTCGACAATTCGGCCACCACCCCGGTTGATCCGCGCGTGGCCGAGGCAATGCAACCTTTCCAAAGAGGAATCTGCGGAAATCCTTCCAGCATGTACTCTGAGGGTCGCGAAGCTCATCAAGCGGTCGAATCGGCGCGGGAACAGGTTGCTCTGCTTCTCAACGCTAATCCCTGCGAAGTGGTCTTCACCGCATGCGGCACTGAGTCCGATAATACGGCGCTCGGTATCGTTGAATTGTTCGAAGGCACGTCGCACATCGTGACGAGCGCGTTCGAACATCCGGCAATTATGGAAACATGTCGGCATCTCACACGGCGAGGTATCGCCGTGACCCACGTGATGCCCGATAGCGATGGCATCGTTCAACCCGAGGCGCTCGCGAAAGCGCTCCGTCCCGAGACCCGGCTGGTTTCGATCATGGCGGCGCAGAACGTCGTCGGCACCATTCAACCCATTGCGGATCTTGCGCGTATCGCCCGTGACCACGGCGCGATATTTCATACCGATGCAGTGCAGGCGGTCGGCAAGTTGCCGATCGACATGAAACGCGACGGGATCGATCTCTTGTCCCTATCAGCCCACAAGCTGAATGGACCAAAGGGAGTCGGGGCATTGATCGTCGGTAAAGACATTCCATTCCGTCCGTTCCTTCGGGGCGGCGGACAGGAAGGCGGCAGGCGATCGGGCACCGAGAACGTAGCAGGCATCGTCGGCTTGGGAAAAGCCGCAGAGATCGCTCGTGCGGAAATGGTCCAAGAGGCGGCGCGATTTGTGCGATTGCGCGACAAGCTCATCACGGGCGTCGAAGCTCTCGCTCCCAATGCATATATCATCGGACACCGATTCCGTCGGTTGCCGGGACATATCTGTTTGGGATTTCACGAATTGGAGGGGCAGGCCATCAAGGTGCTTCTCTCGCTCGACAAACAGGGCATCTCGGTTTCGACCGGGAGTGCATGCAGCGCTCACCATGCGGGCGAGCCATCGTACATATTAACCGCCATGGGGTTCGACTCTGTGCGTGCGCGGGGTTCGCTCCGCATCACGCTTGGACGTTTCAACACTGAAGACGATGTTGATTTTTTCCTGTCCGTTCTGCCAGAGACCTTGGCGGGATTGAAACCGATCACGTCAGTTCGCTGACGGCAAGCAAGGAGATAACAATGAGTACAAGCGTTGTATTGCCCGGTTTGAACTGCGGGTTGTGCGGATATCCCACCTGCGAAGAGTTTTCGGCTCAACTCGCGCTTGATCCCGAATTGCTCAAGCATTGCCCCAACCGTTCTGATCGGAAAACCGCCGACGGGAGTCCATCTCCCGTGGCACGATCGTTCTCCATCATTACGGAGGATGAGCCATTAACCTTCCGCGATAGGGAAGACCGCGAGGTCGATTTCTACGTGGACACGTTCAAAGAAGATCCCGGGCCGCGCGAGGACATTACCTTGTTCGGTGGCATGCTTGCGGTGGAACGGCTGAAGATCGCCAAAGGAGACGTTCTCTTGGGGCGGCCTCTCGGCGTTTCGTGTGGATGTCCCGTCCTTCATATCGGCGAAGTCATGAATGTCGATGCGGACTCGGGCGTCATCACATGGTGTATCGTCGGCCCGCGTCGATCGCGGACGGACGGGTTCAAGAACGTCGGCCCTTACAGCGCCCAGGCGTACGAAGGGGTCGTGCGGCGCGATCGGTCGCGCGTGCAAGAACTCAAGCTCGGGATGAGGTATCACTTTCTTCCCGGTCTTTGCATGATGCAGTGGCGGCACAGCGCGCTGCTCAACGCCGCGAAACGAACCGATGAAGGTTGGCAGGTCAGGCTCGAGGGGATCTGGATTGAGTGATCCATTCGAACAAAATAAAACAGCAAGGAGTTGTCGCAATGCGGCAACTCCTTTTTCTTTGGGGCGGACTATTCCGATAGTGAGTTAGTGATATAATGAGGGTAACTTTTCTCGTTATTAAGACGGGGAGAGTTCAATATTTAATTTCAAAGGTCGAGAAATATATAACTCTAATCAATAATAATGAAAATGAATAAAAGGCTTATTGCAGTATCAGTGTTAGTTCTTTCAGCAGTCATGGCGATTCCGGTTTTCGCGCAGACAACAACTACGACACCGACCACCACCGTAGCTCCGGTGGCGACGACCGCCTCGGAACAGCCGATTCTTCAGGTCGGTGCAGCGGGCAAAGTACTACTTCGCGGCACCATCGCTTCCATCTCGGGTACTACGCTTACGGTGAACAGTTGGGGCGGCACATGGACAGTTGACATCGCTTCGGGCGCGAGCATCCTTCCCGCAGCGGCAAACGGCAATATCAGCCAGTTCTCAACAGGCGACTTCGTAGGTGTCCAAGGGACGGTTTCCCAATCTGCTAATTGGACAATCAACGCAAACTTAGTTCGCGATTGGACCTATCGCGCGGCGGTCGTTCAGCAACAGCAGCAGAATATCCAGACAGCTCAAGCAACAAAGCAGAGCGGGCCTCGTGATTATATCGGTACCGCAAGCGCGGTTACAGCATCTTCTTTGACCCTTACCGCAGCGGCAGGAACCACGTACACAGTAACGGTTCCTTCGGGAGCTGAGATTGTAAACACCAAGTGGATCACTATTCCTCTTACGAGCGTGAATAGCGGGGACAATGTCCGCGTCTATGGCGTGAACGCAAGCGGAACGATCACCGCTCGCATCGTTCGCGATGTCACTATTGTAGCGACCACAACCGCTCAATAAAAATCGATCATTCGTCGATTACAAAAGGTCCGCAGCGATGCGGGCCTTTTGCTACCACCTCAAGGGTCACTCTGCATCATGTGGGATAGAACAAAATCGTGCATGATATTCTGCGCTGTTCTTGCGCGATAAAAAAAGAATGAAAATGTAGGGGAAACGTGGCGTAAAACAGCATCCTAAAGTCCACTATGAACCAAAGCTCCCCAGTGGGCTAAAAGGTAACGCTACAAAAATTGTATATGTCGAAACAGTCCAGATATTCTCTGGGCTGTTTTCGTTATGTTCAGAAATTGAATATGTGAAATTTTATGCGTAGCGAAATTATTCCGAAAAATATTCTTGCATGGAAACGTCTTGTGTATGGGAATTGGATAGGTTAAATTTGAGCACTCGTTCCTCTAGATGGCTTTTCTTTTCAAAAACGAAACGAAGTGTTATTATCAACGCAGAAAGAGAGGTGCAAATCAGATGCAACTTAATCGCAGGGAACAGGATATTCTCAGGCGCGTCGAAGGAGGCGCGGTCTGGTCACATCTGCGGGAGGTAGGGTTCGCCGAGGAGGGCGATCTTACCCGCTTGGTGGATGCTGGGTATCTGACCCCCCACTTTCAGCAGGGGTGCCGAACTCACGGATCGTGGCCGAGAGGTAAGAGACGCCGCGGACATGGAGGAGCGGACATGTGGCGGGTCAGGCTGGTAAGTTATTTTCAGTGTTTGAAACACAGAGCGCCCGTCCGGATTACCGAACGGGCGCGTTTATATTATTGCGATAGATGGAGGGCTATCGTTTCAATACCTGCAAGACCGTCCACCGCGCTTCTGAGTGGGCGAAAAGGTAACGCTACAATTTTTGCATATAGTCAAACAGCCCAGCAATCATGCGGGCTGTTTTTCTTCTGTGCAGGAATTGAATATGTGAATTATTGTGTGAACGGAATAAGTTTTGAGAAATTTTTTCATGGAAAGGCGATGTATGCAGAAATTGGCGAGATAAAAAAACAGGCAGCAACCTCGTAGTGAGATTACTGCCCTTGTTGAATTCTACTCGTCGATGGACCATTTCCCCAGATATGCTTGGGATATACCATCACGCCGTCGTTCAATAGAGTCGAGCGTTGGTGTGTCGCCGCCACCTAGAATCATTGGCCGGGAAGGATAGTCGGCTACGTGTCGCTGCAGAAGTGAAGATGCGGCCGGATGATTGGTTGCCTTTCGCCGTTCAAACATAGTCTTCTGCTTGGCGTAAAACTCATCAATCAGTGCGGGGGTTCCGCCGTCGATACGAATTATGCTCCTGCCATCAGCGCTTGCAAAGCGCTCCTGAAGAAGCGCAAGTGCGACATCGCTGTCGGTATAGAACGTTGAGATTTCCTGAACCAGCTTCTCGGCTCTCAGGAGTTCTTCCCTGGCGCGACGTTCACCTTCCATCCTTAGGAATTCATCATAACCAGTCCACCTCGGAAGATTATCTGGCATCCTCAAGACTTCGAGTTCTCCACTCGCTCCATCAGGAGGGACGGATACGCGGCGGTCAACAACAGCGAATGAGATCCGCCACCAGTAATAATCTCCTGGCAGAGAATTGAAGATCTCGTAGCGCGCAGTTTTGCCCTCCGTAAGAGTTGCAGGAACTACTCGCTCCTCAAAATCGGAGAGTTTTCCGTGACCAAACCAAGATTCGTGTTCGATATAAAGCCAGAGATTCACTTTCCCCTGACTCGTTTCGATCAAAGCCTGATCAAGCTTTTCGCTTTCGTTGATGACATCCACGATCTTCACCGAAATGCGCGGCGACCAATCACGGTTGATTACCCATAGCCATGGGAAATCTTTCAATATGCGAGCTAACACTTTCCTGTCCATCTGATCCTCCAGATCTTTGAACTCTTCCGAGTTCTGACGGTTTGAAATTGCTGTCGGTACTATATCATTTGACAATCTATCCGTCAAGCGGTAGAATGCTGGCAGGAAGGAGTGTTGAGATGGACGAGGAAGTGGTCTTAACCTATGAGGGATTGATAAACTCGCAAGCATCAATGGAGTCCATTTCGGACACCATCCTCAGTGATCGGCGCATCGAGTTCGATACCCGGAAAGAGGTGCGACGTAATTCGTTTTTAGGCAAGCTGTATCTTGATGAGCGCAATCGGGTTGCCGTGAACAATCTTTACTGGTTTAACGGAAGAAAGGCGTGGATATACAGCTGGATTGATCGAGGATGGGTAGAATATAAATGGCCGCCCTCTTACTTCAATTTTCAACTCCCCGTGTAACCAGCGACTCTCTCGATGCTGTAGTAATAGTATATTTCTGCCCCGCAGGAAGCCCCGTGCTTTGGTGCGGGGCTTTTTTTATCGCTTCAGCCTACAGAAAGCGCCCTCCGCGTCCTAGTGGGCTAAACGCTAAAAATTCAATATTTGGATATACCAAAACAGTCCTGATAGAATCGGGGCTGTTTTGTATCTGTTCAGAAGTTGAATATGTAACTTTTTATGCGACGGAGAAAAAATACTCAAAAATAATTATTCATCAAAGAGATATGTGTATAAAGATTGAATAGTGGCATCTATTAAAGAGTGAAAAACGGTCGAGCTTGACAGAACGCTTGCATATGGTATATAATATTCTGGTAAGTAAAAGCACCTTCACATCAATATATTCCAAGGATCTTGACGTTCGGTTGCAGCTTCCAGCTCGTCGCCTCGGTGGTGATTTGAAAGCTGCAACTATGCGGCAGAATATGACTTATCCCAAAAGGGGTGTGTCATAAAAAGGAGAACATGTCATGGCTGACAAGTTTACTTTCAGCAGCGCAGGCGAAATTCAAATGATCGAATTCGCGCTTGCTCGCAACGGATACACTCACGAATTGGTAAGCACTCTTGCCGCTGGGGATCAGCTCGGCGGTATCCGCGAGGTGCTTCTCGGAAACGCGAAAATCGTTCCGATCCAAGACCCTCAAACTGCTTTCGTGGCACAACCGCAATCCGCACCGCTCCCGATCTCCATCGTGATCGACGGTGATCTCAATCCCAACGTTCCATCGGGTCTTTACCTGACGGGCGAGGGAACTGAGCATCGCAAGATGGGCAAGATTACGCTCGAAAAGCGTACGGACGGCAAGCTCTACGCGAACGCCGTCAAGGTTGTCCGCTATCTCTCGCCGAATCAGCAAAAAGGGAAGTCCAGCCAGGGTCACAAACTTCGCAAGGAGTTAAAGGACAAGCAGGTCTTAAACGCCTGTATCATGGATGCGCTCCTCGCCAACCCGCAGCTCATTCCCGATGAGTGGAAGACCGGCTGCACGTATTTCTGGGGTACCACCTTCCGCCGCGCGCTCGGCAGCCTGTATGTCGAGTGCCTGTACTGGCGCGACGGTCAGTGGCACTGGGGCTACCGCTGGCTCGGCAGCGACTGGGACTCCAGCCGCCCGGCCGCGGTGCTCGCAAGTTAGTCCTTGGAATATGGGGCAGTTGGACCTTTTTGATCCTCTGCCCCTTAGCTCTTCGCATTTCTTTCTGCCCCGCGCACGAACTTCTGTTCTTGCGCGGGCTTTTTTTATCATCAGGCCGCGCGTGGTAGAATAATTTTGGAATAAGGCTCAAAACAAGTTGTGGGGTACGCTACAGCCGGCTCTGTCTCGTTTGCTATACTAATAGAAAGGCCGAACCCGGAAAATGGTTCATTAATTAATCCTTAAAATTATAGTTATGGATATCTCGGTTGTCATTGCCCAGGTAGGTGGAATCTTCTTTATTGTTACGGGCGTTGCGATGGTGGCAAACAGCAAGGGCGTTGCGGGCGCGATAGAGGAGTCGGTGGCACATAAAGGCGTCGTGTTCATGTGGGGATTGCTTGCGCTGCTTGTCGGCGCGGTGATCGTTGTCCTTAATAACGCATGGACGAGCGGCTTGCCCTTGCTTATCACCATCCTTGGATGGCTCGCACTCGCAAAAGGAGCATTCATCATGCTTGCACCCGATGCCGCCGCATCGCTTTATAGAAAGTTTGGCAAGAGCGGGTTGTTAGTGTTCTGCGGGGTGGTCGTCTTTGTTCTTGGCGTCATTCTGCTTTATTGGTAATAGTGAAGCATCTTATCATAAAGATTTACGGCGACGTGCAGGGCGTCGGATTATGCGACGCGGCATATTGGACGGCACGAAAGGTGCGTGTCGCCGTCTTTATGATGAACGACCCTGACGGCGTGGAGCGTGATAGAATATTTTTTTATGACTATATATAACTGGATCATCATCGCTCTTTGGATAGTCTTCTGGGTGTATTGGGCGATCAGTTCGCTCAGTGCAAAGAAGGTCGTCCATCGCGATACCTCCGGCGTGTGGATGCGTTATATCGGTATCATATTCGTCATAGTGCTGATTATATTTTTGCCAGCCTCTTTTAATATAAAGTTCGGCGCACACACGTCGGCAGTGATGGCAGTCGGCACCATTCTTTGCGCTAGCGGTATTTCCCTTGCCATTTGGGCGCGCCGTTATTTAGGAAAAAATTGGAGCGCTCTGCCGTCCATCCAGGAGCATCACGAACTGGTGACCGCCGGGCCGTATCGCTTTCTGCGCCATCCGATCTATACGGGCGTGATCACTGCGCTCTTTGGGTCCGCGCTCGCGACGAATGTTGGATGGTTCATCATCTTTTTATTTTTCGCCTCGACGTTCGTCTGGCGGATCGATCGCGAGGAACAGTTTATGATGCAGTTTTTTCCGGATGAATATCCGGAATATAAAAAACATACCAAAAAGCTTATTCCGTTCGTCTGGTAACTATGAGCCTCGGCATTGTCATTATTCTCATCACGGCGTTCGGATATCTCAGTAACACGCTCAATTGGCGATATCTTAACAATGGTGTTGTACGATTTTTATATTACATCGGGGCACTGGTGCACGAGACGTCGCATGCGGTGCTCTGCGTGCTGACCGGAGCAACGATAGAAGAGTTTACGGTCTTCTCGGATCAGCCGCGCGTGGTACATCGGAAATCAAAGATACCGTTTGTTGGCGAGTTGCTCATTTCCGCCGCGCCGATCGCCGGCGGGTTGTTGTTTTTATTCCTCGTCAATCGTTATCTTTTGGGAAATTATTTTATCGTGCCGCAGGTGACGGACTGGAATAGCTGGAGAATCGTGCTCAGCGCGGCGCTGCAATTCTTTTTACAGATAAATCTGTTGCGATGGCAAAGTTGGGTGATGATCCTCTTGCTTATAAACGCCGGCGCCATGCTTGGGCCGTCCACGCAGGATCTCAAAAATGTCTGGCCGGCGCTCGTCATCCTTCTTTTTATCAATTACCCGCCGCTTGCGGCGATCGGCCTTGTGGCACTTGTTTTGATATTGGCCAATATCATATTACAAAGTATAGTCATCTTATTGATAGTACTCTTCCACCGTTCGCGCACGGTGGGAGTCGTGGCGGCGCTCGTGATCGTTGCCATTCTTATCATTCTCTTCTGGCGGGCGACGTATGCGGTAAAGGCAGCGCCGATTCCCACCGGCCTCGACCCAAATTTTATCACTCAGGTGGATGATTGTTTTTTGCCGACGGCTGCTGTGTATGGATACGATTTGCGAATCACATCGGGCTTTCGAAGCCTGGCGCAACAGCAACAAATATATGACGAGGGCAGATTGGAGGACGGGACGATTGTGAGCGAAGCGCCGCCGGGGCACAGCCTTCATAATTATGGGTTTGCGGTGGACGTCGTGGATCGGATCAACGGATATAACATTGATTGGCCCCAGCTCATCGCGATCGGCGCGTATTGCGGATTGGGCAATGGCGGCACGGGGGATGAGCCGCACTTTGAATATCGCGGCGGCTTGGACACGGATCAATTCGCGGCAGGAATGCGTCCAGCGCCGCTTACGCTGCCATGCTCTATTATGGCTACACGCGCGGCGTCCGGGACTTCGTTGACCATGCAAGACTTGCAGGCGTGCGGCGCCCCCGCGTTTCCCCAGTAATCACGGGCAAACGGAGCGTTGAACCCTTTTGTGCGAGCAAGGCGTTATATGTATGCGGATTGATTTTGGCAGGTCGAAGCGGATCGATGCGCATTGCATATATATAGCGACATAGTAATTAAATAAAGTATTAAAAAATGAAAAAAATAAACACAACTTCATCGATGATAGCGATGGGCATCGTTGCGAGCTTGGCAATGGTGGCGCCGGCATTTGCGCAAACGAGCGCTGGGGAAAATGTAAATATAGGTGCGCGTACCCCTGTCATCGTTGGCACGGGCGGAATTCGTAATGGTGCGAATGGCGGCATGAGAATGCCGGGCATTTTCGGTACGGTGAGCGCGGTGAGCGGCAATACGCTGACGGTAACTTCAAAGGTGTTTCCGCGTCCGATGCCGGAAGTGGTGACAACGAGCACTATTCCGTCACCGACGGTATCGACTGTTTATACGGTGGATGCAACGAACGCAAATATCTATAAGGGGAGCGCAACGTCAACGGTTTCTGTGTCGAGCATCGCGGTAGGCGATACCGTAATGGTGCAGGGACCGGTAACCGGAACGAGCGTTGCGGCGACCGTTATTCGTGACGGTGTAGGTGAAATGACGAGCGGCGGACGGACGGGGATGCCGGGCAGGGGCGTTGGCGGTCATGGCGGTGCGACCTCAACCCCATCCGGCACCGGCACCCCGATGATTCAGGGTAATGGCGAGCCGGTGATCGGTGGCAGTGTGACCGCGATCAGCGGCACAACGCTTACCGTAACGAATTCGAGCAATGTCACGTATACGATCGCCGCAGGGAGTTCTACGATCGTTAAGAATGGCACGAGCACCGCGTTCACAAATATCGCGGTGGGCGATAACGTTATCGTGCAGGGCGTGGTGAACGGGACTTCCGTCACGGCGTCGTCGGTCATTGACCAGGGCGTCAAAGGAACAGTGAATGCTTCAACGTCCGTTGGTATCCATATGAGTGGCTTTAGTGGCATCTTTAGTGCCATCGGCGGATTCTTCCAGCATCTCTTCGGTTTCTAGTCTTTGGTAAGCAAAAAATAAAAACCCCTTCTCATTTGAAAGCCAGAAAGATTAATGGCTCTCAAATGAGAAGGGGTTTTTATTTTTCTTCGTATTTATGCATCATCCTTCGATACATTCTTGCGAGGATAAAGAGCAGCACCGCCGCCGCGATGATCCCTGCGGTCAGGCTGAGCAGGTTGGAAAAATCGCTCCAGTAATTTCCCACTGCGTATCCGAGGGTGAGCGCGGCGAACGGTTCCACGATGTTGCCGAGCAGATCAAACCAGAGGAAGGTCATAAACGGCACCTCCACGAATCCCGCCAAAAAATTAGCAATGGAACTGAGCGATCCCGCAAAGCGCGTTGTGAATACCGTCACCGCGGCGTCCGTGACGAGCTCTTCTTTTAGTCGAATAAAAAAACGGACCTTGTCGATCCGAAATTTTTTGATGATCGCATCGCCGAATATTCTGGATATTCCGTAGTCCGTTAGATCGCCAAGCGTGTTCGCGACGACCGCCACTACGAGCGATATCCAGAAGCTGATGTATCCCTGACTGGCAAACGCGCCGACGGCAAGCAGCATCACGTTCGCGGGCCAGGGGATGATGATCGCGCCGGTATATACCACAAAGAAGATCGCAAAATATTTATAGAGCAAAACGTACGACAGGATCGGATTCAGGAGTGCATCCATCTATTTTGCTGTGGTTGTTGCGGTGCTCGAGGTGGTGGCGGCCAGATAGGTGTCAAGCGATTGTTGGACTTCCGTCAGCATTGCGTCGGTGCTCGTCACGTCGTATTTTGCGTATCCCGAAAGCGAGAGCCGCGGATAGGATGCATCCGTGATGGAGAGACTGGTTTTAAGATAATCCGGCGGCACTTTAAAGAGCGTATTGATGTAGTCAAACGTCATCCATGGGCGGATGAGCCCGACGTCGCTTGCGGTAAGTGGGCCGTGATGCTGCACAATAGCGGAGAGCTCTCCTTCGCGATCGCTGATGATCCGCGCTCGCATAAGCGCTGCATAATTCCAGACAAAAAGCACGGTCAGCAGGAGGAGTACGGCGGTGAGCGCGATCATGGCATACTTGATATACCGCATGATCTTCGCGGTGGTGAGGGCTGTCATATCCTCTATTTTAAGGATAAAATTGTGGAATGTCGACACCTGATGCTTTTGAAGCACGCTACCAATTACTGAATCCCGAACAGCGCCAGGCGGTGGATACGCTCGCCGGACCGGTGATGGTGATCGCCGGACCGGGGACGGGGAAGACGGAAGTGCTTACGATGCGCATCGCGAATATTTTGCGTGGCACCGTTGCGCCCGAGCGGCTCCTCGCGCTCACCTTTACCGAGTCGGGCGCGGTCTCCATGCGTCGCCGGCTCGTGGAACTGATTGGCGCCGATGCCTATCGCGTGGAAATTTCCACGTTCCACGGGTTTGCAAATCGCATCATTCGCGACTACCCGGATTATTTTCCGACGATCATCGGCGCAAACAGCATCACCGAGATCGAGCAGGTGAGCATCCTGCGCCAAATCATCGACACGCTCCCACTCAAAGATCTGCGCCCGTTCGGCGATCGTTACTATCATCTGCGCGCAATCCTCGCCGCCATCAACGAGCTGAAGCAGCAAGGCATTTCGCCGGAATTGTTTATCACAATCGCCGCGGATGCAAAAAAAGAGTTTTATGAAAATCCGGATTTGATCAATCAATCGGGAAAGTTCGAGGGAAAGATGAAAGGCAAATACGTGACGGCATCCAAGCAGGTGGAGCGCAACATCGAGGTGGCATTGATCTATGCGGAATATCAAAAGGCACTCGTCGCCGGGCATCAGTATGACTACAGCGACATGATCATGTACGTTGCGCTTGCGCTCGAGAACGATGAAGAGCTGACGCAGGTGCTCCAGCACGCGTACGAATATTTTTTAGTGGACGAGCACCAGGATACGAACGATGCGCAGAATAGAATAATAGAGTTCGTTGCGGGCGCGACCGATCGACCGAACCTGTTTGTGGTGGGGGACGAGAAGCAGGCGATCTATCGCTTTCAAGGCGCATCGCTCGAGAATTTTCATTACTTCCGCGATCATTATAAAGAGGTTGCGCTGATCACCTTGCGTAATAATTATCGTTCGACGCAAGCGATCCTCGATGTGGCGCATGCCGTCTCGCCGCGCGAGGTGGCGCTCGTGGCGAAGGCCGGACATGCGGGCGCGGCTCGCGCGGCGCAAATCGAGGAGCCCGCGCATCTCGCGGTGCTTTCGTCGCCCGCAGTCGAATATTATTTTATTGCGCGGAAGATAAAAGCGCTTATTGCGAGCGGCACGCCCGCAGAGGAGATTGCGGTGCTCTATCATAACAACAAAGATGTTATTCCGCTTGCGGCGATGTTTGAGAAGCAAGGCGTGGTTTTTACTATCGAGTCCAATCAGGATGTGTTGGGGGATGAAGAAATCAAAAAACTGGTGCGCCTGCTCCGCGCCGTTCAGCATTTTGGCAATGACGTCTGGCTGGCGGAAGCCCTGCACGTGGATTTTTTGGGCATTTCGCCGATCGATGTGTATCGGCTCTCGAGCTATGCGTTCCGCGAGCGGCGCAAGATGTATGAGGTGATGCAGTATCCGGCGGGACTCACTGCCGCAGGGGTGAGCGATGCCTCAATAGTAGCCTTCCAAGCGCTCTTTGCTCATCTTTCGGAGTGGCGCCGGGCGGCAAAAAACCGCGGTGCTGGGGAGGCTTTTGAAAAGATCGTCTATGAATCGGGATTCATTCAGGCGGTGCTCAACCATCCCTCCGCCACGGAAAAATTGGCCAAGCTTCACGCGCTGTTCGACCTCTTGAAGTCTTTTATAGAGCGGCAAAAAAACTATACCCTGGATGATTTCTTTACCTATCTGGATCTCATGGAGGAGCACGATATCGCGGTGCGCGGGAAGGATGCCGTGCGCTTGCCCGGCCGTGTGCGCTTGATGACCGCACACGGTGCAAAGGGATTGGAGTTCGACTACGTTTTTATTATGAATGCAGTCGATCGCAAATGGGGTTCGCGATCTCATAAGGAATCAATCAAGTTGCCGACCACTATATATAGAGGAGCACAGGCGGAGGTGCTTACGGCGGGGGATGACGAAGAAACTCTCGCTGCGAATAACAACGCCGACGAACGGAATGTTTTCTATGTGGCGCTCACCCGCGCGCGGAAGGAAGTATTCATTACCATGCCAAAGGTGGATCAGGGAGCGAAGGAACAATTGCCGACGCAGTTTATCGTCGCGCTTAAAGAGGATATTTTAAAATCGCTCGATGTGTCTGGTTACGAAAAAGATTTTACGGATCAGCGCATCGAGATCGAATTCGCACCTGCGCATATGAACGATCAAAAAATGCCGGAGCTGGAGGACAAAGCCTTTTTGAACGAGCTTTTCCGCGCACAGGGAATCTCAGTGACCGCACTCAACAATTATTTGGAATGTCCGTGGGCATATTTCTATCGCAACCTTGTGCGGATTCCGGAGGCGCCGAATAAAAATTTGTCGTTCGGGAACGCAGTGCACGCCGCGCTCAAGAGTTATTTTGATGCGTTGAGTGGTGGTGCCGATGGTACATCGGGCGAAGATCGTGGCAAGGCGTATCTCATCCAGCGCTTCGAGGAATCGCTTGCGCATGAGCCGATCAAAGAGAGCGAGTATGAGGAGGCGCTCGAAAAGGGTCGCCGTGCGTTGCCGATATTTTACGATACGTATCACGCAACATGGTCGCCGCGCGCATTGAACGAGGCGCGCGTGGAGGCGCTCCCGCTCGACGATGGCACGCTCATCAATGGCAAATTGGATCGCATAGAATTTTTGGAGGGCGATCACGTTCGCGTGATCGATTACAAGACGGGCAAGCCGAAGACGCGCAACGACATCGAGGGTAACACCTCGTCAAGCGATGGCAACTATAAGCGCCAGCTCGTTTTCTATAAGCTTCTACTCGATAAAGAAGGCAAGCGTGATATGAAGGACGGCGTGATCCAATTCATCGAGCCGGACGATCGCGGTAAGATGCACCGTGAGGAATTCGAGATCGCGCCTGGTGAAGTAAAGGTGATCGAGAAGCTCGTGATGGACGTCGCGCGTGAGATCCTCGATCTGAGTTTTTGGAACAAAGGCTGTCACGAACCGGATTGCAAGTATTGCGAGCTCAGGAAGGGGATGAAGTAATATTCCTCTGCGCCGCGTTGTAGTAGTATACAATTCGGCACGGTCGATACGAAGGAGTAATAGAGTAATAACAATTCATTCATTATAATTTTATGAAACAAATGACATGCCCGGCGATGGGAGGTCCAGCCACGTGCACAGTGGTTCTTAAGGGCAATACCGCGCAGGAAATGCTGGCGGACGGCACGAAGCACGTCACCCATGCTCATCCCGAGATAGCGGCGACTATGGCCAAGATGTCCCCCGAGGACATGGCAAAGTGGATGGCGGAGTTCAAGCCGAAGTTCGATGCGCTGCCGGATATGCCAACTTCTGCGTAAGGACGCGTTGGATGGTCGATTGATTATTTAAAAGCCCCGGTTTGCGCCGGGGCCATTGTGGTTTTTGATGCGGGCGATCAATTTAATCGGTCCGCGGGCCGGAAGCAAAGTGGACGGTCTCTTTTACAAACTCGCCCAGTTTTCTGCCCGTTTTACCAAGACTTGCGAACACCACGCGGAAGGTATTGCCACAGCATTCGCAGAGCATGACGCCATGCCCGATATGTTGCGGGCGTCCACCGTCATGGCACAGCGGACAACGCACGATCTGCCTGTGTTTAAATGGTCGGCTCAAACTACCTCCTTCCCGTCCATTCTTGCCATTTGAACAACTAGAATTGTTATAAGGGATATTTTTATATTTGTACAGAGCTGCGATTGACCCACCGGCAGAAATTTAGTA
>Ga0302140_10003024_pt1 | contig 21720 bp, 16 predicted proteins | sample I_Bog_E1_1_FD_202095 | JGI IMG/M metagenome (GOLD analysis project Ga0302140, IMG submission 202095) | Peat permafrost microbial communities from Stordalen Mire near Abisko, Sweden - I_Bog_E1_1 | ecosystem: Environmental > Terrestrial > Soil > Wetlands > Peat | place: Sweden: Abisko, Stordalen... | reverse complement strand
CGGGCTTCCGTCGCTCTGGATCGCCCTCGATGTAAACGGTCAGCATTCCGAGGAGCCGGCCAAATTCGATGTCAGATAGCGAATCGCCGATCACTGCGCTGGTTGCTGTTGAAATATCCGGAAAGTCCATCACCGCCTGATCAAATAGCCCAGGTAATGGTTTCCGGCAGTTGCATTCCTTTTTATCGTGAGGGCAAAAGTAAAAAGCATCTATGTGTGCCCCCTCAGTCTCGAGAAGTGCCTGAAATTTGGCGTGGATTGCGTGCACATCCGAAGTTGTATAAAGTCCAAGGGCAATCCCACGTTGATTCGAGATCACCACGACTCGCAACCCAGCTCTGTTGAGCCGGCCAATTGCTTCAACCGCGCCGGGGAGCGGGCGAAATTCACTCCAGGAAGTCACATAATGCCCTTCCGGCATTTTTTCATTTAGAACGCCATCGCGATCCAGAAAGATCGTATTCACAATGCGAGGTGGAGCATTATTTTCGAAATCGGCCACTCCGTTATGATAACAACAGGCGCGGTACGCCGCCGAAAATGGAATTTGCATCTGAAGCCGTAAGCAAGGGAAGGGAGATTGCCATGTCGAACAGACCAAATGCTGAAAGCATCTTTGGGAAGGCCATTGCGGAACATCTGGAAGTTATTCGCCAGGTGCAGGTACAGCAGCCCGTTCTGGAGGCAATTGCTCTTGCCATGACTGCAACCCTGTGTGCAGGAGGCAAGATTCTTTGGTGCGGAAACGGCGGCAGCGCTGGCGATTCACAGCACCTCGCGGCAGAGCTCGTGGGCCGCTTTCGGCGCGAGCGGCGCGGGCTGGCTTCCATTGCGCTGACAACTGACACCTCGATCCTGACAGCGATCGCCAACGACTATGGATACGAGGCTGTATTTTCGCGTCAGATTGAGGCAGTGGGCGTCTCAGGTGACCTGGTTGTAGGCATCTCTACATCGGGAAATAGCAAAAACGTGATTGCCGCGTTCGAGGCCGCACACTCTCTGGGATTGTCGACCGTAGCATTTACCGGTGAAGGAGGCGGCAGGATGGCCCCTCTAGCCGACTATCTGTTCGCCGTTCCATCGCGCGATACGGCGCGAATCCAGGAGGCACACATTCTTGCCGGTCATATGCTGTGCGATTGGATTGAACTGGATTCGCTCAATGCGGAGATTCAGAGTCAACAAAACGCGGAGGCAGGGTCAACTGAAGAACTGATGCAGACCGAGGAGGCACGGTGATTGAAGATCTGCATGAGGTAATCCAGGAAATTGAACATACGTGGTCCGACAAGCGCTTGCTTGTAGTCGGCGACGTCATGCTCGACAAATATATCTGGGGCGAAGTAGGGCGCATCTCGCCGGAAGCGCCGGTACCTGTGGTGCGCGCCATTCGTCAGTCGGAGCAGCCCGGTGGCGCGGCCAACGTTGCCATGAATCTCGCCCGGTTAGGCGCCCAGACCACGGTGATTGGCTTTACGGGTAACGACGAAAATGAGAGACTGTTGGCCGAAAGTCTCCGGTCGAATGGAATTGATCCTCAGTTCATTGCCTCGAACGACTTTCCCACCATCACCAAGACGCGCATTCTTGGCGGACGTCAGCAGATGTTGCGCCTGGACAGCGAACGGCTGGATCCAAGGCCACAATGCGACTATGACCGACTGGTACACAGCGTGCTCGAGCGACTGCCGAGTTGCCACGCATTGGTGCTCTCCGATTACGCCAAGGGTTTGTTCACGCCTGAATCCTGCCAGGCGATGATTCAGCACGCGCGCAAACTGGACATACCCGTTCTCGTGGATCCAAAGAATCCGGACTTCACCCGCTATCGCGGCGCCACCACCATTTGCCCCAACCTGGCCGAGATATCCGCAGCAGCACCGAAAGATTCCTGCGATCTCACACGCAGCCCGAATCGCAATGTGGAAGCCCTGCTAAAGGCGGCCGAGGCGATGGTGCGGGCCTTCGATATCGAATTTATGACCGCAACCCTCAGCGAAAAAGGCATTGCAATCGTGCGGCCGGGCAACTGCTTTATGGCGCCAGCGGTTGCGCGTCAAGTCTTCGATGTCTCCGGCGCTGGGGACACCGTGGTCGCAGTACTTGCCTTGTGCCTGGCTTCAGGTCTCAGACCGGAGACCGCCGTACAACTGGCGAATGTGGCTGCCGGGATTGTGGTAGGCAAAGTGGGCACTGTACCGGTTGAGAGGCACGAACTGCTGGCCGCCCTGACTCCGGAAATTGCCCTCCACGCTGGCGATAAGGTGGTTACCCGAAACGAACTGGTGAGCCGGGTGGCCCTATGGAGAGCCAATGGCGAGAGGGTTGTATTCACAAATGGCTGCTTTGATCTGCTGCACATTGGCCACATCACTGTTCTGGAACAGTCACGTCGCTTTGGCGACCGGCTGATCGTAGCCATCAACAGCAACGCATCTGTAAGCAGACTGAAGGGACCAAGCCGGCCTATCGTCGGGGAAGACGAACGGGCTCGCGTGGTGGCGGCGCTGGCTGCGGTTGATGCAGTGGTGGTGTTTGACGAGCCCACGCCACTCGAAGTAATTCTCGCCGTGCGTCCAGACGTGATTGCAAAAGGCGGTGACTACAGCCCGGAAACAATTGTTGGCGCTGCCGAGGTTGAGTCGTGGGGCGGTCAGGTCAAAGTCGTGCCAATCGTTCAGGGCTTTTCCACCACAAGATTGATCGAAAAGGGCGCGAGTAAGCAAGGAGCATAGAGTTGAAAGAAACTCCGGTTCGGGCCCAGCGGTTCCCGGATCTGCTCCTAAGTCGAAAACAACTCTCTGCAATTGCTCGATCGCAAAATCAAACGTGTCTTGAGGGGTAAATCATGGAGCGATCCGCAACGAGGTTCCGTCCCGTCATTCGAATAAGCATTCTAGCCTGCCTGGTATTAAGCACTACCTTCGAAGGCATCTCTTCCACGCCGGCAACAGTGACAATTTCACCCGGCGACAACATTGAAGCAGCAGTGGAGGGAGCTCCTGAGGGAACCACATTCACGCTTCTGGCAGGCACCTACCGTTTGCAAAGCGTGAAGCCGAAGAATCACGATGTTTTTAAAGGTGTTGGGAAAGTTATTCTAAATGGCTCACAAGTCCTCTCGTTTGAGCTTGATCCTTCCGGGAGCGGATTCTGGATAGGAAAAGCGACCGCGAGCACGCTTACGCATGGTTCCTGTGAGAGCTCTCATCCTCTATGTAAGTATTCCCAAGACTTGTTCATCGGTAATCAGTTACAGGCACCCGTGGCCGATCGTGAAAGTCTGAAACCAGGTTCGTGGTATTTCGACCGGAGTAACAACGAGATCTATATTCCTGATAACCCGGGAGAAAGGGTGGCAGAGCTAAGTAGTCTGCGGTCCGCTTTCTATGGCGACGCCCAGGACGTGCGGATTGAGTCCCTGACGGTTGAAAAGTATGCTTCACCCGCACAAACTGCCGCCATTGGCAACGATCGATCTGGTACCAATTGGAGGGTCGACCATGTCGAATCTCGCTGGAATCATGGCGTTGGTATTGGACTGGGATCTGGCTCTGAATTGACGAATTCGTTCATACATCACAATGGTGAGCTCGGCATTGCGATGAGCGGAAAGAACTGCAAGGTTGTAAATAACGAACTAGCCTGGAATAACTACGCTGGTTTCGCAGTTACATGGGAAGCAGGCGGAAGCAAGTTCGTTTTGACTACCAATCTACTGGTGCAATCTAATTATGTTCACGATAATAATGGACCGGGCTTGTGGACGGATATAAACAACGTGGGCACGATCTACGAAGGCAACACGGTTGTAAACAATCAGAATGTAGGAATCGAGCACGAGATCAGTTACGACGCCATTATTCGCAACAATATTGTTAAGGACAACGGAAACACCTCAACCAACTGGCTATGGAATGCGCAAATCGATATACAGAACTCTTCAAATGTAGAGGTATATGGGAACACTGTGGAAGTGCCGGCCGGGGGGGGAAATGGCATCGTAATCATTAACCAGGATCGCGGGACCGGGACGCTGGGGCCATGGGTGGCAGCCAATAACTATGTGCATGACAATACAATCAAGAATTTGGGGGACCAGGGAAAGTCAGGGATGGCAGACTCTTCCAAGGGACACTTAGCTGTTGGAAATCGATTTGACCACAACCACTACATCCTTCACGACAACGCCATTGTTCGGCATTGGGTTTGGATTGACATGGTGCACTGGCGCGATCTTCAGGCTGTGGGTCAGGAAGCTCACGGAACCTGCTGCAACTGATTCGTCTCGATTTTTGACATAGCAGCAAATCCGGCTATGTAGCCAGGACGCTGCCGCCTGCAATGAGAGTATTTTGAAGCGACGTAACGTTGACCGCTGAAATGTCTGTGCTGTTCTTAACGGCCAGGGCTGCAGCCGTGCCCGCAGCTTCACCCAACATCATGAAAGTCGGCTCACCACGCAATGAGCTGAAACCGACATGGCTTGCACTCAAGCAGCAGGTGACTGCCAGGTTCGGCGCCTGAGCAGGGTTTGGCAATATGCTTCTGAACGGAATCTGATAGGCAGAATTGAGAATAGCCAGCTCTCCGTCAGCGAAAACCGTCGGAGTTGCAGTGCCATGCTCCGAGATTCTTCTTGCATAGACATCGCAGTAATGGCAGTCTCCATACCATGTGCCGAGGGCGACTGAATCCGTCTTCGCGATGTTTGTGGTAATGTCCGCCTCTGTCATTACATATTGGCCGACGAGCCTGCGGCCTTCGCGCACATACATTTGCCAGGGCCAATTGTTGTTGTCTGTAAACTCGTCGAGCGGTAACCCGTATGTGTTCAGTTCGGCTTGAATAGTCGATGGAACTGACGGATCGTTGGCCACATAATAAAGCCAACCAGCGACATAATTGTAATGATCCTGCCAGATCTTCTGTCGATCTGACCAGTCTGCATCCGGGTACAGCCAGGCGCCTCCAACGTAACTCACAGAAAATGGGCTAATCACCCAAAGAAGGTCATACTTCTGCTTAATCGTCGATTGCATGGTTACAATTTGCGAAAGGTCTGTAAAACCTGAGTTCGCGATCCATCGAGCCAATCCCTCGAAGCGAGCCGGGGTATATCCTGAGGGCATCGGAAACGGAGCCATATTCGCCTTATTTGTCGTGGTGCAGCAACGGAACGTGTAGGCCATGATTTTAGAGTCGCCTGCGCCGGCCTCTTCCTTCGGATCCGGGTTTATGCCCGGAATAAGACTTCCGTCAGCCAGGTATGGGTTTACCGAGAACAGTTCCGGCTTATAGCCCGCCCCGGCGTGCATTTCCCCATAGGTTGCCATGCTTTCGCGACCCACGACATAGGTCGCGCCCGCCGCCGCCATGAGATCGCCTTCGTACGATACATCGATCCATTGGTCGGCGGTTATCACGGTACCGTTGTCTAAAGTAATTGAAACAATCCTGCCATTGGATTGATCGATCGCCGTCAGATAGCGTCCAAGAAACACTCCCGCCTTCGCTGATTTCATGTATCCATTGAAGACAGCTTCTGCCACATGCGGTTCGAAAACGTAACTTGGAGTGCTCCCGCCAAAACCATAGGCTTTCCCAACATCGAGGTAAAACTTCCCGGTCAAGCCGCCAAGGTATTGTTTGTAGGACGTATCTGTCTGACCCAATCCACTTGTCAGAATCCCGCCCAGGTGCATCGTCGGTTCGACAATTGCGACGCTTGCACCTCCCCTCACAGCTGCCAGAACGGCCATCATGCCCGATGGAGTGCCACCATAGACGACCACGTCAAAAGAAGTCTGAGTTGGATTTTGAACGACTGCTTGATTGGGAGAGGTAGACTTAAAACAGCCTGCCAGACTGCCAATGCCCGCAATAACCGCACCTTTTGCCGCGTGTTCCAAAACTCGGCGTCTGGTTATTGCCGCGGGAAGCATCCCACTCATACAAGAGTCCCTACTTTCGTGGACACGGCGCAGCCTTGCACGCTCATGAGTGAAGCCTGTCAGCCAGGTGTCTATATACACTAATATAATCCAATTTTTCCCGTCGTCAGGCTGACGACGGAATGAAGATTGCGTCAATCGGAACGGGTGGAGCGGACAACGCAAGATGGAGGACCTGATTCTCGAGTCGCCTGCGCCACTCGATTTACTCCTCCGATCCTCCGGGACCAACATGCTTTCTTTTATCTCTTGATGAATTTCTTAACGCCAACTTCCGCGTTGACGTTCTTGTCTCTCCGGATCCCATTTTTAATGAATTGCTTAACGCCTACCGGGACCGCAGTTTTTACTCTGGTCAGAATATCCGGGGCTTTTGCCGTAACCTTGCCGAAAGTGAAATCCTCCCACTTTGGCTGGGAGTCGCATTTCCTGTTCTTATACCAAAAATTCCCATACATTTGAGTTCTTTGGAAATGCAAGTGGTTGTACTGCGCCCGCACAGCATGCAGAGTGGTGTTATCGGGCGAAAAAATGACGAGGCTATTGTTTTCCCGCTGCATTTTTACCTGGTCGCACCAGCTCCACGGGACCCAGAACCGATCTTCATTCGGGTGACCATCCCAATATGCCTGGATATACTTGAACTCTTCACGAAAGCGCAAATAATGCGTGTGGTGGTCGCGACTCTCGGAATCTGCACCAGGATTGATATTGATCATGTAAGTTAAGGCCTTGGCTCGAATATCCGGATGGGGGCTTATCTCATAGCCGTCCAAATATTTCTGAATGCCCGCATCATACGAAATATCGCTTCCCTTGATCTCAAACTTACTCGCAAGCGCTTCCTGAAATTCCTTTGTGAGCATAAAGTCGAAAACTTCTTTAATGATTCGCGAAGTCGGCTTGCTTAGACGCAGAGTTACACCGAATCCCTCACATGCAGAGTTGCTGTACTTAGACTCAGTTCTCCGCTCCCTGTGCCACTTGATATATAAGTTTCTATCCGTAATACAACCGGGGAAATCAATGATCTTATAGTTCTGCTCAAACAATCTGTTGAAGATCTGCTCATCTGATTCTGCCGCCGGCAATAAGACCTCAGGCGCCGATACAATCTCAGAGAAATGTTGATTATCAAAGAAATTCTTGATATAGACGTGGCGAAACGGCACAGTTTCAAACTCTGCTTCAGCAATCTTGCCTAACAGGTAATCAAATGACATTTCGGCATCCTTCTGGAAAACGATATTGATTAGCTGACCATGATACTTACATTGAAAACGGATTCTGCTGTTTCCGATGACTGACGAACAAAAAATGGTTGAATCGAGCTTGGGGCTACCGGATTGAAAACGAATCCAAGAGTGAAAGGAATAGAGCTTCTATGCTAATAATCTTTAGCAAGGCTGTAAGCATTTGTCAAGAATTGACGCGCCTTCGAGAAGACACCAGTCAAGACCCGAGTACTCTCGTTAGCGATCGAGAAACGCCCTATCGCCGGCTAAGGAAAATCGGGCAGGGCAGCATGGTGATCCCTGGTCACAACCTTGACTCTGCCCGGGAAGCATGGTAAAAGTTGGGACAATGAGTACAAGCGATTTCGCGTGGCCATATCTGCATAAACGCCTTCGGATCTTGCCGAGAGATTCGGCACTCCGAGTTGCTGTTGAGCTTGCAAAGCGAGTGCCGGGCAACATCATTGAGTTTGGCGTTCACAAGGGCGATTCCACGCGAGCGATTCGGCGCGCATTGGGTCGTGCTGACAAGCGCATATTCGCGTGCGATTCCTTCAAGGGACTTCCAGAGAAGTACGAGAACGCGGAGGTCGGCCATTTCGCATGCAAGCCACCCCGCATCCCAGGTGTGCAAATTGTGGAAGGCTATTTCGAGGACTCTCTTACGCCCGCATTAGCCAAGCGCGTGGGGCGAATTGCGCTTGCTTCGCTTGATGCGGACTTATATTCGTCAACCCTTTGTGCGTTGAACTGGCTTACGCCATTGTTGGCTACAGGGAGCCTCTTGCTCTTTGACGAGTTCCTCGGAGAAAAAGAATCGGAAAAACGGGCGTTCGAGACATGGTCGGCTGAGACTGGTATTCGCACGATCAAGGTTGCTGAGTTTCTACGGGAACCCAGCGGCGGAGGAAGCATTATTGATCTGCGACCACTCTATCAGGTAGTTATGGACGAAGTTTTGCCCGATGAGGTCTCACTCCGTTCGCGGTTCCTTGCGACTCCACTTGGCCGCACTGCAAGACGTGTTAGAAATTCCCTGCAAGGGAAAAATTAGCACGCTGCAGACGTTTCCAAACATAACTTCAGTGGGTCGAGAAGTAAGAGTTCAATCACGCCCTGTCTCCACAATTCGTGATCTGCGCGTCGAATTTGGAAACTCTTTTACTGCTTATATCTTTGTAACTCAGATCGGAACCCGTATAACCTGTAATTCTGTCATTGACAATTTACTTCCCAGGAAAACGAAGCAAGAGCTCATCCTTGAATCTTCTCCAGTGGTATATGCAGAAGACGGCAATCGCCAGGTAGCCACTGAGCGATGCGAGGGCAACACCCGTAGACTTCCAGAGGGGGCCGAAGATGAACAATGCGGGGACGCCCACTAAGGTAGAGACTATCGTTGCGCGCAAGACCGCGCGTGTATCTTGTACTCCACGGTAGAAATAGAACCATAACCTGGTCACAATTCCGACCACCATATTGCAAAGTTGCAGGAGCATCGGGATATAGAACGCTACGACAGCAGGCCCATAAACAATCCTCAAAATTGAGCGCCCGAAAATTGCTATCGGGATAAGGACCAACCCCATCGCCAGAGTGCTGACGATCATGGCTTTGCGGATGTAGGCGTATGCCCCGGCAGTACCTTTCGTCTTAAGCAGTTCGCCAATCTTCATTGGGAGGACATTGTCCAACGACGTGAGAGCGATGTTTACGGGTCCCGCGAGGCTTTGGGTAGCACGTAAACCTCCCACGTTCGTGGCGCCGACAATCGATGTACCTATCAGCAAGATGCCTTGATCTCCGAACCAACGAACCTGGTTTGCCAGGAGCAACTCGCGGCTTAGCCGTTTGCATTGAGCCCATGTCTCGCGCATCCGCGCCATTGACGGGCGAAGCCGATCCGTTATCGGTCCCATGGAGAAAGCTGCCGCCGAGGTCAGGGTAATTGACCAGAACGTCAGGGGCAGAGTCAAATGCCTCGTCCATGCCAATGCCGCCAGAATTACAAGCTGCACAAAGTAGCTGATGAAGTCGCTAACTATGGCCAGATTGCCTCTCCCAGTAAGGAAATAGTATCTTCTCAGCCAGTCCTGAAGTTGGTATGTCCCAATTGAACATGCGATGGCAAGAATGCATGGCAATGAGTAATAGTTAGTAAAGAGGCGTGACACAGCTCCCAAAACGGCAAAGATCGCAAAGAGAAGCAGACTGGCAAGAAGCTGCATGGCCAGCATGCCGTTCAACAATTGCGTCCGGTCCTCGCCATCAAGCATCGGCGCCGTGATAAGCATCGGTGTGGTGATAAAGCTGACCTGGAGGGCATTTGCATAGAGGATTACAGCATAGGCAACATAGTACTTGCCAAAATCGGCCAAGCCGAGGGCACGTACCAGGACGATGTTGGCTGCAAAGTTCGACCCACTTATCAATGCCTGGTCGACCAGCGCCATCATGCTGCGCCCATATCGAAGCCGAAAGACGCTTGGCAGGCCCAGTTTCAAGCGTGAAGGAATCCATTGCTGCTGAGTTATCCACTTATTAAACTCTGCTGGCAATTGGCAGTTCCCTTCTCACTTGTTTCTTGACTGGATTTAGACGCCAATCGCTTTAAGAGTCCTGTGGCTGGCAAGGCACGCGAAATTACGCGCGAACGAGGCGCTGGTCGTGTGGTGTAAAACCGGACGCATACCAGCGCGCAAGGCGTTGCTCTCGTCTCTCGTGGGCTTGTATCCGCAGTGCGGCAACACCAAAGCCAATGATAGACCAGAACCAGATGCCTCCCTGCGGCCCTTCAATGTATACATCGAAGCTCATGTTGATGAAGGCGGCCATCCAATAGCAGAATATCCAAAGATTGACTCCACTCCAGAATGGCGATCCCGAGGCCGCGGCCCGCCTATGCGCCCGAAACAAGCTGATGGCAAACGTTGCGTTCAATGCCACCCACAGGAGGATTCCAGGGACTCCCATACGCGCCAGCACAGTCATCGACCCATTGTGGGGACTTCGCAACGATGTATCTTGAGCGGTGATGCCCGGCGGATTATCCGATTGAGCCAGGTTAATTCCAAATCCTTTGCCGGTCCATCGATAAGGACCGAAAACGGTGTATCCCACTATTTTTGTCCACCAGACTATCCTGAACGTCTTGTTGCCTTCCCTTTCCGCTGATCCCTGGCTCCCGCCAAGAATACTGCCGATATTCTGGGTAACTGCATCGGAATTGAATTTGCGCCCATGATGAGAAAGCGTAATGACGTTCGATTCAAGGACAAGGAGCCCAAGTGCCGCGCCAATGACAGCGAATCCAACAGCCTTCAACCCAACCCTCGTGGGCCTTAGAAACGAAACCAGGCCAATCGGAATTGCCATTGCGGAAAAGCCCCCGCGTGTCACGACCAAAACCACAATCGCACCCATCAACCACCCAATGAATCGAACTACGCCAAACACAGATACGTCGCCCGCTGCGCTCCCTGCCTTGCGATTCGGGAAGATCAAATAGAAGAGCCCGGCGGCCGCAAGGTGAACGGAAGCATCTCCCGCTTTCAGAGAGATTATTCCCACGTTATTTGACCAGGGAACCTTGGGCATTCCGCTGAAGCCAATGCTGACGAGCATGATTACTGCCACTATAGGAAGGTAAAGGTGGAGAAATTTTCGGTAAGTCTTCAGTGCGGCGACTATTTGACTTTTTTTATTCACAAAAGCTGCGATTGTCAACGCAAATATCCCATAACCCCAAAGCGCCGCGTCACGGAGGGCGTCAAAATGATACGTGGTGATGAATGGGATTGTTCGGCAAGTTCCCCAAAGAGCAAAGATCCCCCAAATTAAGAGCACTCTATCGCTGGCGACCAGCATGATTCTGTTGGTCTGTAGAAAAATGAGGAATCCTATCACTGCAAGCATTTCCCCAATAAATAGATAAGAAAACCCTTTTCCAAAACTCGCATAGCAGAACAACGCAGCAAGCAATGCCTTGAGCCAGGTTGTCTGCAGCGACGTATTCCCTTGATGCATAAAACCTCAACCCTTCAATGCCTCGGCCGTCACACATTCAACGGACGCACGAAATTCCGGGATTCTAGAAGCAACCGTCCGCAAATATGTGTGCCTCGAAGTTAAGAAGTTCAGGATGTTCTCGGCTTTTTGGCCGGGAGTATCTGACGGACAGAGCGCTGGAAGTCCAAGACCTGTGACCAAGGAGCGCACCTTTGCGTCGTTCGAGTCCGCAATTGCCAGTGTTCCCGCCAATGAAGAGAGGATCAGAGGATGCATTCTTGGGCTCACAACTGCATCTGAGCTAGCATAAACGTCTAAGACATTCGCGACAGTCTGTGGCCTGCAGATCTTTACGCGTGGATCAGCGCGAAACAGTTCTCCAACCTGGATCAAGAGACCTAAATCATATTTGATCCTGAGGTCGTGAGATATGAGAGACAATTCGCATCCCGCGCGCAGCAGATCTCGCACCAGACAAGACACGGATTCAACATCTCCGTGACTCCTACTAGCATCGTAGGCTACGACCAGAGTAATTCTTGGAACATTACCCGCACTTGAACTCCACTTCGGAAAGAGGCTCTCTTCGAGAGAGAATACAGAGTCTTTCGTGAGTAGAATCTTGTTTTCTGGGATCCCAATACTCCTTGCTACTTCCGCTGATTCAGGGTCTCGGCATGTGCAGAATGCAGCGAGTGAATAGCAATACCTCGCAAGCATCTTCATGGCCGCGTGTCGCATGGGCTCCGCGCCAATACACAGGATAAGGGGGCGATGTCCAAGCATGCGATTCAATACCAACAACAGGGATGTCCAACAAACCGGCCAAGCCACGGTTTTGTCATGGAGCAGTTGCCCACCTGCCGCGATCATCCGCGCCTCGCGCAGTACCCGGAAGGTACCCAAAGAGAACAGCAAGACCGGCGTTAGGCCCAAGGCGCGGTATTCAGCCTCAACCGCAGGTGCAAGATCCCCGTAAATCAAGACGTACATTTGCGCATTCGGATCCAGCTTTTTGATAAGTCGAGACATAGCCCAGAGAATGGCCTCATCTCCGAGATTATGGCCGCCGAACCCGCCCCAGAGCACATACCCTCTCTTTATTCCCTCCATAATACTCTCCGCCACGCCACTCGATTAGAATCCTGGCGGTGACCAATCCGCAGAAAAAGATAGTATCTGCCGGTCCTATCTTGTCTTCGATCCATTCAGTAAATTCCAAGACCCCGCTAAGTAGAAACCCTAAGGCGCCAAGCCGATGCCGACACTCCGCAACGCTGATCAGAGGGTCTCGATCTCATTCGTCTCAACGTTTACAATTGGCATACCACGAATCAATTTTATCCTGTCCCCTCCAGATGCGTAGGTCGGAACGCCCTGTTTGTTCCGGCTCTCTCTGGCCTTCGACGGAGAAAAAGCCTCTTCCGCTGTGAGGATCTGCAAACGGTCATTTACCAAATCGTCTCGCACAAAGAACGCATTGCAGGCCGCAATGTTAGTGCCGACCAGTGAGTAGCCTTTCTGCTTCGCAGCATACGTCATCGCTCCCAATGACGCGCCGAAATATAAGTTCGACGAATGCTTCTCTGTCCGGTTGAATTGCTCATCGTATAGAACAGAGATGTTTCTCCCGACCCCGAATATCGCGTTATACTCGCAGATCAATATTCGAGGCCTGAAGAAGTCAATCGCCTGGAGAATGTAGTAATCGTTGCCATCCAAGTCAATCGAAAGTATTCCGAGATCTTGTTCGAAACCGCTTTTCGCAAGGAGATCATTGATATTCTCTCTTGTGATAAACGCATTCATGGCCGCCAGTTCATAACGCCAATAGTAGTATGAGTGCTTCAACCTGGCGATCTTTTTGGCCGATCCGTCAATAACGAAGCCGCTCCAGTTGTTATTCATGAGGACATATCTGCAATTCGACTCGGAGAAATCCTCTACCCCGAATTCGATAAATGTCTCGTTCTTGATTTCGATGACCTTAATCAAATGTTGTATTATCCCATCCTCGCCGCCCTGGGAAAATATCTTGAATTCGTAGTCTCTGAGATTAGTTGACTTCTTGTCTTCATTTAACGCTGCCAAGAGGATACCTTGGTTCAACAACAACTCTTCAATTCTCCGGTTCATCCTGAACAGATCGCGGAAAAGCTGCTGTGCTCGAGCAATTGCAAAACTGACACCTTGCACTGTTGCGTCCTCCATGCCTGGCAGAAATTAGATCGGGAAGCCCATGTCGCTTCCCAGTGAGAGTTAACAATTGAATCGAAACCGCCTACACAAGCATGCCCCGTGAAATCAGCAAATACGCAAACATTGTGAGAAGCAGCGTGTCATTGAGTTGCGACATGGCGATGAGATTAGCTCCATCCTCGCGATTCATGCAGTCATATCTACCGGATTGGATAGCTTACCTTCATATTTGCCTAACGATTTGCTTCAACATCTCAACCATCGAATCAAAGGTCTCAGAAAAGTTTGGCGCGATCAACGGACCCTCAGCGACGGCAACTCAGCATTTCTCCACATATTCTCGCAACCTCGTCAGGCGTGATTTGAAGAATGCAATGCGGCGAAACGGCGTCACACGCTGTGGTGCACGGATAGATGCCTGCTTTGGGTTGAATTACCCTCGACTCACCTGAGAATGGTCGAAAACGAAGTGGACTGTTTTCATGTTCAGGATCGCCATCAGCGGGGTGGGGGCTTATTACTAATGCCTTGCACCTTACTACCGCCGCCAGATGGGCGAGCCCACTGTCTGGACCAATGAAAATGTTAGATTTCTTGATCGCTGCTGCGACTTTTCTCAGGCTTGCCCCGCAGATAATACTGTGGTCTACTGCCAATAATTCGTGGAGTTGCCTGGCTTCGCTTTCTTCTGATTTGGTGCATATCACCACGACATGGATGTGCTTCTCTGCCGGCAATAAGGAGAGCATCTCCGCCCACCGTTCCAATGGCCATTGTCTGCGCTTGGATTGAGCTCCAATCGAAACGCTGACTATGCATGTGTCCAGCTGTATAGCACTTAGAACTCCATTACTAAACGTGTGGTCGTCGTCGGTCAGAAACAGTTCTGGAATCGATGTACACTGGTTCCCCGTCAAGCGCTCAACGATGGCTGTATTACTGACTACTTCATGCCGAGGTTCCGGATTTGGAACGGTGATCATCGATCGAAATGCGAGTGCCGAAACCTTGACGGATGGACCACGGAGCGACACGTCCTCATATTTCACGCTCATGGGAGCATCAACAAGTTTCAGCAGCAAGTTGGCGCCATTGTAGTCGGGTCCAAGTTTCGGTTGCAGAGCGATATCGAAGAACTCATTGCGCAGATGCTCCCAATAGAACTGGACAATCGAGAGGTCTTGGCGCAACCGTGGGAACAATCGAGATCTCTTGGGCGGTGGCGGACAGAGTATGCGGTCCACACTTGGGTTTGTGTCAAGGAGTTCAAGATTACGCGGTTGTATGATCGCCGTAACAACCGAATCCGGGAATCGCAACTTCAGTTCCCGGAAGATCAATGTGGCCATGATCAGGTCGCCCATTGCGTCCAGACGAATTACCAGAATCCGCTTCCGCCTGGTACTACTGCGACCAACTAGATTTACCCGACGCGGACGAACTGATCTGACAGCCATCACTCCCATGAGAACAAAGTCAATCCGATAGCCGCGGAGCCGGCGCCAGAGACGCAATGACACCAGCACCTGACGAGCAACTGCCTGCTTGATTTCGTGCAGTGCGTCCATGCGAGTCATCGATTCGTTAATCTGACTGTTTCAGTGCCGTGGTCAAAATAATGCGGTGCCCATGGGAATGATTCGCTAAGGAGCGCGATAAACAAGTGCTTGCCCGATGCCGCCGGCAATCGCCTTGGCGTTGATCGCTACTTCCTTCAACAAGCTTGGAGGTACATAAACGATATCTTCAGACTGCAATGCCATGGGTATCGCTTTGCCTTTCTGGATCTTGCTCAAAGGCACATCGAAAAACAGCCAGGTTCCGTCATCGTTCTTTCGCAAAACCTTTATATTACCGATCGCAGCTTCAGGAGAAGTTCCCGATGCCAAAGACAGTGCTTCCGCTACATTGAGGGATCCGCTCTCCTGCATGATAAAGCCGCCAGGTCGGTACACTGCACCGAGAACATAGACAATGCCTGCACGCTTCACTGTTATGGAATCGCCCGGATTGATCACAGTATCGAGCTCTGGACCACCGCTATTATTGCGCGTGTAATGAACCATCTCGGCTTTTTGATCAGGCTGATCCGCGCGGTGAATTGTGATTTCATCACCGGCAACAGCTGTTGTTCCGCCGGCCAGAGCCAGAATATCGCGGAGCTTTCGCGGTGTCAGAACTGCAATTCGACCGGGTGTTGCGACTTCTCCCATCACCGTTACATATTGCGCCCCATAGTCAGCGATGTTCACTACAACATGGGGATCATTGAGAACCCCCGCCGAGATGAGCTTTGCCCGAACAGCTGTCTCTGCCTCGCGCAGAGACAAGGACTCCACGTGAATGGATCCAGCCATCGGAATCGAGATGTCACCGTTGTCGTCGATGCGATATGCCCCGTCGAGGTCCGTCTCCTCAAAAACGTGGACGTTGATCATGCTCCCTGGCATAAGCTTCAACTTCGATATGCCCTCAGGAGTAATGGTCAAACTTCCCGGAAGGGAAGGCACAGCGGGCGAATGGGCCTGCTGAGCAATTTGCTGCAGGCTCTGACTTGTTGACGGGGAGACGGGCACCTGGGCCAGCAGGAACGCCGGGACTGCGAAGACAGCCGATACTCCGGATATGAGCCTTCCAGGGCTGATGGTCCTTCTTCCCTCTAACTTAGCTCTTCTCGTTGCCATAGTAACCCTTTCCGTCACCGCCGTAGTATCCCTGCTCGTAGTAGTACTCCGATGACGAGGTGTTCACCGCGTTGAGCACGATGCCGAGGATCCCTGCCTTGTTTCGCCGAAATGTCTGGACTACACGCTTCAAAACTGAGCGGGTTGTCGATCCAGATCGGGCAATCAGCACTGTTCCATCCACCTTCCTCGATATGATCGCGGCGTCCGTGACCATCATGCTCGGCGGACTGTCAATCAGCACCATCTCGAATTCTTCGGCACACTTGTCGAGTAACTTATCGAAGGCATCCGACATAAGTAATTCAGAGGGATTTGGCGGAATCGGACCCGCGAGCAATACAAAAAGAGCTGGGGTATCCTCATCCTGAACCAGAACTTCGTTGAGCGTCCCTGTCCCGGTCAGAAGATTCGAAAGGCCCTGACTGCTGTTTTGTGCGACAAACCGATGAATTGAGGGCTTTCTAAGGTCGGCATCTATGATGAGCACCCTCTTGCCCATGAGCGCGAAGCTCGTCGCCAGGTTATATGTAGTCGTGCTTTTACCTTCCGCCGCAAGCGAACTCGTAACAAGAATCACTCGCGGTGGCGAACCCGGCTGCGAAAGAAGAAGGGCGGTGCGGATTACGCGGTATGCCTCAGCAACCTGGGACCGGGGAGCTCTAATGAGCCAACTGATAATGCGTGGTAAACTCGGCTCCGGTGAGCCTGATTGATTTGTCTTTGGCGCCGATGTGAAGATGTGTTCAAATTCAGGAACGAAAGACAGGACCGGAACTCCAACCGCCTCTTCAATTTCAACACTTGTCACAAGCCTCTCATCGAGATTCTCGACAACGAATGCCAAGACCCCGCCAAGAAACAGCCCGCCCGCGAACGCAATAAAGGTATACAGTGCAGGGCGCGGTCGTGAGGGCTCGGACTGAGGCAAAGGGCGGCTGATGAGACCGATATTGGCAGCTTGCATTCCGATCTGGAGCTTCGCTTCCAGCAGCTTCGTGCGCAAATCCTCATAGAGCATGCGCATCGAGTCTGCTTCCTCCTGCAAAACGGCAAGATGGATTTGCGAATTGTTCACGTCGTATGCGGTTTTCAATTCAGTAGCGTATTGCTCGCGAATCCCGTCCTCAGTCTTCTGGGCAATCTGGTAGTCAAGTTCAGAGCGGTCGACAATACGTTTTACTTCCACCTTGGTCTGATTCTCAATCTCCGCGACCTGCTTGGTAAGATCATCCATGTGGGGATTGTTTGGGCCATATATCCGCTGCACGGATGCGATTTGGAGTTTGAGCGCGACCTCCTGCTGGCGAAGACTTAAAAGGCCGCCAAACATCGAGGCCTGCATTGGGTCAGCGGCGGAAGTTCCGGAAGTCATGGACACACCCATTTGCGCTAGTGCATCGACGTTCCCCGACTTAGCGACCCGGTAAATCGCCTCTCTCGTAATCCGATCCGTTTCAGCAGCAATAAGGCTCTGGTTTAACTGAACAAAGCGATCAAGCTGGGGACTCCGAATCAGCAAACCTGAATTCGGTGCTGTGCTGCCGGAACTCGATCCACCTGCGGCCGGAGAAGGGAGCGCAAGCAGGCCGCTCTTCTGCTGAAAGTCGATCAGCGCATCCTGGGTCGCATCCACCTGCTTTTTCATTCCCGATATTTCGCCGTCCATCCAGTTCGTGGCTTGCAAGGTGGAGGAATTACGGCGCTCGAGCCGATCGTTGATATACAAGTCGATCATCATCGAGGCGAGATCTGAAGCGTACTTTGGATCAGGATCGCTGAAGGTTAGCTGGATCAGCCTTGTGCCCTCAGTCTCCGCCACTTTGAGGTGATCTGAAAACCTCTTCAGCAGTATCTTGCGGGTGACAGGCGCTTGCGCAAGTGGGAGGCCTTTCTCTGAGGCAATTCGATCACCAGACCCAAACAAGTGCAGGCGATAAGGCTTCTCATGTTGCTCATAGTCCATCTTCTCCATTGTCTCGATAGCGAGATCATCGCTCTGGAGAACAGAGACTTCGGTCTCCATCTCAACCTTCGTATCGTCCATACCCCCCAGGGAACTGGCGACTGAGCCAAGAGAGCTGTCCATAGGATTGGACTGGTCCCGCTCTATTTCGATGGTTACAACGGAAGCATAGTACGGACGAAGGATCAGTGAGACAGCTAAGACAATGAATGTGCATCCAAGTGTAGCCGCAATGATGACATTCTTGCGTTTGCGAAGAACTCGAACCGCCTGGCGCAGCGAGAGATCCTGACCCTCAAGTGAGTCGACAATCTCAGGATTCTCGGATCCAAGCGGCGAAGGAAACTCTTGCTCCTGTGCTCTCCTCGGTGTGTTAGACAAAATAGCCTCGTCCATTCTTGTTCGGTAAGATGTTGCTCACACTCTATTTGAGTATAACAACGCCGTTATCTCACATATGGCATACGATTGAATTTAGTTGTTTACCACCATCAACGGTTGAGGTTGTAACCCGCTTGACCTCTTAGTATGCCTCTTCATGGGATTATGTGACGGGAACTTGCTCGAGCGGTCTGCCGTAGAAACCTTAGGTTATGCACCTGAAACGCGGGACATTCCGCCGAGGTTTCTCGTTGAACTATCCCTTAGGGTTCAAAGCAAAAGATTGCAAATCTCCGTTGAAAAGATCTAATGAGCTATTCAATTGCTGCTTACAAATGGTTTGATAAATCGTAACAGATCGAACCCCGATCTTCCGCCGGGCGACGAGCTAACCATGGACCTTAATCCAAACGTAATTAGAATCCTTCGATTTGTACGGGAGCGACCAGCAGACGATAGCCAATTGGTGCAAAGAGCAAACGAGTTACGGTTTGTCGGTAATGCACAAGGGCTCGGATTCCGTGCTTTTGATGACTTTGAACGGTTGACCATCAAGAAGTCTCCGATACCTCTCAATCAATTCTGACTCTGAATTCTCCCATGCTAGGACATCATAGAATCTTTCGCGGCCTCGCCTGGACATCGTCGCCCGTCGCTCTTCATCGCAGATCAGATTCCGGATCGCTACGGCCATGGCGCGCTCATCATTGGGCTCAACATACACAGCGCAATCACCGGCCGTATTGCGATGCTCGCGCAATTCAAAAGCGACAACCGGGCGACCAAATGAAAGATACTCAATCATCTTGTTCATGGTTGAAAGATTGCTCCACTCGGTCAGCGGATCGGGATCGACGCATACATCAGATGTTGATAGATAAGCCCAGAGATCTTCGTCCGAAATGCGCCCCGTGAAATGAACCACGTCCGACAGACCCATTTCCGCAGCCAGACTACGCATGCGCTTCTGATCCGGGCCGCCGCCGATAAATGCAAACAAAGTATCCGAGCCGCCATAGTCTTTCTTGTACTGATCAATTGTCCGGAGCAGCCCGTCAACGCCGTCCTGCTTGCACATCTCACCAAGGTACATCACCATATATTTCCGACCTTGTTTCAATTCAGGCCGGCAATCAGCGATTTGCGCCCACTCTCTTCGCGGCCCGCTGCGTACAATCGCCAATCGCTCCGGAGGAATATTGCCGCGCTCCAGCGCAATTTGGTAATGCGACTGATTTACAGCGATAACCATGTCCGCCGATCGCAATGTGCGTCTCTCCAGCCAAAGCAAACCACGATAGAGTGCTCCTCCGCGGGGACGACCTTTCGCCACATACATTTCGGGGCATAGGTCGTGATGGTCGAAAACAAATTTCACGCCCAGGATGCGAAAAAAGAATGCCAATGCAAAATATGTGTCGGGCGGATTGCAAGCATGTATTGCATGAAACGGTCTGCGCGCATACGCAACAAGAGCAAGCGCAAACGAGGCAAGCCAGCAATAGACAAATTCTACAAAATAGCCGGCCACTCCTCCATCGGCCTCATAGATCAGTGGGTAACGATAGATATCAACACCTTCAAGTTGCTCGAAGGCTTTTGTATACATCTTCTTCTTGGGACAGATAACAGCAACGCCAAAGCCGGCTCGCTGCAGGCTAGTAGCCTCTTGCCACACGCGGCGGTCAAAAGGAACGGGCAAATTCTGAACGATAATCAAGACATTTCGTTGTTTGTTCCTACCCATGAAATCGATTCTCCAGCACAGCTTGGATAAGAAGATTATCTGAGGGCGAGGCTATCGTCGCGCTCAAGAAGTGCCATCTGCCCAGTAAGATCCAATATGTGATACCGCCCGGTCTCCTGACGGATAACTTCAATTCCTTTGAAGTTGTGGCCGATCACCACCAGGTCGGAAGACTCTGCAATGTCCTTCATTGAATCCACCAGCACTCGTGAAAGATGCGGAATGCTGTGCTCAATAAACTCCCGGTTAGCTCCAACCAATTTCGCCACCGAAACATTCGGATCGTAGATTCGCAATTCAAGTCCCTTGCCGATTAGCCGCTCAGCTAGTTCTACAAACGGGCTTTCGCGCAAATCATCTGTGTTCTTTTTAAAGCTCAATCCCACCAGACCGACGCGCCTGGATTTCGTGTCCAGAATTTCCTGGACTGCGCGCTCAATCACCTCTTCGTTGCTCTCAAGAATTCCCCGCATCAGCGGTAGAGAAGTGTCGGACAAACGCGCCGCATAAAGGAGCGCACGAATATCCTTGGGTAGGCACGATCCCCCAAATGCGAACCCCGGGCGAAGGTAGTGCGAGGAGACATTAAGTTTTGTATCCATGCAGAAGACGTCCATGATCGCCTTCGCATCAAGCTGGCTTCCACTGCATACGGCGCTGATCTCGTTAACAAAGGCAACCTTGAGTGCATGAAACGCATTGCTGGCATACTTCACAAGCGTCGCTTCTTTGGGGCCCAGAACAACCACCGGGGCGTCCAGGTCGGAGTACAAGTGGCGCAGTGTGGTTTCGACTTCATGAGATTTTGTGCCGATCAGGGTGAAAGCCGGATTGTCGAAGTCTGCAATTGCAGTTCCCTCGCGGAGGAATTCCGGATTTACGCAAAGGTCTACAAGCCCTGGAGCCTCTGCAGAAAATACTTCCCAAGCCTCATCAAATACGTTAGGAAGAACACTGCTCCTGATCACAACAATCTGCTTCCGCTGCAACGCTTTCAGCGTCCTCGCGATCTGGCCACACGCGCGCAGCAAATGGGTTGCATCGATCTGTCCGTTCCTGCGGCTGGGCGTCGCGACTGAGACAAGGCACAGAGTGCTTTGGCTCAGCGCTTCTTCAATGCTTGTAAGTGCCTGCAAGTTTCCGGAAGAGACGGCCGCCGAGACTTTCTCTTCCAATCCCGGCTCGATGATTGGAGATTTGCCGGCCTTCAGGCTTTCTACCTTCAACGGATTGATATCGACGCCCCAGACCTCATGTCCACGACTAGCGAGGCATGCAGCAGAAACTACTCCGACGTATCCCAGACCAACGATCGAAATTTTCATTGACTATCCAATTCATTCCCGCTCTCACTTCGGCTTAGTCCTATTTGCGTCACAACTTTCGTTGTTCCGGCGACTACAAGAGAGCAGCGAATGGTAGAAATGGGAATCTTGTGATTAAACGATGGTGAGCGCCATCCAAGGATCGGAGAGGTGGAACCACGGACGACAGTTACATTGCAAGGCGAGCCGCTGAAGGAAAATGCGACTCCATAATTATC
>Ga0302140_10003017_pt1 | contig 21736 bp, 27 predicted proteins | sample I_Bog_E1_1_FD_202095 | JGI IMG/M metagenome (GOLD analysis project Ga0302140, IMG submission 202095) | Peat permafrost microbial communities from Stordalen Mire near Abisko, Sweden - I_Bog_E1_1 | ecosystem: Environmental > Terrestrial > Soil > Wetlands > Peat | place: Sweden: Abisko, Stordalen... | reverse complement strand
GGCCACCGCATCGAGGTCGGCCCCGTGGGCGCGGGCTTCGGAGAGGCGGTCGACGACCTTCTTGACCTTGTCCCCCGACTTGGCCGTGACCAGTGCTGTCGTCATGATGCCGCCGGCCTCGTTCTCCTCGTAGCCGAGCAACTCGCGCAGCGCCAGCGCGGTCACGGCGGGGATGTGGCGCAGCACCTCACCCCGCACGGCCAGCGGCAGGTCACGCAACGCGTCGACCGCCTCGTCCGGCTCCATGGCGGCCACCAGACGACCTGCCTCCACGGGGTCCGACTCCCGCAGGAGCTGCTCCAGGTCCTCGGGCTGCATCTCTTCGAGGGCGTCAGCGGCCTCGGCGGGGCCCAGCGCAGCCAGAAGCTCACGACGCTCGTCGCGCCGGAGATCCTCCAGCAGGTCGGCGAGCTCACCCGGTCGCAACCGGTGGAGGCCCTCGTTCGTCGTCTTGAGGCGCACCGTTGTCGCCGCACCGCTCACGTCCTTGGCCGCATCGGTGAACGGTTGGATGGCGGCCCAGTCGATGACCCGATCGGGCGTGGGACGCGGGCGCCAGCGTCGGGGGCCGAGACGGCGCAACAGGGTCGCGTTGGAGACATCGGCGCCGACGAGCCGGATGCGGCCGATCACCTCGGCGAGGTACAGGTCAGCGGCGCGAATGACCTGGACTCCCTCGACGTCGACGAGCTGATGGTCCAGCACGTCCTTGGCCAACAACACCTCGCCGGAACGGCGGACGACGTCGCGCAGGTCGAGGCGGGCCGAGCGGAGGACCACCTCGGTGTGCCCTATCCGGTCGACGGCGGAGGCCGGGACGAAGGCGAGGCGACGCCCCACCCGGATCACGAGGCCGCTCACCGGTGGGTACATCGCGCCATCGGCCCAACGGGCCACGACGTCGTCCAACCGGCCGATCTCCTGGCCGGTCTGATTCCGGACCGGGCGGCCGAGAAGGCCGGCCAGCGACACGATGGAGTCGAACACCCCCTCGGACGCGAGGATGCGACGCGTGCGTCGACGGCGCTGGTGCGGCGGGCGTTCCGCGTCGCGGGAACGTACTGGGATCAAACGTGAGCGGCTCGGCGCGCTCGTTGACGGTGGCGTAGCCATGGAGCTACCTCCTGTGGCTTCCTCAATGGAGTTCGGATCGGATGTCCGGCGGCACGGTGTGCGCGGCGGAGGATCAGCGAACGGCGTCTGCCTGCGCGCTCACCTCGCGTGCGGGGTCGAGGTCACGCTGCCGGAGCGAATCAGCTGCGGCCCGGAGTGGGGCATGCGCCGGCTGTTCTACTGGGGGGTTCGCCCTTCGACATGGCCACACCTCCTTCTCCGTCGTCTCTCTGTCTCTCCATCGTCCCTCCGCGGGAGGTACGACGCCGACATTCCCGGCGGACATCTTACCGGCCTCTCCCAGGGGCATCTGGCCCTCCCTCGGTCGCCAACGGGTCGAGCGGACAGGTACCGTGCCTCCCATGGAGCTGGGCTACCCACCCGAAGCAGAGGAATTCAGGACTGAGATCGCCGGATGGCTCAAGGAGAACTTGCCTGCAGGCTGGGGAGGTCCCGACTTCTCCATGACGCCCGAGGAGCGCAAGAGCTTCAACGAGGAGTGGACGGCCAAGCTGTTCGCCGGCGGATGGATCTGCGCCAGCTGGCCGACCGAGTACGGCGGCAAGGGCTTGAGCCTGCTGCAACAGGTCGTCCTGAACGAAGAGTTCGCCCGTGCCGGCGCACCCCTGCGAGCCGACTTCTTCGGCGACACTCTGGTCGGCCCCACAATCCTGCAGTGGGGCACCGAAGAGCAGAAGCAGCAGTTCATCCCGGGCATCCTGAAGGGCGAGATCGCGTGGTGCCAGGGATTCAGCGAGCCCGATGCCGGCTCCGACCTGGCCGGCCTCACGACGAGGGCCGAGCTCGATGGTGACGAATGGGTGATCAACGGGCAGAAGGTGTGGACCACCCAGGCCCACTACGCCGACTACATCTTCCTGTTGGCCCGCACCGACCCCGACGCGCCGAAGCACGCCGGCATCTCTTACCTTCTCGTTCCCATGCAGCAACCCGGCGTCGAGGTGCGGCCCATTGAGCAGATCGACGGCTCGGCCGAGTTCAACGAGGTCTTCTTCACGAATGTGCGATGCCCCAAGGAGAACGTCATCGGTGGCGTGAACAACGGGTGGAAGGTCGCGATGACAACGCTCGGCTTCGAGCGCGGCACGTCATCGACGACGGGGCACCGGCGCTTCCAAAAGGAATTCGACCAGATCCTGGCCGAAGCACGCGCCCGCGGGCGCGCCGGCGATCCTCTGATCCGCCAACGCCTGGCGCAGTCCTGGTCGAAGATCAAGATCATGCAGATCAACGGCTATCGCACGCTCACCGACGTCCTCAACGGCACGCAGACCACAACCAAGCTCGGCGCGTGCAACAAGATGTTCTGGTCGGAGGCGCACCAGGACACGTTGTTGCTGGCCATGGACATCCTCGGCATGGACGGCCAGATCCTGCAGGGTGACAACTTCTCGGACGCGCTCCTCCCCGGGGCCCGACGCGCCCGGGCCGGCTACCCGGTCAACAACTTGCAATCGCTCTTCTTCTTCTCGCGCTCGGAGACCATTTGGGGGGGATCGGCCGAGATCCAGCGCAACATTGTGGGCGAGCGCGCACTCGGCCTGCCCAAAGAGCCGAAGCCGCAATAAGGGCAGGCGCGCCGCCGCTCCTGCGGGCCGGTTGGGGGTGGCCATTTCCCCTACTCTGTGCCCGGTGGGTCAACTGGTCCGAAACAGCGAACGGGGTGAACAGCCATGCTGGTGAGAGAGTGCCTGCGGACGGCGCCGGTAACCGTCCCTCCGGGATGCACCCTGGAAGAGGCCGGGCGCTTGCTCGGGAGTCATCGCGTCGGCTCCCTACTGGTCGTCGACGGCGATCGGCTGGTGGGGATCGTCACAGACCGCGACATCACCGTGCGGGGAGTCGGTGAGGGAAAACCGTCGTCGGCTCCGGTGCAGGACGTCATGAGCGCTGACCCGGTCACCATTCAGGGATCGGCCGACGTCTTCGCGGCGTTCAACGTGTTCAAGTCGGCCAGCGCCCGGCGACTGCCGGTGCTCGAGAACAAGGATCTGGCCGGGATCATCTCGGTCGACGACCTGCTCTTGTCGCTGCTCGGCGAGTTCGGTGCGGTGCTCTCGCCCGTCGCCCGGGAGCTGATGCACCCAGCCTGACCCCCGCTGGGTCGAGCGCTCTGGCCGGAGCGGAGCGTTCAGAAGCTGGGGACGTAGCCGCCCGAGCCGAGAGCGGCACTCTCGTCGACACTCAACGAGTCGTCGACACCGCCCAGGACTTCGGTGACCCAGTCCAGACGCTCCCGCAGAATCCGCTCGACGCCACCCGACAACGTGGCCGAGCTGATGGCGCACGAGCTGCACGCCCCCTGCAGCTGGACCTCGATCACGCCGGTCTCGACATCGGCCCGGACCAGCACGAGGTCACCACCGTCGGCCTGCACGGCAGGACGCATGAGGTCCATGATCCCCTGGAGCTTGTCCAGGCGATCGGCCCGCTCGGCGTCGCTCAGCTGGGATTGGGTGTCGGTCACCACTCCATTCTGCCGTGTCCGGGCGCCGGTCCGTTCACCTCCCCGTCACGCACCCGGCAGCCGGCCCAGAACCAGGGTTACTCTGCGCTCGAGATGATGCGCACACCGGAGCAGCCTGCCGATCGAAAGGGGAACGAGCCATGAACACCAAGGTTCTGGGGGTCTTCAAGGGCGCCAAGGAGACCCGTGAAGTCCCAGCAGGAACGGTCATCTTCGAGGAGGGCTCCGCCGGTGAGGAGATGTTCGGCATCGTGTCCGGCCGGGTCGAGCTCCGCACGGCGAACGGGCATGCCTTCGTCCTGGGCCCCGATGACACGTTCGGGGAGATGGCGATTGTCGACCGGTCGGCCCGCAGTGCCACCGCAGTGGCCGTGGAGGATTCCACGATCGCCGTCATCGACCGGCACCGGTTCCTGTTCCTCGTCGGCGAGACGCCCAACTTCGCGCTGCAGGTGATGGCCAGCCTGGCCGAACGGCTGCGGGCCTCCCAGGCATAGGGCGGAAAGAAGGTCAGCCGAGTCCGACTGGCTCGGGCGGCCCGCCCTGGACCACGGGGTTGGACAGTTCGCCGATCCCCTCAATGCTGATGCGCACGGTGTCGCCGGCCGCCAGGAAGCGCGGCGGCTCGAACCCTGCTCCCACCCCAGCCGGAGTCCCGGTGGCGATGATGGTGCCCGGCTCGAGCGGGAAGGCCGTCGTCAGGTATTCGATCATGTCCGCGCAGCCGAAGATCAGGTCCGCCGTGCTCGAGTCCTGTCGGAGCTCGTCGTTCACCCAGGTGCGGATGGCCAGTGATCCCGGGTCGCCGAGTTCATCACCCGTCACCAGCTCGGGACCGCACGGCGCATGGCTGTCGAAGGATTTCCCCATCATGAAGGTGGGCGTGCGCCACTGCCAGTCCCGCGTGCTCACGTCGTTGATGATGGTGAAGCCGGCGACCACCTCGAAGGCCCGCGCGGCCGGCACGTGCTGGCAACGGGGGCCGATCACGAGAGCCAGCTCGCCTTCGTAGTCGACCATGTCGGAGACGGACGGCAGCACGATCGGATCGCCCGGACCGGCGATGGACGTCCGCTGCTTCGTGAACCAGTACTGCCACTCCGGCGCTTCCCGGCCCAGTTCGGCGACGTGGGCTCTGTAATTCATGCCGATGGCGAGGATGGCGGGTGGATCGGGCACGGGGGCGTGGCGGCGCACCGTTGCCAGGGCGTACCGGGCGGCCGAGGTGGCCGCCGCCGCCCGCGCCCGATCGAGCCCCTCGGAACCGCGTGCGAGCAACCCGGCCATGGTCGGCGGCAACCCCACCGCGGCGTCGCTCAGGTCGAGGATCTCGTCCCCGATGAGCAGACCGGGACGAGGACGCCCGTCAGCGAGGGAGAAGCTGGCCAGTCGCACCGCTCCTCCGCCGCCCTGCTCAGTTGACCTGCGCTGCCTGCGCCTTGAAGGCCTCCCAGTGCTTCGTGGCGTGGCGGGCCGAGAAGGCGCCGATGAGCTCGACGGCGCCGAAGACGATGGCTCCGATGCCGATGAGCACGACCAACGCCGTCAAGGGCGCGCCGGGATGCCGGATGCACAGGAATCCCAAGGCGACAGCGACGATGCCGCGGATGAGATAGGCCCACCAGTAGGGCAGGTAGTGGTAACGGATGGAGTTGACGATGTCGAAGATCCCGAGCACCAGGAAACCCCACCCAACCAGGATCGCCACTATGAAGATGGTGATGTGCGGCCACACGAAGCCGACGATGCCGGCGCCGATCCAGATGAGGCCGAAGATGATCAGAGGCCAGCGTTGGCGCGCCGCCCGCAGGCCACCGATGAGCTCGAAGAGCCCACCGACGATGAAGAACCCACTGGCCAGGTACACGATGGCGTACACGCTGGCGTGGCGGTAGCTGATGACGAAGAAGCCGAAGATCATGGCGATGATGCCAGCGGCCAGGTACCAGCCCCACATCTTCTCGAGCTGCGCGCTGACGAGATCGCCGACCGCGATCTCGTCGTCACTGAGTACGTTTGTCATGACATCCCCCTAGGCGAGTAAGAGACACACGTGTGCAGCGGCAGCGTACCGCCGCCCCTAGGCCGATGAGGGGATACAAGAGCGCAGCGCAGCGAGAGCCCGGCTGCCCCACGACTCCCCCACCGCGGCCCAGCGAGCCGGATCGTCGAGCACGTCGTCGGCTTCGGCCCACAACTCGTCCTCGACGGGCTTGAGGGTCTGGCGGAGGACCGGGAGCGCAGAAGGGTCGGCCTCGACGAGCTGACGCAAGGCATCGGCGGCGTGCCACAGGTCCTCGCTGGAGAGCTCGAAGGGAACGAAAGGCGGAGGCCCGGCGGCCGTCCGCGGAAAGGCCGGCACGAAAATGCTGACGCACGGACTGCCCGCCGCCACGTAGACGCGCAGCGGCGCCCCCTGGGCCAGGTCCGGTGGCAGCTCGGCGATCATGGAGGCCGCGGTCACGCTCAGGTCGCGGACATGCATGCAGACGGTGACGCCGCTGCAGTCCGCCCCGACCCCGCTCGGCGGCTCGTGGACGGGACCGTCGGCACCCGGCGCACCCCACGGGCCCGTCCCGTGATCGCGCAGGTGGGCCGCGGTGGCGGCCGATGTCAGGCCGCCGGAACCGGTCGAGGAAAGAAGGCGGCGGCTGGCCGCCAGACGGACATCGGCGTAGGCCGTGTCCTCTCGCGCGTCACGGAACCGGTCGAACTGGTCGAGTGTGATCCGGTTGGAGATGGCCACGCCGGCGGGGAACGGAGCAACGGCGAAGTCGGCTCCCGCCGTCTCGAGCACGAAGGCCTCCGTCGGGTCGGCAATGAGAAAGGAGGAGTCATAGGCCTCCTGGTGCGCGGCGTCGGCAATGCCACCCTGCCCGCACGTCTGGAGGAGCCCGGTCAGCACGTCGACGGCCTCGGCTGCGGTGCGGGCCCGCTCGAGCCCGAGGCGCACCAAGTCCATGCCGATGAGGGCCGGCTTGGCCGCGGTGGCGTCGTGGGTCGTGGCGACACGCTCGTTTCCGATGGCCACGCCGAATTCGTTGATGCCGTGCTCGGCCCCCCACAACCAGGTGGGACACGAGAGAAAGGCGGCATGCGCCCCGGTGTCCCCGATGGAGAGGTACTGCGTACGCAGCGTGCACCCCGCCGAGGAGCGGCGGCCGAAGGGCCAGGCGATCTGGACCTCGCCCGGCGGCCGGTCGGAATTCTTGGCGAAGACCATGCCGCGTGGACCGGGGGCGCACAGCGTGTCGCACATGGTCGCAGTGTAGGGAGGGTGGGTAGGGTTGCTGTCCGTGGAACCGCGCCCTGTCCTCACGGTCGACCAGATCGACCTGTCCGCCACTGCATTCTGGGCTCGACCCTGGGACGAGCGGGAGGGTGCCTTCCAGACGCTCCGGCGTGAGCGTCCCATGCCGTTCTACGAGGAGCCCGAGATCCCCGAGGCCCTCAGCTACGTCATCCCGAAAGGGAAGGGGTACTACGCGCTGACCCGCCACGCCCACATTGCCGAGGCCAGCCGGCACCCGGAGATCTTCCAGTCGGGGCACGGCGCCACCTCCATCATCGACATGCCCGAGGAGATGCTCGACTTCTTCGGCTCCATGATCAACATGGACAACCCCCGTCATGCCCGGTTACGACGCATTGTGTCCGCCGCCTTCAACCCGCGCATGATCAAGTCGATTGAGGATCAGATTGAGCTCAGGGCCGACGACGTGATCGACCGGGTGGCCGACCGGGGCGCGTGCGACTTCGTGGTCGAGGTGGCGGCCCGGCTCCCGCTCGAGATCATCTGCGACATGATGGGCGTCGGGCCCGCCGACTACGACACCGTGTTCAACGCGTCGAACGTCATCCTCTCCGCCGGCGACCCCGAGTACGTGACGCCGGGCGAGGACCCGATGGTCGCCTTCATGAACGCGGCGCAACAGCTCAACCTCTTGATGACCGACCTGGCCACCTACCGCCGGGAACATCCGACCGAGGACGTGACCTCCGCCCTCGTCAACACCAACGTCGACGGCGAGGCGCTGACAGACACCGAAGTGGCCGCCTTCTTCATTCTGCTGGTGGTGGCGGGCAACGAGACGACCCGCAACGCCATTAGCCACGGGTTGCTGGCCATGACCACGTACCCCGAGCAGCGGGCGCTCTGGCAGGCCGACCCGGCGGGCATTGCCGCCACCGGTGTCGACGAGATTGTGCGCTGGGGCTCCCCGGTCATCTGGATGCGCCGCACCGTGGCCCAGGACACCGTTCTCGGCGATGTCGAACTGGTCGAGGGCGACAAAGTGATCATGTTCTACAACTCGGCCAACCGCGACGAGGACATTTTCGCCGACCCCTTCACCTTCGACGTCCGGCGCCACCCCAATCCCCACATCGGGTTCGGGGCGGCCGGTCCGCACTTCTGTCTGGGAGCACATCTGGCCCGCCAGGAGATCGACGTCATGTTCCGCCACCTGTTCGACCGGCTGCCCGACATTCAGTCCGTGGGCGAGCCGGACCGGCTCCTCTCCCCCTTCATCAACGGCATCAAGCACCTCGACTGCCAGTTCACGCCGGCGCCGGCCTCGGCCCGCTGATCCCGACGGGTGGCCCCCGTCAGTTCTTCTTGAACTCGAGGAAGGCCTCCAGCGCGCGCGGCCCCCACACGAGTCCGGGCCCACCGTTCATGCTGATGGACACGCCGATCATTTCGGCGACTTCCTCGGTGGTGGCATCGAGGCGCGCCAGGTTCCGGGCGTGGGCGGCAATGCACCCGTCGCATTCGCGCGTGATGGAGATGGAGAGGGCGATCAGCTCTTTGGTCTTGGTGTCGAGCGCACCCTCGGCATAGGCCGCGTCGTGGAGAGCGCCGTAGCCCGCCATGACGTCGGGTATGGCCTCGGTGAGGGCGCGGTAGGGCTGGCGGAGGTCAGCCTGGACCTGGTGGAAGTGTGCAAGTGCCATGCCAGATGCTGGCACGGTCACACGCTCAGCCGCTCAGCACGCTCAGCACGCTCAGCCGCTCAGCCGCTCAGCCCTTGCCGGCGCCGCTCCTCGGCCCCTTGCTGCGGACCTCTTCCACTGCGGACATGGCCTGGCGCAGCTCGCTGATCCACTCGGCCTCGTGTTGGGCGACGAGGCGGACACACCAAGCCAGCGCCTCGCTGCGGCTACGGGCCACTCCGGCGTCGATCAACGTATCGAGAGCCTGGCGGTCGTCCATACGCAGCCGCGTCATGACCGGTACCCCCGCTGTCGTGAAGAGCACGCGTGAGCCCCCGCATTCGGCGCCCCACGACACGACCCGGCGGAACGCCGGCTGTGCCTCATCGGCGATGCGAATGCGGGCGCCGCGGGTCTCCTCACGGAAACCGCTGATACGGGCCTGCTCGGCGACCCGCACCTCGTCCTCCCCCGCGCCATCGGGGAGTTGGGGCGGGGCAAGCTTGCCGACCACCTGGATTTCGTCGCTGTCGATGCCGATGGTCGGGCTCTCGGAGAACCAGGTGCCCGGCACCCGCCCGGCGAACCAGGCCCCGATCAATCGCTCCTGCTCGGGTCCCGACGGGGGTGGGCTGGCCGCACGCCGCCTCCCCCGCTGTGGTCCCCGTCCGCTGTCGTTGCTCGTCTGTGTCATGTTACGAGATTACACGATTACGGCTGTGCTGTGCGCACCAGCGTTGCGTCAGTCGAGCAGCAGCTTGAAGCCCAGGTGGGAGGGCACGAACCCGAGCCGCTCGTAAAAACGGTGGGCGTCGGGTCGGGCCGTGTTGGAGGTCAGCTGCACCCGGTAACAGCCCAGCGCACGGGCCCGGGCGATGGCATCCCTCATGAGGGTCTGGCCGACGCCCGTCCCCCGGTGCTCGGGGTGCACGTGGACCGACTCGATTTCGGCACACCGCGCCCCCCGGGCCTGGAGATGCCGGAAGACGATGAGCTGGCAGACGCCGATGACCACGCCGTTCAGATCCGCCACGAGCACGGCGCCGCCCTGATCACCGAGATCACGCCACGCGGCGCGGTACGGGCCGAGATCGTCCGGGGTCTCCGCGCTGGGCGGCCCGCCGGGAACCGTGCCGAGCATCAGCAGTTCCACAATGCGGGCGAGGTCGGCCTCGTCGGCGGTGCGGATGGCCAGACCGGTGGGCGTCATGCTCGGTTCGCCGCCATACGCCCATTGTGGTGCGTCGGCTTCAGTGGCTGCTCTTGCGCTCCCGCAACGTGATGGCGCGCCGCGGACAGTCCCGGGCGGCGCGCCGGGCGGCGCTCACCAGCTCGGGTGGGAGCGGCGTGCCGTCGACGACGGGATAGCCCCACTCGTCGAGGGCAATGGACTCGGGAAGCAGCTCGGCGCAGTAGCCGTAGGCGTCGCAGGCGACCGGATCGACGAGGATGCGGATCATGGCCGGGCACCCCATGCCCCGGCGGGGAAACGGAGCTGGGTCGACCGGCTCCAGTGGGCGCACGGCGTGCCGGAGGCATGTGCCCTGACGTCCGTCGAGAAGACCTGCAACGCGCTGCGCACCAGGTTCACCGCTCCGTCGGGATGCCGGCAGGCGCCCCTTCCTTCGACCTCGCTCAGTCGGCGTTGGAGGCGAACCAGGAGGCCGGGATCGGCCTCCCCGCGGGCAAGCCGGATCATGTCGTCGGCGATGGCGGGCAGCCCGTACACGCACGGGCCGCACTGGCCGGCACTCTGACCCGCCATGTAGGAGGCGATGCGCGCCGACTCCATCAGGCCACAGGCGTTCTGGCCCAGCACAATGACGATGCCGACACCGGCCGTCGCCCCGATGGCCCGGAGGGAGAGTGAGGCATAGGGCGTGTCGAAATCGGCAGGGTCGACCCAGGCGCCGCCATAGCCGCCGACGAGGAGGGCCTGGGGCTCGCCGGACGGCGCGGCGCGGCGCGCGATGTCGATCAGCGGCGTGCCACGCTCGACCTCCACCACACCGGGATGCACCACGGCGCCGGAGATGGTGATCAGGGATGTCCCAGGATCTTCAGCCAGGCCGCTCGACCGGAATTCCTCCGGGCCCGTGCGGGCGATCATGGCCACGTGCGCCAGCGTCTCCGCGTTGTGCACGAGAGCTCCGTGACGTCCGATCCGGAGGGCGATGCCCTTGTCGGGCCGGAACGACGGGAGGGACTGCCCGGTCTCGACCCAGCGCACCAGGGCGGACTCCTCGCCGGCAACGAAACGATCGGGTGGCCGCACCAGCACCTCGGGGGTGGGGGCAGAGCGCATGGCCACGCGCTCTTCCATGGCGCTCTGCATTGCCGTGGCCACCTGTTCGCGCCCTTCGGGCACGCACACCGTGACGCGTCGTGACCCGGTGGCCGCGGCCAGGAGTTGGGCGCCGTCGAGCACGAGGTGCGGCGAGCGGATGAGGAGGAGCTTGTCCTTGTCGCTGGCCGGCTCCCCTTCCATGCCGTTGACCACGATGGTGCCGCCGGGACGGCCGTTCTGGGCCAAGGCGAGCTTGATCGCGGCAGGGAAACCGGCCCCGCCGCGGCCGGCCAGACCTGAGGCCTCCAGCATGGCGGAGAAGGCTTCGCGCCACCCACGGCTGGCGTTGGACGGCAGCGGGGCGGGTCCGAGCGCGGCCAGGTGGCCGGCCAGGTCGGCCGGATGGCCGAGCAGCCGGTACCGGGCCGTCGTGGCGAGCGTGTCGCCGGCGCTAGGCATGTGACGGTCCTCTCTCGTTCGGTGCGGTCAGCGCGAGGTGCTTCGGCGGCACTCCGGCGACGGAGGCCCGCGCCGCCCTCGCCGAGGCCTGGCGGATGCTCTGGCGGATCCGCCAGGCCAGCGCCACCGCCACCGCAAGGACACAGCCGGCGCCGAGGGCGATGACCCAACCCTCGCCGGCGTCGGTCCCCATGCCGAACGTGTGAGCCAGCGCCACCGGCCAGCTCAGGTAGGCCAGCCAATGGATGGCACGCCAGGTTCCCGGGCGCATCCTGGCCCGAAGCAGGCTCGTCACGAAGACGGCGATCATCAGGTCGAGCGCAATGGCGCCGACGCCGACCCACAGCCGCCCGTAGGCGGAGGTGAACGGGATGACGACGGCGGCCCAACTGATGTTGACGTAGGTGTCGAGCACGCTGGTGAGGACGTGGATGGCGAGGAACACCACGGCGATCATGGAGATGCGCCGGTGGAGCTCCTGCTGCGCGAACCCGGGCCAGTGCCGGGCCCGGGCCCGGGTCGTCGTGGTCATGCCGAGCACCATGGTCAGCGTCAGCAGGATCATCGCCATGAGGCCACTCGCCCGCGTGACGTACCAGAGCGTGGTCGAACTCATGCCGCCGCGTCCTGGGGCCAGCCGTTGACGTGGAAAACCTTGCCGTCGGAACGCACGAGCCGGACGGACTGCCCGAAGCGCGGCAGTTCGTCGAGGGCCTGCGCACCCCACACGATGGCGGCGGTCGTGACGAGGTTGGCCTCGACGCAGCTGGAGCCGGTGGCCGACACCAGGTCCCAGTGGGCCTCGACACAGTCACCCGTGCGCGGATCGACGATGTGGTGGACCTGCCGGCCACCGACCTCCCAGGTCCGGGCCGTCGTGCCCGAGCTGGCCAGGCCACCGCGGACGATGGCCACCACCTGGTCGGCCTGCTCGGGCGGAGTCGAGGACGATCGGGCGATGCCGATCGACCACCCGCCGGCCGGGGGCGGGCCGGCCACGGCCACATCTCCCCCCAGGCTCACCATGGCACCGTTTCCGCACTGACCGGCGATGCGGGCGGCAGCCCGGTCGGCGGCCAAGGCCTTGGCTGACGAGCCGAGGTCCAGGCGCACGCCGCGCGGAATGCGGACGGTGCGGCGGCGCGCATCGAGTTGCACATGCTCATAGCCGGCAACCTGGCCCAGCGCCTGCGGCGGGACGGGGGGACGGGAACGCACCACGTCCAGGTCGGCGTCGTAGCCGAGCGCCGCGATCGCATTGCCGACGGTGGGGTCGACGGCCCCTCCCGTCCGTGCGGCCGTCTCACATGCCACCGTCAGCGCGTCGAAAAGCACTTGGCTGACGACCACGGCACGTCCCGCCTCGGCATGCAGAGCCTGGAGCTCCGAGTCGTCCCGGAACCTGCTGCAAGCGAGGTCGATGGAGGCGAGTTCGGCCGCCAGCAGATGTTCGGCCATGTCGGCGTCGGCGGGATCCTGCACCACGACGGTGGCGGTGGTCCCGATGGCGCGGAACGAGCGAACGGCGAGGGCGGGCTCCAGAACGTCCGCCGCCGCCATCACGACGACGCTCCCGACGTCACCGTGGCCGACGAAGAGCTCCCGGTGGGAGTGGTCGTCGATGTCGCGCCGGTGTTGCCGGTGTTCCCGGTGTTGCCGGTCGTCCCCGTCGTGCCCGAATCGGAGGAGTTCGAGGTCGTGCCGGACGAGGAGCTCCCGGTGTTGGTGGTGCGAGTTGAATTCGACGACGAAGAGGTGGCGTCCGCAGCGGTTCCCGCCGCGTGGGCGCCCGAATGGTCGTGGGCCACCACGACCCCCAGGGCGACCGTGGCGCCGGTGGCCGCGACAATGGCCCCACGGGTGAGGAATCGCAGCCGCGAGTGGGCTCTCTCCCTGTCGGCGGGTGTGCTGGGCTGGGCTGGCTCTGGCATGTGGGGCAATCCTCGGTCGGGGACAGCCCCATCGCACCATGCCCGGTTCGACACCAGCGCAGGACCGGCTGTGGAGTCGCTGTGACATCGCCCCGGTCCGGTTCTCCCGCCCTGCCCTGCCTGCCGCGTGAAGAGAAAAGGCTGGCCCCACCAGGCGATCCCGACCGAGGCGGTCCGATCCTCCGCTCGAGTCCCCCGCCTGCTCGCCGGGTCCCAACGCGCACCGGGAGTGCCGGGCGACGTATGTCATGCTTCGTGCTTCGCGTGCAGAGGATCGGGGGGACGGAACCCCGGGGAACGGAAAGCAGATGGCGCTCACTCGCTACACCCTCGACTCGGTTCGCTCCTGCGTCTGGGTCAGTGGACGCTCCAGCCTGCATCCGATCAATACGGAGACCCGCGGCATCACCGGGTGGTTCGAGGCCGCCACGCGCGCAGACGGGTCACTCGACCTGGACCTGGCCGTGTCCGGGGAAATAGAACTGGCGGTGGAGCGACTCACCTCGGGGAACCAGCTCTATGACCGCGAACTGCGGAGGCGCATTGACGCCCGTCGCTACCCGACCATCGCTGGGCGGCTCACCGGGATCGCCCCCGAAGGAGCGCACCCCAACTACATGGTCACAGGCGAGGTCTCCTTTCATGGCAAGGCCCGGACAGTCGCCCATGACATGCGGATCGAGGTTCACGACGACGGCATCACACTCTCGGGCGAGGACGTGTTCGATATCCGCGAATTCGGCATGAAGCCGCCGAGCATGCTGATGGTCCGCGTCTACCCCGAGATCTCCGTGCGGGTCGAGCTGCACGGTGACCGGGACGCGTAGCCGCCACTTCCACCGCACACCGAAGGTGCACGGGCCGTTTGCCCTTTTCCGGCAGTGGGTAATTGCGGAGACAGTCGCAGCGCAGGGTTGCGACTGCACGCAAAGGAGAGACGCCGTGGCAGTCATTCTTCTGGTTCTGCTCCTGGCCCTGTTGCTCGGGGGGCTGGGGTTCGCCGTGCACATGCTCTGGATCGTCGCTGCGATCGTCCTGATTCTCTGGCTCGTGGGGTTCGCCCTCGGCCGCGGGCACGCCGAGGGGGCGCGGGGGTGGTACCGCTGGTAACCGAGTCCGCGTCCTGGTTCGTCCGGGCGCCCGCCCCACGACCCGATCTCCCGGGGGACAACCGCTCCCGGCTCCATGACAACAGGGACTGGCTTAGAGTCGTCCCGCCGACACCCGGACAAGGGGGCGATCATGGTGAACCATGAGGTAGATCCGACGACCACGGACGCTGGAATCCCGGTGGCCAGCGACGAGCACTCGCTCACTGTCGGTCCCGACGGGCCCATTCTGCTGCAGGACCACTACCTGATTGAGCAGATGGCCAACTTCAACCGCGAGCGGATCCCCGAGCGCCAGCCGCACGCCAAGGGGGGCGGTGCCTTCGGGCGCTTCGAGGTGACCGCGGACGTGAGCCGGTTCACCAAGGCGGCGGTCTTCCAGCCAGGAACCGAGACCGACACGCTGACCCGCTTCTCGACCGTCGCCGGCGAGCGGGGAAGCCCGGACACGTGGCGGGATCCCCGTGGCTTCGCCCTGAAGTTCTATACGTCCGAAGGCAACTACGACATGGTCGGGAACAACACGCCAGTGTTCTTCCTTCGCGATCCGTTGAAGTTCCAGCACTTCATCCGCTCCCAGAAGCGCCGGGCCGACTCCGATCTGCGCGACCACGACATGCAATGGGACTTCTGGAGCCTGTCGCCCGAATCGGCCCACCAGGTCGCCATCCTGATGGGTGACCGCGGCATACCGAAGTCATGGCGCCATATGAACGGGTATTCGAGCCACACCTACATGTGGGTCAACGCCGCGGGCGAGAGGTTCTGGGTCAAGTACCACTTCAAGACCGATCAGGGCATTGAGTTCCTCACCCAGGGCGACGCCGACAGGCTGGCCGGCGAGGACGGCGACTATCACCGACGGGATCTGTTCAATGCGATCGAAAACGGCGAGTTTCCGAGCTGGACGCTGCGGGTGCAGCTCATGCCATTCGAGGAAGCCAGTGACTACCGCTTCAACCCATTCGACCTGACCAAGGTCTGGCCCCACAGCGACTACCCGCTGCACGAGGTCGGGCGGTTGACCCTCGACCGCAACCCAACCGATTTCCATTCGGAGATTGAGCAGGCTGCGTTCGAGCCGAACAACCTGGTGCCCGGAATCGGGGTCAGTCCGGACAAAATGCTGCTGGCCCGTGTCTTCGCCTACGCCGACGCCCACCGTGCTCGTATGGGTGTCAACTACAAGCAGATCCCGGTCAACGCGCCGCGGGCTGCCGTGCACAGTTACAGCAAGGACGGCGCCATGCGCATGAGCAAGGTGTCAGACCCTGTGTATGCGCCCAACTCGAAAGGCGGCCCGGCCGCCGACCCGCAGCGTTATCCCTACGTCGAGAAGTGGGAGGCAGACGGCGAATTCGTCCATGCCGCCTACACACTGCATCGGGACGACGACGACTGGGGCCAGGCCGGCACCCTCGTCCGAGAGGTCATGGACGACGGCCAGCGTGACCGGCTCGTGTCCAACGTCGTCGGGCACCTCAGCCAGGGGGTCTCTCCGCCGGTGCTGGAGCGGGCGCTGGCCTACTGGCGCAACATCGACAAGACGATCGGCGACCGCATCGCCGATGGCGTGGGGGCCTCCTGAGGGGACTCGCGCCTCAGAGGGAGCTGCTCAGGACTCCTCGGGCTCCGTCGCCGGCGGAATGATCCAGTGCAGGTGGTGCTCGGCCTCGAAGTAGCGCACCCAGATGTCCTCAATATCCTCGACGTGCTTGGTGCTGAGATACGCCTCGCGGGCCCATTTCTCCATTTCGGCGATCCGCTCAGCCGCTCGCTGCACCTCGTCGGCCGAGAGCGCCTTGAATTCCTGATGACCCGACATCCTGACCTCCAGCACGATTTGACCCGAAGCCCTGCGGCCTTTGCGTCAGCAAGGTTCAGAGGCTTTCCCGCGGCTTGAAGGTTGCATGGTAGCGAACATCGTTTCGCCTTCGGGATGCCTCGGCTGATCCAACCCCGCGCCGCAGACACGCGTCAGCGGGAGCCTGTGCGGCCCGCTCGCGTGTCTACTGTCCCGGCGCCGGCGGGCGGTCGGCGATCGCCACCGACGAGACGGCGGGAGGCTTCGGCATGCCGGGTCGCTCGAAGTCGGCTCGACGGACGTCGTCGTCACTCACGGCGGCGTACGCAGCTTCCAGTTCGGGGATGCCCCACTGGCTGCGCAACTCGGACAAGGGGGTGGCAACATGAGCCCAGAAGTCCCAATGCCCGGAGTACACGTTCTCCGTCATCGTCCTGCCCCGCTCCCAAGCCACCCAGAGCTTCGCCGCATCGAGCCCCAGGTGGACGTTTCCGTTGTAGTTGTCAGCCCACGTGGGGTCCGCTTCCATCCGGCTCCGGTCACCGGCGTTCAACCCCTTGTTGATGTCGATCCCCAGGTGATAGATGAGAATGGTCGGAACGACGTGGCTCTCCATGAAGTCGATCGCCGGATTGAGCGCGCCACCAGTGAAGGCGGCGACAAGAAGCTCGCCCTGGGCCGACGTGGAGTAGCCCGAGAGAATGTGGAGACAGTCGTGAGGTGTCGCCCAGGCTTCGACCATCCCTTCCGCGTCACCGGGAAAGGCGTAGCCGTTGTCCTTGTAGTGGTCGTAGAACACACGACCGAAAAACCCCGGACTGAGTGATCCCAATCGCTCGTATCTCGCGGACAGGACTGCATCGGCCCCATCTCCGCCGTACGGGAGGAAGGGCCCATAGGGGTCGTCGGGAACCCACGGAACGCCCGGGATCGTGAAGACGTTGGCGCGGATCATGTCGTAACCGACCCAGCGTGCGTGGTCGATCTGCAACTGATGGAGCGCGTCGACGAACTCAGCGTGCACGTGCAATGCGGTGGCGAAGTCGAGAACGAGTTCGATCTTGCCCTTCTCGACCATCCCGTCCAGGAGGGCGAGGACGGCGAGCACGCGCAGAAGGTCCAAGCGAAGGCCGTCGTCCTCGAGCACTCGCACGACCTCGCCGGACGAGATGGACTCGAGTTTTTCCAGATCGCGATCGGAGTCATCTCCGAAGACGGTCGCCAACGCACCGGTGATGCCGCGCCGGTCGGCCGCAGACAGCGGCACCGTTCCGCCGATGGTCGCGACCGTGGAAGCCGCCCGAACGATGACCTCCGCCTGTTGTGGAGAAACCCTGCAGAGAGGCATGGCGCGAAGATAACAGCGCTCTGGAAGGAGGTGCTCCATCGCCATGGGCATGCCCGGCCCGGGGAGCAGCAAACGCCACATCGGTTCCGGGATCCGATCCGCCGGGGAACGGGATGCTTGTCATTCTGGGCAAAGGTGCCGATACCCATGGTGTGCCCTCACAAACGAGCGTGCTCGTCGCACCCGGCTTTGCCACCCAAGTCCTGGACGCCCTGCCGGATGCCACGGCGATCCTCGACCGCAAGGGGTCCATCGTCGCCGTCAACAGGGTCTGGCGTATGTTTGCGTTGGACAACGGTGGTCGTCCTGAAGCAACCGGAGTCGGTGTCGATTATCTGCGCGTCTGTGCTCGATCAGCAGAGAACGGCTGCGCGGAAGCTGAGGACGTGCTTTCGGGCCTGCGGGCCGTACTGTCCGGCGCGACCGTCGAGAGCGATCGCGAATACGCCTGCCCATCCCCGGCTGTTGGCCGATGGTTCAACTGTCGCATCACCCCCATTGGGGGATCGACCGGTGGGGCGGTGGTCTCCCACGTGAACATCAGCCGCAGAATTCGATCCGAGCAGGATCTGGCCCACAAAGCGTCCCACGATTCCCTTACAGGGCTGGGCAATCGAATTCTGTTCGCCGAGGAGTTGCATCGGGCTCTGGGCATGCAGCGCGGCCGGCGGAGGTCGAAAGCGGCTGTGGGTGTGTTGTATATCGACCTCAATGGCTTCAAAGCGATCAACGACACCTTCGGGCACGACGCTGGAGACGAGGTGCTCCTCAATTCTGCTCACAGAATGCGTTCCCAATTACGTCCCCAAGACTGCGTTGCTCGCCTCGGAGGCGATGAATTCGCCGTCTGCGCTCAACGCATCGATTCCGAGGAGCTCGCGCAACTCGCCCTGCGACTCGAAGACGTCCTGGCCCAGCCACACCAGATACACGGCAGACAGGTCGTGGTGGGCGGAAGCGTCGGCCTCCACAAAGCGACCGCACGAGAAACCGTCAGTGAAGCCATCCGACTGGCGGATCAGGCCATGTACGTCGTCAAGGCGTCCCACCATGAGCCGGGCACCGTTACTCCACCGGCAAATCTGGAATGAACAACGGTGATCGAAGGCCCACAGCGCTGGTTACCCCGGATCGCCGCCCCAACACTTTTCTTGCCGCCTCGCTTGCCGACTCGCAGCGAACGTGGGGGCGACGCCAGCAGTAACTACGCCAGTCGTTTGGCTTTGGCCAAGCCACTCGAGCTGTAGACGCCATCGGGAAAGACGGCATCCCAGGCATCGCGGATCCCGCGGAAGTCCTCACTCGGCCCATAGGCGGCGCGTGCGGCAGCGACCACCTCGTCTCGACGTGCTGCAACGGCAGCACCCGAGTCGTATTCCAACTGGGCGTCAATCTGGGCAACCGCCTCGGCGAAGCGGCCCTTGTGCCCGATCAAGCGGACGGCATTGGCAGGAGGCGTCATGACGGATTCCTTTGTCTCGTGTGGCCAGGAGGGACTTCTCCTGCACATGCGCCGGGATCGGCGAGTCTCGTAAGCCGGCGCCGGAGAGGTACACCGTAGCGCCCGATCCAAGCGGCCACGGAGGCTGGGGATCCGGCACTCGTTGGAGATGCCTCCCCGCACGCAATGGTGCTTCCCACCTCGGCAACCAGAGGGACGGAGGCGGCTGAAAGACATGCGCTTCGGGACCAGCCCGAGTGCAGTTCTCGGCCTTTCGAGCCGTCGGAGGATCGCCGTACTATTCGAGCACGGCGAAGAAGGAGGAGAAGGAATGGATGTCCGCTCAGCGAGGGACGTAGCACCGGTCATCGAACATGCCGGGACGGTGCCGGTCTGGTGGCTCATTGAGCCCGGTGAACTGAAGGATGCAACCAGTGGTGGATTCCTCGAGCTCGTCAGTGAATGGGAAGTCGCCGGCGGTGGTCTTGTCGATCCGCATTCCCATCCCACCCATGAGTTCTATTACATCATTTCCGGACGCGGCATCATGAAGATCGCCGATGAGGAACGGGAGGTCGGGCAAGGGGATCTGATCCGGATTCCCCCGGACGTCGTGCACAGCATTTGGCCGCTCACGGGCAACACGGGACTCCGAGGTCTGGCGTTCGCCGTCGGCATCGAAGGAGCCGGTCCAGTCGACTACACAAGCTGAATGGGCCTTCCCAATCCGTAGGATGAGGTATGCCCCAAGTTCGAGTTCATCAATTTCCTTCTGCCGGTGGTTCCCTCGAGGCAGCCGAACGGGAGCAACGGGACCCGGGCCGGGGCGAAGTTCGCGTGCAAGTCAAAGCCTGTGGGGTCTGTCATAGCGACGTGCTGTCGAGCTTTCTCGCCGGCAGCTATCCAATCGTTCCCGGCCATGAGATAGCTGGCGTCATCGACGTCATCGGTGACGGAGTCGGCAACTGGAGTCCGGGCGACCGGGTCGGGGTGGGCTGGTACGGAGGCGTCGACGGGACGTGCCGTGCTTGCCGGTCCGGACATTCCATCAACTGTGCGAACCTCCGCACGCCCGGCCTGGCCTATGACGGAGGTTACGCAGAGTCGGTCGTCGTTCCGGTCGAAGCGCTCGCCGCCATTCCCGACGAACTGACCTTTGCCGAGGCGGCACCCTTAATGTGCGCCGGGGTCACCACGTTCAATGCCCTGCGATCCAGCCCCGCTCGAGCGGGCGACCTGGTTGCCATCCTCGGAGTCGGTGGGCTGGGTCACCTGGGCGTCCAGTTCGCAAGGAAGATGGGCTTCGAGACAGTGGCCGTCGCTCGTGGCGAGGACAAGGCGGAACCGGCCAAATCGTTGGGCGCCCACCACTACATCGACAGCACCAGCTCGGATGTGGCCAACGAGCTGCAGGCACTTGGAGGGGCACGCGTCATTTTGTCCACCGTCACCAACGCCGATGCGATGACCGGAGCCGTCGGTGGTTTGGGTCTCCAGGGCCAAATGCTGGTGGTCGGAGTGTCCGAGGAGCCGATCGAGGCGGCTCCGTTCGTGCTCGTGGGTCAGAGTCGATCGATCGCCGGACATCCGTCAGGCACATCACAAGACTCGGAGGACACGCTGCGCTTCGCCGCTCTCAGCGGCGTGCGTCCACTGATCGAAACGTTTCCGATGTCTGAGGCCCTGAACGGATTCGAGCGGATGCTCTCCGGTCAAGCTCGATTTCGGGTGGTGCTCACCAACACGTGAGCGCGGAGGACGAAGGGCGCGCGCCCATCTGCCCATTCTGCGGGGTGACTGCTCTCCCGGGTGATGCCGGGTATGTCATCGACACCCGCTTCGTGTGTGAAAATCCCGATTGCGAAGCATTCGGTGAGGTGATCGAGGCCGGCTAAATCACCCGATCCCCCGGAAGATTCGAACCTTCGCACATGGTCTGGGGATCGACCGGAGTCTGTCCAGCCACATCGGTGGTGGCGCCGCGTTGTGGCCGCGCTCCAAGACGACCCGAGCACCTCCCCGAGACGCTCCTGGGCCAGCGAGCGGCACACATTGGGTGCGGCTGCAGGTCAACGAAGGACTGGCCGGACCCCGTGCCCCGACGAACCCCTCGAATCGCTGTGAGCTCCGTCCCGGCGCCGGATGATTCGGCCGAGTAGAGTATACCCAATTCGGACAATCACACTCTGCTGGAGGTCGAAGTGATGCGACGACAACGGATTGCCTCAATGCTTCTCGGCGGTGCAGTCGCCCTGTCCCTCTCGGTGCTTGCGCTTCCAGCCGGAGCCAACCCCGGCTATTCGATCAAGGTCACGCCCGACACCGGGCTGGTCAAGGGCGAAACGGTCACCGTGACCGGATCGGGCTTCCCCTACAGCACCAGCGCTGGCGTGGAGACGTACTTCATGGCTGAGTGCACCTCCGCTGTGACGGGAGCGCTCTCTGCCACTGATACGGGACACTGCAACATCAGCGCAGTCCAGCCAGTGACCGTGACACAGGCCGGTACGTTCTCCACCAAAATCAAGTTGGTGACCGGCGCCGTCGGCGACGGTGCCTGCGGGACAACGGGCCATTTGACCTGCGTGATCGGCGTGGGTAACACGACCGCAGATGGGACGGCGGTCCAGATCACCTTCAAGGCTCCCAAGCACTCCAAGAGCAAGAAGAAGTGAGCTGAAGGCGGCCTTCTCGCGGCCGCCTACGGGCGGCGAGTGATCACTGCCGGAAGGTCTCGTGGAGGTACCGGAGCCAGGGTGTCGTGCAGGTACCGGACCAGCACACTGAGGGGTTCAGGCCAAGTGGCGCCCCCGGAAGGATT
>Ga0302140_10003008_pt1 | contig 21773 bp, 19 predicted proteins | sample I_Bog_E1_1_FD_202095 | JGI IMG/M metagenome (GOLD analysis project Ga0302140, IMG submission 202095) | Peat permafrost microbial communities from Stordalen Mire near Abisko, Sweden - I_Bog_E1_1 | ecosystem: Environmental > Terrestrial > Soil > Wetlands > Peat | place: Sweden: Abisko, Stordalen... | reverse complement strand
AGTGTGCGCGTGAGAACCTGCTGTCGGTACCCCGCACATTTGTAAGTGCACACCTTCGTCTCGCGCGGAACTGCTGTCGTTTACACAGCCCGCCTTCGGGCGAACAGCCGCGTCAGGTTGTAGGCCATCGCTGCCAGCGTGAACTCCGCTGCCACCCGCTCTCGTCCTCGGGTGCGGAATTGCCGCATCCCGCGTTGCTGCTTCAGCACTCCGAACACCGGTTCCACCAAGGCCTTGCGTCGTGCGTATACTCGTCGTCCCGCCGCGCTGCGCAACTTCTGCCGCATCATTTTGAGTTCCGGACTGCGCACCCGGTTGCGTCCAATGGTCCGCGCCCGCTTCCCCGTGTTCAGTTCGCAGGCCAAGTTGGGGTCCGGCACATAGACCTCGATGCCACGTTCCTGCAGGGCACGCACATTCTCATTGCTATAGAATCCGCCATCGGCCAGCACCTTCTCGGGACGCGACCGGCTGCGCTGTTCCACTTCCTCCACCAGCGGCACCAGCGCGGGGACATCACAGCGGTTCAGCGTGATCCTCTGCGCCACAATCAGATGATCGTCGCTGACTGCGATCTCCGCCGTGTAGCCGAGCGCGAAACCGCCGCGCTCCCGCAGGAACCGAGCCTCGCCATCGCCGCGTGACAGCTTGGCCTCGCCACTCTTGCGCAGCCGCTCCAGGCGCCGCGGCAACTCCGCCAAGCGCCCTTCCAGTTCCTCCACCTGCACCCGCGTCCCCGCACCTTCGTCCGGATCGCTGGCGTCGCAGGCCTTCTGCCAGCGCCGAATCTGCCGCCGGATCTTCGCCCGCTCATTCCGCAGTCGTTGCTCGGTGTCAATTCGATCCCGCGAAGCCCAGGCGCGAATGCGCGTCGAATCGATGGCCACCGCGCCCAAACGTCCCATGCCCAGTTTTCGCGCCATCTCCACCACTTGCGTAAACAGGTCGTTCAGCGTCCGCCCATGCCGCCGCCGGAATGCGCTCAGCGCCCAGTTCTCGGGCCGCTGCCCGCCTGCCAGGTAGCGCAACCCCAGATCCTCCCGGATGCGCTGCTCCAACCGCCGCGCACTCGTGATTCCCAGCGCATAGGCATACAGCCACACCTTCAGCATCAGTTCCGGAGCATACAACGCACCCCCTTCTTCGCTGTACGCCTCCTCCAGCCCGCTCCGGTCCAGCCGCTCCACCACACGATGCACGAAAATACTCAGATGATCTTCCCCCAACTCGTCTTTCACGCTGGGCGGCAGCAAGTAGGCCTGATCGGGACTGTACGGCAGAAATCGTGACATACCTCCTTGTGCCTTACTTCTTCCGAAAAAACAAGTCTGTTCTCACGCACACACTGAAAGCGCTGAAAGCGCTGCGCCACCCAAAAGCAAGGGGTAATCGGCGACTCTAACGTTGGGCGACTGTAGAAAGATCAGGGATCCGATGAGGGGGCCCTTCGGATCCCTGATTTGCGACAGCTCAGCGAAAATATGTCAAAAAGCGCTTCCCCCATCGCTTTTTGCCAAGCAGTGGCGCGCTTTTCCTGCTGCATGCCGCTTGCCAGAAATGTGAAGGTGGTCCTGCAGGCTGTGGATTTCACGGCAACTGGCTCTGGGAAAAGGAATTATAGGTTTCCGCGCGGCCGGGTTTTTGGCCCGGGCTGAGGGCTGCCTCGGGCGGCGACTATCCGATCGGATAGGGGGCTATCCCTTCGGATATTGTAACGGGTTTAATTTGGAAGAAAATTTCGGCTGGAAGTGTGATATGAAGGGGGCCGAGGTGGCAGCGTGCGTCCCAGACTTCTGGTACTTTCCGGTCCGTTGAAGGATTCGACGATTCCTTTGTCCGAGGGGGAAATCAGCATTGGGCGGGATGCGTCGAATGGCATCGCCATCACCGATCCTTCGGTTTCGCGGCGGCATTGCGTGGTGCGGGGGCAAGGGGGGAAGTTTCAGGTCGGGGACCTGGGTAGCCGCAATGGAACTTTGGTGAATGGCGAGGCGGTGCAGGAGCACTGGCTGAAGCATGGCGATGAGATCGCGGCGGGCGATTCTTCTTTCCTGTTTCTGCTGGAGGATGAAGAGGTTGAGGCGGGGCCGGGGCAGGTGGAGTTCGAGGACTCGCAACGAACCGCGGAGACCACGGTGATCCATCCCAGGGATGTGATTTACCTGCAGCCGGACCGGTTGTCGCGGGAGTTGCCGGCGAGTTCGCGGTTGGCGCGGAATTTGAACGCGCTGATGAAGATCAGCCGGGTCGTGCATGCGATTCGGGATTTGGATGAGTTGCAGGGGCAATTGCTGGATCTGATTTTTGAAGTGGCGCCGGCGGGCCGTGGCGCGATTCTGCTGGCGGACCGGGAGGGGCATCAGTTCAATTCCATGTTTGCGCGCATGCGGCAGGCGGGACAGACTCCGCTGGTGAAGGTGAGCCGGACGGTGGCGCGGCAGGTGCTGGAGCAGGGAATTGCGATTCTGGGGACGGATGTTCCGAACTGCGGCGTGTTGGGCGAGGCGGAGAGCCTGGTGGCTTCGCAGGTTCGGTCGTTGTTATGCGTGCCGCTCACGGTGTTTCAGCGGGTGATTGGGTGCATCTACCTCGACAGCCACAATCCAGACCATCGGCTGGATGAAGAGCATCTGCAGCTGGTGACGGCGATTGCGGGAATCTCGGCGGTGGCGCTGGAAAATGCGCGGCGGTTGCAGTGGCTGGAAAAAGAGAATGAACGGCTGACGGTGGAGGTGACGCAGGAGCGGAGCCTGGTGGGCGAAGGCGAGCGAATGAAGCAGGTTTATCAATTCCTCAAGCGGGTGGCGCCTACGGATTCGACGGTGCTGATTGAGGGGGAGAGCGGGACGGGCAAGGAGCTGGCGGCGCGGGCGTTGTATCGCAATAGTCCGCGGGCGAATGGTCCGTTTGTGGCGATCAATTGCGCGGCGATCCCGGAGACGCTTTTGGAAAGCGAATTGTTTGGACATGAACGGGGAGCATTCACCGGGGCAGCGGCGTTAAAAAAAGGAAGACTTGAGCTGGCAGATTCGGGGGTGGTGTTTCTTGACGAGATTGGGGAACTGGCTCCGGCACTGCAGGTGAAATTGTTGCGGGTGCTGCAGGAGCGGGAGTTTGAGCGGGTGGGTGGGATGCATCCGATCACGGTCGACATTCGGATTATTGCGGCGACGAATCGCAACCTGGAGCAGGCGATGCGCGAGGGCACGTTTCGCAGCGACCTTTATTACCGGTTGGCGGTGCTGAAGATCACAATGCCTGCGCTGCGGGAGCGGCCGGAGGATATTCCGCTGCTGGCGCGGCACTTTGTGCAGAAACATGCGAAGCGGTGCAAGGTGAAGGCGCGACCCATCTCGCGCGAGGCTTTGTCTTGTCTGGTGAATTACGATTGGCCGGGGAACGTGCGCGAGCTGGAAAACGCGATTGAACGGGCGCTGGTGTTGGGTTCGTCGGAGATGATTTTGCCGGAGGATCTGCCGGAATCTTTGCTGGAGCGGACTCCGCGGCCGGAGATGACGGAGGCGAAATACCACGCCGCGTTGAAGGAGCACAAGAAACATCTGATCATCGATGCGGTATGGCAGACTCACGGCAGTTATACCGAGGCCGCGCGCATGCTGGGAGTGCATCCTAATTATTTGCATCGCCTGATTCGTAACCTGGAATTGAAGGACATTCTGAACGAGGCGTTGCGGGATATTCCGCCACGCGGGCTGAGTGGGATGGCGGGCGGGAATGCGTGAGGGGAAGCAATTAGCCGTTGGCAGTTAGCGGTTGGCAGTTAGACGCGCAATGGCATGCCGAGTGTCGATTGCTTATTGCTGACTAATGATTCTAATTGCTGGTTGCTAACTGCCGGTTGCTAACTGCTAATTGCTAATCGCTAACTGCTAGCTGCCGAATTGCTAACGGCTAACTGCCGCTTACGGCAGCGGCAAGCTTAGCAGACGCTGGGGATCGAGATAGGTTCCTTGCCAGCGCACGGCGACGTGAAGGTGGGGTCCGGTGGCGCGACCGGTGCCGCCGCTGAGGCCTATTTCCTGTCCGCGCTTCACCGCGTCACCTTCTTTTACCTTGAACTCGGAGAGATGCAGGTAAAGAGTGAGAAGTCCCTGGCCGTGGTCGATCACAACGAAGTTGCCTTCGAAATATAAGGGGCGTGCGAGCAGCACCGTGCCATCGTTCATCGCGGCAACGGGAGTGCCGGTGGGCACGCGGAAATCCAGGCCAAGGTGAGGGCTGGAAGTCTTGCCATTGAAAATGCGAACGGAGCCGAAGACGTCAGAAATCGCGGCTTCGGTGGGGGCGGTGAATGATTTGTTCCACTCGCGCGTGGGTGTGACGCGGCTCAGATAATCCTTTTTGATTTGCACTCCGTCTGCGATTTGTTGTTGTTGTTCGGGAGTGGGCTCGGTGAACTTGCCTTCGACGCTGAGTTTGACTTCGGTCTTGGGATACTTGGCAGCCTTCACGGAAACGTTACGCGTGAAGGAAATCTTGGTGCCGGATTGCTTCGTGGTTCTGGTTTCTCCGGAAAGTACGAGCGGGTAAGTTCCGGGCGAGGTCTCCAGGCTGACGCCGGCGAGAGCGAACCAGGTTTTGTCGGCCGCATCGTAACTGAAGGCTACATCATGTCCGAGCCAGGTACCGCGGAGAGAATCCAGAGGTTGTGGTGGCTTTACCTTTAGCAATACCGGGCCACCATTGACCAGGTGAGGCGGCTGCGCGTGAACGGACCACGTGGCGGCGAAGACCGCGGGGGTGATACGTGAGGGCACGGCCGCTGCGAGGAGCGCGAAGAAAAAGGCACAGCGGCGCAGGTTCACTTTGCTATTCCTTGTAGACCAGCGGAGGCCCGCTGATCTTATGGACTTTGAGGGCGACCGATACTTCGACGCGGTCCCCGATCTTGATGAACGGGATGCCTTTGTTCATCCCATAGTCCTTACGGTCGAACGCCATGGTCCCTTGAATGCTGCCCTCGCCAGTACCCTTGCCGGTGAGTGCAAGATGCAGCGTCTCGGGCTTGGAGACACCTCGAATGGTAAAGGTGCCCCCTACATCGAAGCTGTTGGGGCCGGTCTGCACGACCTGGGTAGAGTTAAATGTGATGTACGGCTCCTGGCTGGCGTTGAAGAAGTCCTTGCCCTTTAATTTGTTGTCTTTCATGCCGCTTCCGGTGTTCACGGAGTCCGCATAGATTTTGATGTTGAGCACGCCGGAAGTGACGTCCGTGGACGGAAAGGTCAGAGAGGCCTCCCACTTGTCAAACTTACCGTCGATGGCCACGGAAGCTTTTACGAAGAATTTAATGTCACTTTCTTCAGGAGTGATGGTGAAAACCGGGCCTTGTGCCTGGGCTAACGACGGCAATAGCGCCAAGCTAAAAAGGCAAAAAACTGTCAATCGCACGCAATCCCTCCTCGAAGGCAAGCGGCACAGCGATCTAGATTGCATTCAGGCTATCACTGCCGGCCCGTTGGATACTCGCGAAAGCTGTCATTTTCATCTCCTCATGAATTTTTGTTGATTGGCTTCTGCGCAATCTCCGGCATCAGGGTGCGTAACGAGTAAAGACGAAGTCGCTGTCTTTGGCAGGCTCGTGACAGGAAAAACAGGTTTTGTGGGTTGCCTCGTCGGCAGGTTTGCCATCATTAAATTGGGCGAAGCCCCAGCCGCCGGTCGAAGCGTATTTTGTTGAGTCCTTCACCATGAACTGAACGTTACTCGGTGGTCCCGCCACCAAAGACCCGTCCACGAGTTTCTCGACTTGCTCCGGGGAGAGGTGCGTCTCTGTTCCTCCGCGAACGCGAAACGCATTTTGAATTGTCTCTGACGTAACTTGTTGCCAGGCTAGCCGTGCAATGATTGTGCCGTCAGGGAACGGGAGCTTTCCTTCCCGGTAGGCCTTTATGGCGATATCGTTGCCCAGTTTGGCGCGCAGGTCGTTGAGCGGATCTCCGACCCGGGCCACGGAGATCAACCTCCAGTCGCGGTATCCGTGAGGAACTCTTACTCCGTAGACTGGGGCGGCCTCTTCATCGGAGTGGCCGGATGCGGAAGTCGTGAAGGCGACAGCCCCGGCAACCATTACAACTGCGACGCACAAAAAAGCTGTCCTTTTCATAAGGTTCCTCCTTTGTCGACCTTCTTGTTCGTGAGCTGACAAACGTCTGAAATTTGCTCTGCAGATCTCAGCGTTATGGTGCGAGCGCGTAATCGGTGAAGACAAAGTCGCGATCTTTCGCAGGCGCGTGGCAGGGGAAACAGGTCTCGTGCAGCGCCTTGTCGCCCGGCTTTCCGTCCTTAAAGTCAGCAAAGCCCCAGCCGCCCGTCGCGGCGTATTTCCTGGAGTCCTTGACCATGAACTGAACATTCACCGGCGACCCGATCACGAACGAGTGAGTGCCGGGGAATGCGGGGTCAAGGACCTTGTCGTTGTCTTCCGACGGCACCCGCGTCCAATGCATCGCCGCGATGATGCTGCCATCGGGAAACGGACGCGTCCCTTCCTTGAAGGCTTTCATCGCGATATCGTTGCCGACTTGAGCGCGCAGTTGCTCGCCCATGCCGGCGAAATGGAGCTGCTTCACGGCGATCAATTGCCAATCGCGGTATCCGGCGGGGATGGTGACGCCGTAGATTGGGGAGGCAGCTTCATCAGCGTGCCCGGATGCGCGAGCCGTGAAGGCGACAATACCGGCCAGAGTTGCAATTGCAAACAGCAAGAGAGCGATCCGTTTCATAATGGTTTCTCCTTTGTGGTGTGTTGTCCGTGAGCCCACAACAGTCTGAAATTACGTCCTTGAGGCGCCAGTTGCGCTACTAAACTCTCTCCCGCCTGGGCGGAGGCCGCCTGCGCCTGCGCCTTCAGATTTCACTTTGATTTCCATGATGTATCCATCTCCTTTTGTCGTGCAACCGCTGGGTCAAACAACAGCGACGGAGGAATACGAGAGAGTGATTTCGTCCATGTCGATCTTGACCAGCAGAGGCTCCTTCACAAGCTGGTAATCGCCTTCGTAGGGATAGACTCGCCGCTTCGTTGGAAAGATGATGCCATCGACATTTCGATAATCGGACGCGTAGTTGAGTCCCGGCCCACCTCCGAGGACGTCCACAGTGTAGTCATGACGCCGTAACAGGCCGTCCGGACCGAAACAGGAGATCTGTGTCCTGGTGTGACTCTTAATGGTGTCGGGGAAAGTGACTTTCAGGCGACGCCAGGTCTCGCCGTCAACCTGAATGGGAGGAATTTCTTCGCTCGAAAATCCCTCGCAGGTGTAAAGGAATGGTGTGTTGCAATAGGTGTAAAGCGCTTCTCCGCTAAAATACGCAACGTGGATATCATCCCATGGCGTGGATTGCTGTTGCCCCTGAAACGACGCCTCGGGATCGTTGCGACTGGCGACGATAGTTCCATCCCGACGCTGCATCACGACGCGATTCGGCTCGAAGACCGATCGTTTGTCTTGACCGGGAAAGTCCATAGTCACGCGCTCCCGCTTCGTCTCGACCTCGAAGATTACGTTTTTCAGGTAGTCGGGCTTGCTTTTGACCTGCCATAGCTCACCCGTGATGGAAGCAGCCACCGTTACGGCATCCACTCTGCTCCAGCGCTTCAAACCGCCGTGCGCCTCGACAGCGAGATTCAAAAGATCATTCATCGCGGATTCCTTTCAGCCCGGTCTGGGCAAGGTTGTGATGTCAGCACTACTGGAGAACGTCTCGATGATCGCCTCGGCGATCGCGTCGGCGTACTCGTCAAGCACGAAGTGGCCGCCATCGAAATAGCACAGCTTGGCTGTGGGCACAACCTGCTTCACGAATTCCGCTGCCGCCGGCACGAAGAGAGGGTCATTGCGACCCCACACGATGAGCGACTTCGGCTGCCGGTCCTTCAGATACGCGTTCCATTCCGCGTAGTGCTCGATGTTCGTCGCGAGGTTCATCAACAACCTCGACATGAAGTCCCGATTGGCCGCGATAGAGAACGCATAGGCGTCGATCGCCCAATTGTCCGGATTCAGAGCGTCGGGCTGGCGCGCGCCCCTCTTGTGAAGAAACATGTCGCGCTCCACGGTGGTAAGTTGCTCGGTCTCGGCCAGATTCTCCGGGGTTTCAGGACCGCCGAGCCGCTCGTAGACTTTCAGGCGCTCAGGGTTCCAACCCTCTACTGCAATGGTGAAGTTCTGAAAAACCAGGCCGGCGATCCGCTCGGGATGGGCCGTCGCGATGCGCAGTCCGATCGGGCCGCCGATGTCGTGCATGTAGAAGACGACCGGTCCCGGTGCTTTCTGCGCGATGAAGGCGTCGATGACCATGGTTACGTCGTCGAAGTTCGGGCGCAGGACGGTCGGGTCCGGCGCCTCGCTGTATCCCATGCCCGGGTAGTCGGGGGCGATCACATGAAACCGATCCGCGAGAAGCGGAATGAGGTCGTGGAACTGGTACGACGACGAAGGAAAGCCGTGCAGCAGGACGATGGTCGGCCTCGACGGATCCCCGGCCTCACGGTAAAAGATCTTAACGCCAGCAACGTCGGTGGTCTTGAAATTCATAAGATATTTCTCCTGAGTTGGCGTCAGCACGATCTGCCCAAGTACGCAAAAACAAGTGCATGATACGGCGTTCCTAATTGTGAGGCGCCTTGGAAACAGGCACGGTGAACTCCAGCAGTTGGGAGGCACCTGGGATCGGTCGGTGCAAGGTGTCCGCCAATTCGAGCCGGACTTTGTGCGAACCAGGCGCCAGCCCTACCAGGACCACGGTTTCGCCGCTGGTATCTACGATGGGCCAAGTTTGGTCATCCACGTAATAGTGCAGGTGTCCAATGCGCGGCGACACGTCCAACGCAGCTTTGCCGAACACCGGTAGAATGCGCAGGTTTTCGGTCCGGTACTGAATGAATACGCGACCCAAGGCCAGTTGTTCGGGAATGGGTGGATCGACGATGAGTTTCGCAGGGGCCTCATTCTGGATCGCGACCAGCGGTGTTGGTCCTTTGATGTCCCTTGCACTCTGGGCCGAGGCCGAGAGCGCGGAGAGCGCGAGCGCAATGCCCGTCACAGCGGTCCTCATGACGATTGCCCGCGCCTGCTGCGGAGTTGCGGGCTCGCGGCCAGGCGCATTCAGACGCGGTTTAACAGCCCGCGTCGGCTCGCATGTGATTTCGACTCGGTTGGTACTTCCCTTAACGTTCACGCTTTTCAATGTACTGAGCATTGGAAACCTCCATTGTGAGAAATTGTTCGCTGTGGTCCCGGCCTTGCTGTCGATGGCAGCGCTTCAACCGGCACATCGCATGACCGGTCAACAATAGCTGCGCTCAGAGATTTGCCACACACCAATAAGGGTAGAGGGCGGACTGGATTTTTCTGTAGTTTGTGTACTACCGAGGCCGGCGAGGGCGGAATCAGCGAAGGTGAAAGAGGGATTTTACTCGTTCAAAACGGGTGGAATTGGAATTTTGAAAAACGATACTTCCGGGGACAACAGTCGTGATCACAGTTCCAGAGCCGGGAGAGCTCATCAGCGTGAACTTGGCGCCGATGCGCGCGGCGCGCTCGCGCATTCCACGCAAGCCAAAGTGCCCACCCTTTCCTTGTTCCGCCACGTTCGAATCGATACCTACGCCGTTATCGCTGATGCGCAGAGTAAGATCGTGCGCATATTCGAGGGTTACCTCCAAATGGCTGCCGCCCGAATGGGTGCAGGAATTTCGAATCGCCTCATATCCGATTCGGTAGACCTCATCACGAACGACTGGATGCATTTCCCGGCTGTCGCCCGCCACGCGAAACGAAGTTTCCATCGGAGTCTGGGTCCGGCATTCATCGATGGCCCGCCCGAAAGCCTCCGCAAGGTCATTCTTTAGAGTGGTTGAGGTTCTCAACGAGTTGAGCGCCGCACGCCCCTCCTGGGTAGCTTGTCCAAGCCATTCCGCTAGTTGTTCCATAGCTCGAAGCAATCGGGCATGATCATTCGAGTCTTTCAGTGCATGGTCGGCGACCAGTTTGCTCCCCTGAACGGTTTGCAGGAATGTATCGTGAAGCTCTCGCGCCACGCGAGTGCGCTCCGCCAATCGTTCGTCGAAGCGCGCACTCATGGCTCTCGCGATCTGCCGCAGGCGCAGTCGGTAGACGATCCACACAAGGCAGCTACCGGTCGCCACGCAAAGCAGTACGAACCCTCTCGTCTGATACCACCGCGGCGCGATACTGAAGTCCAGCGTGGCACCTTCTTCATTCCAAACGCCGTCGTTATTGCGGGCGATCACGCGAAACCGGTAATTCCCCGGCCGAAGATCGTTATAGAACGCCTGGCGGCGCGTTCCAGCTTCTTGCCAGCCCTCATCGTGGCCCTCAAGTTTGTAGCGGAAGAAAACTCTGCGGGGAACCGTGTAGCTCAGCGCCGTGAAATTGATTTCCAGCTCGGATCTTAAAGGGGGAAGGCTAAGCTTCTGCAGAGCGCTGTAACTCTCGTGATCCGCAACCAGTTCCTCGATATGAACGGGCGGCGGAATCGGGTTGGTGTAGTTACGGCCAGGGTCAATCATTTGTACGAACGAGTTGCTCGCAAACCAGAGGCGTCCATCGGCAGACTTGGACGCTATCGGCTGATAAGGGGCTCCAGAATCAGGTTGGGCTCCATCCAGGGCGTCGTATATCTTTACGGAGACTTTACTCATGGGAGACTTGAGCCACGTGGCCCAGTCTGAGGCTGGAATCCTGAGAAGCCCGCATCCTGCGTAGAGCCAGAACGAGCCGTGGTTATCTTCGATCATCGAGAAGATCGAAGAACACGGTAGCCCGTTCCTGGAATCCATTACACTCAGTGAGCCATCCTTCCATCGATACAGCCCCTTGCTGGTGGCGGCCCATACGGAATTGTCGGAATCGACATAGAGACTGTAGGCGGAGACAACACCGTCAGCGTTTCCCAACGAAACCACAGCCTCCGCCTTGCCGTTGCGGTAGCGATCAAGTTTGCCATCGTAAGAAAGAACCCAGATTCCTGCATTCCGATCCGCTGCCAAGAAGTGGGCTCGATGGAAGAAGTTATCGACTGGGATGTTTTCTTCTATGCGCTGACCTTTAATGCGAAGGAGCCGGACTTGATCGAGTGCATCGACATAGGTCAACGCCCAGATGTTGCTTTCAACATCCTCGGCGAAGGCATATGCTTGCCCGACATGCCCCGCGGCGCTGCCATCTGACTTACTGATGTCAGAGAAGCGCCCGTACTTGTATGTCATGACAGTGTCGTCGATTCCCAGCCAGATTCGTCTGGTGCGGTCCTCGAACATTCCCAGGATGTTATGTCCAGGAAGGCCGTGGCCGGGGACAATCGCAGAAATGCCACGCGGACGGATGACGTCCAGCGCGTCACCATTGCCAACCCACACCGAGCCATCGTCCAATGCAAGAATAGAAACGGCACTGGGTCCGACTAACCCCTCCTTGGTAGAGAAAGTCACAACCGGAGTATCTCGGAACAAATCGATTCCCCGATCCGTTACGACCCAGAGGTTGCCCTCTCTATCTTCGTAAATGCTCCCTATTTCATCGCCGGACAGGCCGTCCGCACTGCCGTAATGATCGGCAAAGCCATCGTGAATGTGGTAGAAACCCTTGGATTCCGTTCCGACCCAGAGAGTCTGATTGCGATCGACAAACAGTGCATCCGATCGAACATTGGCGCCATTGAACCCTGGGACGACATAGCTGGCCCATTTTCCATCGGAGTAATATTGCACTCCCAGCTTGGGTCCGATTCCATCCAGACTTGCCCAGACAGACCCGGACGGTCCGACCGCAACGCGATTCACTCCGTTGCCCGCTGGATTCTTCTGTTGCTCCCTGAAGTAAACGCTGGAAGAACCTGGCATCCAACGGCAAAGGGATTCACCCCCAAACCAGATATTTCCCGCGCCGTCCTCCACCAGGCCGAGGGCGTAGGCACCCGGGATGCCGTTGTCCTCGCCGTAACACTGGAGAGTCGCGCCGGCCACCCGGCATAGAGGGCCCATTCCATCGTTGATTCGATAGCGCGTGACCCAGATTGTGCCGGCATGGTCCTCGATAATGGCGGAGATACCCGAACTTCTGGGTTTGCTTGCGTAACCGAATAGTGCACCATTCTTCCAGTGGAATAATCCATCGATGCTTCCGATCCAGAGACTCCCGTCACGAGCGCCGTAAAGGTAATTAATGTACGGCAGAGATTTACCTTTGGGAGGAGTCCAGGGTCGAAACGTTACCCCATCAAATCGCACCAGTCCGGTGGACGTTGCAATCCAGATGTATCCGTCCGTAGTTTGGGTGACCGCGGGAGTCAGTTGTCCGCCGAAGTAACCATCCTGAACTCTCCACGCGGTGTGGCCATACTGGGAGATAAGCGTGTGGGGATCGACTCCCCAGGCATTCGCCGCGAGCAAAAGAAATAGAAGGCAAACATGCCACGGCGCGTACAACCATGTGTCCCGAGTAAAACCCTGGCATGGACGGGGGAGTGGAGCGGCTGGTTCGGTGCAGGTTCTTGTCAAACGACAGGGATGAACAGAAGATTCCACAAGTTTTCTATCGAAGCGCCGAAGGAAGGGCTGGAGACGATGCAGCGACCTCCGCAATCTCAGCAAGGGTAGGAGAGGCATCGCTTTTTCACCACACCGAAACCTCCAGCCGCCATCCTGCAGTTTTCTGTAGGAACTCCGGATTCGCCTCAGATGGTGAGCAGTCCACGCCGGACGGCAATCGTGACCGCATGTGTCCGATCACTGGCCCCCAATTTACCCACCAGGTTTTTTATGTGGAAATTGACGGTATTTTCTGAAATGGACAATTGATCGGCTATTTGTTTGTTTTTGTAGCCATCTCGAATCAGTCGAAGGACGTCCAACTCCCTCGTCGATAAATCTTCTTCGCCCAGGTGTTCGGCGATAACGGCCGCCACCTCGGCCGGAATGAGTCGCTTCCCAGCATGAACCGAACGGATTACCGCAAGCAGTTGATCTTGCGGCATGCTCTTGAGGACGTAGCCTGATGCTCCCGAGCGCAAGGCACGCTGGATCTCACCGTCGCTATCCGAAGACGACAGCATGATGATGCGCGCCTGCGGGAACTCTCCTCGAATCGCTATCAGGGCGTCGGTGCCATTCGTGCCAGGAAGGCGGAGATCCATCAAAGTGATGTCGGGCCGATGACGGCGAAATTCGGCTAACGCCTCAACTGCATTTCCGGCATGGCCGACCAGCGCCATGTCCAATTCCGTCCCGATGATCGTGGCTAGTCCCTGCCGAAAAACGGGATGATCCTCGACGCTCAAGATTCGAATTTGCTTGGGATCAGCCACCCTGTGCCCCGGTTTCGCCGCAAGTGTATCCTGTTATTGGTTTCCAAACCAAGTCCTCGGTTTATCGGGTAGTGGTTCTAATTTGTCAAAATCAGGACACTCCCGAACTTCATTGTGCTGGACAAAGACCCGTCGCAGGACATTAGGAACACGCAGACTCTCCGGGCGATTTGGAAGAACGGCGGCATAGTAGTGATGGACCCCTTGTAATGACACGGTAAGCACTAGCTACTTTTCTGGGGAATGCGTATCTCCCTGCGCCGGATGAATTCGCTCCGATCGAACAACTCATTTTGAATCAATTGTTCGGCCGAGAGGTTCCCGGCTAATGCTTATCGGGATCGCCAACGACCTCTTCCCTACAACGGAAGCGGTCGCAGCATTTGAAGTCAGATACCACGAGACTGGGGAATCGGGCTATCTGCAAGCAGTTGAAATATGGTGGACCTGGTCGGGATCGAACCGACGACCTCTTCCATGCCATGGAAGCGCGCTCCCAGCTGCGCCACAGGCCCACGATTCCGGGACACTTCTTTCTGGTGCGGGTGACATTGTTATTCTCGCCGACTGCTCGTAGATAGTCAACGACTCGAGCTTCGCTCGAGGAACGTCCGAGGGCGGCTGTCCCCGCATGAGCAGTTTCGTAATCCTATTCATCGATTCTTCTGTTTGTTTCCACAGGCATCTTCTGCCATAATTGTTCGTGCACCCCACCTGCACCATTTTTCAATCACAATTTAGAGCGAGGAAGAGATGCCAGCGAAGTACATCTTTGTGACGGGCGGAGTTGTGTCTTCTTTGGGCAAGGGATTGGCGGCGGCTTCGATTGGCTGCCTGCTGGAGAGCCGCGGGTTGAAGGTCAATCTGATGAAGTTCGATCCTTATTTGAATGTCGATCCCGGGACGATGTCGCCGTTTCAGCATGGCGAAGTTTTTGTGACCGACGATGGCGCGGAGACCGATCTCGACCTTGGGCATTACGAGCGCTTCACGCACGCCAAACTTTCTCGCGATAACAACTGGACGACGGGACGCTTGTACGAGCAGATCATCGCCAAGGAGCGGCGCGGGGATTATCTGGGGAAAACGGTGCAGGTGATTCCGCACGTGACCAATGAAATTAAAGCAGCGATGAAGAAAGTTGCGCAGGATGTGGATGTTGCGATCGTTGAGATTGGGGGCACGGTGGGCGACATCGAATCGCTGCCGTTCATGGAAGCGATTCGCCAGATGCGGCAGGAACTGGGGCGAGAGGATACTTTATTTGTTCATGTGACGCTGGTGCCATTTATTGCGGCGGCGCAGGAATTGAAGACCAAGCCGACGCAGCATTCGGTGAAGGAGTTGCTCAGCATTGGAATTCAACCGGACATTCTGCTGTGCCGCACCGATCGTTTTCTGGCGAAAGAGTTGAAATCGAAGATTGCGCTTTTCTGCAACGTGCAGGAAGAAGCGGTGATCACGGCGAAAGATGTGGCTTCGGTGTATGAAGTGCCGCTGGTGTTCGCGAATGAAGGAGTGGACACGCTGATTCTTAAGTATCTGCATGTGGAAGCCAAGGATCGCGATCTATCCAAATGGGAAGATATTGTGCACCGTGTTTACAATCCGAAAGATACGGTGACGATTGGAATTGTGGGCAAGTATGTAGAGTATGAAGATTCGTATAAGTCGCTGAAGGAGGCGCTAATCCACGGTTCGCTGGCGCACAATTTAAAGCTGGAGTTGAATTGGATTGAGGCGGAGGGCCTGGAAGCCGGCGATCGGACGAACGATGCGCAGCTTGAAAATTACGATGGGATTCTGGTTCCGGGAGGGTTTGGCAAGCGCGGCATTGAAGGGATGCTGATTGCGATTCGTTATGCGCGGGAGAATAAAGTTCCGTACTTCGGAATTTGTTTGGGAATGCAAACCGCTTGCGTGGAATTTGCCCGGAACGTGGTGGGACTGGCGGAGGCCAATTCCAGCGAGTTCGATCCCGCCACGCCGCACCGCGTGATTTACAAGTTGCGGGAATTGCGTGGTGTGGAGGAATTGGGCGGCACCATGCGTTTAGGCGCGTGGACTTGCAAGATTGAGCCTAATACGCTGGCGCATAAGATTTACGGGAAATCCGAAATCAGCGAGCGGCACCGGCATCGTTATGAGTTTAATCGCGAGTACGAAGAGCCGATGGTGGCGGCGGGGATGCGCATTTCCGGGTCGACTCCGGATGGAACGTATGTGGAGATGATTGAACTGCCGGATCATCCGCATTTTATCGGATGCCAATTTCATCCGGAGTTCAAGTCGAAGCCGCTGGAGCCGCATCCTTTATTTAGCGCGTTCATTGCGGCGGCGTATGAGCATGGATCGAAACGGCGGATGGAAAAGGAGGTTGCGGCGGTGGAAATGTTTCATCGGCCGGAGAAAGTGGCGCGGAGATAATCCGAGGTTGAGAATGAAATCACCACGGAGTCAGAGAGACACGGAGAAGAGCGAAATCGAGTAAGTTCTTAATCAGTCCTCTGCGTTTTTGGCGATAGGTTTCTTGTTTATCTGGTTCACTTGCCTTCATCCTTCCAAGTCGGCGATGTGCGCGTGGGTTCGGGGAATCTTTTTCTGATTGCGGGGCCATGCGTGATTGAGAGCGAAGAGCACGCCATTCGCATGGCTGAAATTATTAAGGGGGTGACGCGGGCGCTGGGATTTCCTTTCATCTTTAAGGCTAGTTACGACAAGGCGAACCGTACTTCGATTCGTAGTTTTCGCGGGCCGGGGATCAAAGAAGGTTTGCGCATTCTGAAAAAGATTAAAGATGAAGTGCAGGTGCCAGTGCTGACCGATGTGCACGAAGTGGCGGATGTGGCGCGGGTTGCGGAAGTGGTGGATGTGCTGCAGATCCCGGCGTTTCTCTGCCGGCAAACGGATCTGGTGGTGGCAGTGGCGCTCAGCGGACGTGCGGTCAACATTAAGAAAGGGCAGTTTGTTTCGCCCTGGGATATGCGGCATGCGGTGGAGAAATGCCGCGAGGCGGGGAATACGCAAGTGTTTCTCACGGAGCGGGGCACGAGTTTCGGCTACAACAATCTGGTCGTCGACATGCGCTCGCTGGCCATCATGCGGAAGTTTGCGCCGGTAGTGTTTGATGGGACGCACTCGGTGCAGCTGCCTTCGTCGCAAGGCGATGATCAAGGTCCGGCGGTCAGTGGAGGGCAGCCTGAGTTTATTCCACTGCTCACGCGGGCGGCGGTTGCGGCGGGGGTGGATGGGGTGTTTCTGGAAGTGCATGATAATCCGAAAGTGGCGAAATCGGATGGGGCGAATGCTCTGGAATCGACCAAGCTGCGCGAACTGTTGAAGGAATTGTTGGCGGTGAGGCAGGCGCTGGAGTTGGCGCGGGCTACGCCCTAGGGTAGGTCGAGTTTCCGCAGTACTGCGTGGCCACCACTACGTGGTTGGATTTCGCGGGCGAGGGCGCCCGCGCCACACAGGCTCTCCGTGATAGATTTAATTTTCTCATGAAACAGATTGCTGATTGGGCGTTGAACACGGCGGCAACGCGTGGCGCGAGCTTTGCGGATGCGCGCGTGGTGAGCCAGCGCAGCCGGGCGCTTACGACGAAGAATGGGAAAGTGGGCAGTGCGTCGGATGCGGAATCCATGGGGATGAATGTGCGTGCGCTGGTGGATGGCGCGTGGGGATTCGCGGCTTCGGAAAATCTGTCTCGTTCCGGGGTGGAGGCGACTGCGGCGCGCGCAGTGGAAATTGCGCGAGCTTCCGCAAAAGTGAAGCAGGAAAACGTGCGTCTGGCTGCGGAGAAAGCGGTGACGGCGGAGTGGACCACGCCGCATACGATCGATCCGTTCTCAATTTCGGTGGAAGAGAATATCGATCTCTTGCTGAAGATCGATGCTGAGCTTCGCGGGGTTGCGGGGATCACGCTGGCCGAGGCCAACCTCAACTTTAATCGTGAGGAGCAATGGTTCGCGTCGTCGGAGGGAAGCAACATTCATCAGACGAAGTATTCGGCGGGCGCGGGGTACGCGGCGTATGCGTTTGCGGGGAATGAGATTCAGAAACGCTCGTACCCGAATTCGTATGGCGGGCAGTGGCAGAACAAAGGTTACGAGTTGATCGCGGAACTGAGGCTGCTCGAGAACGCGCGGAGGATCGCGGAGGAAGCGGTCGCGATGCATCATGCGGACCAGTGTCCCGAGGGCACGTTTGATTTGATTCTGGATAGTTCGCAACTGGGATTGCAAATTCATGAATCGATCGGACATCCCATTGAACTGGATCGTGTGCTGGGGATGGAAGCGAATTTTGCGGGCACGTCATTTCTCACTCTAGATAAATTGCGCAGGCTACGCTACGGCAGCGAGATGGTGAACGTGGTGGCGGATGCGCGGCAGGAACATGGACCGGGGCTCGGAAGTTTCGGGTTCGATGACGAAGGAGTTCCGGCGCAGTGCACGCCGATCATCACTGATGGATTGTTTACCGGATATCTGAGTTCGCGCGACACGGCGCATACCATCGGCGAGAATCGGTCGGGCGGAACGCTGCGCGCAGAAAGCTGGAACCGGCTGCCGATGATTCGGATGACGAACATTAGTCAGCTGCCAAGTGAGAAGCCGCTGAGCCTGGAGCAACTGATTGCGTCCACCGATCATGGGATTCTGATGCAGACCAATCGTTCGTGGTCGATTGACGACAAGCGCTATAACTTTCAGTTTGGGTGCGAGATCGGATGGGAGATCAAGCAGGGCAAGCGCGTGCGCATGATCAAGAATCCTTCCTACTCGGGCATCACCACCGAGTTCTGGAATTCTCTGGATGCGATCTGTTCGCGCGAGGAGTGGACACTGTGGGGAACGCCGAACTGCGGCAAGGGGCAGCCGCAACAGGTGATGGGCACGGGGCATGGGGCGGCGCCTTCGCGTTTTCGGGGGATCAAGATTGGGAGCGCGTATAAGGGATCATGACATCCGTCAAGGAGCAATTGGCAATTAGCGGTTAGCATAGGCACCTTGTGCGAGGTGCATGGTGAAAGACTTTAGAAGATTGAAGGTGTGGGAGAAGGTTCATCTTTTGACTTTGGACATTTACAGAGTTACGGCACATTTTCCACGGGAAGAAACCTACGGGCTCACGAGCCAAATGCGCCGATGCAGCGCTTCGATGGGCGCGAATATTGCAGAAGGCTGCGGCAAGCAAGGTAACAACGAACTTCATCGATTCCTGTATATCGCTTCTGGCTCCGCCAGTGAACTCGATTACCACCTCTTGCTGGCGAGAGATCTTATGTATCTGGCGGAGATCGACTATCAGCGTATCGATAAAAAATTAGTCGAGGCGCGGAGGATGTTAACGGCTTTACTCCAAAAGGTGGGTGCCGATCGATTCGCCGCTAACTGCTAGTGGCTAACTGCTAATTGCTGAATGCTTACTCAAGATCAGGCCGGGGATATTTTTGATCGCGTCCGCAAGCTTTCCTCGGCGGATGAGATCGAGGTTCTTATTTCCGGTGGAAGATTTGCTCTCACCCGGTTCGCCAATAATACGATTCATCAGAATGTGGAAGACGAGAATCATGTGGTCTCGGTGCGCACCGTATTTGGCCGGCGCACGGCTCGCGCCTTTACCAATATGTTCGACGACGACAGTTTGCGCCGAGTGGTGCAGTCTTCGGAGGCGCTGGCCCGGGTGCAGCATCCTGACCCCGATCTTTTGCCGATGCCGGATGCAATTGAAGCCGGAGGCGGGGAAAATAGTCCTAACGCTGCGGAAAATCCATCGCGCCATTTTGCGGCGACTGCGGCGATCACGCCGCAGCTGCGCGGCGACGGCGTGCGAAAGATTGTCGACGCTGCGCTAAGTCATAAACTCACGACGGCGGGGATTTTTTCCAGCGCGGAATCGGTGGAAGGGATTTTTAATTCGCGCGGGTTGAGCAAGTGGCATGAGCAGACTCTGGCGGAAATTTCCATCACCATGCTGGGCGCCGATTCTTCGGGATGGCAGAAAGCGAATTCACCGGACATTGCGAATCTTGATCCGTTGCGCTTGGCTGAAGCTGCGGCGAAAAAGTCGATCGACTCGGCGCATCCCGCGGAGATTCCGGCGGGAAAGTATACGGTAATTCTGGAGCCCGCGGCGGTGCTCGACATCGTCGGCTTTATGTTCTGGGATTATTCCGGTATGGCGATTCTCGATCAGCGTTCGTTTCTCAATGACCGCATCGGCAGCCCGCTCTTTGGCGAGAACATCACCATCTGGGATGACGTCGCACACCCATTGCAAGCGGGATGTCCGTTTGACGGCGAAGGTATGCAACGGAAGCGAGTGAAGCTGGTGGAAAACGGAGTAGTCAAGCGCGTGGTCTATGCGCGCGCCACCGCCGAGCGCATGAAGCGTTCCGAACAAAAAGATAAAGTGGGACCCATCGAGGCGACCGGTCACGGTTTCTCGCTGCCCAATGAAATGGGCGAGATGCCGATGAACATTGTTTTTGCCGCGCCGGAAAATCCTCTTAGCCTCGCCGAGATGATTGAGTCCACCGAACGGGGCATTCTGGTGACTCGGCTGTGGTACATCCGCGAGGTGGATCCTTACGAAAAGATTGTTACCGGTATGACGCGCGACGGTACATTCCTGATTGAAAACGGAAAGATACAGCGGGGAGTGCGCAACTTCCGGCTGAATCAAAGCTTGATTCAAATGCTGTCGAAGGTCGAAGCGATGAGCGAGCCGCTGCGCAGTTGCGGGGAGGAATCGTTCGACATGGTGGCGCCGGCGATGAAGGTACGCGATTTTAACTTCACGGAAGTCACCCGCTTTTAATTCCCCATCTCCAGGGGCAAGGATCTCTAGCGATGAGCCCGGGTCGTGAACATTTCTGAGTTCTCCCGCAGGCGTGCCGCTGGCCCTAGAACTGATAGCCAAAGGCTTGTAATCCTCTCATCCTCAAGCAGTTAACGCCCTATCGTTCCATGACTTCCGTAACTTTGCGAGGCTGATTCCGGGGTGTACGTTGAGTTTGGTAAGGCGTTTTGGCGGAAGAAATTTCCTGCAAATCCGGACAGCATTTGCGCCGGAGGAAGGTTCGTCGGAACAGTGTCAGGGGAAGCGACAGAGCGGCAAGTGGCGTCGGAATCGCAGCAGCAGACTGCGATCAAGCACTATGCGGAAATGCAGAGTGCGCCGCGATTTCCATTGCATTTACCGGTGGAGCTGAAGGCACAGGGCGATGCTTGCCCGGCCGAAACCCAGAATATTTCCGCCAACGGAGTTCTGTTCGCGATGGATCGCGATGTTCCCGTGGGCTCCGCGGTGGACTTCACGATTATTTTACCCGGCGCGGTAGTGGGCGCGGGATGCGATGTACAGATCGATTGCCACGGCCGGGTGGTGCGGAGCTTCGAAGACAGGGGCCGACGGGGCGTGGGCGTAGTGATTGACGAATACCATTTTGAACGAGCGTAAGGCAGAAGGAAACTGATGGCCAGCACGGTCAGCGTCGGCGAGAATCGAGGAACTCAGCAGGAGGACTGCTCGAGCCCGCTGCTGCGAGTGATTCTGGCCGATTCGCAGGCGATTTTTCGCGCAGGCCTCAGGAAGATATTCGCGCTGGAAGACGATATCCGCGTGGTGGGGCAAGCGGAGACGCTGTCTCAGACGCAATCTGCGGTGACCAAGTTTTCGGCGGACGTTCTGATTTTCGAATCGTCGCTGGCGACCAACCCCGTGGAAGCGGTAACGGAGCTTTTGCGGCAGGCTCCGCAGCTAAAAGTTATCGTAGTTACGCCGGCATCGGACGAACAACTTACGCTCGATTTGTTTCGGCGTGGAGCGCATGGAATTCTTTCGCGCGAAGTGGAACCGGAAATCCTGGTCGATTGCCTGCGCAAAGTTGCCGCCGGCGAACCATGGCTGGAAGAGCAGGCGGTGCAATGGGTGATGGAAGCATTCCGTGGGCACAATCTGCGGCCTTCCGGGGCGCGTCCAAAAGTCCAGCTCACGCCCAAAGAAACGGTGATCGTTTCCTGCGTCACGCAGGGCATGAAGAATAAAGAAATCGCGGTTCGCGTCGGAACCACCGAGCAGGTGGTGAAAAATTATCTGCGCAAGGTGTATGACAAACTTGGCGTGGCCGATCGCCTGGAACTGGCACTCTACTGCCTGAGTCATCACGTGGTCGACGGAGTGAAGCCGCCACCCATTCCCACGACCGCTGGGGAGATGGAGAAATCCTTTGCGGCCGTTGGTGCGCACGCCGCCGCAGCGGGTGGGCCCGCAGTTGCTGCGGCCGGTGGCTCGGTCAGCGCAAAGTCCTCCGCCGGCAGTTCATCTGGCCCGGACGAGATTTCCTAGAGCTTCGTATTCCGTCTTCGAGCATCAATTCCTTGCCACTTCTATAAGCTTGCGATTTGCGCGGA
>Ga0302140_10003002_pt1 | contig 21789 bp, 18 predicted proteins | sample I_Bog_E1_1_FD_202095 | JGI IMG/M metagenome (GOLD analysis project Ga0302140, IMG submission 202095) | Peat permafrost microbial communities from Stordalen Mire near Abisko, Sweden - I_Bog_E1_1 | ecosystem: Environmental > Terrestrial > Soil > Wetlands > Peat | place: Sweden: Abisko, Stordalen... | reverse complement strand
CCGGCCGCCTGGAAGAATGGCAGGACACCGCCGCGGAATTGGCAGCGATCGCGTAGCCGCAAAGAACGTCCTGCGCGGGCGGCACAGCCGGTTGGCGACGCCCGGTTTCTCCAGGATGCCTTGGCCGGGTCCTGGAAATGCTGCGCGACTATGATCGCCGGTATGCCGCTGCCCTCCATGGAAGTTCTATTGATTCACGACGCCGTAGACTGCGGATGGGCTTTTGCTGCCACAGTTATTAAGCGGCAAATGACTGCTGATCATTGTCGGTTGGCGGATCATCCTTTCTCGAAACCGGCGGCGGCAGTTTAGATGGCAATAGGGGCGGTCCATCTTTCGTCATCACGACTATGCGGAACGGTGGCGCGGGTTTTCGCCAGCAGCCGCCCTTCAGAATCCACGCGATCAACAGCGGCGACAGCCACACGCAAACCATGTAGCTGTAAATCCCCTGTTCTTGAATCAGCCAATCCAGAAGATGGGAGATCGGCTCCATAATCATTGATGCCGCGTTGGGATATGAGTTCATAACGCTGTTTGGCCGTGGTTCAAATTGTTGTTGGCGTTTACGGCGGCTGTTTCGGCCGGCTTCCCGGCCCGCAGCTCAAAATCGTCCAGCGAGGGGATTTTCATCAGTGCGCGTTTCGCATAGGCGCGATGCACGGCCTTGCTGTTGTGCCCCAGCGCCTCTTGGGCGAACCGTTCCGGGTAGCCCACGGTCTTTGCTCTCTCCGCCCATGCATAGCGGTAACTGTGCAGTGACACGCCGGTTATGCCAAGCTGGCGGCAGCGTTGGCCAAACTCCGTGGCGCGGTCGCCGGCGCGCACACGGGACAAATAGGGGAACAATCCACCTTCGGCCGGCAAGTCTTTGAACAGATTCAAGGCGGCACCGCCCAAGTGGACGATCACGGGCACGCCGGTCTTTTTGCGGACAAAACTCACGGTGCCATTCCGCCAGTCCACGTCTTCGCCTTTGAGGTTGGCAATGTCGCCCTGACTCGCGCCCAGGTGCCAGCACAACTGATACAGGATTTTCCGTTCGGGATTCACCTCGGCAGCGATAATCCGCTGGTGTTCCTCCAGCGTGATGGCGCGTTTTTCTTTGAACCGGACGACGGGCCATTGCCGCTTGGGAATGAGCGGCCACGGCAGCCAGTTCATGTCCACGCAGAAGTTGTGCAGGCGCCGGAGAAAAACATTCGTGGACACCTTCCCCGATTGCAGCACTTGCAACAGCAATTCCCCAGGCGTCTCAATGAGGATCCTCGGCAGCAGTGGCGCGAACGCACGGTCTTTGGCCGCCGTCCGCCAGCGGTCCTGATTCGCTCCTGACTTGGTGTTGATGAGCGATTCCATCGCGCTCTGCCACGTCCGGGTGGTGACGCTCGAATCGGTTCCGGCCAGGTAGGCCTTGGCGATCTGGAGATTCAGCTGCGGCTGGCGGACGGATTCATTGCGGGCGTTGAGCAGCGACGCGGCGGTCGCGCGATCCCGCGTGCCGGTGCTCTCCTGTTTGCGGGTGACGGTGTCTTCGAGGTAGAACATGCCGCCGCGCTTGCGGCGGTAGAGAAGGTAACGCTGTTTCATAACCAGACTTTTTTCGTCAAAGGTTATGAGACGGCTCGCGGTCTGTGGTGTGCCTGGCACACCAGACGGGCGGCCAATCCCGTCATGGCCAGTAGTTGACCAGTAATCAACCGGTGGCAGCCCCGTGGCTAACCGGTAATGAATTCACTGGCACTTTCACTGGCACTTCGTTTTCTGGCTTCTGCAACCTGTTGCAAATACGCACTTTAAGGTTGGAGGCGAGGGTCGGAATCGGCCATTTATCCCCGCGTTTGCAGTTCAAATATAGCTGATTTCATTGGCTATTCAAGCTAATTCGGCTTAATCCAACCATACCGTTTTTAACTCGTTTGGTGTCCGTTTTGGTGTCCGTTGGTGTCCGCAAAATGAGAACATTCATGCGCGTTGCATCGCGGATTTGCCGGAATGATCTGATTCGCCCGGCGAAGAAAACTGTCCCGCGTTTTCCGATTTACGGGCGTTCTTGAATTTCCAATGTTCGCTTACCGCGTCGGTGAAACGGGCCAGCCATTTTAGGTCGTGCTTCAATTCTTCAATGGTGTCGTAAGCAAAAAACTTCGTGGCGTTGTCCGCCGGATGCCCTAACGGTTTGAGCAAGCCGTTGGAAACCAAAATCGGAATGTCGTGCGCGGCGCATCGCAAAATCCACGCCGCTTCCTCCACGGTCACGCGCGCGGGCTTCTCCCTCAAATTCAGAAATTTTTCGCGTTCCTGATCCATACCTCAAATGCCGATGCCGCGCGACTGGCGCACGGACTGCGTTTGCGCCTGTTTAATCACTTCCGCGCCTTCGGCAACGCTGTCGCATCGCTCTGAAAGGGCGCGAATAACTTTGCCCGGATGGTCGTCGGGAAATTGCTCCCAAACGATTTTCTGCGCTTTGACTTCCGCGTTACGCGCCATGAATCGCAGCGTGTGCCGCATTTGTCCCATGTATTCGGTCGCCACCTCGCGGGCGCTATTTCCTTTCAGCAAAATCTCGGTGTCACCGTGGGCTTGCGTGTAGGGGGAAGCCACAAGCCGCTGAATCACCGCCCATTCGTCGCCGTCCGTCTTGCGGCAAAGCAAAATTTCAGTTCGGAAAAGTTTAAGCAACTGCGCGTGCGCGTTCCATGTGCCTTCCGGCGTGGTGAAGATGGCAAAAGCCTTTGGCACGGGTCGTTCCCATTGGACGTGTTCCAACCGGCTCAACGCCTCGCGCACGGGTCTCATGGTTGCAAGATCACCTTCAATCGTCTGGAAAGCGGCGTTGTAGGCGGCCAGTTGTCCGTCCGTCAGCCGCGCCTCGCTGCCCGGCACTTCGTGTAGTGGATTTTCTTCGCGCTTCTCCATGCCGTTAATCCTTTTTCAAAAGCCGGTTCAATTCCTCGTTGGCAATAACAAATTCGCCCGACGGAGAAAGTCCGGCCTGCACGCGCTCGCGTTGAATGAGCGTGCAAAGTGTATAGGCGTCGAGGCCAAGCCTGCGGGCGGCTTTCGGAATTGAAATCGAATCCGCTTCGCCCAACCTGCCGGTCAAAATAGCGTCTGTCTCGCTGTCCATAATCAAATCAAATAGCCCAAAATTTTCGTTTGTCCAGTGACAAATGCAGCGTCACTTCCCCGCGCGCTGTTCCTAAAAGCAAGGGCTTGGCGGCGGCGAAAAAGTCAAGGTGGAGCGCAGAGGGCAACAGGGCGAGCAATACCTTGAGTTTTTCGCCGCCGCCATATAATTGCCCGCAGCAACAGCGCGCTGTTGGAGTTTCAGGATTATGATGCCGGAATTCCATGAACTTCAATGAACTTTTGGAATGTTGGCTCATCTGGTAAAACATTGCTCGACGGAAGGCGCATTATTTCGCCGCGCTGAACAGCGATTTTATTCAGATAGCCTTGCCAGAGTGGAACTATGCGGTCAATGGGCATCCCCATAGCGGCTTCAAAGTAGGAGTCGTATCCGTTTTTCTCTCGCTTTTGGATCAACTGGAGAAACTGTTTGAATTTGCCCTGTTCCCACAAAAACACCGAAACCAGTCGCCGGTCTGATTCCCGATATTTCCCCGGAGTTTCCATCGTCGAGACAATTTCTTTCAAATCAAGCTGCACCAGATTTGTTCCAAGCATGTCAATCCGCCACGGGTTCTGGTATCCCCAATTGAGGACCAGTTCATCGTTTTGCCAGTAGCCATAAAATTTTTCAAAAAATGTGGGGATTCCTTCGATAGCCCAAATGGGCCGGTCTTTCAAATTGCGCTCGACAAGTGGGTGCATGATTTCGTGGGCGAAAGTGCCAAGCCCTGAATCTTCATAGGTTGCAAACAGATTATAGCGATATAAGAAAATCCCGAAATTGGGGGGATCACTGACGCCGAATTGCTGGTGAAGAAATTTCTGAAAGGTTGCGCGATCTTCCAATACTAGGACGCGAATCGGATAGTCAAAATCAGCCTTGAAGAAATCACGATTTACCACATTGATGAAACCATCGGCGAAGCGGGCAATGGCTTTGATTCGTTCAGGATTCCGTTTGAAGCGAAAATCAAAGTATTTGGTTTGCTGTCGCAGCGGAAATTGTTCCAAGTAGTCCTGGGAAGTGGCAATGAGCGGTGTCAGCAGCAGCCAAAAACACAAAATCGTTTTCAGGTGGATAATATTCATGCCAAATTTTCTGTTTTTCGCGCTGTGTCATTATATTTCGATGACCTTCGTTCCGCACTGGTTGCAAAGTCCTTTGTAGGGCACACCTGCCAATCCTGCGACGGCAGCTATTTCCTTCCCACAAGCTGGACACCGCAACCCATGTTTCTTAACAGTCTGCTTCGCAATCCTGCTGCGAAGGACAAAATAGCTGAACAGGATACCGAAAATGCCACAAGCAGCCAAAACTTGAATCCATACCTGGGGTTTTGTGCGGTTCATGTAAAAGCAAAGCTGCGAAAGGCAAAATGCTAACGCAATAAACAGTAGCGACCAAATTAAAAACTGACGTTTGCCCTCTCGCCTCAACACTTTGCTCCTAGCAATGAACTCGTTGGCTGTCATAATCGGCACGCTCTGGTGATGTGCTGGCTGTAAAAACCAACCCTTGCTCGCAAATAGACAGAGCATTTTCCAAAGCAATTTTGGAAGCTGCCAGGCTGTGATGCCCCCAATCAGAAATCCAATTGCACCGCCGATAAATGTCTTCCAAGCAATATGCGACTGCATTCCCCAGGCAACGCCGGCTCCAAGCCCGCTGGTAGGGATCACCAAGTAAAAAAAATGAAACAGCGTCAGCCTCTGACGGGACATTGTGAGTCCCAACTCGTCCCTCAATAAATTGAGAAAACTATTTTTGAAGTAGGTCATGGGTGGCCTGCGCCGCATTTCGTATTCATCAGCCGTTGGTTCATAAATGCAGTCCTGCTGAAACAACAAGGTGGGATAGGGCAAGTGCCAATATCGGCAATAACATTGGAATCACGAAAACAACTAGCAATGGCGCAATCCATCGAGAACGTTCTAGCATCCGTGGTCTGTCACGTTTTACCAACACTCGGAACAAAAAATGGGTCAACGCAACCACACCGATGCCGACACACACGCCGACTACGACGCCTGACGTGGTAGTCAACGCTCCAGAATTCTTGAGCGCGGTTCCGCCTCCCATCGCGCCGAAAACTGGCGTGGCAATAATGCACATCTCGAAAAGATTCATGTGCGTGATTTGGTCTAACTATTGTTTTTGTGAAATAGATTGATCCACGCAAATGTCACGTCACCTTTTCTTCAAAAAAGGAAATAGTGCAAGCTCCGGTCTGCACCAGTCATTACCAAGAAGATCACCATTCTTCTTACGACTCGGACGGTGCGCTTCCGGTGTCGGTGATAAAATGCCTCGGCAAACTGTTCTTTTTTGATACAAGGACATAATAAAAGTTCAAAAATGCCCGTTTGAGGTCAGTTGCCAGTGAAAAAGGTGCGCGAACTCTACGACGGCCACAATGACGACATATACAAGTGCAAACAGCCAAAGCATACGCAATCCAAAACTTACATTAGCTTTGAGGCCAAAGTAGAGCCAGCCAATTATATTCAGAACTGCTGCTATCGTCCCCCAAATGTGACCACAAAGCGCGCCAATAAAAACTGGGATAACAATTTCGACCATATAAATGACAACTCGAAATCCCATCCGACGAAACCGGAATCGCTCCTTCCACGTTTCCTTTCTGAATTGCGGCTTTAATTCTTGCATATTTACTTTCCAGTGCTGGAAGATGTTGTATTTACAGCGCCTAGATTTCCGGCGGCACTTACTCCTGTTGCGGTATATCCAAGACCAACATACCCATTAGGGGTGAGTCCCGAACCTTTAATGAATAGTTGTGCGCCGACTGAATATTCTTGTAGCAAAGTGGTAGTGAGTGGATTTCCCGATGTATCAACCCAATCTGCAATATATGGTGCTTTGAAAAGGGCAGAAGTTTCCAAGCCGCCCAAAGCTTCAAAGTCATCGCCGTTTAATGCTTTGGAACCAGTTTCATAGGCGTCAAGTATTTCTGATTTACTCAATCCAGCCGTATCCGTCGCCAATGCACCAAACCCCGGTTCCGCAGACACAATTTCCGCTGCTCTTGTGCTGGCAATAGCTTCTCCCGAACCAACAGTAGCTGCTGCAATTAAAATATTTCCAACAACTTCTCCTTGTCCTTGAAGACCGGAGTTCCAAGTATTGGCGACCGATGTGCTAATTGCATTATAAGCCAGCACTGGATGGATTGCGACGTTGCCAAGCCCTTCAAGCGTATTTACAGGATGGATCACAACATTTCCGAGTCCGACCGCAGTGTCACGCGCAGCCAGTCCATAGCCAACAAATACCTGTCCGACGCCGTGAAAATAGTCGCCAACATCTGACCAACCTAGCAGTCCATACGGATCAATTATATTAACAGGATTGCCATTGGCGTAGGCGTAGAAATTGAGTCCGCCTGAGAAACCTGACGGGTCAGGATTTAGGAAACGGCAAAGGAACGGATTGTAATAACGCGACTTCATGTAGAGCAAACCGTTCGGGTCGGTTTGGACACCGTAGCGTCCGTTGAATAAAAATGGCGTGTCGCTTGTGCCAATGCGATATGTCAGAGTCGCATAAAGCGAATACTCCATGCGGTCGGTCACATTGCCATTGCCGTCTGTCAGCGCAATGGTGCTTCCTCGGCTGTCGAAATGGTATGTAAGTGTATTGGTCGCCGTCGCGGTTTCCGTTACCTGATACAGCAAGCCAGAACCATAAATGTAATAATTCGTAACGCCATTTTTTATCCGCATTAAAATTTGCGGCAATTTTGCGTTGGGATTTACAACGAAAATTGTTGTGTTCGTCCCATAGGTTTGGCCGACGCGATTGTTCATGGCGTCATAAGCATTAGTGACACCGCCCGCATTTAGCAACCGATTTCTTGCGTCGTAAGTGTAAGCCGCAAATGTGTCATTTGTCAGTGGTGCTGAAACGAGGTTGCCGTCTGAATCATTCGCCACGCTGCTGCTGTCCACGGTCGCCAGCCGATTGTCGTCGTCATAAGTCATCGTTCGTGATGGTGGCGAGTTAGTGTGTGGCATAGGCGCGGCGAATTCCCACTGTGATTCTGCCGCGTTGTTCCAATTATATCTAAATAATGCAATCGGAAATCCTATTGCGTTTTGCTCAATAACATTTGTCGGCTGTCCAGCGGCATCATAAGAAATTGTGCGGAATGTGCCATTGGGTCGCGAGATACTTGTGACTCGTCCGGCTAAATCATACGCCATGCCGGTTTTTCGTCCCGCCCAATCTGTCACATTGGTCAAGTGGTTGTTGCTGTCATAAGCATAAAAGACATTTTTACCGCCGGGATAAATCAGGTTCGTCATGTTCCCGCTGGCATCGTAACGATACTGGATAAGATTTCCATACACGTCCCTGCAACTGGAAACATGGTTGTAGGCGTCATACGTCCAAGAATTAGTAAGGCCGCTTTCAGAAGTATTCGTTAAATTATCGTCTGCATCGTAACTATACAAAGTAGTGGCAACATTATCTGCGCGGTTGGTCAACCTGCCTTTGGCATCATAACCGTAAGTCGCAGTCTGTCCGGCAGGGTCTTTGAGTGATGTCATTAAGCCTTGATGGTTGAAACCTAACGATGTGGAATGACCGAGTGGCGTGATTGTATTAGTCAGCCGATTTGCTCCGTCAAACTGGAACTGCCATTTTTTACCGTTGCGATTGGTAAGCGTAATTTGATTGCCCGCGCCGTCATAGGCACGCAACACTGTATGTCCTGCGCCGTCTGTCAGCTTTGTCAATTCGCCGCGAGCGTCCCAATTTTGTTTTGTAATTTCGCCAGCCGCATTTGTTGAGGCAATTTTGCGGGCATCGGCATCATAGCCAAACGTAGTTGTTCGTGATAATGGATCGGTGGCTGCGATCAAGCGTCCATCTACGTCGTTGGTGTAGAATGTTGAATTTTGAAGCGGGTCAACAGAGCGAATCAGCCAGTCTCGGTTGTCGTAAAAGTTTGTAACAACAGGTGTGCCTTGCGACATGGCGGGCAACTTGGTTGCAAGCAGGTGGCGCGTGACGCTCCAAGTATTACTACTGACGTTGCCGCGCGGGTCTATCGCGCTTGCGGCATTACCTACCGCGTCATATAAAATTTTGTTAACCAGATTTGTTGGCGCAACGGAGTTGGTCAACTGGCGGCGGTTGTTATAGGCGAAAGTAGTTGCAAACCCTCGCGCGTCGGTGTGGCTAGTCACGTCGCCGAAAGAATTATTGACAAAACTTTCGCTGCCTAAACTATTGGGGTAAGTAGTGCCGTTCAACTGTCCATTGGAGTCATAGGCGTAAGTAGTCGTGCCGCCTGAATCTGTGCGCGTGTGAAGTGTTCCGTCTGTATTGACGGTGTAATTGACAAAATCCCCTGCGCCATTTGTTGTGCCTATTGGTGAAAATTGGGCGTTGTAACCGAAAGTGCTGACGTTGCCGCGCGCATCAATCGAACGAATTAAATTGTTGTTGCTGTCATAAACAAACTGGTTGGTATAACCGAGAGGGTCTATTTTTTGAATCAGATTGTTGTTGCCGTCATAGGTGAACTGATTGAGTTCAAATGCAGGGGATACAGTCAGTGTAATGTGATTTTGCCCGTCGTAATAGGTGTCGGTCTCATAGCCGAGCGGATCATTCACGCCGGTCAATCGGCCTTCATCATCATAAAAATAGTCTGTTTGGCCGTTCGCCGGGTCAAATTCAGTCGTGCGCCAGCCTGACCAATAAAGCCGCCACGTCTTGTTTGTGTCGCCCTGCGTGTATTGGGTCGTGATGTGTCCCTGGCTGTCGTAAAGATTGCTCACTACCAACCGGCTCTGCGCGTCCAGCGTGGCCGTGATCTGGTGGTTCGTATTGTAAATATAGGTGCTGGCTTTTCCCTCGGCGTCCGTGAAAGAAGTCAAGTCACCTTGCGAATTGTAAGTGGTCGCATAGCCATAGCTAACCGTGCGCGTGCCGTCGGAAACGGAAGCCAGCCGCGAAGGTGTGCCGGAATAACTGAAAGTAAAGGTGTGATGATTCTGCCAGTCCTTTACGGTGCTAACCCAATTACTCGCGTTATACGTTAAGTTTAACGCTTGGCCGTATTGGTCAACGATGTTCGTCAGCAAGCCGCTTGAATTGAAATTGAACTTGTTACCGTGCCGCATAAGAAGGCTGTAAGACGAACCGCTTTGCGTCAGGGTCGCGGTGGTGTTGGCAGGCGGCGTGAATGTTCCATTCGGTTGCTGCACAAACTGCATTGTGTCTTTGCCAAAAGTGACGGACACGCCGTTTTTGTCGAGTTGGTCAATGCCCCACTTCGCAATGAGCGAAGTGGTCAACCAATTTTTCGCGTTGGGGTAGCCGCCGTTATACAAAGCAATCGCGGCGGCGGTTGCTGTCATCATGGGCGCGGCCTGTGCCGGTGTTGTTTCGCCCAAACCTGCTTGTGCAGCGGCAACATTATTTGCTGTGACCGAATAATTGTGAATCCAGCCTGCGGCCATGCCCGCCTGATTACTGAAACGGCGTGTGCCGTTGTAGTAGCGAGATAAACTGATTCCGCGCGGTTCGGCCTGTCCGAGTGATAAATCGCCATTTTCAATTTGGAATGTATCGTTCGCCGTGTCCACCGGATCAGCGGTCAAGGGAGCGGGTGTATAAATCGGCGTAGTATCAAAATAGGTTGGGCTGTTCACAGCGGTATAATCGGTCGTGCCAGTATCCACTATCGCCGTAGGGTCGGACGAATAACCACCATGATAACCACCAGCGATTATCATTTGCGAAACAGTTGCTAGTCCATTGACGGCTTGTCGTGCTTCGTAACCGTAGCCCGTCCAACTGCCCGACACGCTGGAAACATGATTGGAGCCGTTTTGCGGCAGCAGCACATAGAATCCCTTGCTGATAAATTTCGTGTTAATGTCGCTCAAAGTTGTGGAATCGTAGCCGGTCAAATGGCTTTGCACATTGTAACCCGTCGTCCAGTTGGTGCTGCTGGCGAGATAAATCGCCTGTCCGTTAGTGTTGGCGATTTGGAGCATCTTCACCGTCGAGGCCGCGACGATGTTTGTGTTTTGCAACTGCTCGATGATGCCATGCTCGAATGCGCTGGCAAAGAATGACCATAAATCGAAGTATTTGTTAGATAGCTGAACGTGCGTCGCGTCATCGCCGCCATTGGGATACTCGCCGGTGAACTGCATATAAACGTCAACGTAATAACCGTGTCCCGCTTCCTGCGCCATGCGCCCGATGCGATGAAAATACTGTTCCGATATGCCGATTTGTGAAGCCATCATCGTTCCGGCCTGCGCGGTTTGGAGCATCCAAGTCATCCCCATGACGTTTAACGTCTCGCACGTCACCTGCCGCGAGCCGTTGGTCAAGCCCTGCTGCAAATAGGCGCTTAATTTATTTTGGCGTTGTTGCAACCAGCCCCAATCCGGCTCGAATGAATATAGCAGTGCGTAACTAGCATTGGTGCTTTGATAAGAATTTGTCACCGTCGTGTTAATGCCGTTGGTTGGATTATACAGAAATGTATTATTCGTTTCATTCCACTGGCCGAAGGGATGGGTGACGGCAATCACCACATTGGTCGTGCTGCTGCTCGTGCCGACGCTTTTGGAAGCGAGACTAACATCGTCCAGCCAAAGTTGCGCAAGGCCGGTGTTGTCAAACGTCAATGACAACCTTTGTCCCTGCAACTGTGGCATATAGCATTGGTAGTTCGTGCCAGCAAAAGTGATTTTCAAGGTGGACATCAAATTTGTTGGCTGATACGCCCAACTCAAAATCGGCATTTGCCCGCCAAAAGTATAGGTGGGGAAAGTAGTATAAATGCTGTAATCAAACGGGTCGTAAGCGGCGGTGATTTGCCAGCCGCCCAAAACCTGCTGCACGCTCGCATTGGGCGCGTTACTTTGAAGATTGTTAAGCAAGTTTGTCGTGTAGCCTGTCAGTTTGCCGCGCACGGATGATTCGCTTAAACTCTGCGCGAAGTTGCCGTTGTCCGTGCCGCCTGCGGCGGTCAAAAGCGCGTTGCTGATGGTCGTGGCAGAGCCGCCCATTGCATTGGTCAACGAAAAGCCGGATGAAGTTGTGATTGGCTCGCTGATTTTGAAAGCGGGGTCAAGCTGGTAAGTCGTTCCGCCAATGGTCAGCGCAACCCAAAGGCGTTGAATTAGAAAAGAATTTCCGTCCGGGACATAATAATCATCAGGGTAGCCGCGAGTTCGCACCAAATGATGAATATAGGTATAAGTATTCGTCCAGTTCGAGTTGTTCAAAGTCAACTGCCACCAGTGATGCAGATCGTAATCTTGGTTGTAGGGGTCATCGTAAGGCACTTGCTGCCAGCCGAATTGATACTGGACGTTGGTATAGCCCGATGCCTGCAAGAGCGCGACGAGCAATGCTGACTGGTCGAAATCGTTGCCGCTCTTTTCCAGCAAGGTTAACTGCGCACCTTTTTTTGCGCCGAAATAAAGGACGAAACGAATATGGTCGTGAACGTAATTGAAAATTTTCTGTGGGTCATGTTGCAAGCCGTCGGCGAGGGCTTGAATCTGCGGCGTGTTGGTTTCGGCGATTGGCACATTCGGGACAGTCAGGGGCAGTTGGATTAGCGCGTTTGCGTGAAATTGCGTTTGGTTCGCAACAAAATCGTCTATTGAGACCGGCGCTGGAATTGTGGATGCGTCCGTTTGAAACCAGCCCGGATCGGTAGTCTGTGCCTGGCTCGTCAAAGCAAACATTGCCAGCAAACCGAGAATAAAAAGTCGAAGTGTTTTCATTTTTTGTTTTTCCTTTCTGATTATTGTGAAACTGAAAGCACGTTGCCCTCGTTGTCGAGGCTCACCGAGCCGGTTCTAATGCCGGAAATTCCTTCCAGCCAATCCGCCGAATCGTAGGAGTAATTTGAGCGTGTGGATGGCTGCGCGAATTGATTGACAAGCGGACTTAACCCAAGTAAAACATCCCAAGCATCGGACAAACCGTCGCCGCTGGTGTTATAGACGTTCGGGTTGGATTTAGAGACCAGATTTTCGTAAGCGTCTGTAAGTCCATCTAAATCAGTATCTTGAGGAAAACCAAGTATAAGAAAACAGGCGGTGTTTGGCAGATTTGTGAGTGTGTATGTGTTTCCGTGGTAGCCTTGCCCCATCCACGCCCAAGGTATTCCAGTCGAGCCGAAGGACAAGACTGAATTTGCGAAGACATCATACGGAACGTTATCGGAGCCACCCTGAATGGTGAACGTCATGGACATCCCGCCGCTGGTAACGCTGGTGGTCACGTTCGTAATCCAAATGTTTGTGCTGTTAATGGCTGTTACCGAGCCGACAAGTTGCAAGCCTCCCTGCCCGGTGATGGCGTCATAATAGCTCTGTGAACCGGAAGGATTGGAAGGCGCGGAAACTATGTTCATCATTGCCGTGTTCCACGGACTAATGATGTATGAGGTGTATTCCCAATTAAAGATGGTTTGAACATCGTTGGAATTAAGCGGATAATTATAGGTTGCCACCGTATTAAAAAATCCGTGCGCCTGATTGGTGCCGGTATTGTCGCTGCCGATGCAAAAGCCGTTCGTCAGAACCTCCGGCCCCGGATACACCGTCACGCCAGCCCCATTAGTCACCAGCACGCCGTCCACATAAAGCGCCGATGATGTCGGCGAATAGGTGAGTGCCAAGAAGTGAAAATAATTGGTCGTCCAGTCTATCGGCGCAGAAAGATACACGGTCATGCTGCTGGAAAGGTCATTGGTCTGCGCGGCGAAGTAGATATTGTTGCCGGTGTCATCCACAAAGATGCTCCACCAGCCGTAGCTGGAATCATCCGTGTAGCTGCCGGTTTCCAGCAATCGCCCGTATTCACCCGGCCCGGTGCCGCCGTTGGTATCGCAGACGCTATTCCAGTTTGGCGCAAACCAGAATAAAATTGTGCCGCTGTCAACAGTTAGGTTGGTCGTTCCATCATTTTCCCACACATTATATTGCAGCCACGCGGGAATGTTCGTGTCCACCACCAGCGATCTGCCGTTGCCAAGATAGGAGTAATTGAGGTTGGTAAATGAAACGGGTGCGTAGCCGAAATCATTCGACCAGGTGACGGTATCTCGAAACGACCACGAATCGAGTGGCGTGTTGGTGGGTGCGCCACCATCGCCCGGAAAACCGAGACCGGCGGCAAGTCCGACATCTGCCAAAGAGCAGAGGAGAATTGCAGGGGCTATTAGACGGATTAACTGATAGTTCAATTTAATGTGATTAACAGTTTTCATAGATTCACCTTTTGGAAGTTGGCTCCCCTTTTGCGTCCGCAGCGTGGCTGGAATCGCCCGATTCATCTGACCTTAAAATCTTGCGGCATGAGTCCCCATTCCGTCCAGATGTTTTTCTGTGACGTTTGGGAAACAGGCTGGCGTTTAGCTTGAGCCATTGTCTGCCGTTGTCAACCCTTTTTCGCAATGAGTTCGTTTCTGTGCTCTGGCAGCCTATATGAGTGGCAAAGAAAAACCTCCGATACAACATTCGCATGTCCGATGAGCAGCGGGCGGAACTGGAAGAAATGTGCCGTCGGCGCGGACGGCCATTGAGCTTCCAAGTGGAACATCTGATTGCCTTGGCCAAGCTCGTTATTGAATTTTGCGATGGCAATGACGATTTGGAAATCGTGCGCGAACGTCTGGTCGCTGCCAAAAAGCGTTTGCCAAAGAAGGGCAGTTGAATCGCAACTGAACCATTTCGCACGCGCTTTCCCAAAAGGCGCGTTTTCAAATCAGGATGCCGGGGATTGGTCATGCCGTTGCGGTTTCTTCGACCAGTGAAAGAATGCGGGAAAGGAAATCTTGCGTCTCAAACGGCTTTTCGATGAAATCCGCCGCGCCAAGCTCAAGCGCGTGCTGCTGGTTCTCAATCGTGGCGTTACCGCTGATGAAAACGATTGGGGTTTCTTTCAAGTGGGGAATTTGCTTCAAATCCATGAACAGGTCGAACCCGCTGCCTCCCGGTATTTCAAGGTCAAGGGTGATGAGGTCGAACACCTGCGTTTGAGCCAGACGCAAGGCTTTCTCGGCATCCAAAGCCCCTTGCGTTTCGCAACCGGCTCGTGCCAGCAAAAATCTTATCATCGCTGTCACGGCCACTTGGTCGTCCACCACCAGAATTTTTATCTTGGGGGACATGGCTTCCGAATCCACGCCATTGCTGGCTGTTGGCTTTCCATCCGCTGCTGCTGAATGCACGATTCGAGTTTTAACAATACATTGTTAAAATGCAACATCTTTTTTTCATGCTTTTAATATGCACCCTGCATGGGTCGCAAACCAAAAGCTCGCCGCGATGCTTACGGAGCATGGCTGTATCATCTCCGCAAGGAGCAGAAATTAACGCAGCATGAACTAGCCAAGCTGGTGGGCGTGCCGCAGACGACATTGGGCTATTGGGAACGGACGGGGAAATTATCAGGGCGCGAAATAATCATGCGTTTGGCAAAATCACTTGAGGTCTCCGTTCCCAAATTGCTACGCATTGAAAAATCCCGTCAAGATTAGTTTGCAGGGGCGTTGGTGGCTTGCGTTTGATTATCGCCGTCCGGCAGCAAGTGTCGGATTTGTTTTTGAGAGACGCTGCTGCGAAAGAAAATGCAGCCATTATTTTGACCGTTGACCTGACGCAAATCAGCGGCATAAGCGCCTTCAATCACCAGCACAAAACCCGGTGAACTGGCAAAGCTGTCATTTTCAGTCGGCAGCACTTTGATGGGAATTTGGGCGACCGCTAGTTGGTGAAACGCCGCCTGATTGAATTTCATCACCTGCGCCATGTCATCAATTTGAATTGCCATTTTGCGGTCGTAGCGGGTGGCGAGTCCCAAACTGATCACGCTGGCAATGAGGATGGCCGCCCCAATGCTCCAAAACAAACTGGTGGTCCAAGCGGTTTTCCAAATCCGTTTTGACCATTCGGACTTGGCTTCGTCGGCGGCAGCCTGAATTTTCTCCAGCGTTGGCATGACCTTCCAAGCCAGATCGTTGGCGTGCTGCACGAATGGCTCGATGATTTTCTGGTTGATGCCGGATTGAATTGTGTTTTGAACGCCTTGCACGATGGCCTTGGTGTCCACTTGCGCGCCGAGATTTTTTACGGTCGTTTCGATGGCCGCAATGGTCTCCTTGCATTTTTCCTGGGTTGCGCGGCAAAGCTCGTCGGTTTTTTCGGCGTGATCCGTGATATTGGCATCGCGGGTTTCAATCGTTTTGGCGAGCAGGCTGATTTCCCCGCGTAGCTCCTGCATGGTCGCCAGCGAATCAGCATTGGCCGAAATCATCCGGGCAGGGATGCGCTCGGCGTAATGGGCATACACGTCCAGCACGAGAAAAAGCTGGCTGAAAAACTGTGTGCTGTCGCCATCGGCGAAGCGATAATAAACCGCCCGCGCCAGTTCCCGCTTTTCAGCGGGATAGGCGGCGAGCATTTCTTCAAATAATTCGGATTCAAGCATAACGACCCCTTTCAATTCGTGAGATTCACTTTTGCGCCGCGCTTGGCGGCAAATGGTTCGCCGATGGGCGGCGCGGTTTTGGGTTTGATGGTGGCCGCTTCAACGGCGGGCAACAGCTTGGCGGCAATCTGGTCGTATTGATTGAACATGGTCGCCAGCCAGTCCTGCAACACGCCCCGTGCCATGATGTCGAGGCCGAGCGAGTCGTTGCCGATGGCCTCATTGAACGGGATGCCACGCTGATGGTCGGCCTCCAACTTCGCCAGCCGGAGCTTCACAAATTCCGACAACACCGGCACGGTGATGGTGACTGCGCCGCAATCGAGCAATTCTTTTTCGAGCAGGCTATTGTCAAACATCCGGTTTTTGGACGCCCGCGCCGGGTTACGGACGATGACGTAATCCACCTGTCTGCCGCAGAACTGGCAGACGGCATCAAGATTGGTCATCACGTCCATGTCATCAAAGGGAAACACCATGAGCGTGATGCCGATGTTTTGCGCGCTGGCGATGTCAAAGAAATGCGTGGCGGCAAGTGCCTTCATCAACTGCCCGTCCAGATGCGCCCGTGGATCAATCAGGGTGACGGGCTTGGCGGTGGTCTTCCGCAGAATCAAAATGAGTTCGTCCAGGTCTTCGGCCTGCCCGCTCAAGGGTGTCAGCTTGACCTGGCTCGGAAATAATCGGGACAAAGTGCGGTTGTCGCCGTCCAGATCAAATCCCTGCCACGGGATGCTACGTTGATTAAGCCAGCACGCGCGGGCGGTGGCTTCGATGCTTTTGCCCACGTTTCCTTTGGCCTGAATGGGCAGTATCAGGCGATGTTTGTTTGTTTTCATATATCAGTGTTAAACCGATGTTTGTTGGTTGTTGTTGCTGCCTGCGCCGGCGTTGGTGCCGATGCAGATGGATTCACCGTGGCCGGCTGTGCAGTGGCCGCTTCGCTTTCCCAATGAGACCGCGCCTGACGTTTCAGGTAGCGCCGGTAAAACTGGTGCAAACCCTGAAACGTGATGACGCAATCCTTTTCGGTGCGAAGCCGGGCGGCGATTTCCTGCCACGTCCGGCGCTGCTGGCGTTGCTCGCGGATAAACTCCGCGAACAATTCGAGGCGGCTGCGATAAGCGCGTCCACCGCCACGCCGTTTATTTTTGGTTTCCGAATCCATTCGCCACCAGTTTAGGCCAGCCAATGGCGGTTGCGTTAGCGAGTAGTGGGGGAGTTAAGCAGGAAAGTGGGCGAGTTAAACGCGATAGCGTTTTTACCTGTTGAAAGGCGTTGAATCGCCGGGTTGAAACCTGTTGAACGGTGTTGAACCGTGACGTTGAAATGTGTTGAATGGCGTTGAATTCATCAACGCTTTTCAACGCAATTTTTCATGCCGTCCGGCGCATAGCCGAGAACCTACGATTTTTCGTAGGGGTAGGGCGTCCACCTTTTAAGCTGACGAATAGGAAGCTAAACAATTGATTAAATACCGGGCGATTAGCGTTGAATCACAATGTTGCAAATGGATTATCACCATGATGAATTTCAGTTGAATACGACTGAACTGGATGGCTTAAAGATCACGTTTAGGAAAATCGAATTAGGCATACGTTTCAAAACCGATGGTGATTTCTTAACGGGAATTGGCGATGAAAACTCAACCTGTAAATCGGCATTGATTACCGTCAGCACTGAATGGACGTTTCAGAAACCGGAGCGGAACGAAACGGATGAGCAGTGGAGCGCGGTTTTTGAAACGGCCATTGAGTGCGTCACCGGATAGGTTTGAAGGATACGGCGTTTAGTCTGTCCGGTTTCCAAGGCACGCCGGAAAGCCGGACAGTCTAAACGCCATTGCCGTGCATTGTGGATTTGATTTCAGAGCAATTCTGAATTCAAAAAATTCAGGCAGACTTGCCGATGGGTTACGGGAAAGGATGGGGCAAGCGGTGGCTGAATTCTGCCGGGAATCCAGGTCAAAAAAGTTTTTTTCACTTTGTTCGGAATACGAACAACGCTGCTTCGCCAATTTGAGAAAATGCAGTCAGTGGTGACATTCGTCTTTGCAAAGCTTGCAGGAGCGGAGCCTGTTGTTCCGCGAGAATGTCAGCCGAAAATAAATTGCGCCGCCAAAATTTGAAAAATGACGCCCATGAAAAACGACCGCCAAAAAACGAACCGAAAATCATCCAGCATGGCAAAAGTGGGGGATTTATCCTGTGCGTTTTCCGCGCAGGATTGCCCGGAAACTCTGCCAAAGTGGGAGCAGTTGAAAAAATCATGTTGTGCAATGGACTGCACAAGCGGAGCCGGAATTTCCGCTAAAATGTCTGCCGGAAATATAAATGAACCATAGGTGACGTATGAATGATGCAGCGCCAAACAACCTCGTTGGCCGGATGGAAAAAGAGATTCGCGCCAATCCGAATAAAAACAAAGACGATGCCGATAAGCGAGCCAGCGCCGTTTATGTGCTCAACAACGAACTCAAGGCGATCTTGAATCTGAACCGGCCACCCGCGCGTTTGAACACGGCGCAAACCGCCGCCTATCTCGGCTTCAAGCCGCATGACATCCCGGTGCTGGCCGCGCGTGGATTTCTCAAGCCGTTGGGCAACCCGATGCCCAACAGCGATAAATACTATGCGCGGGCAAGGGTTCTGGAACGGTTGGATGATGAGGATTGGCTGTCGCTGGCAACGGCGGCCCTGAGCCAGCACTGGGAGGATAAAAATGCCCGTAAAGCCAAAAAGCAGAATGGTCATGCCCGGCCAATGAGGAAATGAAACTATTCGGCTTAACCATAACCAACTCGCCCATTACCCGCTAACGCAGGCAAGGCCGGTTGATTTAAGCTGGCGTCCATGCTTGCACCGAAAGCCCAATACAACCCGGTTGACGCCAAAAAGTATTTCAAGGAACACTTGGCGGTTGGCGATTACTACGCCGAGGGGCAGACCGTCCCCGGCCAGTGGATCGGCAAGGGCGCGGCAGATTTGGGCTTGTCCGGCGTGACCACCACCGATGAGTTTGTCCGGCTCTGCGACAATCTTCACCCGCAAACCGGCGAGCGGCTGACACTCCGGCAAAAAACCACCCGGATTGAAAAGGGCATTGATGGCGAGGAACGGCAAGCCGCCAATCGCCGGGTGTTTTATGATTTCACCTTTTCTCCGCCCAAATCGGTTTCTGTTGCCGCGCTGGTCGGCAACGACGCGCGGATTGTCGAGGCGCATGAGCGGGCCGTGACGTTGGCGATGCACCAGTTGCAAACCTTCGCGGCAACGCGGGTGCGGAAAAACGATGAATGCACGGACCGGCCTACGGGCAACCTTGTGGCCGCGATGTTCCGGCATGACACGTCCCGCGCCTTGGACCCGCATCTGCATTCGCATTGCATCGTGTTCAACGCCACGTTTGATGCGGTGGAAAAGCAATGGAAAGCATTGCAGAACCACGAAATGTTCGCGGCACAGAAGTTTGTCGAGAATGTTTATTACCATGAACTCACGCGCGAACTGGTGAAGTGCGGTTATCAGATTGAAAACAAGCCGCGCGGCGATTTTGAAATCAAGGGCGTCACGCCGGAACTGATTGACAAGTTTTCCAAGCGGCACCGGGAGATTGACCGAAAAACCAAGGAACTGCTGGCGCGTGAACCGGCAAAGGCGGGGGACAACATCGCCGCGATTCGGGAGAACATCGCGCACAAGGAACGGCCACGAAAAATCCGGGACATCGGTTTGCAAAAACTGCAAACGCTGTGGGACGGCCAGATGACGGCGGGCGAAAAGGCTTCGCTGGATGGACTGACGGCGAAGCCGTCCGTTGCGCCCGTTTCCGACGAGAAAATCTGCGAGCAGGCGGTCGCTTGGGCGGAACAGCATTTGTTTGAACGCCGTTCCATCGTCCATGAGCATGAACTGTGGCGGCACGCGCTGGAACGCGCCAGAGGACAGGACGTTTTACTGGCGGACATTCAGGCCGTCACCCAAAAGCACGACTACCTGCGTTTTGACCATCATCCCGGCCAAGTCACCACCCGCGAGCATATCGAACGCGAAATGGAAATTATCCAGACGGCCAAAGCGGGCATTGGCGAATGTCATCCGCTGGTCTGGCAACCAAAGCCGTTCAATCCCATGCTGGACGAGGAACAGCGAGAAGCCCTCGCCACACTGATTTCCAACACTCACCGGGTTTCGGTCTTTCGCGGCGGGGCTGGCACGGGCAAAAGTTTTGTGCTGCGCGAGCTGGTGGAACAAATCCGCGATGGCGGGCGCGGCGTGGTCGTCCTCGCGCCGCAACGCCAGCAAGTGCTGGACATGGAGCGGGACGGCTTTCCGTCGCCGCTGACGGTCGCCAGCTTCCTACAAAAGAAGGAACTCAACGCGGGAACGGTGGTCATTGTGGATGAGGCCGGGCAGATTGGCGGCAAGCCGATGTTGGAACTGCTCCGGCTGGTGTCTGAACGCAATGCGCGGCTGATTTTGTCAGGCGACACGCGCCAGCATGGGGCGGTCGAGGCGGGCGACGCGCTGCGGGCGATTGAAAAACATTCGGGCGTCCGGCCAGTGGAATTGACCAACATCCGCCGCCAGAATCCGGCGCTGGCAAAGTCCATCGAGGAGCGCAAGCATATCAAGGAATACCGGCAGGCGGTCGAGGAAGCGCGTGACGGCAAGTTCACGGAATCATTCGAGCGGTTGGACAAGTTGAAAACGATTGAGTCCTGCACACTGGCCGACAAGCATGAAAAGCTGACGGCGCGTTATCTGCAACTGGTGAAAGATCATCAGTCCACCGTAGTCGTCTCGCAAAGCTGGAATGAGATTCACCAGGTCAACGACGCGATTCGCGCCGCGCTTAAAAATGAAAAGCTCGTCGGCGAATCGGAAACCACGGTCACGGCCTTTCAGCCGGTGGATTTGACGGACGCGCAAAAGCGCGATGCCCGTTCTTACGATGCCAACACCGTGCTGGTGTTCAATCGTGACGTGCGCGGGTTCAAGGCCGGTGAATCGGCCAAGCTGAAAGAAATTTCAGACACGCATCTGTTGGTGGAAAGCGGTTCGCGAACGGTCTCAATTCCATTCAAGCAGTTGGACAAGCTGACGGCCTGTCAGCGCAAGGAACTGGCTTTGGCCGCTGGCGACAAGCTGCAACTCAAGGCGAATGGCCGCAGCGTGGAAAACCGCAAGCTGGTCAACGGCGAACTGGTCACGGTCAAGGGTGTCGAGCCGGACGGCCGCATTGGGCTGGCGGATGGCCGGGTCTTGGATAAAAACTTCCGCCAGTTCGTCCGGGGCTACGCCATCACGTCCTATGCGTCACAAGGCAAGTCGGTGGAATACGTTTTGTTTTCGGATTCGGCGGCGAAGGCCGCGACGAACCAGCAGCAATGGTATGTCACCATTTCGCGCGGCAAAAAGGGGATTCACATTTTCACCACGGACAAGGAGCAGTTGCGGGAGAACATCACGCGCAGCGGGGATCGTCCCTCGGTGGTGGATGCGCTGATGGCGCATTACCGGAAACATGATTCGTTCTACCGCCTGATTGAACAGCGTTGGGGAACGCGGCTGGCGCTCACCATGACCAACAGCAAACGCGCCAGAGAATTCCGCGCGCTGCGCCAGCGGCAAAACCAAAGTCAGGCGCAAGCGCAAACTGAAACGATCAAGCAGACGGTTGAATCCAATGAGCCGCGCCAGCAACCCGTCCAGACCCCGGCGCAAAGCCACATGGCTGAAACCACGGAGCCAAAAATCAAGCCGCACCTGATTTTCCCGGAAGTCCCCAAAAAACAGTCGCGCGGTTACAGGCCGTGAACGGCGGTCAGTCCAACGGGTAATCGTCGTGGTCATAATAGTCCGGTTCCGATGGCTGCGGCGGCGTTCCCGGCAATTGAATGAAAATCGCTGGCCGGACGTGGGACATGGGTTTTCCTCTCTTTGGTCGCAATGCGCCGCACAATACCCACACCAAAAGAGCCAGCAAAAGATAGATGGCTCCGATGAGAAAATAGAGCGCATGGTCGTGAACGAATCCGTCAAGGTGTTTCAATCCTGACGTTTCCAGTTCGAGTGCTTTAATTTGCCAAGGTTGCATGGTGTCCTCCTTATGCGGCAACGGCTTTCGCCGCTGGTTCGGGGTTG
>Ga0302140_10002997_pt1 | contig 21811 bp, 20 predicted proteins | sample I_Bog_E1_1_FD_202095 | JGI IMG/M metagenome (GOLD analysis project Ga0302140, IMG submission 202095) | Peat permafrost microbial communities from Stordalen Mire near Abisko, Sweden - I_Bog_E1_1 | ecosystem: Environmental > Terrestrial > Soil > Wetlands > Peat | place: Sweden: Abisko, Stordalen... | reverse complement strand
TGTCGTTGTCAAAGCACATATTCGGAACCTGCAGATCAGGGTTCGACTGGTCGCCATGGCTCCATGGATTGACCACGGAAACGCAATTCAAAACCGTTCCGGCGGGGCTGAAACGCTTGCCGTCCAACTCGTAATCGGGCTTGACGTTACCGGCCAGGTAGAGCGGGTCAATCGTCGGGCGGGCAACGCGGTCATTCATCGTGGAGGGATTGAATCCGCCTCTGCTTTTACCGCGATAGCGCTCAAAGCGCGAGAGGCTCATCTCCCACCCGCTGTACTCTTGTTCGCTGCTCGAATAAATCCGACGCCATTGGTAGCGGCTGGTGTACCAGACTTCCATGGTGCCGGACTTTGGCTTTTGGTTGGCGTCGTAGCCCCACAACGTAAATTGCGCTTTAAGATGCCATGGCTTCACGTCGTCCCCAGCCAGGGCGTTGATCTTCCTGCCACTCTCCAGAAAGTGGTGCGCGAGAGCACTCACTTGGGGCGATGGGGAAGCCGTTGATCCTGCAGCCTGATCGGACTGCGCCGGTGCGTTCTGCGCCGGCGGTGCTGCGCCGCTGGGCATGCCCGCGCGCCCGCCGCCTCGGCCCTGCGCGTAAGTGAAGACAGTTGTGGCAACAAGAAGAATCAGAGCCGGCGTGCGAAGCGTCGCGGCCGATGAGAAGGAGAAACCAGCTTGCACTTTCATAAGTCCCCGCGTAAAGCGACCCACGCTGCACACCAATGAATTGGTGAGAGAGTGGGTCTGGAGTGAAGTTGATGAAGCACCTGGTAATGCGCTTGCGAGCCGTTCAGGCCTGATCGCGCCACAGATAAACGCCGCCAAGCAGGCCGGTTTCATTCGAAACGATTTCCACGTTCTTTGGCGGCATGAAGTCGATCTTCTTGGTGTTGCCGCCGCCCAGATACAGGTGGTCCCAGTTAAAGAGAGCTTCCGTGTTCTTGATGGCTTCCTGAAGGAGTTTGTTCCACTCCTTCTTGCCGAACTTGTCCAGACCCCGGCGGCCAAGGTAGTCCTCGTAAGTCATACCCTTCTTGCGCCAGATGTGGTGGCCGAGTTCGAGTCCGGGGACAAGGTGACCGCTTGTGAATAGGGCAGCGCCAAGGCCGGTGCCAAGGGTGAGGACGAGTTCCACGCCGTGACCCTTGATGGCGCCATAGCCGGCCACATCCGCATCATTTCCCACGCGGACAGGTTTTTTCCAGCGCTTCTCCAGTTCAGCCTGGAGCGGGTACCCACCAGCCCAAAGTGGATGGAGGTTGAAGCCGAGATAGGTGCAGCCGAACTTCACTACGCCGGGAAAGCCAACGGAAACGCGGTCGAAGGGGGGCATCATCTTCTTCAATTCGTCCAGGCTGTTGAGCACCGCGTCTGGAGTCGGCACGGCGGGGGTGACCACGCGCTGACGTTCGCTAATGGGGTTTCCGTGGTCGTCGAGCAGAATTGCCTTGAGGCCGGAACCTCCGATATCAATGGCCATGGTTGTGGGGCCGGAGGGTTTGTACTTCACGCCCGCGGACGGGGCGGGCGCAGCAGGCGTAGCGGATTGAGGCTTGGGTGTCATCAGCAATGAATTGTACTTCGCCGGACCGGACTTTTGGTTTGCGGAAAAGTGGACGCAAATCAATTTTCGAGTCGCCGGCTCCCCCGGTCGAGTCGGAAGCCACGATTCGTTAGTGATCCTGGATGGACGAAACTCTGTGCCCATTCATCACAGCGGCATTGCGATGAGTGGGATCGCGTGCACCCGTAACTACTTCGTCGCCGTCGCCGGAGCCTGAAATTCCTCGTTCATCCAGCTCTTTATCGCGTCCATATTCTGCTCACGGCCGAGGAAGTCCTTAACGAGCTGGGCCGCCGGTTTACTGGCTCCAGGTTCCAGTACAGCGCGCCGGTAGCGCATCGCTGTCGGTCCGTCGAGCAGGTTGCTCTTGTCGAACTGGGCGAAGAAGTCGATTGCGATTACCTTGTCCAAAACATAGGTGTAGTAGTTGGACGCATAACCTACGAGATGCGTGAACGAGGCATACATCCTGTTCCCATCCACCGGCGTGTAGGGACTGAAGCGCGCGTTATCGGCCGCCAGCAATGCGTCGAAGTCAATGGACGCAGGTGCCTGATCGTGGACCTGGAAAGAGTAGTTCGCGTAGAACAACTGACCCTGCAGCCATCGGGCACGGCCGTAGGCGCTGGCCGCGTTCATCTTCGCGATTAACGGCGCTGGCAGCGTTTCGCCGGTCTGGTATTGCTTGCCAAACGATTGCAGGATCGCCGTATCGTGGAACATTTCTTCCAGCATCTGAGAGGGCGATTCGACAAAGTCCCCCTCAACGTTAAAGCCGCCGGCCCCGGACCACTCGCCCTGGCTGCCGAGGATATGGTGCATCAGGTGGCCGAACTCATGGAAGAAAGTGACGACTTCGTTGTATTGCATCAGGCCCGGATCGCCGGCGTTTCCACCGGAGAAATTACAAACCAGCATTCCCTCAGGAAGCTGGTGTCCGCGAATCCCCGGAAGTACGGGCGAGCTCGAGAACCACTTGTCCTTTCCGTCGCGCGGATGCATATCAAGATAGATGCGGCCCAGCAGCTTACCTTCATGGCCCGGCGCAGCGTCGTACACATCGAAAGTGTCCACCGACTTATCCCACACAATCGCGTCCTTGACGGGTTTAAACGTGAGATGGAAAAGGTGCGCAGCCGTTTTCAGAATGCCGGCCTGCACCTGGTCGTAGGGGAAATAGGGTCGCACGCTTTGCGCATCGAAATCGTATTTTGCGCGGCGGTACTGCTCGCTCCAGTAGCCTGAATCCGCCTGACTGATGACGGTGAGGCCGGGCTGCTGCGTTTGCGCGAAGGCAAGCAGCAGGTTGTATTCCTTTTCAGCGGCGGTTCGGGAGGCGTCGTCGACCTGCTGGATCAAGTGCTCAATTCCCGCGGCATTGCCGATCATCTGGTCGGCAGTGGCCAGGTTGGCATAGTGGACGTAACCAAGCGTGGTGGCAAGCTCCTGGCGGGTGGTAAGCAGGTCGCGCAGCACCTGCACATTCTTTGGATAGGCGCGCTGGCTGTAGGCAAGAAACATTCTTCGCCGCAAGTCGGCGTTCTTGGCAAAGCTCAACACCGGCTGCACCTCGGGCTGCTCGGTGGTGAGCGTATAGCTTCCATCCGCGGCAGGCTTGTGCAGAGCGATGTAATCGGCAGGCAAGCCGTCGAGTTCGTCCTTGGTCGCGGTTATCTTGAGCGTCCCGTCGGCGACGTTGCGGCCAAATACCAGCGACAGAGTGGTGATCTTATCCTGAAGAGCGCGTAGTTTGGCGCGAGTAGCGTCATCCTTGTCCACGCCGGAAAGGCGATACTCCAGCAACTGCCGCTCCAGATAATGGCGCGCAGGCGGGTCATTGGCAGGCAGGGGAATAGCCGAGAGTGCGTGATAGACCTTCTGATTCAGGCTCAAATCGGTCGAGGCCGAGCTAACCTTCGCGGTCATCGCCTGCCCCTTGTCGCGCAGCGTCGCGGAGTCGGCCAGCGAGTACAGCAGCGCAGCATTGTTTCCTGCAATCGACAACTGGTTTTGAGCATCGTCGAAGGGGCGCTGCGTGTTTTCAACTGTGTGTGGACCAGTGACGGCGAGCAGCTTGTCCACATCCGCCTGCGCGGCGGAGAGGCGCTGGTTGATCCATGTCTCAAGCGCGGCAGGATCGCTGCCCTGAACCCACGCATGAAGCGGGTCAGCGGCGGGCTGCTGGGCCGGCGACAGTGGAGCAGCAGCGGTGAGCGCAAGCAGCGGGACGGCAAGAGCAGTGGCAAACAGACGGTGAAAACGCATGACTGAGTATCTCATTTTCGATGGAAGCCGCAACACCCCGGTGCCTTCCGTTTGTCAACAATCAACTGAAGCCGAGGTGCCAAAAGGCCGTCCCCGTTACACTGGGTGTTGCCTCTGATGCCTGCCTATTGCGAAGTCGCGCTTCCCGTGCCGCTCGACCGCACGTTTACCTACGCGGTCAGTGAGGGTCAGTTCCCGCAGCGTGGCGCGCGGGTCATTGTGCCCTTCCGAAACGAGAAACTGATTGGCGTAGTTACAACGCTCAGCGACGTTGCGCCGGCTGACTTCGAAGCTCGATATCTCGAAGTGGTTCTTGACGATGAGCCGCTATTGAGCGACAACCTGCTCAAGCTGGCGGAGTGGATGGCGCAGTACTATCTTGCGCCGCTGGGCGAGGTGCTGCGCGGAATGCTGCCGCTGATGGCAGAGGTGCGCCGGACAGTTTATTACCGAATCTCGGACCTTGGTCGTGATGTTCTGGCGGGAAGTCTGGACGGCGATTCTCGATCGAGGAAGACCAGAGTTTCGCCCGAAGAGCAGGACATCGAACGCCGAGTTCTTGCGCGTTTGGCGGATGGGGAACCAGTGAAGGTATCCACACTGCGCACGGCGACCGCGGCGACATTGCCCATGCTGGCCACACTGCTGCGCAAGAAGTGGATTGCGCGCGAGACAGCGGCCGTGGAACGGGATGCGCGGCGGACTGAGCGTTTCGCGGTGCTGATTCCGGAGTCGCGCCTGCCGAATCTGACCGAGAAGCAGCAGGCAATTCTGGCGGAGCTGGCCGCATGCGGCGGTGAGTTGCCGCTGGCCGAGTTGCGCGCAAAAGATCTTTCCAGCTCAACGCTGCAAACGCTGGTGCGGCGCGGCCTGGTGCGCATTGAGGAACGGGCGCAGGCTTTCAGGATGGGCGGACTCACGCCGGCCGCTGCGCCATTCAAGCTCAACGAAACGCAGATGGAAGCGTTGGCTGGAATCGCGATAGCCCTGGGCGGCTTCAAACCATTTCTATTGCATGGCGTCACCGGGTCAGGAAAGACAGCAGTGTATCTCGCAGCCATGCAGAGGGCGCTTGACCACGGATTGTCATCCATCCTGCTGGTCCCGGAGATTGGACTCACGCCACAAACCGCCGGCCTGCTGGACCAGGTATTTGGCCAGCGAGTAGCTCTTCTTCACTCAGCGCTCACTCCAGAGGAACGCAGCGAGCAGTGGCGTCGAATCAAACGCGGCGAAGCGCCCATCGTGGTGGGCACGCGCTCCGCCATCTTTGCGCCCGTGCCCAATCTCGGCCTGATCCTTGTCGATGAAGAACACGACCAGAGTTACAAGCAGGAAGAGACGCCGCGTTACAACGCGCGCGATGTGGCTGTCATGCGCGCCAAGCTCGAGTCTGCAGTTGTCGTGCTGGGGTCGGCAACCCCCTCGCTTGAAAGCTGGCAGAACTCGGGCGCTGGCAAATACACCCGCATTGAAATGCGCGACCGCGTCATGAATCGCCCTCTGCCGCAGGTTGAGCTCATCGACATGCGGCAGGAGTTTCAGCAGACGGGGAAAGAGCAACTCTTTTCTCGTGCGCTCGTCGAGCAAACCAAAGAAGCATTGGACCGCGGCGAGCAGGCGCTGATTCTTCTCAATCGGCGCGGCTATTCGTTTGTGGTCATCTGCCGGGCATGCGGCGAAAAGCTGGAGTGCGAGAACTGCGCAATCTCGCTCACGCATCACAAGCCTCCGGCTGCTGAAACCAGTGACGACGAGGCATTGGCTCGCAAAGGGCAGCGGCTCGAGTGTCACTACTGCGGCTATCGGCGAACTGTGCCTGCGCGATGCCCAAAGTGCGACAGCGAACACCTCTACTTCCTCGGCGTCGGCTCGCAACAGGGAGAAGAACGCCTCGCGGAGATATTTCCGTTCGCCCGCATAGGCCGCATGGATCGCGACAGCGTACGCGGCCGTTACGACCTCGAACGCCTGCTCGCACGTCTTCATTCGGGCGAAATTAACCTGCTCGTCGGCACGCAGATGATCGCCAAAGGCCACGACATTCACGGCATCACGCTGGTCGGCGTCGTGGGCTGCGACCACGCCCTCTCCATGCCTGACTTTCGCGCCGCGGAGCGCGTCTTCCAGCTCATGACGCAGGTATCAGGGCGCGCAGGCCGTGGCGAGTTACCCGGCCGCGTTGTGGTGCAGACATACTATCCAGACCACTATGCCATTGTGGCCGCCAGCAAGCATGATTACGCGAGCTTTGTGGATCGCGAACTGAAATATCGCCGCTGGATGCATTACCCGCCGTTCGGCGTGCTGGCCAACGTGCTCATTCAATCGCCGAAGCTGGAAGAGGCGGTTGCGTGGGCCGGCGAATTAGGCAAGTGGTTTCAGAAGACCGCGCCCGAAGGCGTGCGTGTCCTCGGCCCATGCACCGCGCCGATCGCCCGCATCAAGGGCGTCTATCGCTTCCACATGATCCTCAAAGGCGCCTCGCGAAAGGCCCTCAACACGGCGCTGCGGGCAATGCTGAACCATGCGGATGCGGCCAGCGTCCCGCGTCGCAATTTGATTATTGATGTGGATGCACTGCGGTTGATGTGATTCTCCAGTTTGAGTCCAGGGGCGCACATCCATTTGCTTGACAAGTGAGAAGTGGAGCGCTACGCTATACAGATAATCAAGAGCTTCCGGCATAGTGGGATCGAGAAATTCTTCACTACCGGTAGCAAGGCAGGGATTCAGCCTCCCCACGTCGCCAAGCTTTCGGTCCAACTGTTTCAGCTGAGCCGGGCAAGGACTGCGAGCGACATGAATGCTGCTGGATGGGGATTGCATGCCTTGCGCGGCGATCTCAAAGGGCATTGGGCAGTGAAAGTGAACGGCAATTGGCGATTAACATTCACCTTTGAAGGCGAGGATGCGGTTCTCGTCGATTATCAGGATTACCACTAGGAGAAACCATATGCGCATGCACAACCCGCCACATCCAGGCAAAGTGATCCGGGAGTTTCTGGGCGACGTGGATGTAACAACCGCCGCAAAGCATTTGAAGGTTTCCCGCGCAACGCTCTCCCGCATCCTCAATGGCAAAGCCGGCGTCTCGGCCGAGATGTCGCTGCGACTCTCCGCTGCGTTCGGGACTCACGGTGCAATCTGGTATGAGTTGCAGACCGATTACGATATGTGGCGTGCATCGCGAAAGAAACTGCCCAAGATCGAGCCTTTTGATCGGGCTGCTTAAGAACGGGAACAGACGGGCTGTGATAAATCCGAAGCTTTCGCCAAAACCGTGTCACAGCCACGCCCACCGGGCGGGCGTTAAAATTGCGGCGCAATTCGAGGAGCCGCAATGGAATATCACAACGCATTTCTTGGAAAACCTGAACAGCCGAGCGAGGCTGAAGTCGCCGCCGTGCTTGGACCTACCGCGAAGCTCTGGAACGGATTTGTCGAGTGGATGGCGAAGGAGGAGGGAGTTGCCGGGCAGGAGTGGAAGGGAATCTGCGTGAAGAAGTACGGATGGAGCCTGCGCTTGAAACAGAAGGGCAGAAACATTGTGTATCTTGGTCCGGGAGACGGATGTTTCATGGTGTCATTCGCGCTAAGTGACAAGGCGCTGAAAGCTGCGAAAGGCGCCCGCCTGCCCAAGGCGGTTGCGGACGCTCTGGATGCGGCTCCGCGCTATCCCGAGGGAAACGCGCTGCGCCTCGTCGTGCAGAGCGCCGGAGATCTGCCGGCCATACGGAACATCGCCGCGATCAAACTCGCGAATTAATCCCGTGTCCTTACCCCCATCCTCGAGGGCTGACGGTAGGTGTGTTCGTCATGCGAACAATGAAGTTATTTCTTCCTTAGCCGGGTGCCCAAGGTCTCGCCCTTGAGACCCCAGAGTTCCGCCTAACAGCCTGCCCAAAGCTCGCGGATGCGCGCAGTCCCTTCTCAAGGCCTGAGTATCTTTTTCGATTTGCCCGGCGGCAGATAGTTCTCGCCGGTAACCACCTTACGGCCAGTCTTGCTCTCCAGTTCGATTCGGGCGCGCTGAGCGATCTTGCCGCCGGTCTTTGCGGCCTTCTTATTGTCAGGCAAGCCGACCGCTGCAACTGTCTCCGCTATTTGACGGGTGGAGAGTTCGGCCAGCGCCGTGAAAATAAGTTCAGCCTCGCTCATATGATCGCGAAGATTCTGGCTCTCCAATCCCTTCAGATCTTTATGCTGCTTGACCGAGACGCCCGACCATTCCTCGTGAATCACATTCGTGAGGATGGCAAACTCTTGCTCCTTTGTTACATCGTGGGCAGCCCAATAGTCGGTCAGCTTGTTTCGTGTCTCCTGTCCGGTCATGCGCTGGGTAATCCATTTCTCGCTCCGGCCGAGTTTGCGCCAATTCTCCCTGGTACGCGCCAGCGCCAGCGCCGGATCGGCGATCTCCTTGATGCGCTCATAGCCCACCTTGGCCAGCCAGAGTTTGATGGGTTCTGCTTTTGGGCTGGGAACGGATTGGACCAGCCGGAGCAGCGTCTCCGCGGTGGCTACATCGGTGAGTCGCTGTTTCCCGTCTTCCGCTGTTAATTTCAACTGGTGACATTTTGTCACCAGTTCACTGCCCTCAGCGCGAAGACGCTGTTTGAGTTTGTTCCAGTATTTCCTGGCGACAGTTGGATCCGTTTGTTGCGTCAGGACGCGGACGATATCGACAACGGAGAACCACCATGTCTCCGTTGCTTCTTCGTAAACTCGGCGTATCGGCTGATTCTCGAAGAGAGTGGAATGCGGGGAAACAGAATTGATCATCTATCGTTCTCGGTCTCAAGCTTACCTCACACAGCCGCCATCCGCCCCACCGTCAGCACGGTAATGTCGTCCTCCTGCCCCCATCGCTGAGCAGCCTCGGCAATCTCTGCTGCGGTCTTTGAGGTCAGCGCAGCCATGCGCTCAAAGCCCAGCAGTTCGCCCCTGCTATCGCGCGCTTCTACAACTCCATCCGACATGAAAGTCACCGCTCCGGATGTAAGGAACTCCGCTTCCACGTATTCGGCGTCGACGCTGATGCCGAGCGGCAAGCCGTTCTCCAATTCCAATTCGCGGCCATTCAGGTAAGGGGAAATATGTCCGGCATTGGCGACAACGATCTTCCCGTCCGGGAAGAATCGCGCGCAACATGCGGTGATGAAGCCGCCTCCCGTTCGCCCCGTTACCGCATGGTTCAGATACTCAAGTAGCGATCCCGGGCTGCGCTCCACTTCGTTCGCCAGCGAGCCCAGCACAGCGGCGACCAGCATGGCCGCATCCAGGCCCTTACCGCTTACGTCGCCAACAATCACCAGTAGCGAGCCGTCGTGCAGCGGAACGGTGCGATAGAAATCGCCACCCACTTCTTGCGCGGGCAAGTAGACCGCCGCAAGATCGAACCCCGGCACGCGCGGCGCACTGCCGCCCAGCAACTGCTCCTGCATGCGGCGTGCAGAGGCCATGTCCTGCTCAAGGGCTACCTGGCGCAACTGTTCCTGGCGATAGCGAAGGTAGAGAACGATCCAGGTGATGAAGACGAAGAGCGCCTGAGCAATGGCGCGGAGATCGACTGCTAAAGGGCCGAGCGGCATGAATCTCAGGTCGGACATGCCAAAAAGCGTGTGGATGGAATTGACCCATGCGGTAGCTAACTGCTGGAGTAGGAGCGCGATGCCGATGGCGATGGATCCCACTTCGCGCTGCATCAACAGGCCCAGTGCTGCGAGGAGATAGAAAAGTGTTGGCAGTATTGAAGAGACCGTCGTCCAGAAGGCATTGTTGGTAAACGACGCCTGGGTGGCGAATGCAAAGGCGATAGCCAGATAGGATGCGAATGACAAGGCGGTGCCGATTTCAAGTTCGCGGCGGAAGCGGAGGCAAAGGCGGGAGAGAAACAGAAGGGGTGTGATGTTGAACGCGCCGAAAGCCAGGAAGATCATCACCGGTCCCCAGGATCGACGCATCACGGAATCGTTTGCCGCAAGAATCCCTCCGGCCAGCGGAGCCAGGAACGACCCTATGCAATAGATGCCCAGCACAAGATATTCCGCACGGGCGCGCTGCGCGCTGAACAGCACAAATGCAACACACCCTGCACCGAGCATCGACAGCAGGCACAGGTTCCATGGCAAATTTCGAACGACGCCGGAGAAAGTGTAGAGCTTTGTATTGGCAGTAACCGTGGAGAGAAGGCCAAGTTCCGGTGTACGAGGAAAGCGGGCAGCGCCCGAAGAGTAAAAGGGGAAATAGCTCGTTGAGCTGTTGCCCATCCATTGCCGGATGGCGATATGAACAATCGCTCCTTTCACAATCCCGTGCGGAACGGGGTAGGTGACATCGCGATCGAAAGGAGATTCGGGCTTGGGGGTCCAGTGGCCGAAACGGCCGATGAGAACGCCTTCCACGTAGAGGTCGTAGACCTCGCCGAGTGTACCCATTCCAATTGCGATTTCGCGGCCCTGAAGCGCTTCGGGTAGCGTGACGGTGGTTCGGTACCACTCAAATCCGACTTTGACGACGAGACCGCCATCCTTTGTCGGAGCGTTGCCCGTTTGCCATTGGCTGTCGTCGAGGTTCGGGTTTGCCCAGGCGAGGTTATCGCCGGAATGGGTGCGCCAGTGGTCAAGGACGATTACATCGTTCTGCGGGGCTGGGAATGCGGAGGTCTGCGCACGCGCCATTCCGGGCGCAACGACGGCGAGGAGCAAAAGCAGGATAAGGAATCTCTTCATGTGTGGCGATGCGTTGGGGACGTTAGGAAGCTATTGGAAAATAGCCGGCATCAACAGTCAAGAGCAAAATGAAATAAACTAAACATTTTCAATGCGTTACGGCGCTATCTCATGCAAAATCATTGCATTTTCCGAAAACGCCGCTAATTCTGAACAACCCTTTTCCTCGTTCAAATAAACTCTTTGTCACTGAAACATCTCAAAAAGGCTGCCCGCAAGGTACAGGTCTCAACGAGTCGGAACCTCTCAAGCGACCCTTTCGCATGTTTTGTAATCACTTGAGCGACCATTTCAGCTATGTAGCGCAACCGCCCGATTGAACCTTTCCCCTCGCTCTTGTTCACTGACAACTGATCGCTGACAACTGACCACTGGCTCGTCAGAAAGCGCGAATCAGGTCCAGCAATGAGTTGTCATAAAAGGGAGTAGGAGTGAAGGTCAGCGCGAAGATAACGAGTGCGGTCACTCCGAGCAAAACGCGTCCGCGTCCCAGCGGAAGATCAATAGGCACAGGAGGATGGCGCATGGCGGGCAGAAGAAGTATCAGCCCCCAAAGCATCCACCCCGCCCAGCAGAACACCCCTGCAATGAGCAGTGCAATGGGGAGAATGCGCATTGAAATGCGGTGCAGCCGCGGAGAAATGGCATAGAGAATATGCCCACCATCAAGCTGCCCGCCAGGCAGCAGGTTCAGCGCAGTAATCAGGAGTCCAATCCAACCCGCAAGTGACACGGGATGCGGCGTAAGATGCTGAAACGATGGCATATCTGGGCGCCAGACAGCAAGCGTCGCATGCACCAGTCGAAGGGTAAGCGGCTCGCCGCCGAAGCGCACAATCGCCTCCTGTGGGTTGGCAGGCATGGCAACGCTGAGGTAAAAGCCCACTGCGACAGCGACAAGTGAGGCAACGTAACCGGGAAGCGGGCCATAAACCCCAACATCCATGAGGGCATTGCGAGTAGGAATGCGGCTACGAATGCGAATGACAGCGCCGGCAGTCCCGCTGAGCGTGGGTGCGGGCAACAGCCATGGAAGAGAGGCTGAAATGCGATGCCAGCGGCAGGCGAAGTAATGGCCAAACTCATGAATCAGCAGAATCCCCAGCAGCGATGCCGAGAAAGTCCATCCACTCAACAACATGCGGGGATGCTTGCCAAGCCACTCCCAAGGCCAGAGATCGCTATCCGCGACCACGGGCTGCAGTCCGTGCATAAAATTTTGCATGAACCGCGCACCATTGGCAGTAGTGGTAACCGCAGTGGCAGCCAGCAGGAGTAGGGGAAGACCGTAGTTCCAGAATTTTGAACGCACCAGGTTCCTCGAGAAGAGCCGCCGGGAGGTTGCGAACAAGGGAAGCCTCCCGAAGCCTGGAGCGTGATGTGCCTGGTCCTCGGTCTTCAATCACGGCAAGATTGGAATCGGCCGCGCCTTCAGCTTTTTGGTGCCGCAGCCGTTTCCAGGGAATGAAGCTCCTTGCCTGGCTTGAAGCGCACGGCTTTACCCGGTGCGATGCTCACCTCGGTGCCAGTGCGGGGATTGCGGCCTATGCCGGTTTTGCGGGCGCGAACGCTGAAAACGCCAAATCCGCGCAGTTCGATGCGCTCACCGGCGGCCAAGGCCTGCTTGAGACCCTCGAAAACGGTATCCACCGCAGCCTCCGCTTTGGTGCGGGGAAGGCCGGTGCGCTCGATAACATGATGGACGATGTCCTGCTTAATCAAAGGGGTAACCTCGCTGGCGCGACTGGAATGACTGTACTACGACCTGAGGGTTTGATGCTACAGGTTTTGCCGGGTTTATGGAATCTGAATTTCTTCATATTCACGAAACTGCCCCTTCGCCACACCAACGAAAGCCCGCGGGCGCAGGGGTGATTGTTATTTTGAGGCGCCTTTCGTAATATCAAGGATTCGAGCGTAAAACGATTCGGGGCAGTTTGCCCGGGTTCAGATTCCTCAGTTTCCGGTACGGGAGAAGCATGGCAATTCAGAGTGATCGTTGGATTAGGGAACAGGCCACCAAGCACCATATGATTGAGCCATTTAGCGAGAAACAGGTGCGCGAGGGCGTGATCTCTTACGGGCTGTCGTCGTATGGCTATGACCTGCGCGTTTCCGACGAATTCAAGATTTTTACCAATGTGAACAGCGCCATCATCGACCCCAAGGCCTTTGATGAGCGGTCGTTTGTCTCGGTTCAGGCGAACTCTGTTATTGTTCCGCCGAACTCGTTTGCATTGGCGCGGTCCATTGAATACTTTCGAATCCCCAGGGATGTACTCACGATCTGCGTTGGAAAATCGACCTATGCGCGTTGCGGGATCATTGTGAACGTAACGCCATTCGAGCCGGAGTGGGAGGGATTTGTGACACTTGAAATCTCGAACACGACCCCGCTACCGGCCAAGATCTATGCCAACGAAGGGCTGTGCCAGATTCTGTTTTTCCGCGGCGACGAGACCTGCGAGATCAGCTATGCCGATCGCAAAGGCAAATACCAGAACCAGCAGGGAATTGTCCTTCCCAAGCTTTAAGGTTCGCTCGGCGGTAATCCTTCTTGCTTTAGTTGGATGTCGTGGATAGTTGTGCGGGTGCGCGGAAGGCGCGCGCCTGTGGACGGTTATGGCGCAGACCCGCGTTCTAAAGAACGGGGAGATCAGAGATGTCCGCGAATCGCAGCCCGGCCACCGTCCGTGTAGGCCTTGTTACCGATGAACCGATCCGCCTTGAGGGACTGGTCAGCATCTTCGAACTGCAGACGCCGGGAGGCACTCGGTTCCTGCCGGTGACTGGAAGCGTTGATGAGTTGCTGCGTTTCTCTGATTTGGATTGCTTGATCCTGGGGCGAACCTCCTCGAGAGGCGGCTTGGAGATTCTGCAGCAAATTCGGCGTTTACGCCCGGCGATCCGACAGATTGTGATCGGGCCGCTGGGGAACGATGAACTGATTCAGCAATCGATTATTGCGGGGGCGCGGGCTTACCTTGATCCTGCGGCCGGCCCCGAAGTGGTGCTGAAGGCCATTGAAGAAGTGATGACTGGCGACATCTGGGTGCCGCGCCGCGTGCTTTCGCGGCTGATCGATCGCCTGCTGACGATCTCCGAATCGAGTTTTGCCGACACCAGCCCGCACCTGACGGACCGGGAGCAGGAGGTGCTTGACTTGATCCTGATGGCGCGGTCAAACCGCGAAATTGCGGCCAAGTTGGGCATTGAAGAACGCACCGTGAAAGCGCATGTGGGCCGACTGATGCGGAAGACGGGCGCGGACAACCGGATTGAGCTCTCGGTACGGGCTCTGAATGATCGGCAAATTCCGGGACGCGTGACGCCGGAGCGTCGCAGTGGGGGGAGCGGCAGCGCGCAAGAGAATCGGGGGAAATAAAGGAAAGGGGGTAATTTACTCTGTAGTAAACAAAAGTGGTTACTTTAATGCTTACTCCTTAAGTACTGTTGTGCAATACTGAGCACTTTTGGCACACTCCGTACAGAAACAACGCAGATCTGGGGAAAGGAGTTCCCTGGCTGCATGTCACCATGAAGCCAGGGAACTCCTCTTTTTTCGCTGATTTAAGCGACCTCGAATGCTGCGCCCAAACCGATTCAGCCCTCCCCCGTCAATTAAATAGCAACCTGAAGGCGTTGAGGAGTCCCATGCTCCTCTTGATCCCTCAGTCTGCGGACTGGCGCGCCGCTCCGTGCTGGATGCGATAGGCTGTTTCAGGACGCTTTCGCCATATGGCGTACGGCTCAAAAATGCTTTCCCCGGCAACCTGCAGCACCTTTCCGGGTTTCGACATAGTGTGGGACGCGCTCCCGGGCGCGGAACACAAAAACCTCGCGCCCAAAGGGACCGCGGAATGAAAAGGACACGGAAATGAAGAAGAAATTTGCGACAATCTGCCTCTGTTTCATGATGACGGGCTCGGCTTTTGCGGCTTCATCGCGGGAAGATCTGCAGGCACGGGTCGACGCGGCCAAGCTGGTATTGGACCAGATTATGGGCGCGGGCGATCGAAGCGTTCCAATGAATATTCTGCAGCAGGCAACGTGTGTGGCAGTGGTCCCAGGAATGATCAAGGGAGCGTTTGTATTTGGCGCCCAATACGGGCAGGGAGTGGTGACCTGCCGGACGGGTCACGGATGGAGTGCGCCCGTGTTTATCCGCATGGCGGGAGGCTCGTGGGGGCTGCAAATCGGCGGCCAATCGACAGACCTGATTCTGATCGCGGTCAACGATCGCGGATTTCAGGACCTGCTGAAGAACAAGTTCAAGATTGGCGGAGATGCTTCGGCCGCGGCAGGGCCGGTGGGGCGCGCTGGGACAGCGTCGACGGACTGGAAGATGAGTGCAGAGTTGCTGAGCTACTCGCGGGCTAAGGGGCTGTTTGCAGGGATTGACCTGGATGGAACAAGCGTGAGCCAGAACTCCGATGACACGGAGATTTATTTCGGAACGGCACACAGCTTTGAGTCCGTGCTTAAGGGCAACGTGGAGGTTCCGGGCGGAGCGGTGCCGTTTGTAAAAGATGTGGCTCACTACTTTATCCAGGCAAAGAACCAGAAGTAGGGACCGGGGAATCTTTAATCCCAAACTTAAGACGGGCGGCCAGATCAAACAGGCCGCCCGTTTACTTTTGGGCGCGATCTGCTTACTTAGGCAACCGCAATGTCCGGCGGTCTAAACTGGTGTTTGCCTTCCACGATGCGCGAAGAACTTGAATATTGGCTGGTTGTAGCGGTGGCTCGGACGCTGGGGCGGATGCCGCGCGGTGTGGCGCGCCTGCTGGCTCGGGCGATTGCAATCCTCGTGTACTGGGCATTTGGGCGGCTGCGTCGGGTGGGGATGCGCAATTTGGAACTGGCACTGCCGGAGTCCCCGGTGGAGGCGCGGCAGAAGATTCTGCGCGGGGTGTATGTAAGCCTGGGGCGGCAACTGGTGGAGTTTTGCCGGATGCCGCGCTATACGGCGGAGAATACGCGGGACTGGATTCGGTGCGAGGGGCTGGAGAATTATCTCGCCGCAAAGGCGCGGGGCAAGGGGGTGTTGGTGGTGACGGGGCACCTGGGGACGTGGGAGCTTTCGAGCTTTTACCACTCGCTGATGGGCTACCCGATGGGGATGGTGATTCGGCGGCTGGATAACCGAAGGCTGGACGATTTTGTGAATGGGATCCGCTGCCTGCACGGGAACCGTGTGCTGCACAAGGACGACTTTGGGCGCGGCCTGCTGCTGGCAATGCGGGCGGGCGAGACGGTGGGGATCCTGATGGATACGAACATGACCCCGCCGCAAGGAACGTTTGTAAAGTTCTTCGGGCGGGACGCATGCACGGCGACGGGACTGGCGCATGTGGCGCGAAAGACCGGAGCAGCGGTGCTGCCGGGGTTCATGGTGTGGGAGGCTGCTGAGCGGAAGTACGTGCTGCACTTTGGGGTGGAGATTGCGATTCCGCATACGGACGATGCACAGGCGGACATTCTTGCGGGTACGCAAATGTGCACTACGGCGATTGAGGAGTGGATTCGGCGGTATCCTGACCAGTGGCTGTGGATTCACCGGCGATGGAAGACGCGGCCGGCGGGGGAAGCGGGGCTGTACTGACAGTGGACAGTGCACAGTGGACAGTGGGTGCAAGACGGGAGTTAGCGCATGACCTTGGGTGAGCTGATTGAGAAGCTGGGCGGGAAACTGAGCGCGGGCGACCCGGCGCAGGTGGTGCTTGGCGTGAACTCGGTCGAGTTGTCTCAGGCTACCGATTTGGTGTTTGTCGAGGATCAGAGCGGCGTTGCGAAAGCGCTGGCCAGTAACGCTGGGGTGGTGGTGGTGCAGATTGGGATGGGAGCGTCATGCGATCCCACTCATGGGGCACAGTCCGGCATCTTGGAAGCACAGGCGGTTTCTCTGACAACGAAATGCATTGTTGAGGCGGAGCAGCCGCGGCTTTGGTTTGCGCGGGCGGCGAAACTGCTGAAGGCGACTCCCGCACGAGTTATTTGGGGATCTCCATCGACATCCATTGGCGCTCACGTGAAGAAGGGGAAGGGTGTGAGCATCGAGCCTGGGGCGGTGATCGGGGCCCACGCGGTGATCGGCGACAGGACGCGAATTGAATCGGGGGCCGTGATTGGCGAGGGCGTTGTGATTGGCGAGGAATGCCGGATCTATCCGCGGGCGGTGTTGTACCCGGGGACGACGCTGGGGAATCGCGTGGTGGTGCATGCGGGTGCGGTGCTGGGTGCGGACGGGTTTGGGTATGTGAGGGACGCCAAGACGGGGGCATACACGCAGTTTCCGCAGCAGGGGAAGTTGCTGATTGAGGACGACGTAGAGATTGGGGCCAACTCAACCATTGACCGTGGAGCGCTGAAACAGACACGGATCGGTCGTGGAACGAAGATCGACAACCTGGTGCACGTGGGGCATAACTGCGATATCGGGGAAGACGTGATCCTGGTGATGGGTACGGGCATCAGCGGTTCGTGCACGGTGGGAAATGGAGCGGTGCTTGCGGGACAGGTGGGCGTCGGCGACCATGCAACCATTGGACCGGGCGTGATTCTGGGCGGGCAGGCCGGCGTGCTGAGCGGGAAGTCGGTGACCAATGAAGGGCTGAAGCCAGGGACCGTGCTGTGGGGGACGCCGGCGCGACCATTGAAGCAGGTGCTGCGGGAGTTGGCCGTCCTGGCGCGGCTGGCAAAAGCCTCCCGCAAACCCCCTGAAAATGGGGTTGACCAAGGTGAACCGGAACGCAGGAAGTGAGACTACGCATGACCGGTTTAATCAAATGGGGAGCGTTTGCTGTTGAGCTGTGCCTCCTTTCTGTGCTGCTTGGATGCGTGGCTACTTGTTCGTGCCCGCTGAGCACTGAATACATCCGAGAGATATTGTTGCTCGTCATCGGGGCCGGCGCGTTTGCCTATCTGAGCAGTTCTCTTTACCAGGGATCACGGTCTTTGAAGCCTATAAAAACGGGGCATTTGCTTCTAGAGCCGCCGGTTGCGATTTGGCTTTTTTCTATTCTGTTGTTGCTTACGCAGGTGACCAATCACGGAAGCCTTATGGGCAACCATGAATACATTCTCTACAAGACCAAGTGAATCTGTCGCCTTATCGATTTTTGTGATGGCGCAGAGTAAGGGACTAGGCGGATTCAGGCATGCGGCGCTTGGACTTCAAGCGATGGAACGATATGCGTCGCCCGTTCCGAGGGCTGTCCCGTTGGCGTGTTTCTTAGCAGAATGGCCATGCCGCGGGCTCCATCCATGCGGCTTTCGACCAGCAGATTGTAGGCGCTTGACAGGAACTCAGGGTGATGCTCGAAGTGCTTTGCGGCGGCTTGCACGGTGTGGATCACGTGCGTGGCGCCGAACTGTTCGCGATGAGAACCCGCCACGCCGATAAGCAAACCTTTCATGAGCGTGAACTGGGCGGTCAGGAGCGCGAATTCCCGAGAAATGCTGGGCATTGCACCGGCCAGCACCCCTTCCTTCCCGAAGGGGAATTGGCAGCGGAGGATGGTGTTGACCAGATAGTTCTCCAAGATGTAAGGATGGCGATCGAAGAACGGCCGGAAGTAGCGGTCGTGCGCGGCGTTGTACGTCGCAGTGAGGCTCTGCAGAGTAGCGTCGGGACCGTTGCCGATGCCGGTGGTGAAGGCCTGGACACATTCGACGAAGCGCGGCCTGACATTGGATTTGTGGAGCATGAGACCTGCGAGGCGAAGGACGATATCGACCTGGGCGGTGGGGTCGCTGGGCAGGGATTGGATGGCGGTCCGCAGCGTGCCACCGGCTACGGAGTCCTGGAAGCCGGCGAGAAACTCAGCCGCGCTTTCTTTGAGGTCGCCGCGGGCTATGGAGTCGAGACGCAGGCAAAGAATGTTGAGCAGGAAAAGCCGTTCCCAAAGGGGATAGGCACGATTACGGATCAGGCCGAGAACTGTGGTTCGGATCTCCCAGAACTCCGGCGGCAGGGGAGCTGCGCTTTCGCCAGGGTCTGGGATGGCGGAATCAGGCGGGTTGAGCGTACGCAAATCGGGCGTCAAAAGAACCAGGCGCGCCCCCTCCGGACAGGAAAGTGTCAGCGCGGTTTCCCGCATACCGCGAATTGAATTCACAATGCGTGGATAAGTGTGGCAGGCGTGCGAGAGCATTTGCTCGCCGAGTTCCGCTTGAATGCCGCACAGCTGGTCAGACGTGAGCATGGGGCATTGATTTTTGGCGTTCATGCGGATGGTGGCGAAGAGCGGTGGTTTTCCGGAATTGCCGGACACCGGGTTACGCATGGTGCTTGCCTGAATGAGCGAGCTGAGACCGCTTTCTGGCAATTGCTGGTATTTTTCCCACGTAGCCTGATCGATTAGGACGGTCCATCCCTGGCAGCATGTGTCCTCGCAGGCGGGACCGATACAGCGAAATGCGTCAGCGTAAGTGGGTTGAGCGGCGAGTTCCTGGCGCAAGGAGGTTCCTTCCAGGACTACAGCGCAAATAGGCTGCTGCCGGGATTGAGTGCGCCAACAGAGATTGCATGCGCCGGGCCGTTGTGGGCGCCTCAACATGGGAGAGTCTTTAGGAATACTTGTTCGATGGTTGTCAGGACTTTTCAGTGAGAAAGGCTTCGGGTTTCAGCGAGCCATCCCGCTGCTTAATGAGAATTTGGATCTTGCCTTCGGCGGCGTGCGGCTTCTTGCTGCAAACCGCCGATGAGCTTGGCGCTTGATTTCACATGCAGGTTAAGTGTTGTTTCCCGCAGCGAGGGTTAGGTTAGTTTGGTGATTGGGGTAGGGCCGTTCCGCACACCGCACCGATATCTCCTGGAATCGGTTTGAATTGTATGGCGGGCCGTGGAGTATTTGTGAGTGGGGCAGACTCAGCGAGTTCGCTTGATGCAGTTGGCATTGATGGAATGCAGTTGGACGTGCCGTGATTGGGACTTGAATCATTCCCTGCGTTAACCGCGGGTTGCGCATCGGAAGACGGGATCACGGAGTTCTGATTCTCCGCGACCATCTTATAATTTGTTACCAGGTTGGCGGAAGGCCGAGCCGAGCGTTGTATTGGTGCGGCGTTTGGCCTCGGCTGGGGCTGTCTTGCTCCCACATTTGGTCCCACATAGGGACCTGTAGGGTTGACTATGTGAATTTTCGGTGGCGAGAACGGGGTAACTTGCACCGGTACTCCGTAGAGTACCGTTAAACTTACTCCTCCAAGAAACAATCCGGTAGCCAATAGAAGGAGTTCCTGCAAGGACAGCTCGATCGTGATTTTTGCCATATAGCCTCCCATGCATGTTTGGTCACCTGGTTATTGGTTGAAGGACCGTTTTGGGGATAAATCGATCCTGACTTCGAGTTTTCGAGTCAAATGGGAAAGTCCATCGTCTTACCTAGGCTCTAGCAATTTCGCGGCCGTTTTTAATCAACGGGAAATAAAAACGCTTGGTTCGGGTATCGTAGAGAACTGGTCAAGATAAAGGGGTTATGGTAGGTCTGAACACGGGTAGTGAATCGTTTTAACGAGTCATCACTAAACTAAGCGACCAAGCTAGTACCAATTCCCATACGCGACACCAATTTTTCAGTATGCGATTCCAATTGTCATATGTACGGATATGAAACTAAGTACCAATTGAGGCCCCATCTCCGATGGCGAAATTAATGAGGTCGAAACCACGGCTCGGACGCCTTGGTACATGTTGAAATGTCCTATTTGTCCAATAAGATCAATCTTTTGACACTATAACTTCGGGAGATTTTGTAAGAGCTTCGATGTTGGGTAACTTTTAGTAGGGATTGAGGAAACTGGCGATGCATTGGGATGCAAGTCAGCGCGAATGTTAACGTGAGGGCGCTTGCAATCGGCGTTAATTGAGGAAGGGCTCGGCCTTCAGCGAGCCATCCCGCTGCTTGATAAGCAATTGGACTTTGCCTTCAGCGGCGTCGAGCTCCTGCTTGCAAACGGCGGAGAGGCCGACACCCTCTTCGAAGAGCTTGAGCGAGTCTTCGAGGGAAAGGTCGCCTTTCTCGAGCTGATCGACGATGGTTTCGAGCTTCTTGAGCGATTCTTCGAAAGACGGCATGGATGGCTGCGACCTCTGCAAGGCTTCCAGAATATCCGATTCACCGGTGCGGAGGCGGACCCGCGATTTCGCGGTTCGGAACATTTGACGACATAGCCCGCTAAATCGCAGCGGCAGCGGGGTGGGGTAGCACGGAGGCGATGACTTCCGCGGCGAGGGCGTAGCGTCCGAAAGGGGCGCTGACCTGCACGCCTTGCACGATGGGACGCACGGCCTCGAGCATCTCCTGGGCGATGAGGACGCCTTCACGGCGGGCAGCGTCAGGGGTAACGCACTGGGCCATGCGGAGCATAATCTCTTCGGGCATGGAGACACGGAGGTCGTTCTTCATGAACTCGGCGTTGCGCAGGCTGGTTAGCGGCCAGATGCCGGCAATGACGGGGATCCGGAAGCCCTCGATGCGCTTGAGGAAGCTCTCAAGGAGCTTCAGGTCGAAGACCGGCTGGGTAATGGCGTATTCGCCGCCGGCTTCCACTTTGTAGGCAAAGCGGCGTATTTCCTGCTCGATATCGGGAACCCCTGGGTTGGCGGCGACGCCGATGGTGAAGTTGGTGCTGGCTCCGATGGCGTTGGCGCCGATGTCGAGGCCGTGGTTTAGGCGCCGGACGATGTTGACCAGACCGATGGAGTCAACGTCAAAGACTGCAGTAGCGTCAGGATAGTTTCCAAGCTTGGGTGGGTCGCCGGTGAGGCACAGGATATTGTGCAGGCCGATGGACGACGCGCCGAGCAGATCCGATTGAATGCTGAGAATATTGCGGTCACGGCAGGTGTAATGAAGTACCGTCTCAATCCCGGTGTGCTGTTGAATCTGGATGCACAGGCTTTGCGCGCTCATGCGGGCCGAGGCACGCGGCGAATCGGGCACATTGATGGCATGCACACCTCGTTGCGCCAGAAAGCGCGCGCCTTCAATCTCCTTTGTGCAGTCAATGCCTTTCGGGGTAACGATTTCGACCAGGGTGACGAAAGTGCCCTCTGCAAGCAAGGAACCAATCCGCGAACGCTCACGGAGCGGCGCAGGGGGCGTTTCAGTATTGAGCGCAGGCGCCGTTCCGGTTGTGACAACGCGTGCCTGGGCATCGATGGCGCGCATTGCCGAGCGCATGGCGCGAATGTGGTTGGGAGTCGTTCCACAACAGCCGCCAACGATTGGCGCACCG
>Ga0302140_10002992_pt1 | contig 21829 bp, 16 predicted proteins | sample I_Bog_E1_1_FD_202095 | JGI IMG/M metagenome (GOLD analysis project Ga0302140, IMG submission 202095) | Peat permafrost microbial communities from Stordalen Mire near Abisko, Sweden - I_Bog_E1_1 | ecosystem: Environmental > Terrestrial > Soil > Wetlands > Peat | place: Sweden: Abisko, Stordalen... | reverse complement strand
AAAATTTCAAATGTCTTAAAAAAAAACAGCGAAATTCTGAAAAATTAAAAAAAAAAAAATATTTTGAGATAAGCCGTTTCGGCCTTGGTTTTGATATTTACATGAAATATTGAAGTATATTTTAATATTAATTATGCGTCTTTTTGCTTTCTTTTTAATTTCACTCACATTTCTATCATTCTTGAGCTCAAATTCATCGACCTTGATCGATGAAAATCAGCAAAAACCCAATCTGAAAGCCAATCCAATAGTAGTAGAAAAGCTATTGGAAAAATTAGAAAAATATTCCAATAAAATCTCTCAAGCTCAAGAAAATATTGTTCGAAAAGAAGATTTATTTGAAGGTCAACAAGTAAAAAATGCATATTTCAGAATTTTTTGACAAAATCTTAAGAAATTTGTAAAAAATAACATAGTCCGACCAGACCAGCAACAACATTTTCGGGAAATCAGGAAAAGATTTTGAATATAACATTTTCCCAACGTCTGAAGAAAGACATATAAACCCCTTTGGGCAAGAGATGCGTTCGCCCTCCCTGCAAAAAGAAAGAGTAACTATAAAAGATGATTCTAAAGAAACTTTTTTTTTTGAGATACAAGAAGAATATGAGATCGAAAGAATAAAAAACGAAATCAAAAAAGAGAAAGAAACGAAGGATTTTCAAAACACTCCAGAGCAAATCTTGCAAAATTTAATTAAGAACAATAATGCAAAAAACAACAACAACAAAGTTGTGGACATTGGAAGTAAAAAGAACGAATATAGTTTTAAAGAGGTAGCAGAATCGGAAACTTTGGTGAATTCTCAAGCGAAAGCAAAGGCTAAAATAATAGGAACAGCTACATATGCTTTTCGTTACAATGCAGTGTATTCCTTGATTTATTTTACTATCATAATTTTCGTGCTGTATTTCTTCATTTTGCTTCGTGACTTTGTGCAAAACCATCTCAATGAACAACTCACCAATACTCTCAACACCATTTTAAAGTTAGTTTACATAAAAAAACATTTTTCTATTATTTTTTTTTTAATTTTTTAGAGATGCTATTATAATTATCATTCTTTGTGCAATTATTCAGGTCTTTAATTATTTTTCATTCTTGGGTTCTTTGCCAGATTATTTGAGTATCGATGGAATTTGCATAGATCTTGCAGTTTTTTCCTTATTATGGTTGATCCTTGGTATTTACAATGTGTTCATCTCCCAATCATTCGTCAATCGGTGGAACGAATTCGAACGTCTTTTGCCAGATCGCGAAAATATCAAAAGAGCCTATGAACGATTGGACAACCAGAAAAAAAACAACGAGACCTTGTCACGAATCAAGTTGAAGGAATATTATGAAAAAAGAGACATTTTGGAATATTTTCTCTTGAGGGAAGAATTTTTATTTCCTAGCTTTCTGCCTCCAATTTCAGAATCTTTCCTTCGAGAAGATTTTTTCTTTGCAGGATATTTGAGTCGAGCCATGGCGAAAACCTCTCAAAAAGCTTTCAAACTATCAATTTCATCTTTATTTACAATTCTAGTGATTTCATTGGCTTGGTTCCTATTCGAATTCATTTCGGAAGAAGCTGAGTTTTGGTTTATGCTGATATTCCCATTTTTCGTGACCCTCATCTTGATTATTCTTTACAAGAAACTAGCTAAAGTCTACGGATTGTTGGTGAATGTTTTCATGCAAGCCTTTGATGCAAATTTCCCTGGATTTCAAAACATTAGGCACCCTTGGATAAATATTGGAGCCATAAAAACACCTGGATTTTTGGAAATTGAATATAGGTCAAGTCATGAACCCCCTTCTTTTAAAGAGTTAGTAAATAAAAATTAATAAATCGAGAATTAAAAGGATTTTTTAGGATTGTGAGACCGAATAAGCATGAGAAAATCTTCTGGTTTGCCAGCCCTAATTTGCATATTAGACTTCTTCATTTTACGTTGATCATTCAAGTAGTATGGTTGGTAGCGTTTTTGACTTATTATTACAGAGACACAAGCACGTTTTATATAATTTGCATTGTAACATTGGTGATTTTCGGGATTTCTATAAATTTGTTTTATTTGATGCCTTTGAATTTGTATTATTTGTGCATAACATGCAATGTAAAAAATGATATTTTAAAGTTAATATTTTTCAAAATTAATTAGATCCAAATGCAGAAAGATTTGAAATTGATTAATGAGGTTGTAATGGAGCAAAGACATTTAACCACCATGTTAGTTGCCAAATTGTATAGATTGTTGAAATCCACAAAGAAACTTTTCGACGATGATGAATATCAAATGAAACTTAATTTAAGGGAATTCACAAAAAAACAGTTGATTGAAAACTTCCAAAGTCTTGATAAAGTAAAAAATAAATTTACAACATTTATTATTTAAAAATTATTTTTTCTAGGATAATAAGAAATCTTTGGATTTGCTTTCTCTATTATTGATAGTTCATTTGTGTGGGAGGGATTTAGATGAAGATGAATTAGTTTTCTTTGGGAGAGAATGCAGCAGGGTTTAAGGATTAATTTTTATTTATAGATATTAATATTAAAAAAAAAAGGATAATCAAACAATCACAGAAGAGGCTTTGCTTGAAGCAGTGAATAAGTTCGCGATAGATGTGACATTGGATCCTGCTGACATTTCTGTTGACGTTTTGAGGAAAATGATATTAAGGAAGACTGGCAACAAAGAAGATTATATTAGTGTGAAATTATTCAAGTAATTTACTTTAATTTCTTAAAAAATAATAATTTTTTTGCTTGTAGGAAAATTCTGAAGGAACATAAAATCATGGATATGGAAGATATCAAAGCCTTGAGACATGAAGTGAGAATTGAAAACATGAAATTGTAAAAAATGAAATTATTAGATTTCTTATTTGCCTTTGGAAAATGTCATGAGTCATTCATTGAATAATATGGGAAATTTCATTAGAAATATGATTGAAGGCTTGCCGAGATAAGAAGAAAAGATTTAAATGTAAGTTAACTCAATGAAAATAAACCTGAAAGAAATTACAAAATTTGGCCTTTTTTTTTTTTTTTAATAAATCACAATTTCCTATTAGAAAACATATTTCATTAACTAATTTCCGATGTTGACTACTCAAAATTGTTTTCATCAGACTTCCCTGCCGGCCTTAGTTCTTTATTTTCCGCCTGTGAATATTTTAAATATCGAGCCTGTTTACATTTTTTCACCAAGCAGAAAATCAATACCAAAACTATAATTCCCATCAAAGACACCACTACACCTGTGACAACTTTCGATTTAGTCTCATCATTTTCATCATTATTTTTTCCCCCAGAATTTGGATTCGCGTTGTTATAATCACTAGGCAAAATGCCCACTGCTGAGTTATTTAGAAATTTCATGATGTTGGCCATTTGTATCCTAAGGTTTTTTTCCTCATCATATTTTTCGAAGACCAAGAGCGCACTATTCATTTGTTGCAACAGGCTAAAGTAATAGAAGGTGGAACTCATGTTCAAATTCAAACTCATGTTTTCTACAAGACCAGTATCATTAACTCTGAGGTACCATAAATCGTTATCATTTACACAACATCCTATAATCACAATGGTTTCATCGTCAAGATAGGTGTATGAGAAATTCTTGTATGTCCAATTTGTTGATGGGGATTCAATGATGATACTTTTGTTTTTGTTTAAATTTTGCATGTCGCAAACGAAAATTTCCATGTTTTGACTTAAAGCATAAATCACGAGAAATTTTTCATTCTCAAGACCAACAACCCCCAGCTGACCTTCAAATCTACTGATTTGGCCTTCATTGCAGGAGTCATAATTTCTTCTGGTGGACAAAATCTCGATTGCAGATCCATTTTTCACCCCATTTCCAGTGAAACCTTGGGCATAAACTGCAGTATCAAAATTATTTCCCACAATGGCAACAGAATATTTGGCTTCATATACCACAATAAATCCCCCAACACTCAAAGAAGCAACATCTGCGAAATAAACCGAAAAATCCTGGCATTCTGATCTCACCACCTCAATCTGACCACCAATTTTTACTCCGTCTATATTAATAATTTGAGCCAAAAGTTGTGATTGAGTGCCACAATGAGAGGTCCAAAGAAACACAAAATTGCCATCATTTAGGTTTGCATAATATGACCTTGAATCTCCGGAGCAAACAGAAGAAATTTCAAAGGTGGATGTGATATTGGAACCTTCCAAATCGAAAATAATCCCATAATAACTGCTATTATCAGATCCACTGGTTTTGGCACTCCATGCTTTCAATAAATAATCAGAGATTTTTGTCAACCGAGAATGAGAATCATCATTTATGTCTGATGTGCCTCCTGATAATATATTAGTGATGTCACCTCGATTGCCAAAGGAGTCATATTCTTGAGATGATAAGGAGCAATTTGATTCATCGCAAAAAATTCCAAAACAGAGGAAACTTCCATAATCTAACGGGGAAAAAGAATCATAATACATGGAAGCGGAGAAATTGAAAGAGTTTTGAACTACATATCTTGCAAAGGTAAAAAAGATGCACTCAAGAAAAAATAAAAGTCTCATAATTTTAAATTTAGCAGTCAAAATGAATTTGGCTAGAAAATCATCAAAAATTAAATAATATTTCGATATTGTTTTTTACAGATGCCTTCACCTCCTTTAATTTATATAATTATTTGATTTTAAAAAAAATTTCTATAATTTGTTTTTCATATATTAATCACATTTTTCAGAAAAACCCCTTTTCTCATCACTTTAAATTTAAGTCTTAATTCTCATTTATTTTAAGCTTTAAATTTAATTAATTAAAGAAATTTTATTTATTCTGCTATTTTCCATATATTGATAAACGTCTCCTTATCTGAAGTGGACAAAAAATGAACCATGTTATCTTTTTCATTGATCAGCAATAAAGTGTTTCCGAATGGGTCCTCCATTGAAAACTCCTTCAACTCATCATTGACTTCTGAAACTCTGCTTTCCTGCATAACGCTCCAAAGCTTGATTTTATGGTCCTGTCCAAATGTTAAAATATATAATTCTTTCAACTTAAGCAGGTCCATTAGATCAGCCTGAGTTTGGCTATTGATTTCTTGGGATCCTTCTTCACTTGGAGGGCTATTATTATTATTTAACATGGAAGCTTCTGTCTTTTCTTTCATTTCTCTGAATTCATTGAAATCATTAAATGACATGGACATTGTTCTCTTTTTGGATCTGGAACGGGTTTTCGGATCCTTGATTTCCAAAGTGGCAATTTTGTAGATGTAATGATCATGTTTGCATAGTTTCTTGATGCACACGCCCATTTCACAATCCACATTTTTATGATATTGTAACAATTGCTCAACAAAATGTTTGGATGGTTCATCAGGAATCGAATTGTCTTCACACTATGACCATTATCTATTGATTTGGAGATGGTAATGGATTGGAAAAAGCTGTTTTTAGAGTAACCTATGTTCCAAATTTTAATAGAAGTGTCGTCACTACCTGAAGCTAGTTTCTTTTGGTTGCTTGATACATCCAGGCAATTCAAGCTTTCCACATGATCTGTGATCTTGCGAATTGCCACGCAATTTTTTATGTCATAAAACACTATTGTTGAATCATATGATCCTGCGATTACCGTTCTACCATCTCGCAACGATACAATGGTCGAAATCAAACTATCTTGTTCCTTAAAGACATGCTTAATCTCGAGATTTTCTGTCACCACGATCAAATATCCTTCAGCATGACCACTTATCAACACTGGACATCCATATTCATCTTCCAAAGTCAAAAGACTATAAGGAATCCGTTCACATTTGAACCCCTTGATAAATTTGAAGGTGAGAATATCCCAAATCCTGATTACGAAATCATTGGCTCCTGTGGCAAACTTGTCATTGCCGAACATTGCTATGCAATTGATTCCTTTCTTGTGGGAAGTGTTGATCGTGGAACATAAGGTCAAAGCTTTCGGAAGAGTATCGAATGTTTTGCAAACCCCCAAATTGTTCTGACTGATCTCATAAGTCAATGAGCTTTTGCCTTTAAAGAGCATTTCACTTTGATTCTGTGAAATCAAAAGGATTTCCGCAAATTCTTTAGCCTGCTTGAAGTTCTGGTCCAAATTATGCATGAATGTGCTCAAAATCTGAGAGGAATTGTGATAGGTCTTATATTTTGGAGGATGGTTCAACTTATTTCTAACTGCCACCATCGAATTGTTCAACTTTTTCATCATTTCCAGACTGTTCATATGATGAGTCTTGATCAACCCTCCTTCATCGTCAGTTTTTTCGATCCAAGCGATATCAAATTCCTTGGTTAAACTCGATAATTCACTCACTAAATCCTTGCAAACTTTCTCCAAATGTCTTAATTGTGTTTCTGGGTCATTCAAAGAAAGGATTCTCCTCAAAAGAATGCTCGACACTGAGGTCTCTCTTTTAATTAATAAAGGGGACCCATCCTCTGTATATTGCTTTAATTCCTTTAAGTCTTTATTAATTACTGTGAGATCCTCTTTTAATTTTAGCAAAATATTATTTTTGGTCTCGACCATCAAGGATTTTAAAGCATCTAGCTTTATGATCATTAATTTAAAGTCCTCATCTATTTTTGCGGCTTCGGCTTGTATATGTTTATTGTATAACTCTAATTCGTTATCGATTTGCGAGAGAAAATTCTTGAGCTCTTTCATTATTTCACTGGATTCCGAATATTCGGAAGTAACCTTGACGGGGAGCTTGCTGAGACAATCGTGGAGAAACATATTAATGTCAGCCGAGTGTTGTTTATGATTTTCGTAATGAGAATTAGGCATCAAAGTCTTTCGGCATTTGTCACAAAAAAGAATAGTCGGTTCATTGCAGTTAGATTTGATACAAAGGCCGACAATCCTGGATTGTAGGTGCGTGGGACAGAAAAATTCTTTGAGGAAGAAATTCTTGAAGATGCGGTCTTTGAGACGAGGAGAAACATCCATAGTAGATGAATTACTGACTAATAAATAATTCTTTTTTTTTTATTTTCGCGTAAAAATTTTATTTAGAATATTGTTCTTTAATCATCTTTCGATGTTCTTAGAGTTCGAGTTTAGGTTTTAGCACTAGTAAGACTGCATTTGTTGTCATTGCAAGGTGCTGGGCAGGACTTCTCACATTCACTTTTATTGTCATAACTTTCCTAAGAAATTTTTGGAAATAAATTTTAGAACGCTTCAAAAATAATAAAGAACCTTGACGCATTTGTACATTCCAGCTTGTTTTTTACACTCATAGGTTGAAGGAATGTTCACCATCATCAATAAGCCCGTGCATCCATGAATTCCTGTTCCAGTCGCGTCTTGGTAAATACAGTTTTCAACATCTTTGCCTTCAAGGCATTTTCCTCCCTCATAAGCAAGACCACAATCTTCTTTGATAGTCTCTGAATTGGCGTCCTTTTTGGCTTGAGCGACCTCATCCGCATCTAAAAGGAAAAAGAAATAAAAAATTATGAATTATTGTTTTGACCAAAAAATCGATATCAAAATTATATTTTAAATAAATTATAAAAAAAAGAATACCTTCAAGTCTATTGATCTCAATGGCATCTATTCTCGACCATGAATACTTACAATCTCCCTCACAATCTGCCACAAGTCTCAATTCTCCATTCAAAATGCTGATATCATCATTTGTAGTATAAAATTGATTCTTGTCCAATATCTTATTAGAGATGATCTTCTTGTCATTGAGTTTTAAGTCATATTGCACCTTATTGGCCACATCTCCCACAGTCACCTTGACATTATATTTCCCATTATCAACCTTGATACTCCAATCAATGCTTTCACAAGTCACCACAGGAGTTGTCTCTTCGCACCATTTGGATTTTGAATCTGGAGGGAATAGAATTAAATTATCAATCAATGGATCAGTGCTCACATGTCTTGCTCTGGCCAAATTGCTCACATCTCTTGACCATCCATATTCTAAGTCCCCTTTTTTGCTCATTTCTTTCCCTTCATCCATTAAATAACCCTCAACTTTACTTGGTCCAGGACCGAATGAAATTTTGATCTTTGCACTAGCCAAGGACGTTGGATTTGCTGAAGCAGCATCGCAATTTCTATCCTTGATGCTTTCTCCGCAATAGGTGATTTTTTCAGAATTTGGCCATTGAATTACTTCGTTGCTTTCTGATCCATAACCTTCTTTCTTAATGGTGAGCTTGCTGGTTTTTTGATTGATCTTCTCCAGGCTTTCCACACTGGCTGCAAGCCATCTCTTCAATTTTCCATCATAAACATCAACCTTCATGCCGATTTTGAGGTTATCAGAGCTTTCTTTGGTTTTGACTTGTTGGAATTGAATTCCAACTCCTGAGCTTTGTTTAGCAGCTGATTTGATTCCACTTCTTTCACCTGATTTATAAAAGGATTCCCCTCGAACAATTGTGAGTTTCACAGTTTGTCCTGGTTTACTTAAGATCCCAGCATGGAAGGCAGCTTTGCATAAGGAGGAATCTTCTGTATAAATTCCATCTCCGTAAATTTGTGCACTACTCATTGCACAAGTGTCTTCGCAAATGACTTTGACACTGTCTCCTTCCTTAATGTTCATTCTTTCGAAGTCATCCTTTGAGTGGTAGCTATCGGAACAAGAGAGCTTAATAGGTTTCCTTCTATTTGATGACGACCCTGATCCAGATCCTGAACCCGATCCTGATCCCGCTCCTGATCCTGATGACGATCCTGATCCCGTTTTGGAAGGATCAGAACAGGCAATACCGTAGATATTAAACGAACCTCCATTGTTAATTGAATTATAAACTGACTTGACTGTGATTCTGATCTCACTAGATACCACGGCTGGCACAGGGAATTCCTGCTTCTCGTCAATGTTCTTCAGGTCTAAAACAACTGGATCTCTTCCACTTGAGCCAAAAGAAAGCTCCAATTGGGCGTTTCTTTCATTGCTTCTGTCCTTCACTTCAATCTTGGTAATTTGATAGGGGGCTTTCAATTTGACGTTCATCCATGCTCCGATGCCTTGGCCGTTGGAAGCCCACATTCCAGCAGCATTGTCTACCATTTTGCCTGAAAGAGCAGCTTCACAATTCCAGCCTTCATCGGGATATTTCGAACTGACTTGACAACTTTGGAAAGCAGGGCTTGTTGGGCTGGAAATCAGGATTGTTTCACCCCCACAACTCACTGGACTTGATGCCACAGGGTCCAAAGAATAGAAGATGATGAGACGATATGTGGCACTTTTCTTGCTTTGTAAAAGAGGAATGTTAATTTTTCCAGCTGGGAACTTCTTCTTATAGACTTTATAAAGCGTGGATTCTGCCGACTTGACTCTGTTTTCCACGGCTTTTGCTGTCTTCAGGATCTTCAAAATTGAAATTCCTTCTTGTTGATCCTCGAATTCAGTTGGTAAAGGATTTGGTCTATTGGCATCCACGGCAATATAAATTGAAACTGGTGAAGTGCTGGTGAATTTCAAGGCAGTATCAGAAAAATCAAGGTTGATTCGAATGGAGGCTTTATTCTGGTATTGGAAAGGAACGTCTTGAACCTTGAATTCTTCAGAATCTTTGAAGGCATTCTCGTTTTCCTTGAGCATTGAAAGCATCATTTTTGAGGGGTCCAACCCAGAAATCTTCAACGGAGGGATCTTGTTGCTGGTATAGAAGAATTCCTTCTTGATGAGTTCCTTCAGGATCTGCTCAGATGACCAATAAATTCTGCTGAATGCTCTTTGAGTGGCACTGTTTTCGTTATGAACACTATGATACATCAGGTAATCTATTTTGTATTTCATTCCTCCATTGAGGTACACAGCTCCGCTTTGAGAAATGTCGCTTTGTTTGACTCTTTTGTCTTCTTCTTCTACTTTACCCTTTTCGTAGTTGCCTTTATTTGAATCAAGCCATGAATTGACCTTCGCAGTGCCTGCATCGCTAGAGGCACCCATGAAATGAGAAATTACCTTCTGACCATTCACATAAAGACTGTTCCCGTCATCGCTTTCTGTAAAGAAAGTGTACTTTCCTGTGGTGGGTATCCTTAACCAGGTGGACCATTTGATGGAAAAGTTCTCCTCGCTGATTGATGGTGCTGGACATTCATTTTCCCATGAAAAATTGATTTCTTCATCTGTTCTGTCCACAGTCTTACCAAGGAAATCCTCATTGTTGTAATATTTTCCCAAAAGTCCATCTCCAGGACTTTCTGCCTCATAGCCTAACATCCCATCACAATTGGAAGGATTTTTGTTCAATGCTCCATTGTTAAATAACTCTCTCAAAGGAACCAGTTCAGCATCTAAAGTGGAGATCTCCTGATCCAATGCCTCCCATTGTGTCTTAATGTTCAACAAGGTCTTATAATTCGACTCCATATTATTGATCGATTGGGTGATTTGGTTCACTTGGAGTTCGATGGCGTTTTGCTTCGTCTCTAATGAAGTCAACAATTCAAGCGTCTGAGCAACTGGGTTGATCTGTGCGGAAACTAAATCAGTCACTTTCCTGACTTCCACTATCAACTCCAACATGAGGTCTCTGGCCTTCATTCTCACCTTATCATAATCCAACACTGGTCGACAATAACCCCAATTTGGTGACCCCCCGGCGTTCGGGTCCACATAACACCATTCTTTACTTGTCAGTTGGCCATCTGGAGATTTTGCATTGGTGCAATCAGTGTAGGTTTTGCCGTCTTGAACAAAAGCTGAGGCACAAATACGGCCATCTTTTGTGTATCTCCGACGGGAAGCGCCGAGATTTGAAGAGGATTCAAGGAAACGGATCGCTGAAAGCTCCAATTGGATGGGATCTTTGCTTGCTAATTGATTAACCTAAGAAATCAAATGATTGGAAATATAGAGAGAAAGGAAGTACTTTTGAACGACTTTTCGCATGTAGACGAATGGCCGAAACAAATAAGTGACAGGCCATGAAGAATATGAGTATATAAAGCAGCTTCATTTTTAAGAAAATTAAAAAATCAAAATATTTATTTTTTATTAAATTCGGAAGGGGCAAGATTTAAAAATAAAAATTTATTTGTTTTTTGAAATTTAATTCAAAGGTTTTCGTTTTTTTTTTTTGAAGGAACATATATTTTTGAAAGACAAAATTTTTTTCCAAGTTTATAAAAAAATATAATTTTAAGATTTTTTATTTTTAAAGGACAAAAAATCATTTTTGAGTAATTTATGTTTTAATTTTCTGGTGTTTTGTTTTATTCTTAATATTATGCATTCTGCATTTTTTTGTTTTAAAACCATTTAGAAATTTAAAATATTTCAATATAGAAAAATATCACACACAATGATATTTCTTAATTTTTCAAGCGGGGCAAATTAAATAAGAAAATAAAGAGATCTTTCTAACTTTTCAAAAAATAAACTCCGATCCAAATAAAAAAATCAAACAAAACAAACAAAATAAAAATCAAGTAAATAAAAAACTTTTGGCTAAACATGCAGGAATCTCCCCAATCCAACAATTCAACTGGTATCGATCTCCGTTCATCTCCCGATGATCGTAACCTCCTTTGCTCATTTAATTTATATAACCTTTCTAGTCCTTTCCATGGAGCGAAACAAGACTGTGGAATCCGTTAAAGAAAGTGGATTGATGGGTTTGAAGAAAAAAGTACAACAACCCTCACTTTTTCTTTAAATCGACACATCTTAACTTTTTCAGCCGACTTTTAATAATAAATATCTGGTGGTTTGGATAAACAGTAGGGAAGGTGACACTCTTGTAGAGCTGAAGCTTGAACTTCCGAATCAATGTACAGTTCAGGATTGCATAGCGTTGGCTTTGAAGACAGTGAATCATTTATTGTTGAAGGAAGAGAAAGATTTCACCTTATGCGATGACCCGAATTTGTATCTGCTCTACATATCGAAGAAGAATGGCATGCCAAAAACTGACTACCCTCGTAAAATCCTTTGATTTTTTTTTTTTTTTATAAGACCTTTGCTCCTTTTTTTTTTATTTTTCCAAAAAAAGCTTTTGATATGGATCAGAAACTTAATGAAACTTCAACCCTGACATTCACTCTTGTGAATAAAAATGAAACTGTGTACAAAAACAAAAACGAAAAAACACAAAACATGCTCAAAACCACCATAACAATGGCACCTAACCATAATGAAAGCTTTTTGAAGCCTCCCCAATCCCACAATTCAATTGTCAAAGGCCTCAAAGACAGGCAAGTAGTTTTTCCAAACAAAAATACAGAGGTGAATGTTGTTCAAAAGAAAGAAACTATTTCGAAATGCGAATGTTTATGCTTCCAATGGTTGTTCAAAAAGAAATCTAACGAAGTTCTTTTGGAAGGGACAAGTCAGAATGATGCGGATAATGTTGTCAAAATCAGCGGAATTTAACCCTCTTTAAAAATAACATTAAGTCCCCCATAGGAAATTTAATTAAATTGCGACCTATTCTTTTTTTTTAAATAAAATCATAAAAAGATTAACCCAACCCTATTTTAAATAAAATTATTCAAACTAACGCATAGAAAAAACACCCATGGAACCTGAAACTCAAAAAATAGAAACCGCCGATCTTGAAGAATACAACCCTTGGGAATTGCAACGCAACCCACAGCTGGTGGCCAAAACCGAGCCTAAACCTCAACCCGAAACTGACGAAATGGACTTTGATGTCGAAGAAGCTGACAAAGGTGATCAATTTATGGCAGTTTTGCCTTGGCTTGGTGCTTTGGTGGCTCCTTCCAACCCTCCAAAAAACAACCCTCATGTGCCAACGAAATCCTTGGAGCCTGAATACATTTGGGGATATCGTTGCGGAGATTGTCGAGACAATGTCTTCTACACTAATGAAGAGAATAACATTGTGTATATGACAGCTGCGATTGGAGTTGTTTTCGATTTTGCTAACAACACTCAGAAATATTTCGGTTGTGGTGATAAAGAAGTGAACCAAAATGCCCATAATGATGATATAACTGCCTTGTCGATACATCCGAATAGAGAAATTGTAGCTACAGGACAGGTTGGAAAGGACCCTTTGATTTGCATTTGGAGCACTAAAACTATGGCTTTGATAACTTCTTTCAAGCAAGGCAGAGACACAAGAGCTGTGAGATCTTTAGGATGGTCAAAGACTGGAAGGTATTTGGCATCAACAGCAGATGATAATGAACACACAGTTTTCGTGTTTGATGTTGAGAAAAGTGCCAAAGTCTGTGAGGAAAAAAGTGGGCCAGATCCGATCATAGATCAAGATTTCTCAACAAAAGAAGAGGATAGTTTTGTAACTGCGGGTAAAAATGGTGTGAAGTTCTGGTCTTTCAAGAATCCGAAGCACTTTGAATATAAGAAAGGAGTATTTGCCTCCCACAAAATGTGTGATATGACCTCAGTCCAATATTTAGACGATGGTCGTGTGGTTTCGGGTTCCGTGCCTGGTGATCTTTATATTTGGCAAGCTCAGGCTTGCATGAAAATAATAAAGGCGCATTCCAAGCCTATCACTGCGATATCATGTTCAAGTGATGGAACTGTCATCACAGGGAGTGCTGATAAAACACTTAACATCTATGATAAAAGCTTTGCAATTGTCCAAACAATTACAGTAGGTTCAAATCCAGTGGGAATTGATCAAGATGAAAAGGGGTCTATTTTGGTGGGGCTCAGGAACGGAACCATTGTCCAATGGAACAATGATCTGTTGAAGACTTTGATGGTGAGTCATTCTGATGGAGAAGTATGGGGATTATCTATAGATCCCAAGACAGGGTTTATCTTAACGACAGCTGATGATAATAAACTGTTGATTTTCGATCCAAAGAAGAATGTTTGTGTTGTAACAAAAGGAGTTCTCAATGAAAAGAAAGGCCTGAAGCCGAAAATCGGAGGGGCATCAACTTTAAGCCAATACCCACCCAATCAATGCAGTAGAGCAGTTGCTATTTCGAAAACAACTGGGAATATCGTAATTGCATTAAATGATGGCTCTGTTAGTGTGCGAGAGAACTTTTTCAAGATCAACACTGAAATCGCTAAAATACATGATGCGAAGGAATGGTGTGAAGTTATTTGTTTTTCACCTGATGATAAAAGAGTAGCCATAGGTTCACATGACAATTTTATTTATGTTTACGACACTTCAAACTACAAATTACTCAGTGTTTGCAAGGGTCATAACTCCTATATAACGTCTGTTGATTGGTCTTCTAACGGAGAAGTACTCTTCAGTACTTGTGGGGCCTATGAAATGCTCTATTTTGAAGCCGAAACTGGGAAACACATTGCTGCAGGAGGAAGTGCCTTCAAAGATGAAGAGTTCTTTACATTCACTAATAAACTTGGTTGGCCTGTACAAGGAATCTTCCCTTCAGGTTGTGATGGAACCCATATTAATGGGGTTGATAGATCAAAGGCTAAGGATATTATTGTAACTTCTGATGATTGGGGGTTGGTCAATTTGTATAGGAATCCTTGTTTGAAGGGAAATAGTGGAAAGAGTTATGTTGGACATTCAGAACATGTGGTGAGAGCAAGGTTTGATGAAAAGGATGAGTATGTTTATTCGGTGGGAGGATACGATCAAACCTTAATAAAATGGAAAGTAGTAGGTTAGGTGCCAACTTTTTAAGTTTTAAATAAAATAAAAATTAAAAAATGAAAGATGGAAAATTCATTAAAAAAACAAATACAACAAAATTAATTGGGAAAATAGAATTTCGGGGCAATAAGCCCAAATTTTGAGTGGAGAATTTGGTTTTGTCATTTAATTAAGAAATTAAAAAATCAAATTCCCCACCCATTTTTTTCACATTTAATTTTGTTATATGGTTTAAATAATTTTCAAAAAAAAATTTTTTACTCATCTAAAAATCAATCTTTTAAATTTTTATTTTAATTTATCCCTCTTTAAGTCTCTGCTTTTCTTCTCTTTAATGAGGAACTTCAGGAGTGTCATCGAAATCTCCTTTAAACCGCATATTTAATATTTTTTTCTATTTTAAATAAATAAATACTTCCAAATGTTTCCCACAAATCCCAATGACTGTCATGCATTGGATAATCTTCGTAATAGGGGAAATTTTCCGCAGGCACCCTCCCAGATAAAAGTCTAGGTTTGTAATATCCGAAGGGATCGAATTCTAATGCCTTGAAAAGGTCTCAAAAAACCAAAAAAGTTTGTATATTTCAATTTTACTTCATTTGACCAAACCAAATATCTTCCCGCTGACCCTGAATAAGGTCTGGTCTCATCTTATTGGTGAAATTTTTATTTCATTTATCTTTTTTTTTTTTAAATACCGATCACCATGCTTGGATCGAATGATTTTTCCAAAATGTCCTCATTTTTTCTGATTTTTTCATTGTATTCAATAGAATCCAAGGGCAATTCAAGCAATTTCTGAAATTCACGTCTGGTTTTATTAACGTCTTCATTAAATAAGACAAAATCTGGTCTGACACCTTTTAAATTAACGGCGTAAATGGATCTTAATCGGGCTCTTTGTATTGGAGATTAATGAAGTCAAAAATTCAGGGGAACCTGTAAAGACGAGTGATTTTTTGAGTAGATGTGAGCTTTTCTGGGGTTTGAGTCGAATAACAGATAAGGTTCATGATGTTTTTGAAGGTGAAGTTTTTGGCGAAATAATATGCTTTTGACATTTGAGAAGGGTTTTTAATTTTCTAATTATTTATCAAAGAAATAACAATGAAAATAAAAGAAATTAAGTGGTTTTTTGTTTTAGAGTTAAAAGACTTTGTATTTTTAATGGATTTTTTTTATGAAAATTGGGTTTTTTTGACTATTTCAAATAATCAATTTTTGGATTAAATATTAGATAGGAAAAATTAAACTTAAATTTTGGAAAAAATTATAATTTTGCATAAGATATAAACTTTATGTTAAAAAAAACAATTAAGCTCATTTTCCGTATCTGGAAACCATGCCGAGACTCGCAAAAATCTGAAACTCTCTTCACTGATAATAAATCAGAAACGACCAATGCGATAAAAGTAACCCAGATTCATTTATTGTTTTAATTGTTCTTTTAAGATCGAATTTCAAAATGGCATTTGTATTAGTCATAGGAACAAAAAAAACATCATTGGTTTTTCCTCAAGAAGAACCACAGTTTATTTAATTTTTAATTTATTTATTATATTTACACTATTTTTTAGAATATAACACTTCCTCTGGTTATTATTTTGGAGTTTTTTCTACGAAATTATGCTGCATTTGCTCATTTGATTCTTTTTATCATCTCATATCATTTTAATGACATCGATTTCTTAAAGTTCTTTAAAACAAAGTCAAAATTTATTTAAATGTTTCTTTTTTTCTAGAAATGGCTATATATATTCTCTTTTGTTTCATCTCGGTTTTGACATATATCGAAACTTTAAATGGGAGAGAAAAAAAACACTTTTGGACTCTTTACAAAATAGTAGAGAAATTAATGTAATAAAAAAGATATTCTTCTAATGGAAATAAATATATATTTTCGTTTAGGTAGTCATTTCAAATAAAGAAAGCAATTATCAAACAAAAACTTGGGGAGAATTACTGGTAATTTTTGAAAAAATGCCCCATAATCATAATAAATATAGCGCGGAGACATTATTTTATTGAAAAAAAATGAAGAAAGTCCCGCAGATGTGCTTATTATTGACTGCAAGGAGGATTTTTGTTTCGTTGATGAGAAAAAAGTCAATGAAAGTTCTCGTCTGACCCTCAAAAAACCAATATCCTTGACTAATGGTTTATTTTGATATTTTGTCTTTTGATTAAATTAGAATTTGAAAATAATTTATTAAAGTTGAAAGACTGTCGAAATTCAAAGGGAGAGCAAAATACTTGCTCAGGAAACTCAAAGGATACCTTTTTATAGAAAAATGCCAGAAATATACGAAATCTTTTAAAGGAAGTTTAAAATTGCATAACGATCCAAAAGTTGAGATTCTGGATGAAAATAATTTAATTTATAGAGGATCAATATTGAAATATTCGGATTGGTATCAAAATATTTTACAATAAATTCTTTATTAAGTTATAGGGTCTTTGCGGTCGTTGTCTATGTTGGCAATGAGACCAAGTTCGCTAAAAAGAAAACGATTTTTGGCTGGCATAAAAAGAATTTCTTTCAATCAATTTTAAATCATTTCATCATTATCATGGTTCTTCTTCAGATCGGAATTTCCTTAGTAAATCCAATTTTTTTGTAGAGTGTAAAACATTTTTAGTTGGGCCTAATTTGGGAACAATTCAATAATAATTATTACAGCTCAAATTTCCAGAAGATTTTCAATGAAAAAAATTTTTATGCTTATCTTTTAAATTTTAGCTGTCTCATACCATTTAACCTATATTATTTTCTTGAAATTTTTGATTTTTTCTATGTGTCGTTTCATGAAAACAATTCTTTGGAGGGAGAGTCGCAAATCATTATTAATAACCCCAATTTTTTTCAAAACTTTGCTTCAGTTAATTATGTGATCCTCAATAAAAACAATTTGAGCTATCCTGACCAATACAAATTAAAAGGAGCGATCATTCAGGAGAGGTTTTTCAAAATAAATGAGAAAAAATTAAATGAGCTATCTTTGGAAACAATCAAAGCCACCATTTTTTTAAGTAAAAATATTTCCAAAATTAGCAAATTTAAATTTAAACAGAAAAAAACAAAACAACTGAAGATGAATTAGTTTTGAAATCCCAAACAAGCTATGAAAAAAAATCCTCTTTACAACTTCCGTCCTGCCAATCTTTACAAGGTTGCAATAAAATAATTTTTTCAGACTTAAATAATCTTAAAAATTTAACAAGAAAATGATATTCGGCATCTTTCCAACAGTGAAGTTGAGAGCAGTCCTTTAGATATCCACCCCTTACCTTTGCAGATCACAAAATCCAATAATTCTCGTAAATTTTATTCCTAGCTCACAATAAACAAAAAAAACTGAAAAATAAAGATTTTATGCATTCTATGGCCACGGAATCAAAAAAAAGCTCACTCCCTTCCCTACAAACCATCCCATCAAAAATTCGATTTTTAGACGGTTCGGACCCCAGCAGAAGATGTTCCATCCAAGAAATCGACCTAAAAACCAAAGCTATCAAACCTCCTAAAATCACCCCCAAGAAGACCTTTTCAAAAGATGTTTTCGAGTAATTTTTTGTGTCACTGAAAAAAACTTTTTTAATTGGTTAAAGTTTTGATGAAAGTTCTTCAAATTTTAGCCCAATTAACATCCCTCGGGAGAAATCTCGCGAAGAGCCCAAAAAAGGCCAAGTGATATTTTCTAAATTTCGTCTTGACTCAAAAAAATCGATCAAAATGAACGAATTTGTCAAAAACGTGAATTTAGGTCTGTTAAATCTTGATGATTTTTGTCGAGGCCTGGTTCTTTGTCATGGGACCCGAACTAAATTGAAGGTTCAAAAACTGAATTTTGATCATATTCTTTATGAAGATGAATGCATACAATCCTTCACGAAAAAATGCGGATATATTTTCGAAGCCAATTTATTGATGGCTAAGAGAAATTGCTACAAAATCAACATTCTTGGCAATATGGCATATTACCCAATTTTGTCAATTCATCATAGTACTATGAATCGTCAAAGGTTCTCAATACTTTTTGAGAAAAACCCCAAATTGAACAATTTAACACAAGGTGGAGTCTTATATATCAGGGGGTCTTTCAGACATATGCAAAATTGCATGAGGTTGAAGAATATAGAAAAAGATCATTTGAGGAATATATGTTTCAATTTAGAAAATATGGGTTATAGAGTGATAATCTACGCGAAGAAAGAGTTGACGCCTGAGGAAATGGAGGAAAGTTTAAAGAAGTTCGATATGGCGAAGACAAATTTGACGATTGATGATGAGGAGTTGGAAAATTTATATAGTATCTTGGAACAAAATGCGAATTTTTTGACTTTGATTTGTGTTGAGGAAACTATGAAAGAAGGGATTAAGCCTTTGATTCAAAACTTCAAACTCACAGGCTTGAAATTGGGAGTTTTTTCAGGTGACTCTTTGACTAGGACCTTATCAATGATTTATAAGGCCAAAATTATCAATTATTCAAAGGAAATCATGGTTTTGGAAGGAGATTGTCCTGAGAAAATATTAGCAGGGATTCAGGCCTTGTTAGATCATATGAATAAGACTATAAGGAAAACATTGGAAATGAAGGAGGAAGAGAAAGTCCCTATATCTCCAAACAAATTTAAGGAGTTTTGCTATGAAAAGAACTACACTTTCGATTATTTCCTGATGTTTCATAGTTCTGCTTTAGATACCATTTATAATAACTCCTATCTCTTGCGACATATTTGGTTTTTGGTATATTTCGCAGATGGAATCTTTGGATATGAGCTTTCCCCGAAATATAAATCCAGATTATTGAAAATCCTTAAGATGATACCAAAGAAAATTGATGTTTTGGTTATAGGAAATAGTCATTTTGATGATAAAATGATGGATTTGGGTGAATGCAGCATCGAAGAAAATTTACCTGGTCAAATTAATACCCAAAATAATGGTGATTTGATAGTAAACAACTTGAAGGACATTGATTCTTTGCTTTTCAGGAAAACACAGGATTATATAGATATTTTAGGACTTCTGATCGCAAATTTGGTCTACATGAACTTCCTATTAGCATGGCCTTATGTGTTTTTCATGGTATATTGCGAATTATATCCGGAATCTTTATCTAAGCTATACACATATGAGCATTTTAGCATGTCTTTAATTGGAGTGGTTTATGCGTTTGAGACTCATTGTGGGAAGAAGGAACATAATTTTTTCAAGGAAATAAAAAATCAAAAAATCTTTAAAAATCTGATTTTTAATAACGTGTTCATGGCCTTTTTGGATGGCTGCTTGTTGGTGATTTTCGCATTGACGAACCAAAATCAAAATTATGAAATAATTTTTATAATCTTTTTCATTATGAGTTTGAAACTTTATTTGAATTTGACTATCGATATGAAATTCTTCATCTTGATGACCTTTAGCAATTTTCTTTTGTTGATCGTCTTTTTAATGATCGGGTCTTGGTTCGAGAGGAATTTATTCCAACCACCTCAAGAAATCTCCTTTTTCTTCATTGCATTTGGAGTCTTTGTGAAAAACAATTGGTTGTCTCTTATTTTGATTGAAAATTTTGTGGCTATCAATCATTTCATATTCAAAACGTTATTCTATAAAATGCAGAAAGTTGATGATGCTTGCTTGAGAGAATCATCCAAAGGAAGTGAAATTTTAAAGATTTTGAGGGAAATCTTTCAACATAAAGAATCAGAATTGTTGATTAAAGAAATTGAAGAAAGTTGAGAAAATTGATGTATTTATAAATAATAATATTTTTTTAGATTTGGATCCAGCATTGAATCAAATCAATTTCAAAGATTGTCAAATGAACCCTTATAACTTAGAATTCCGAAACCCTGACATTGAAGAGAGTTATGTTGAATTTTATCGGAAAGAGGCATTCGTGTCAGAAAAATGGATTTCCATATCAATGGCTCTTTTTTTGTTTGGTTTCAACTATTTCTCATATAAAGACTTCGAAAAATATGAGCTCTTGCCTTTTTATTTGATTCATTCCTACGCAGATTTGCTTTTTGTGTTCGGTTTTCTTTTATTCATTGGAGGAAATCGGGCTTATTTTCATTCTTTGAAACAAGCGGTATTTTTAATTAAATTTTAAAGAAGATAATATTTTTTTTTAGGTAATTTACATTGGGATGATCTTATGGTTTATGATAGTTTTTTCGAGCAATGAACTTTTTTGCAATGAAAAATTGATTTATATTTATGTGATATTGAGTTTCTACACTTCGATTTTAATTCCTAAAGTAGGTTTTTTTATTTTGAGCAAAGCTTTTTATGTCTCAATATTATTCTTGAGGTATACATATTTTTCTTCTCTTTTTATGATTTTCCAACATTTTTTAATTAGATTATTTTTTCTCAATTTTTCTAATAACAAATTGACAATGCTTCTCCAAGAATTCCTCATCTTATTCATATCAATACTTTGTTTTTTTAATTCTTCATTCCGTTTGCATTATTCAGCACGCAAGCAGTTCTCTGAAGCAAAGACTCTCGAAATCGAAGAGAAAAAAGTCAACGATTTCCTATCCATCCTAGTCCCCAAATTCGTCAAATACCTCATGACTCAAGGCATTTTTTCTCTTTCCCAACCCCAAATCGGGGTATCTGTCCTTTTTTGCGATATATGCAATTTCGACGATATCATTTCAAGCCAAAACACTGACATAGTGAGAATATTGGACCATATATATCGTATTTTCGATGGGTTTTGTTTGCAATATGGAGTTCAAAAAATCGAGGTTTTTTCCTATTTTTTAAACAAGTGTTAATTTTGCTTTTCTAATATATAACAGACTGTGGGTAAAACCTACATGGCATGTGGAGGATTGACTCAATGTGAGCTTCATTATGACACCATATCTGAAAAAAAACAAGGTAATAGCACTCTTCGTCTTCTGAAAGTCGCTTTCGAAATGAGGAAATTCACACAACCGTTAACCTATGGTAGAGAAGGAAATAAAATCCTCTTAAAAATAGGCATTCATCATGGTCCAGTGATCGCAGGAGTGATCGGTCATCATAAGCCTCAATTTTCCTTAATTGGAGATACTGTCAATACGACCAGCAGATTATGTTCCACAGGTAGAGATGGCAAAATCATCATTTCTGAGAAAGCCTATCATCAAGTAAAAGATCATAACAATTTGGCTTTTTTCGACAGGAAAGTTGATGCCAAAGGAAAAGGAGAATTGCTCACTTATGAAGTCAAGTTG
>Ga0302140_10002990_pt1 | contig 21834 bp, 17 predicted proteins | sample I_Bog_E1_1_FD_202095 | JGI IMG/M metagenome (GOLD analysis project Ga0302140, IMG submission 202095) | Peat permafrost microbial communities from Stordalen Mire near Abisko, Sweden - I_Bog_E1_1 | ecosystem: Environmental > Terrestrial > Soil > Wetlands > Peat | place: Sweden: Abisko, Stordalen... | reverse complement strand
AGCAGGCGGCCAAAGTTTTCCTCGGCCGATCCCGGCGGCGGACCGTAATTATTGGCCAGGTCAAAATGCGTAATGCCGCTGTCGAATGCCAGGTGCAGTATTTTACGGAAGTTTTCGGCCACATCCGCGTGCCCGAAATTATGCCATAAACCCAGCGAAACAGCCGGGAGTTTGATGCCGCTTTTACCACAGCGGCGGTATTGCATGTTTTTGTATCTGTCTGCTGAAGGTTGATAGCTCATAAGGCAATTTTTATTATTGAACGCGGGAGTAAAAATAGAATATTTAGATTATCAGGGAAGAAACAAGGGCGATATTTGTTTGAATGATTTTGTGCCGGTGAAATTTGTTTAAGCAATTTTTGCGGGTGTGTAACATCCTGCCAGAGGTCGTATCTAACGCATCAAAAAATAATGACTAAAATCCGATCATAAATATCCGCCGAATGGAGTTTGAAGAAATTTATCAAAAATATTCTCCCAAAATATTCAGGGTATGCATGGGCTATCTCAATGATCGGGAACAGGCGCAGGACTTAACTCAGGAAACTTTTATTGCTGTTTGGCAAAACTTGGCAGGTTTTAAGGGCCAGTCGCACGTCAGCACCTGGATTTTCAGGATTGCGACCAACAAATGTTTAAGAGCGATAGAAGTATCCAAAAAAATGCCGAAAACCGAGTTGCCATTTGAACTGGCAAGCCCGGAACATGAAAGGCCTGAGGAAAAGTTGAGCTATTTATACAATTGTATTGCCGAACTCGGGGAGATAGACAGGATTATTATTTCGTTGGTTTTGGAAGATTTGCCGCAGGCAGAAATAGCAACAATAGTTGGGTTGAGTACTGTAAATACCAGGGTGAGAGTTCACCGCATAAAAGAAAAGCTGGCGAATAAATTTAAACGGGCATGGACAATTTAAATGATCTGAAACAGCTTTGGCAGACCGCTGACACCAGGGGATTGCCTGATTCCGGTGAGATGATGCGGATGGTTAAAAAATTTCGCAGCAAAAAGATCAACAAGAAGCTGCTGATAATTTTTATATCGATCTTGTTGATCGGATTGATTATCGCTGTGATGTTTTTTTACAAGTCGGTATTGATCACGACGCGGATTGGCGAGGGTTTGATAATATTAGCCTGCGGCGTGTTGGTTTTTACCAATACACGGTCATTAAAAAGGTTTTATGCGCTGAATGATTGCAGCAACAGAGAATTTTTAGCGTTTTTGGAGCAAACACGCCTGAACCAGGCTTATTACTACAAAAAAACCCAGGTCGCCGGGCTGTTGCTATCATCAGCTGGCTTATTGTTTTATTTATACGAATCTGTCTATAAGGATATCAAAGCGCTTTTTATAACTTATTTCATCTCGCTGCTGTATTTGCTTTGCCTGTGGTTTATTGTGCGGCCGCGCATGTACAATAAACAAGTGAAAAAATTAAATGCTACCATGGAACGCCTGAAATTGTTAGCAGATCAAATAAACCAAACAGTAAATGAATCCTAAAAAACTGCAACAACGCGCACGAATATTGACGTCTTCGGGTTTGCTGCTGGCTGTTATGCCCACTTTTATAAATGACTATATTAAAGTGCCCGATTTTTTTCGCGGCGCGCTGATGGGGCTTGGCTTGGGACTGGAGATTTTTGGATTAATTCTGATGAGAAGAATGCGAAAAGCGGAATCGGGTTGTTAAACCACTTCCGCCACCACGAACGTACTTCCACCTACAAAAACCAGATCATTTTGCCCGGCGCTTTGCTGCGCAGCCAAAAAAGCGGCTTTAACGGAGGGATAGACCTGTCCGCATAAAGCAAAGCTTTCCGCTTGTTGTTTTAAGCTTTCGGCATCCAGCCCGCGTGGGATATCCGGCTTGCAGAAATAATAAACAGCGTCCTTTGGCAGCATATCCAGTATTTTGCCAATGTCTTTGTCATTCACCACACCCAACACAAAATGCAATTCTTCATAGTCGACAGCCGCTATGTTTTGCAAAACTTCTTTTATGCCTTCCGGGTTATGGCCGGTATCGCAAATGGTTAATGGATGTTTGTTTAGCGTTTCCCAGCGGCCATGCAGACCAGTCAGTAGTTTTACTTTTGACAGGGCCGAGTGCACACTACCATCATTGATGTCAAAACCCTGCGTGCGCAATTCGCTAACTGCACAAAGCACCGTTTTAAGGTTTTTTACCTGGTAAATGCCTGGCAGATCGAGGCGATAATCAGCAATTGCTGTGTCCGGCCCTTCCAGCGTAACCTCCAGGAATTCATCAAACTCATCATCCAATTGCTGAACGTTCACTTCTTTGAGCAATTCAGAAGCGAAAACGATCTCCGCCTGTTCGTGTTCGGCCTTATTGATGAATATTTCGGCCACTTCCGGCTGATATTCTCCGATGACGACGGGAACGCCCGGCTTGATGATCCCTGCTTTTTCCGCCGCGATCAATTGCAGCGTATCCCCCAAAATATTCATGTGGTCCCAGCCGATATTGGTAATAACCGACAGCAGCGGGGTGATGATATTCGTGGAATCCAGCCTGCCGCCCAAACCAACTTCAATAATAGCGACGTCTACTTTTTCCCTTGCGAAAATATCAAAGGCCAGCCCTACGGTCATTTCAAAAAAAGATGGGCGGATTTCTTCAAAATCAGCCTTGTGCCGCTCCACAAAATCTATTACTTCCTGCTCGCTGATCGTTTGACCGTTGATACGGATCCTTTCTCTGAAATCCTTCAGGTGTGGCGAGGTGTACAAGCCCGTTTTATAACCGGCCGTTTGCAGGATAGCTGCCAGCATGTGCGAAGTTGAGCCTTTGCCGTTGGTGCCGCCGACGTGTACGCTTTTAAATTTGTGCTGGGGATCGCCGAGCCGTTTGCACAGTTCAATCGTGTTATCCAGGTTGGCTTTATAAGCGGATGGGCCAACACGCGTAAACAGAGGCAATTGGCTATAGAGGTAGTCGATGGTTTGCTGGTAGTTCATTAGTTATCAGTCCATGGACCATAGACCATGGACGATGGCAAATTTAGGTTTATACCGTCAAATAAAGATAGGCTTTAAAATTATGACAGGAAAATTGGGACGAATAGCGCTATGGACTATCGACCATGGACTAACTTACTCCACATCAAACGTAATCTTCACCTGCCCTTGCTGGGTTCCGGAAGCTGGCGCCGATGAAGTTAGCCTGGACGCTTTTACGGCAGCGATACAGCGGTTTACCAGGTCGAGGTCATTCATGCGGGTTTTATGGTCTGAGTGTGCTTCGGTAATATTGCCGTTGGCATCAATGGTAACATCCACATATACGGTACCGGGCGTACGGCTTGGGTTGCGTACTTCGGGCAAACTTACAAAGCTCCATTGGGTGCCTTTAACACCATTACCGCTACCGCCGTCACCATAATTACTGGCCAGCGGCGATCCGTTTTTGCTGCCCTGGTTACCCGGAGTCGTCGTTGTCCCATCGCCGCCGCCGTTGCCAGTTTTTGACGGGCCTTTATACAACGCTGCCTGGTTTACCACCTCTTTTTTAACCGGTTTCGCCACTTCGGCAGTAGCCGGGTTTTTTGATTTTTTTGAATTTGGCGCAACTGCCGGTGCATCTTCGTTATCCTGCGTAACTACCTTTTCCTGGCTGGTTTCCACCTGCGATTTTTGTTCGGTTGGCGGCGCAGGGGTAATTTTTGTGGTTTGCATGTGATTGGCATTGGGCGCTACTGAAGGTTCTTCGGTGCTGTTGATGTCCTTGCCCATGCCGGCATCTGTCGTGCCATAATTCACCACCACGCCGCCGGTACCATCAACCTGGACCGGTGGGTTATCCATGATAATAATAAAACACAAAAGCGCCAGCGCAGCCACTATAATGCCTGTTACAAGGAATGCTTTTGGGTAGTTATTTTGCTCTTCGTAGTTCATTTGTCTAGTTCATGGTTCATGGTTCATAGTTCATGGTAAAAAAGCGCGGCGCAGCTGCTATGCACCATGAACTATCAACTATGAACTATTTCGCCACCGTTGCCAATACCAGCTTAATATTTTGTTTGGCTGCAATGTCCATTATTTCCACAACATCCTGTATCGCCACCGTTCTGTCCACATGTAAAATAATCGTCAGTTCCGGGTATTTTTGTTTATCGCCGGTTAGTATGCCTGGTATTTGCGCGAGGGCGACCGGTTGATTATTCACCGTATAAGACAGGTCTTTACTGATCGTAACATTCACCGTTTTTTTAGATATGGCCTTTCCTGCGGCTGATTTTGGCAACTGTAATTTGATCACGTTGGGGTTAGTAAGCGTTGAAGCGATCAAAAAAAACAGCAGCAGGAAGAACATGATGTCATTCATCGCCGAAGTGTGCACTTCGGCCGAAACGCCCCTGGATCTTTTTCTTAAATTCATTTGCTCGGTTCTTCTAACAGGTCAATAAATTCGATGGCATCGGTTTCCAGTTTTAATATCACTTTATCAACCATCATATTTAAAATGTGATAACCCACGTAGGCTATTACACCAACGCTTAGGCCGGCTGCCGATGTGATCATCTTTACATATAAGCCGCCCGAAATGGTGCCGATACTGAAATTGTCGGTTGTGGATATATCAAAAAATATCTTAATCACGCCGATGATCGTTCCCAAAAAGCCGAACATCGGGGCGATACCGGCAACGATACCCAAAATGCCAATGTTTTTTTCGAGTTTGGAAACCTCCAGCTTGCCGATGTTTTCAATAGCGCCCTCGATATCTTTAATAGGCCTGCCAATGCGGAGCAACCCTTTTTGCAGCATGCGCCCCAATGGGGTATTGCTGTTGCGGCACAGCGCCTTTGCCGATTCGAGATTGCCCGACAAAATGCTGGCACGCACCTGTACCGTCAGGTTCGAGTCGTCTTTGGACGCTTTGCGGATAGTAAAATAGCGTTCGAAAAAGATCACCAATGCCAGCACCAGCAAAATTCCGATCGGGAGCATTACCCAGCCGCCTTTTATCAGCAAATCGCCAAAGTGGATCTCTTGCGTTGGTGCCGCAGCCTGGCCCGCGGTTTTTGCGGTGTCAATTAATTTGTGCGCCGTATCTACTGCCTGGAAAAATAATAATGTCATCTTTTGGGTATGTTTCTATTGGGGTTTTACTAAAAGAGGCAAATGGTATTTGGGAACGATCCCTTGTTTTACAAACATTTTTTCTACTGAATCAGCCGCGCTGGCTGTTGTGTAAAAGCCGACCGCTATTTTTTTCAATGGGCCAATGGTATTAGGCACAATGTGTGCATCAAGGCCCAGTGACCTGAAATGTGCCAAACGTGCCTCGGCGACCCTTAATGATCGCACTTCTTCGGCAATTGCCTCATAATGCACCATCTTTGCCGAATCAGGTTTTACAATTGTAGTAACGGTTTTTGCGGCAGTATCTGTTGGCGGCACCGTTTTTTTTGCGGTATCTTTCTTTATTTCTTTGGATCCTTGCCGCACTACTACCGGCGTATCCGCTGTGTTGCCCGTTAACTTATTGTATTCAGCCTTCACTTTTTCAAAAGCCTTTGGGTAAAATTTATAAACGCCGAAAGCTGCCAGCGCTAAAACTGCCAGCGAGATCAGTATAATAAGCCATACATTAACACCTCTTTTTTGCTCGACCTCGTCATCATAATATTCGGGCGAATGAATAGCCCTTGGCGGAGGAGGTATGGCAACTGCCGCCGTAGCGGGCGCCGAAACAGGCTGATCAGGGGCAAGCACCGGTTTCTTCATATCGACCGATAAAGGCTGGGTAGCCTTAAAAATATCAATCGGCGGGAAGCCATAAAAAGCCGGGTCGGACGGTATGCGCTCATTTGGCTTGAAGACCAGCTGGTCCAGGTCACTTTGGAACAATCCAAGGTCGGCAAATAAAAATTTACCTTTTGAAGCGTCTTCCCGCAGTTTGGTTATAAACTTTTCGACAAAATATTTGGACGATGCCAGCGAAATATTCTTTTTGTCGGCGACGTATTGGGCAAAAACCTCGTCGTCTTTAGGCTGGGCAACAAACTTAACCTGGTGGTAGGGTGGGTAAAACCGCCCCTCGCTGTCGTTATAATAGGCATTTACCCGGTTGCGAATGAAATAGCCAAGGCCTGGCACATTAACTTCATCATGCAGTCCCAGTAATTCACTTAAATAATCGGCTAAATTCATTTCTTAAAAATACAGTTTATTATAATTTATCAAAACCCGCCATGTAAACCTTTTTTGGCTTTTGTGCAACCTGCGTGCACTTTGGGTTAAAAATTTAAAGCACAAGGTGCACAAAGAAAACAAAGACTTCACGATGACGCCTTTTAGTTCAAACCGTCTTCGCTTTAAAATTTAAAGCCAACGCCGCCAAATATATTAAATCCGTAGTCAGGATAGTATAGCCATGTTGTATTTGTTCCGTCGAGCAAATTGTTAACGTGTACAAATACCGAAATCTGTTTGGTCGCCTTGTATTCCACTTCACCGCTCAGATCAACAAAAGAGCTCATGGTAGTAAATGTGCTGGATGTACTTGGCGTTAAGCTGGACGAATAAATATAAGGATCATTTGCCGATCCCCGCACGAACACCGTACCGCTTACATTAACCTGGTTGCTGATGTGTATGGTGGTACCCGCTGTCAGCTTAAATTTGGGCATGTTCCAGGCCTGGGGCAGCGTTGCCATTTGATATTGCTTGAATTCCGCCCGCCCGAACAAATCAAAATCGTCCGATGCCTTATAATCCAGCTCGGCATTCAGGCCGTTTACCCGCGATTTGCCGTCGTCGTAGATCACGGTGAACCGGTTATACCCGCTGGCAAAGTTAAAATTGCTGACAAAAAGCGGCATGTCCGATATTTCATTGCGGTATATGGTCGCCTTAAAGCCCAAGCCCGGCGCTATGGTGCCTTTTAAGCCTGCCGCAATATCCAGCCGGTCGACAGAGTTTTTAATGGGAATATTTTGACCGAGGAAGGGATTGATGTTCGAGAAATCGAGCAATGAAGACCGATTTACATCCCCCTTAGCCTCCACAAAAATCCGCAGGTAACTTGGAATAATTTGTAGTTCGGCTTTTGCCGCCGGGAAAATGTATAAGGCCGAGGTATAACCAAATTGATCGACGATGTTTATTCCTGCATCAATTTTATAGCTGTCGCCCTGGAATTTGATGTAGGGGTTCGCCCGGACCAGGCTGTTATCGATGTCATAAGCACTATCCTGCTGAGTGGCTACATCCACGGATGCGCTTACCCCTGCATAAAACTGGTGGATGGTCTCATTTAAAAAACCCGAAAGCAACACGTTGCTTTCTTTCGCCTGGAAAGCGTTGCTAAAGCTATAACCGCTCAACTTCAAGGCGTACGTAAAGTCGTTTTCAACGTCCTGGTAGTTTTTGACCAGCTCGCCCTGGGCGCTTATGGTACTAAAATGCTGCTGTGTGCGCTGCAGGTTTGCTGGCGGTAAGGCCGATTCATCATAACCATAAAAATAATTTGTGCGGTAATTATAGGTGATATTTCCGTCGAGAGAGTTGGTGGCGCCTATGCTTTTTGCAAATATGGATCCTTCATCGCGACTTGAGTTTTGATCTTGTATGGCGCCGCTTTGCATAAAATGCTTCAGGTAACCGCCAAATTGCAGGCCCGGGTCGCGGCCGTTATTAAAGTAGGCTTCGCCAAAACTTGTTTTTAAGTTCCCAATGCCAGCTTTCACGTAGTTATTGTAAAGGTCGGAATCGCGTTCCTTCGGTTGCTTCATCGCATCAAAAGGTTTAATATCAGTATTCAATTCCAGTCGTTTATCTATCGGGAAATAAGTTAACGGCGCTTTAAAAGGCGTTTTGTCTTCCAGGTCAGGGTTGATGCGGATCTTCACGGCGTCTGCCAGTACAGGTTTGTAGGCCGTGGTCACGATGATCTCTTCCGAAAGGCTGTTACCCGGCAAATTAGCTTTTTTAGTAGTGTCGATCTTTACTTTTGCCGCGGCTTCGCCCAAACTTGCCGCCACCGATTTTTGGACTATTGCCGGTTTGGCGGCGGGTTTGTGCGGCAGTTTCGCCACCGGTTTGCGTACTTTGGCAGCTGGTTTATGTGCGCCCTTTTTCGCGTGTTTTTTTGCTTTATGCACAACGGTTTGTGCTCCGGCCGGAACAAAGCATAATACGGAAAACAGGGTAAGGAGCGTAAATATAGCGTATCTCAGTTTCATTTCCCTTCTCATTTACTCTTTGTTCTTCTTTAAATTAGTCGTGTCGGATTTTGCCGCGGGCGGCGTTTCACCCGGCGAAAGCTGTTCAAGTTTCTGCTTTGCCGCGGGAAGGATATCGTCATCGCCCTTATAATTGTCAATCACGCTTTGCAGGGTGGCTTTTGCCTGGAAATTGTCTTTCAAGCCTACATAATCATCTGCCAGCAGGACAAACGCTTTGGTTACCCAGTAGTCATAGTTCGGCAGGTCTTTCACCAACTCGAAACAAGTTTTCTGCGATTCTTTATAATGTCGTTTTAAATATTCCACACGGGCAATATTATATTTTGCTTCGGCTGCCGCGATGGTTTTGGTATTGGCCACGGTGTAGTCAAATTCCTTTATAGCGGTGGTGGTGTCGCCTTTTTCCAGGTAGGCGTAGCCGGCATACAAGCCCGTTTTAAACTTATCTTCCTGCGATGATTTTTCATTTTGCCTGATCGCCATCACGTAGTTGAGTGCATCATCCGGCATTTCCATCTGCGCGTAGCAAAGCAGCAGGTTATTGATGGCGAAAGTGTAGTCGGCCTTATATTCCGAATTGGTTTCGAGTTTTTTCAGGAACGGGACCGCTTCGTTGTATTTCTTTTGGGCGATATACAATTTTGCCATGGCCAGCAGCGATTGTTCGGTATAATCGCTGGTCCAATCGTTCAAAATCACATTGTAATCGTTAACCGCCTCATCGGTACGGTTCAGGTTCACCAGGCTTTGTGCGCGGATAAACCGGGCGCCTTTGTCGTAAATAGGCTTAGTGGGGAACTTGTCGAAATAGGCGTTTACTGCACCCACCGTTCCCTGCCAGTCGCCCCGTTGATAAAGGTTATTCGCTGCCGTGTACATAATATTTTCCTGCTCGGCCTGCGAATAATTCGCTATCGGCACCGTCGCCGCGTAGTTGATGAATGATTGTCCGTCCCCTTTGTCGGTATATATCTTTTCGATCTGCTTTAAAGCCTGTTTGGCTTCGTCGGTTGATGAATAGTCGGCAACCACCCGTTTAAACGATTGGATGGCCAGTTCATCGTCGCCGGCATTATAGTCGATCAGTCCGATGGTAACCAGTGCGCGTGGCACATATCTGCTGGTAGGATACATTTGTATCATATTCAGCATGCTTTGCTTGGCCTTTACCGTATCGTTTTGCAGGTAATAGGTATATGCGATTTCGAATGAAGCGTCGTCAGCATAGTCCGATTTCGGAAATTTGGTCAGCACATCCTGCAGCGTACTGATCTTGTTACCCGGCGCACCCTGCAACCCTTCTATCATGCCCCGCTGAAATAAGGCATAATCCTGCCCGGCGCTGTGGCGTTCGATAATGCGGTTGTAATATTCCAGCGCACGGGTATAATTCTTCAGCACAAAATAGCTGTCGCCCAGCCGGGTAATCGCGTCATTCGCCGTGGCGGGATCCTTTTCATCGCCATCTAAAAACTTTTGGAAATAGGTTGACGCCGTTTTATATTTTTCGCCGTAAAACGCTGCATAAGCCAAGGCATAGTTAGCATAATTGTACACGCCGGTTTCGGGCGCATCCGGCATGTCCAAAAACTTCTGGAATGTCTCCACCGATTCGTCGTATTTGCGCACCTCGTACATCGATTCGGCCATCCAATAGGTAGTAAGTGCCGCAATCCGGCTGTCGACCGGGTTTCTCAGCGAACGGATGAAAATGCCAATGGCGTTTTCAAAAGCGCGTTCGTTATAAAACTCCAGCCCGCGATAATAGGTTACTTTCTGATAGGCGGCAATTGCGCTGGCGCTTTTATTGGGGATAGGCTCCAGTATATCCACAGCCTCAGCATAATTGTGCGAATTAAGGAGTTCCTCGCCCAGCAGTGTTTTTACCTCGTCGTTTCGTTTGGCAGTAGGATAATTTTTTAGGTAGAGGCGCGTCGCATCCAGCGCCTGGTTATTATAATCCAGCTCGTAGGATAGTTTTGCGTACTCGTACAAGGCATCTTCCTGTAATTGTTTGTCAAAACTCAGTTTCGAGGCAAGGAAATAGGCGCTGCGGGCGCTTTGCTTGTCGTTTAATTTCAGAAAGACCTCACCGAGGGTATAATCGCCATTTTGGCTGAAAATGTCGTTTTGCTGCTGCAGCTTTTCCAGCTCGGTTGCTGCTTTGGGGTAATTAGCCACCTTATAAAAGGTATAGCCCATTTCGTAGCTGTCCTGCGTATTTTGCGTGCGGCCAAGGTCTTCGTCTTCAAAACGGGTATAATACTTAGCTGCTTCGGGGTATTTTGCTTTCGCGAAATAGGATGCGGCAATCAGGCGCAGCATTTCTTTTTCGTTTTGCTGGTGGGTATTGTTGAGGATGGGCACAGCGTAGCTGATCACATCGTCGTAACGGTTATCCAAAAAGTAAACAGCAGTGATATAATAAGGATAGCTCGCTTCGTATTTTTTGGAGTTTTTGAGCCTTTGAAAGTTTGCCAGCGCCAGGTGATAGTCCTTGTTCATGTAGGCGATGTAGGCAAAATAATAGGTGGCATCATCAGTAAACTGCGAGCGCCGCCCTTTTACCTGGCTGAAAAGCTCCTGGGCGTTTTTATAATCGTTTGTTTCAAAATAGGCGTAGCCTTTGCGGAATTTATATTCGATGTTTTCCTCACCGTTCAGGTCATCGGCGTTGATCTTGTTGAACCATTCTATCGCCTCGGCAAACTGTTCATTTTTTGAATAGGTGCGCCCGATTTGGTAATAAGCCAATTTTACAAAGGGGTTTTCGGGGTGTTCTTTGATAAAGCGCAGGAACATAATTTGCGCATCGTCATTCTCCAGCTCCAGGGCGCACAATGCCTCGTAATATTGGGCGTTTTCTTTTACCAGCGATAGCTCCGATTCAAACCGCGATTGCGTACTGGCTTTGGTAGCCGACTGTTCCACCAGCCGGAATTGTTGCGCAGCGGCCACGTATTCGCCTTTATCGAGCAGGTCAGTAGCCGCATTAAAGGTATTATAAACCTGGAAAGAGGGGTTTTGCTGGGCGTAAAGTTGGGCGACAAACAGTAAGGGAACGAAGAACGAAATATATTTAAGTTTCATCATGAGGCACGGACTAACGATGGACAAAATTAGCTAAACGCTAAGGGGTAATCCACAATAGTAATGCACAACCTGTGGAGAACGTTGCTTTGTTAACGGGCAAAATAAAGCCGGTGGTATGGCTGTTGAAAACTTTTGGAGATGTGGGAAAGTGCGCTCAAGGCAGTAATAGTATAACTTGCTGTACAATTGTAAGCGCCTGTTAAATACCTAAAATATTGGATAACGATAGAACGTTAATAGTGGCAATGATCAAATTGATATTCAAAAAGCGCCGGTTATACTCAATTATAGTCTTACCCATGCTCATGTTGTGGTTCATCGGTTTTGTCCTGCCGCTTCAGCAAAACAGCGAAATCATCCTGCACGATGAACGATTGAACTTCACTCCCAAAGAATTTTACATCGCCGATGTTATTGACGACCGTGAAGACCGCCGCCCAATTGCCTGGTTATTGCCCTTTGGCAATACGGATGCGCAAACGCAAACCTACCCGGTCGATTTCCATGGCGGTTTTGCCGCCGTTAAACGGTTTATTGAAAACAGTATGGCGCAAAACACGGCCTTGCAGCCAATTGTGGCCCACGTAAAAAAGTTTAGGGTGACAGAAGCCCCTGCGCCCAATGGAATGACCGCAGGCAAGGCAGAACTGGCAATCAGCTTTGATTTACAGCAAGGCTATGAAATACAGCATTTGGTAGATTATATGGGCAACGCCAATTATAGGCGTACCGCCGGGCCAGCACAAGACGTTGAACCAACATTGCGGAAAATGCTGCAGGGCAGCCTGGCGTATTTTAATACCTGGATAAACAAGCAGGCGGGCAATGATGTGCGGCTGGCAAAAGCAGTAAAAGTATCTTTCAGTGATTACAGCGAAAAACCCGAAGGCGATACCGTTTACTATTCGGTAAACCGGCCTTTGACCTGGGACGACTTTAAAGGCGGCATTCCAAATAGCATGTATGCAGCTGAAGTGTCGCCGACGATTGGCTATAGTGAACAATCTGATGTAAAGGACGGTGTGATCCGTCTTCACCTCGAAATAAAAGTTTGCCTCCCCAAAAGCGCCTGCTGGGCGAAAGAGGGCGCCAGGGGCGATGCCTACACCCTCAACCATGAACAACGGCATTTTGACCTGGCCAAAATTGCCGCCATGCACTTTGTTCAGAAAATAAAGTCGGAAGACTTGCCCGTTGGCAATTATGACGGCCCGATCAATGTGGACTACCTGGATGCCTACCGGCAAATGGATACGCTGGAAACAACATACGATAAGGAGACCACCCACGGCCTTGATCGCTTTGCGCAGGAGCAATGGAATGAAAGGATTGACAGGGAATTGAAACAGTTAGGGGTGAAATAATTTTTAGTTAATGGTTCATGGTACATGGTTCATGGTTCATGGTTCATGGTTCATGGTTCATGGTTCATGGTTCATGGTTCATGGTTCATGGTTCATGGTTCATGGAAAAAAGGAATTCAAATTACGTAATTTGCACCAATTTAACTTAATCAACCCAATCAACTACCCCACCCATGCCCACCCTTTACGAAAGAATAACCGATTTTAACAAAGGCCGCCTGCCGGATATGCTTCAGTATAAATACAAAGCGATGGCTTTGAATGCGTTCGGCTTTTTCCGCGGCACATGCCATTTATTTTATGAAGACTTTTCGAAAGGCACGCCGTTGCCTTCGTCCCCGTTAACGTGGATATGCGGCGACCTGCACCCTGAAAACTTTGGCAGCTTTAAAGGCGACGACCAGCAGGTTTATTTCGACATGAACGACTTTGACGAGGCGGTGCTTTGCCCAGCCTTATGGGAAGTGGCGCGGATGGTTACCAGTATTTTTGTTGCTTTTGACAGCATCGGTCTTAAAGAAACAGAAGGCGTAAAAATGGCTCAGCTTTTTATTGATACCTACAGCGCTGTTTTGACCCGGGGAAAAACGCTGGCTATTGACCCGCGTACGGCACGCGGCGTTGTTCACGAATTTTTGAGCACCGTTAAAAAACGAAAACAAAAAGAGCTGTTGAAACGGTTGGCTGTAGCAAAGAAAGGGGAATTTGTTAAGCTGGTGTTAGATGAAAGGCATTTTGCGATTGATGAAGCGTTAAAAAAAGAGCTGTTGGCCTATATCAGCGACCTTATTGTGAAAGGTGAGGTATTAAAGCCGAATTATAAAGTATTAGATGGCGTATTCCGGCTGGCCGGAACCGGAAGCGTGGGCGTAAAAAGGTACTTGTTTTTACTAAAAAGGACGGATACCAAAGGCAAATATTTGTTCCTGGATATGAAACAAGCGCTGCCCTCCTCGCTGAAGCCTTTTGTTGCGGTAAGTCAACCCGTATTCAGCTCCGAGGCGGAACGGGTTATCGCCGTACAACAGCGTATGCAAAATGTGCCGCCGGCTTTACTGGGCAGCGTTATTTTCAAAAACGATCCGTATGTTTTGAAACAAATGCAGCCCATTGCCGATAAGATCATTTTTGCGGCGTTAAAGGACGATCGCGCATCGATTGAAATGGTTATAGCAGATATGGCCGTGCTGGCGGCTTCTGCCCAGTTGCGCAGCAGCGGCAGGCAAGGATCGGCCATAGCCGACGAACTTATTACGTTTGGCCTTGACAAACAATGGCATAAATCAATTTTTGATTATGGACAGCAATACGCGGCGCAGGTAAATAAGGACTACAAAACGTTCATGAATGACTTTGACAAAGGCGCATATAAATGACCTGCTTTAATAGCAGACACGGCGACAATAGTTTTTATACAAGGAAGACGGTAAGTGAACTCTTAGCCTGATAAATGGCTAACAAAACTTGTTGTTTAGTGCCGCTCGTAAAACTTGTTATTGCAATTGAAGCATGCATACTTTCTTACGGGGAGCCAAAAAAGCAACGTTTTAACAAAAAAACTTCGATGTACCCTTTCATTTGCCGTGCTCTTGCATTTGGGGCAGGTATGCGGCTTTCTGTGAGCTTTTACTAAGCTATTATCGCCATTTAATGAAACTACCATAGGTAACGATTGAGTCTAAAAACAAAGGACCCGAATCCCTGAACAATAATAACAAAATAAATTGGAGGATATTGCACAATTTATTAGATAAATGTTAATAACCGTCTTGTTTTTATAGGGTTGAAGTAAGAAATTACTTCCGGATTGCCATTCCGTCAAAAAGCTTCGCCGAGGGCTAATGTGATATCTGAATAATCCTTACTGAGGCCGTAGTCAATGCAGATATTTGTGCCTGATTTCTTATTGAATTTTATGCGCAGCCCTGCACCTCCTGCCGGATTCACGTAAGCAAACTGATGCGTGTTTGGTTGGCTGGCCGAGTTTAAATTCGCAAAAACCACGAAACCAAATAACCCGTTTACAGTAATATCGCGCCGGTATTCGGTTTCAAAGTAGGCTAATGCCTCGCCCCGGTAGCGATTTTGCTCGATGCCGCGGCCCGAACGCTGGTAAGGGTCCATCCCAATGCTCGGCAGGTTTAAGAAAGGTGTACCTGAACCTATCGTCGTCCAATAATAAAACCAAAAAGCCAGCTGGTTTTTAAGGCTGACGTTAGACAAGGAAACATACTTTCTAAGGTCGATATACACCGATTGGCTGTTGTTGTCGCTTCCCAACACCGCTGTATTATCCCGATAGATTATATTGGTATAAGCGCCGGGTATGGGGTTAAAAACATTCTGACGCGAATCGTATAATAAATTAAACGTGAGGCCTGAACTGAACGAATTGTCATTTTGTGACGTCGCGTATGGGTATTTCGTAAAATCAGCCAGCGAAACTGGCCCGCTTGTGTTGATATTGATATAATAATCGGCATCATAGCCGACACCCGCATACAAATAGGGCGTAATGCGCTTCAAAAAGCTCTGGTAAAATCGGAAATAGTCGTAGTTAACTAAAATGTTCTGCCCTTCAGGCTGGCCGCCACCCAAACCCCACGTGGCTTCGGGGTAAACCAAAAATCGCGTGTCGCCTTCTATATTGTAAGCATTATTCTCAAGCCATACACTCGAATGTATAGGCAGCCCGTACCTGCCCTTCAGATTAAAATATGGCGCGAACGTCACGCTTGAAAGATAAGTGGTCCGTCGCGGACCGAGGTAAAAACCTGCAGTTGTAGAAGTCACCAGTGCTTTGCTTGCGCCGGGCACGTTGGTCGACAGCGGTAAAATAGAAAAATATACTTCTTTTTGCTCGTGTTTCGGGTACCGTCGCGGCCGTATCTTAAATAGTTTGGTTCCGATGTCCAAAAGGTCTCTTTGACCGGTTGTATCAATATATACATTGGTGGTATCAACGGGGGCCTGGGCCCTAAGTAAAAACGGAAAAACGCTAAGGATCAGAAGGGGCAATATTTTATTCATCGACTATAAAAGCAATAATCCGCCTTTTTGTTTGATGACCGAAGGAGATTGCTTATAGCTGACGCAATTAAAACGCCTCGCCCAATCCAACGATAACTGAGGAATAATCTTTACTTATACCATAGTCGATACAAATATTGGTATCTGATTTTTTGTTGAACTTGATACGCAAACCGCCGCCAGCTGCAGGGTTCCAATAGTCAAAATGGTCATTGTTCGGCTGGGCGGCTGAGTTGATATTGGCGAACAGCACAAAACCCAGCAAGCCATTACGGGTAAAATCCCTGCGGTATTCCATTTCAAAGTCGATGAGCCGTTTGCCCCGGTACCTGTTCTGTTCAAAGCCCCTGCCCGAACGGTTGTAGGGGTCCATCCCTATAGCGGGCAGCTCCAGGTAGGGCGCTGCGGTGCGCAGTACGGTCCAGTAATAGGTCCAAAAAGCCAGGATATTTTTAGGCCCGCTGCCTGTAAGCGTCACATATTTTCTAAAATCAAGATAAAGCGATTGCCAGGGTTCAGTTGTACCCAGCGCTTCGGCATTGTACCGGTAGATCAAATTTGCAAAAACACCGGGGATAGGGTTCAAATCGTTTTTGCGCGAATCGTATAGTAAAACCGCGCTCGGGCCGCTGGAGTAGGAATTTTTGTCGGTTGATGTCCCTACCGGGTAGTGGGTAAAGTTAGCGACGTTGTCTGCAGGTAATTTACTGTCGCTATTTTCAATATCGGTATAGAAATCAAGATTAAAGCCAGCCCCTGCAAAAAAATAGGATGTGATCTTCTTTAATACACCCTGGTAAAACCGGATATAATTATAGTCGACCAATAACCGGTCGCCCTGGGGCTGGCCGCCGCCGAGGCCCCAGGTGTACTGCGGGTAAACCAAAAACCGGGTGTCACCCTGGATCAGCCAATTATTATTGTTCAGCCAGATATTCGATCGTATCGGCAGTCCAAACCTGCCTTTTAAATTAAAATACGGGGTAAAGCTGGCGCTGGAGATATAGGTTGTCGACCGGTCGCCCAGGTAAAACCCGGCCGTTGTCGACGTAAACGCGGCCGTTCCTCCACCCGGCACACCCGTTGAAACCGGCAAAATGGAAAAATAGATCGTCTTTTTTTGGGTAGAAGGCGGGCGTGGCTTTTCGTGCAGCACCGACCGGCCGATGTCGATGATATCTTTTTTGCCGGTCGTATCGAAATTAAAATGAGTTTTGTCCAGCGGGCTTTGGGCCAGCAGCAGGAATGGGCTGAAGGCAAGCAACAGGACAATATTGATCTTAACCGTAAAACTCATCAACGCTAAAACTAACCTAAAACTTTGGAGAGAAAATGAAAAAAACGGCAAATCGACAAAATACTTTGATTTTGCTGAAAGGCGAAACTAGGCGTTCTCTTATGGGTTTCCAATTTATCGAATTTAAGGCGTCAGCCAATTTTCCACAATGTTATTTCAAGCCAAAGCAACCTGTTTCCCGTAACCGGCGTAAGCTTATTGGCTGCGCGCTATTCCATATGGAGCAAACTTTACCGCTCAAATCTTCCGTTAAACGCTACCGTCAGCTCGACAGCCTGCGTGGGCTGGGGGCCCTGTCGGTGTTTTTCGCACATTTCATCAGCCTCAAAATGGCATCGCCATTGCTCAACACGCTGCATCAAACGCCCCTGGGCATTTTGTGTAACGGAACAGCCGCCCTGATGCTTTTTTTTGTTTTGAGCGGTTTTGTGCTCAGCCTGCCTTTTGTAAACAACGAAAGACCATTAAAACTGACGGAATTTTACATCAGACGTATTTTTAGGATCTACCCCGCTTACTTGTTTGCTATCATCCTGGCAGTGCTGTTAAAACAATTTGTGTTTGATACAAATGGCCTGGAACCCTATGCCCATTGGCTGAATAACGTCTGGAGTTGGCATTGGGACAAAAACAGCCCGCTGGAAATTTTAAAAACATTGCTGCTGATCGGCCCTGATTTTAAGATCAATTATATCGATCCGCCCATCTGGTCGCTGGTCATCGAGATGAAAATGTCTATCATCCTGCCGTTTTTTATTTTGATCGTGTCGCGCGGCAGTAAAGCGGTAAACATCGGCTTCCTGTTGGTGATGGCCTGGCTCACCTACGAGCATAACGCCTGGGCCATCAGCGTATTTTACCTGGGTATCTTAATGGCGAAATACAAAGACCAGGTGCTGGCTTTTATTCAATCGTGGAAAACAGCCACGGTAATTGGGGTTGTTATTTTGGCGCTGCTGCTGTACAACAACAATTATGAGCTTTTAGAGCCGATAAAGCGGATCAACTTACCCTCAAAATACATTTTAAGCTATTTTTTAAGTGCGATAGGCAGCTGCGTCATTTTGATGACCGTTCTCGCCAGGCCCGGCGCAAGCCTTTTTTTTCAAAAGCGGATATTTACTTTTTTTGGGGATATATCCTACAGCTTTTACCTGGTGCACCTGCCACTGATATTGACGGTGGCCTCATTGATTTCAAACAGGTTTGACTACAGCCCGGTTTTTATTTTCTTCGCTGTCTTCATACTGGCGATCGCGCTGAGTTACCTGATGTGTATTTTTATCGAAAAGCCTCTCCAAAAATTTGCGTTGCAGCTCGTAAAAAAATATAAGGCCAGTGAAGTTGTTAAATGATCTTAATGTAGAGACGCAACATTTTGCGTCTCGAAACGAAATGATTTTCTTTAGATTTATTTTTTCATCATTCGGGTCCGAGACGCAAAATGTTGCGTCTCTACAGCAAAAAGCCGCGTGATTAAACGTGTAATCTAATTAATCCGCACCCAATCTTGCATTCATCTTTCGGACTTTTCTGACTTCCCGACTTTCCGGACTTCCTACTCATCCTTCATAAACTTATCCACGCCCTCCGCCGGTTTCCAATCACTTTTGGGCTCATAATAATGCCAAAGCAGTGCCGATATTTTCCTGATCAGCACATAGGTTTCGTTATCCTCTGTCCAACGCTGATCTTTGATGTTATTGGTCATGATGGAGAATACGTAATCGCCGTGCGGTGCATTCACCAGCACCGTTTCTGATTTGGCTTCATCCAGCGCGCCCTGTTTGGACGCGGCCTGCACATACGGCGGTATTTGCGACAACGCTTTGTCATCCCAAAAAATTCGAATGAGGGTGCGGTACATCCGTTCGCTGGCTGCCGGGCTCACCGCCTGCCCGTTGCGGATCAGGGTAAACATCCGGCACATTTCGTAAGGCGTACTTACGCCCCAGCCATACTTTTTGTGTATTTCATCCCGCCCGGTGGCATGCGAATTATCCCGGTACACTTTAAAGCCATTTGTAGCGAGCCAGTTGTTAATATAATCCGTACCCACCAGCTTTTGCAGCCACAGGCTGGCGGTATTGTCGCTCATGGTGATCATCAGCAGTGCCACTTTACTTACTTCAATGGTATCGCCATCCTTAAACGAGCCTAAAATATCCTCGCCTTTATACAAAAGCGAATCGCGGTAAGCCAGTTTTTGATTGTATTGTATTTCGCCCTTGTCTATCTTATCCATCAACCCGCACAGGATGCTTACTTTTACCATACTTGCGGTGGGGAAGAGGGTGTCGGCATTAATGGCGGCGGTTTTACCTGTTTTAAGGTTTTGCACGTAAATGCCAACCTGGCCGTTAAAGCCTTTGATGGCATCCTGCAATTGCGACGTCAGTTTGGCATCGGTTTGGGCAAAGGCGTTGCAAGCGGTTGAGAGTAAAACCAGGGTGAGTAATTTGTATTTCATAGACGGTGGGTTTTATAGGTCTAAGGTATAAAAATTGTCTGACCCGTTGATTTAGCTATTAACCTGAGTTAATCAACAAGATCAGAAAAATCAGCTAAATCAACGGTTCAGACACATAACCGTACATGGTTGTATCAAAAACGGACAATTTTCAGGCGTCAATTCCATCGCAAAGAGTTAATAAACAAATAATTAACTCTTTGGCATCCCGTTCGCCCGATTAAGTTGAAATTTGCCCAGCCGTAAAGGACTAATGAACAAATGAACTAATGAACTAATGAACTAATGAACTAACCATGATACGCAACTATATAAAAACCGCCTACCGCAGCCTTTTAAAAAATAAAGGCTTTACCGTTTTAAACGTTTTGGGCTTGTCGCTCGGCCTGGCCAGCTGTTTGCTCATCATATTTTACGTGGTTGATGAACTAAGTTACGACCGCTATAACACCAAAGCCGACCGAATTTATCGCGTAAACGAAGACCTGAAACTTGGCGAAAACAATGTATTATACGCCGTTTGTATGCCGCCGCTGGCGCAGGCACTGAAAAGCGACTTTCCGTACGTTGAGAATACCGTACGGATAAAAAACGCCGGTTCACGGCACGTGAAGAAAGGAGCGGAAAGCATCCTTGAAAATAATATGGCTTTTGCCGATCCGTCCTTGTTCGACGTTTTTACCCTGCCGATGATCAGCGGGAGCCCGGCATCTGCACTTGTCGAACCAAACAGCGTGGTAATAACAGAATCGACCGCGAAAAAGTACTTTAACAGCACCAACGTTGTAGGCAGGACATTAACTTTTGACAATAACAACGCTTATATGGTCACTGGGGTAATAAAGGATATCCCCCGGACCTCCCATTTTAATTTCGATTTTTTTATCTCGATGTCGACATTCCCGGATAGCCGGTCTGATCAATGGTTAAGAAGTGATTATAATACCTATGTTTTATTTAAAGATGCCGCCGATCATAAAAAACTCGAAGCCGCCTTGCCCGCTTTCCTCAACAAATACAGCGGTCAGCAAATGCAGTCGCAATTAAAAATGAGTACCGCTGCGTTCGAGAAAAGCGGAAGCTATTTCAGGCTCAATTTAACCGCGCTGACCGATATTCACCTCAAATCAAACCGTACCGGCGAACTGGGGCCAAATAGCACCATTCAATATGTTTACATCTTTTCGGCAATTGCCCTTTTTATCCTGCTGATTGCCTGTGTTAACTTCATGAACCTGTCGACAGCCCGTTCGGCGAACCGCGCCCGCGAGGTGGGCGTACGCAAAGTGCTGGGTTCACCGCGCAAATACCTGGTGTTCCAGTTTTTAACAGAGTCCATTTTAATTACGCTGGTTGCAACAATCATTGCTTTTGTTGCGGCAACGGCGTTACTTCCGGCATTTAACCAGTTATCGGGTAAAAGCATGGTTATTAACGGGCAAATGCTCACCTGGCTTATCCCGGCGTTGCTGGGTATTATTGTAGTGGTGGGCTCGCTGGCGGGCGCGTACCCAGCTTTATTTCTATCGGCCTTTCAGCCGATTAATGTGCTGAAAGGTAAACTGTCGGCCGGGTTTAAAGGCGGAGGCTTGCGGAGTTTCCTGGTGGTGATGCAGTTTTCCATATCTATTTTTCTCATCGTAGGTACTTTGGTCATTCATAACCAGCTTAATTATATTCAAAGCAAGGATTTGGGCTACAACCGTAACCAGGTGCTCATTGTTCAAAACGCATTTGAACTGGGTAACCAGGCGCAAACGTTTAAACAGGAAGTAAAACAAATACCGGGCGTTGAAGACGCTACCCTCACTGGTTATTTGCCGACCGCCAACCAAAAAAATACCAGTATATTTTTTAAAGATGCTTCTTTCGATCAAAAAAAAGCACTGTTCCCCCAAACCTGGGAAGTGGATGAAGATTACATCAAAACACTGGATATGAAAATGGCCGCCGGCCGCAGTTTTTCAAGTGAAATGCAAACAGACTCATCCGCCATTATCATTAACGAAGCTGCCGCGAAATTTTTAGGGCTTGGTGATCCGCTCAACAAACCCTTGTACCGCTCCAACGGCGGCGAACAGGTGGTATCAAACTCAAAGCAATATCATATCATCGGCGTGGTAAAGGATTTTAATTTTGCATCGCTGCGCGATGTGGTAAGCCCGATGGTTTTGGTATTGGCCCATAATACCGGCGCTTTAAGCGTTCGGATGAGCGGGAATAATATTCCCGCCCTGCTATCGCAGATCAGGAATAAATGGAGCGGACTATCCCCCGGTGTTCAAATGAACTTTTCGTTTATGGACCAGGATTTTGACGCTAACTATCGTACCGAGCAGCGTACGGGTTCTG
>Ga0302140_10002989_pt1 | contig 21834 bp, 14 predicted proteins | sample I_Bog_E1_1_FD_202095 | JGI IMG/M metagenome (GOLD analysis project Ga0302140, IMG submission 202095) | Peat permafrost microbial communities from Stordalen Mire near Abisko, Sweden - I_Bog_E1_1 | ecosystem: Environmental > Terrestrial > Soil > Wetlands > Peat | place: Sweden: Abisko, Stordalen... | reverse complement strand
GAACATTGGCCGACAAGCCGCTCGAATTGGTGACATTGGGCGCAGAGTAATAAATGCCGTAGCCCGCGTGGAAGACAGTCTGATTCGTCACACGGTAGGCAAAACCAACACGCGGAGCGAAGTTCAGGTTGTTGCCGCTCAGGCCGCTGGCAGGAACGCCCTGAGTTCCCACCTGCTCCAGCGCTGTGGTCGATATGGAGGGAACAAAGTCATACTCTTGGTTGTGGGCCTCCGACCAGGGCCAGCCGAGGATGTTCTCGTAACGAATACCAAAATTCAATGTCAGCCGGTTGTTGAGCTTGAAGTTGTCCTGCGCATAGAACGAAAGATCGCTCTGCCGCAAGCCAACCGTGCCGCTAGGGAGCGAATAAGTTCCACTCGAGGGTGTTCCGAAGAGCAGGTCGCTCCATACCAGCCCGGTGTAAGTCGTGCCGTAAGCCTCGGAGCCGTGCTCCGCCCCGGTCTGGTACATGTTGTATTCCAGCCGCACAAACTCAAAGCCGATGTCCAGCGAGTGTTTGCCGCGCACCAGGTTGACGTTGTCGTCGGTCTGGTAGTTATTGGTTCCGATCTGAGTGGGACTGTTGCCGGCATCGCCGATCGAGGTATAGCCGGCGAACGACATCACGGGCAGTCCATCGGACCTGGGATTGCCCGCGATCTCCACGCCTGGGATGCCCAGTTGCGTCGGAAGGTTCAGCCCGGCGTCCCAGTTCTGCGCATTTACAAAGAAGCGCGACCAGCCAACGCGCACCGTGTTGACCGTGGTCGGCGAGAAGATGTGGGTTTCGCTCAGGACGGCCTGATGTGCCGGGTTCGTTCCAGGCCCGCAGATAATGGCGCCCACCAGCGGCGTCGGGAGCAGGCCGGGGAAGCTCAAAGTATCCAGGGACTGGCTGTAACGAAGGAACGCGCTGTCCTTCTCAGAAAACTTCTGGTCGACCTTTACGTCAAAAGCATCGCCGTTATCGGTTTTCAGAGGGTTATAGAGAAAGTTATTGGCGATGGTCGCGCCTGAGATGTTAGGCGAAGCATATTGCTGATAAAACTTCAAAATGTTTGCGCCGGTCGCGTCGATCAGTGGGTCGTTCAATGGAACAAGGTTGTTTACGTAGGCAACATGTGTCGACGGATTCTTGACAGCTCCGGCCACATAGGCGGAGAAATCGTAGCCGGCAGATGTGATCTTGACGTCCGGCACGCTCTCTAAGTCAGTCTGACCCTGAGCAAGACGCGTGCCCGCGTAGTCTGCAAAGAAGAAGGTCTTTGGGTTGGCTTTTTTGAAGAAAACCGGGCCGCCAAAGGTGGCGCCAAACTCGTTTTCCCGCAGTGGCGGCTTCGCAGCTGTATCGAAGTAGTTCCTTGCGTTCAGGGCGGAGTTGCGGAGAAATTCAAAGACATCCCCGTGGTATTTATCTGTGCCCGATTTATACACCAGGTTGACGGTGCCGCCGTTGCCGCGCCCATAGCGTGCGTCGGCATCGGCAATATCTTCTGAAAATTCCTGAATGGCGTCAATCGGCGGAAAGACCACTGGGGCCAGGCCGTTGTGATTGTCGTTATCTCCAATACCGTCCAGCAGCAGACGATTTTCCTGAAAGCGGAGTCCATTGAAGGCAAAGGACGTATCTCCTCGCTGCATGGTATACGGAACGCTGGTGATCTGTTGCTCTGCGGGCACAGCGCCGGCCCCGAGGCCAATCAGTTCAGCAAAGTTGCGGCCGTTCAACGGTAGATCCTTGACGGCTTCCTCCGAACGAAGATTCGAGACCGATGAAGTCTCCGTTTCCAGTACAGCGCCTGTATCCTGGACTTCGATGGTTTCCGCGGCACCACCTACGGCCAGCGCCACATCGGCCGCCAGGCGCTGCCCCACCTCGAGCCTGACGTGTTCGACGACCTTGCTGAAGCCCGGAACATCCACTTCAATGTCGTAGTTGCCCGGATTCAGCGGCGGCGACACAAAAAGCCCCTGCGAGTCCGTAGTTGTGTTCGTTGTCAATCCGGTGCCGGTATTGCGTACGGTTACGTTGGCTTTCACCGCCACCGCGCCCGTGTTGTCCTTCACAACGCCAGTAATGACTCCGGTCTCAACAATCTGTGCCTGCAGTGCCGAGGCCGCAACAAGCAGCAACAGCGCAGCAAACAAGGGTAAGAGGTTTCGCTTATGGATGGTTCGCAATGAAAGATATACAACTGACATGATGCCTCCAAGGACGCGATCGTTCTCGATCGCAAATTAAAATGGCCCACGACATGTGTCGTGGGCCATCGCAATGCGCGCACTGCGCAATGCCTCTAGATGGGTTCGATGCGCCCGCCCACGACGGAAAGCGCATCCTCTTCACAGGATTGAGAGATGCAACAACAATGCGCGGTTTTGCGAACAAATTGCAGGCTGATGCTCATGGATGGATTCCTTTCCTATGACTGAAATCAGTGATATTTCCGCGTCTCGATTGGTGTAGTCACCAATCGGGAGCCGTGGGTTATCTGCTGTCTATTGGGACTCTCACAAGAAGAGCACCTTGTCAGGCTAATCAAGACCCGGACAAGAAGCCGGTCTCAGGGCGCCGCAAAAGCGCGAAATCAGCGATTGATTGTGTGTGAGAGTATGCGGAGGATCAACAACACGAGCGACAGGGAGTCAGCTCGGAAGCGGGAACGGATGTTGCCGGAATGTGGTTTTGCTCCTGCATTTCTTTGTATTGGGCCATAAACTCGAATTCGTGTCAAGCGTGGCTCAAGGTTTGTCGCGAAGGAATCGAGACTCAGCGCTGATTGCTTGACAGTTTTTTAGTCACCATGCATTATCGAGTTAGTTCTCGCCGCAAGAGTACTTTCCTCTGCCGAGTGAGAGCATCTGCAATAAGGATTTGTTTTTCAATGATTCGTAGCTTCCCATCCCGCGGTTGTTGTTGTCCTGTCGATCTACCGACAGTCGAGCAGCCTCGTGGGAAAGCGGCAATCATGCGGACTTAACTGATCCGCGTCGCCTGAATCTTCCAGAATCCCGGCCCACGAGCCTCTGCCTCGTGGGCATTTTCATTGGGCATTCGCCCGCATTGTGATTCAGGAAGAGAGCTGCATTCCGATGAAGCCGTTTCATATCATGGCCAAGCCAATTGGCCCTATCTGCAATCTCGACTGCACCTACTGCTACTACCTGGAGAAGGAAAATCTCTATGCGGGCAGCGGACGTGAGTTCCGCATGGCCGACGATGTGCTCGAGAATTACATCCGTCAGTACATTCAGTCGCAGCCCGCGCAGCACGTGAGTTTTGCCTGGCAGGGCGGGGAACCGACGCTGCTTGGGATTCCATTCTTTGAGCGCGTCGTCGAGTTGCAGAACAAGCTTGCGGCTGGAAAGACCATCGACAATGCTTTTCAAACCAACGGAACTCTGCTCGATGATGCGTGGGGTGAGTTTCTTGCACGCAACAAGTTCTTGATCGGACTCTCCATCGATGGTCCGGAAGAAATTCACGACACCTACCGCGTGGATAAAGGCGGCCAGCCGACGTTTGCCCGCGTGATGCGCGGTCTCGGATTTCTGAAGAAATATGGCGTCGAGTTCAACACGCTCACCGTCATCAACCGCTTGAATTCCTATCATCCGCATGATGTCTATCGCTTCCTCAAGGAGATCGGCAGCAAGTATCTGCAATTTATTCCCATTGTGGAGCAGGTCGCCACGCAGCCCGATCCCAACGGCCTAGTTCTGTTGAAGCCGTATTCGCGACAGGAGTCGGCCGTCTCCGGTTGGTCTGTCGAGCCGCTGCAATTCGGCAAATTCCTGCAGCAGGTCTTCGATGATTGGGTCATCCAGGATGTGGGCCGCGTCTTCGTTCAGATCTTCGATGTAGCGCTGGAGTCCTGGTACGGCGTGCCGCAGTCGCTTTGCGTCTTCAAGCCGACTTGCGGCAGCGCGCTGGCTGTCGAACACAATGGCGACGTGTATTCCTGCGACCACTTCGTTTATCCGGACAACAAGGTCGGGAACATCATGCAGAAATCTTTGGCCAGCCTGGTCGACTCACCGCAGCAAACGCGTTTTGGCAATGCAAAGGAGATTGGACTTCCATCAGATTGCCGCGAGTGTGATGTGCGTTTCGCCTGTAACGGTGAGTGTCCCAAGCACCGCTTTACGCAAACGGCATCTGGCGAGTATGGACTGAACTATCTCTGCGCCGGTTACAAGGATTTCTTTCATCACATCGATCCGTACATGCGCTTCATGGCAGAAGAGCTGAAAAAGAATGGAGCGCCGGCGCGCGTGATGGAGTGGGCCAGAGCTAGAAGAGACCTGAAGCCCTTGCTTACCGGGTCGCAGAACAAGCGGAGTGTCGCTCTCGTTTAGCAACCGCGCCGCGAAACTCGTTGGCCAAATTCACAATCTTTTTCCGAGTCATCTCTGGATGACCGAAACCAAGAGGAGATCCATGAAAGAGAAAAGCGTACTGAAGACGTTGACATCCGCTTTAATCCTTGCGGTGGGAGCGCGGCTCTCACTGCATGCTCAAGAGGCACAGCCCTATCAAGGCACCGTGGGCAGAACCCTCGCCGAATCGAAAGAATGGTGGCCGGAACCAGTGAAGGCACCCGCCGGCGCCCCAAACGTTGTGTGGATCCTGATTGACGATGTGGGTTTTGGCGCCGCGGGCACATTTGGGGGCCTTATCCAGACTCCCACGTTCGACAGTCTGGCCAACAACGGTCTGCGCTATACCAACTTCCACACGTGCGCCATCTGCGCTCCGACCCGCTCGGCGCTGCTGACCGGCCGTAACAGCGCTTCTGTGCATGAATCGGGCTTCTCGCATGTTTCAATGTCGGCGGGCTTCCCCGGCTGGGATGGCCGCGTGCCTGCAACGGCCGGCACCATCGCAGAAATCCTCCGCGACAACGGCTACAACACTTTCGCTGTGGGCAAGTATGGCATCACGCCGGATGAAGAGGCGACAGACGCCGGCCCATTCGATCACTGGCCCACCGGTAAGGGTTTCGATCATTTTTTCGGATTCCTCGGATCGGCGACCGACCAATACAAGCCTGACCTGGTAGAGGATCAGGCGCACGTGACTCCCGACGGCCGTCACTTGAGCGACCAGATCACCGACAAGGCGATCTTCTATGTCGACCGGCAGAAGAAGGCTGCGCCAGACAAGCCGTTCTTCCTCTATTACGCACCTGGCGCCACGCACGCGCCGCACATGGTCGACAGATACTGGAGCGATCAATACAAGGGCCAATTCGACAAGGGCTGGGATGTCTTTCGCGAAGAGGTCTTTGAGCGGCAGAAGAAACTTGGCGTGATCCCTGCAAATGCGATACTTCCCGATCGCAATCCCAACATCGCGGCCTGGGATTCGCTCACGCCAGACCAGAAAAAGCTTTATGCACGCTTCATGGAAGTGTATGCGGGCTATTTGACGTACACGGACTTCGAGGTTGGCCGCCTGGTCAATCACCTGAAGCAAATTGGACAGCTCGACAACACACTGATCTTCATCTCCATCGGCGATAACGGCGCAAGCAAAGAAGGATCACTCGAAGGGAGTATTGATCGTTCTACTCTGCGCAAGCCGTCGACCGAGGAGGATAATGTCGCCTATAACCTGGCCCATATCGACAAGATCGGCACGCCGGATGCCCATGCGGGTAACTATCCGCTGGGATGGGCGCAAGCTGCCGACACCCCGTTCAAGTACTGGAAATCAGATGCCAACAGCGAAGGCGGAACGCACAATCCTCTCATCGTCTACTGGCAAAAGGGCATCAGGGAAAAGGGCGGCATTCGCACCCAGTACAGCCATGTCATTGACCTTCTTCCCACGACACTCGATCTGGTGGGCATCAAGGCTCCCGAAGAGATTCGCGGTATCAAGCAGCAGCCGATTGAAGGAACTTCATTGGCATACTCGATCAACGATGCAAATGCGCCGACACGCCACACCCTGCAGTACTACTACATCTTCGGTTCGCGATCGATTTATGACAACGGCTGGAAAGCGGAACTGGCTTTTCCCAACGACGTCGAAACCAAGCACGTAGTCACGAATCCTCCATTCGACGAAAATGCGTGGGAACTCTACAACCTCAACGACGATCCCACCGAACACATCGACCTGGCGAAGAAGTATCCGGAGAAGCTGGCTGCGCTCAAGGCCGAATTCGAACAGCAGGCCCAGTCGCACCATCTCTATCCGTACATCACCTTCGACGATGTGTATAACCAACGCATCCACCACACCTATTTGCCCAAGGGGTTCACTCCGCCCGGCCTGTTAACCAACAGCAAGTAGCAATGCGCGATGTTTTGTTTCACAACATTTATCCGAGTCATCGCTGCATGACTCAAACCAACAGGAGCGGCATGAATCAGAAGAACGTACTGAAGACTTTAACATCCGCATTAATTCTTGCGGTGGGGGCGAGACTCTCACTGCATGCGCAGGAGGCACAGCCATTTCAGGGGGTCGTTGGCAGAACGCTCGCTGACTCGAAAGAATGGTGGCCGGAACCTGCAAAAGCGCCTGCCGGCGCGCCAAACGTAGTGTGGATCCTGATTGATGATGTGGGCTTTGGTGCTGCCGGCACATTCGGTGGATTGATCCAAACGCCCACGTTCGACAGTCTGGCCAACAACGGTTTGCGCTATACGAATTTCCACACATGCGCAATCTGCGCACCAACACGCGCGGCGCTGCTCACGGGCCGCAACAGCGCTTCCGTGCACGAATCCGGATTCTCGCACACGGTGATGTCTGCCGGATTTCCCGGCTGGGATGGCCGCGTACCTTCGACGGCCGGCACCATCGCCGAGATCCTGCGCGACAATGGCTACAACACGTTCGCGGTGGGCAAGTATGGTGTAACCCCTGACGAAGAAGCGACCGACGCCGGCCCATTCGATCACTGGCCAACTGGCAAAGGCTTCGACCACTTCTTCGGATTTCTCGGTTCGCAAACCGACCAATACAAGCCGGACCTGGTCGAAGATCAGGTTCACGTTCGTCCCGATGGCCGCCACTTGAACGATCAGATCACCGACAAGGCGATCGTCTACATCGATCGTCAAAAGAAGGCTGCTCCCAACAAACCTTTCTTCCTCTACTACGCGCCGGGCGCCACGCATGCTCCGCACCAGGTGGACCAGTACTGGAGCGATCAGTACAAGGGCAAGTTCGACAAAGGCTGGGATGCTTATCGCGAAGAGGTCTTTGAGCGTCAGAAGAAGCTGGGCGTGATCCCCGCCGATGCAAAGCTGCCTGATCGCAATCCGAACATCAAGGCCTGGGATCAACTGACGCCGGAAGAGCAGAAGCTTTACGCGCGCTTTTTCGAAGTCTATGCGGGCTATCTGACCTATACGGACTTCGAAATTGGCCGCCTCGTCAATCACCTGAAGGAGATCGGTCAACTCGACAATACGCTCATCTTCATCTCCATTGGCGACAATGGCGCGAGCAAAGAGGGCACGCTGAACGGAACCATCGATCAGGGGCTCTTGGCTGGCCCCAAGTCGGAAAAAGAGAACATTGATTACAACCTGAACAAGATCGGCGAAATCGGTACGCCCGCTGCTCTCAATGGAAACTACCCGCTAGGCTGGGCGCAGGCCGCGAACACTCCGTTCAAATACTGGAAGCAGGATGCGAACAGTGAAGGTGGCACGCACAATCCGCTCATTGTCTATTGGCCGAAAGGCATCAAGGACAAAGGTGGGATCCGTATCCAGTACAGTCATGTCATTGACCTGCTCCCGACAACGCTCGATCTTGTGGGGATCAAGGCTCCGGAAGAAATACGCGGAATCAAGCAGCAGCCCATCGAGGGAACGTCCCTGGCATACTCGATCGACGATGCGAATGCACCGGCCCGTCACACGGAGCAGTACTACTACATCTTTGGCTCCAGATCGATTTACAAAGACGGGTGGAAAGCGGAATTGGCCTACCCAAGCAGCTTCATCACTGGAAATCTCCAAAGCCACCAGGCTTTTGATGAAAACGCCTGGGAGCTTTACAACCTGAATGAGGACTACACAGAGCGAATTGACCTGGCCCAAAAGTATCCCGAGAAACTGGCGGCACTGAAGGCTGAGTTCGAAGAGCAGGCCAAGGCGCACAATCTCTATCCCTACATCACCTGGGACGATGTGTTCAACGGACGAATTCACCGCAGCAAAGACGGCAAGTCGTTTCTCGACGCCGTGAAGGACATAGCCAAGCCCAGCGATCAATAGCTTTAGTGTGTTTCCCGATCCTGCATGCCAGTTGGGTCATTTGGGTGAATTCGTAGTGAAAGACCCAAGCCTTCCATCTCTAACCGGGCCCTCCAGCATTTCCAAATGCTGGAGGGCCTTTTAAGCATCCAGTCGGCCCAGAGAGCGGCTGTTTATGCGCTCTCAAACGAAGAAAAGGAGTGACCTGAGGCACAGATTACTGGGTAGGTAAACAGCAAGATTTCTTTCAGTGGACAATGTCCCCTAATACGGAATACATTTCTTGGAAAGTGGGCGCTCGAAGCAAATGGGCGCACAGCCGATGAGATGGTTATGAAGCTGACGGCTCGCCTCCTGCCCGATCGATGTTGTCGCCTGGATCGATGTACCGTTGCGGGCCGATGTCGAATCAGCATGCAGTATCTGGTTCTAGTGCTGGTTATTGCTCTTCCCGCAGCGCTTGCCGCGCAAGCTCAACAGACAAAAGAGACAATAAGGTTCAAGCTGCACGACGGCTACCTGATGGTTGTCGAAGCCAGGGTGAACGGCGCTGGTCCGTTCAGCTTCCTGGTGGATACAGGCACCACCCGCACCGTCATCGACCCGGATCTTGCGCATCAGTTGCAGACTCCGCCAGTCGGCGAAGTGAAGGTGACCACGGTTCTGCATTATCGGCAGGACAAGCTAGTCCGGTTGCAGGATGTGCGGCTCGGTGAGGCTTCCGTCCCTGGTCTGGGCGCGATGGTGGATAAGCTCACCCGGCAAAAAATGTTGGCTCCCGGTATTCGTGGTGTACTCGGCGAAGATTTCCTTTCCAGGTTCGACCTGCTCATCGACTACAAAGAACGCGTAATACGGTTCGGCGAGCCCGCTCCGGCAGGGGAGCGATGTCGATTTGAGGCAACTGGCCAATTTCAAGGCGCTCCAACAACCAACCGTCTCCTGATCGACGTAGAGTTTGAGCAGGTGAGCGGGAACAAGGTTCAGCTTCAGTTGGACACCGGAGCCCGGACACCGGAGCTGTTCCCCGTCAGTCATGATTCGCATCCGCCCCAGCCCTGGGGCAGCTCCATGGCCACCAGCAGCGGCGCGAACGGAGTCATCGTCCATTCCAACGTCACCCTGAAAATTGGCAACACGATGATCCCTGGCCAGGATGTGGTTCAGTCTCGCCGTGCAGTCGCCTTCGATGCGGCGGGCCTGTTGCCCGCCGCAATCTTCCGCAGAATCTATATCAGCCACTCGGGTGGATTTGTGGTGCTGAATCCCGCCAAGTAAGAAGCCAGACGGCGGTGAATGAAAAGACGACTTACAACACCCCTGCGCCTCAATCGGCTGACTGGGCATTGGAGAATTCCGGAAGTTCACCCTCCGAAGGTGTGTCAACTCTCACGACGGGACCATCCGCGGCCAATTCGCTGCCCGCAATATTTGATTTGAAAATGGGCCACAACAACTGGGCGTACCAGGGATCGCCCTCGTAATGAGAAATCCCATAAGCCTTCGGGTACTGGCGGGAGATGTGCGAAGTCCCGAAAATCACATCCCATAGGAAGAACATATTTCCAAAGTTGCCCTTGTAATATCCCACCCCATCATCCGTTGACGAAGCATGGTGCGCATGATGCGTTGCCGGCGTCGAGATGGTCCGTTCCAGGATCCAGGCAAGCGGATGAAGTGCCTCATACCGATAAAGCGGCCGGTCCCAGGGAAGGCTGGAATGCGCCAACGTGGTGATGAACGACTTGATCGTGAGCACCACGACTGCAGACGGTCCAAGACCGAGGTAGACGAGAATGCTGGTCAGATAGGTCTGAGAGAAAAAGAGGGTGTAGATGGCATTCTGTCGGCTGGCCATCGACATGCCCATGTAAGGCGCGGAGTGATGGGTGCGATGAAATCTCCACAGCCAAGGAACCTCGTGATGGAGCCGGTGATACCAATACTGGGTCAGGTCATCGGCTACGCAAAGGATCAGTATTCCCCAATAAAAAGGCACCCATTGAAAGAGATTGTGATCGCTTGGCAACAGGGCTGGGAGCACCGACACACTGAACCAGGCAAAGAATGGGCCGAACACAAGTTTGGGGAATGCAAAGCAGGCAATGTCGACGGTTCTTTCATGCCAGCTCCACGCTTCTCCATACATCCCTACAGAGAATTCGAGAAAGCCGAGTGCGAATACGAACCAGAGAAAGCGATCCCCGTGTATTGAGGCAGCGGCGGTGTGCAGGATGCCCGCGACACCGTGACCAGCAACGGCTGCGTGCTCCCAGGGCCTGATTCCATGAACCGAAAAGGACACAAACATCAGCACGGGTGGAAGAGCATAGAGCAGCGCGCTCAGGATGGAGTTGCGGATGATTCTCTGTTTGACGCTAGGGTCAATTCTCATGAAGATACCTCAGATGTCATTTGGTTTCGGTCTGCGGGGAAATCGGTCGAGATCACGGCCGGGCTCCCAAAATGGTTCGTGTCAGCCAAAGGGCAGAAGCAATAATGATGAGAGGAACCGCTGCTACTACCACTCCCACAGCTATTTTCTTTAGCAATAGAACTAGATCTTTTCGTTGCACGTTTGACCCCTTCTTGCACTTCCAATATCGAGAAAAGCGGCCTGTTCTGAAAGCGGCGCATCTCCTGGATACCCCTCCAAAAAACTCAAGGGGATTAGCCACTTTCTTTCCACGGTCTGGCTGCAACCGACTGGCCGCAACATGCTAGCGCGAGCGGTGCGATCTATCGGTTGGAGTGCAGCGAAACGAAACGAAGCGCACTTGTCGATTGGTCGCTATCAGTGAAAATGGATATAGAGAATTAGATTACGGGCAAGGTCAACAACACGAGCAGCTGGGCAGCGGCTCGTAGATGCGCAAGAACGAATTGTTAATTGGCAGCTGCATCTTCACGTATTGAGCCATGAAGTTTCATCAATGTCAAGCCAAAGCCTTGCGATCAATCGGCGTTGGTGATACATTGGGTGTGTGAAGACTCTGACCGCCAAGAAAGCCGAAGCATGTTGTTGTGCAGCGATGTGTTGTGCACGCATGTCTTCTGGCGTGAGGAAATGGCTGGGGTAGAGTAACTTACAAGCCGTCACCTCATTTTTGACCCACCGCCAGAAATTGAACTGGCAGGTGGGTTTTCTATTTTGGGTTGAAATTCAGGCGACTGTGGCCATGAGAGTCAGAGCCGCAACGGTTATAGGAGAGAACGATGGGCGTTCCTGAAATTCGCGTCGAAGAACTGAAGCAACGGCTCGACGCGGGAGAGAATCTCTTTCTGCTCGACGTGCGTGACGAATTCGAATATGAGATTTCGAACATTGGCGGCCAATTGATTCCGCTGGCCGAGTTGGCAAAGCGGGTGAACGAACTGGATGTGAACCGGAACATTGTCACCATCTGCAAGATGGGACCACGCGGCGCTAAAGCGGCCCAGGTTCTCAATAAAGCAGGATTCACTCATGTTTGGAATCTGACCGGAGGGATTCACGCCTGGTCGGATCGCGTGGACAAGAGCGTTCGGAAGTATTGAACGGGATCTTCGCTGTCTGATCCCGTTGAACAAGCGCCGGTGGCGAAGTGGCAAACGCGCAGGTCTGCAAAACCTGTATTCGCGGGTTCAATTCCCGCCCGGCGCTCCAGAATCTCAATACGTCTTTAGCCGCAGAGGTGTTTCCTTATGACTGAGACAAAAAATCCCGAGCCAAAGCCGCACCTTTCTCCCGATGTGTATGCGGTCGCGCTTGCGCTGCTTCTGGCCTTACTGGTGCGATTCAATTTGATCCCGGCGATCAAGTGGTAAATCGGACGGCGCGAAACATGTGCTGAGGTAGGCCGATTCGCATCGTTGAGATTCCTGGAAAACCGACACGTGCGTGAGCGAACACTCCAACTGAACCCACTCTGGACCTTCGCTTCAACCCTCCTCCGAGGAGAAACAAATGAGCACTGCTGTCAGCGCCCCTCAAAAATCCGCAACCCTCGCCAGCCGCACTGTCGCCCTCATACCGGGCCTGCTGCTGCTGGCTGCGGTGGGATATGCCGGAAAGTTCATCGAACAATCCATCCTCGCCTACACCAAATCCCATCACACGACCTTTCCCGACATTGAATATGTTCTCTGGGCCATCGTGATTGGATTGGTCATTGCCAATACCACCGGCCTTGCGCGCATCTTCGAGCCGGGCGTCGCGACTTACGAGTTTTGGCTCAAGGCGGGAATCGTCCTGCTGGGCTCCCGGTTTCTGCTTGGGGATGTGTTGCACCTTGGGGGCATATCCCTTCTGCTGGTCGCAATTGCCATCACGCTCTCGCTCACGTTCATGCACTTTCTAGGCCGGGCATTCAAACTCAAGCCGAAGCTCACAAGCCTGTTGGCTGTAGGCTCATCCATCTGCGGTGTGTCTGCCATCATTGCCGCAAAGCCATCGATCGATGCCGATGATGAAGATGCGTCCTATGCCATTGCGGCTATTCTCGCCCTCGGCGCGATTTCGCTCTTCACATTTCCTCTCATCGGCCACTCGCTTCACCTGAGCGATAAAGCCTACGGCCTCTGGGCCGGGCTTGCGGTTGACAATACCGCTGAAGCCACGGCTGCCGGGGCCCTTTACTCGGATGCGGCGGGCAAGGTAGCCGTGCTCGCCAAGACCACGCGCAACGCACTTATTGGTTTCATCGTGCTTGGATATGCGATTCACTGGTCGTCACGCGGCCAGGCTCATGCGGTGGAAAACAAGGCAGCGTTTCTCTGGCAGAAATTCCCGAAGTTTGTCCTGGGGTTCCTGCTCATCTCATTGCTGGCGACGCTGGGCTTCTTTACCAAAGTCCAGCTGGTCTCACTGGCCAGCCTCTCCCGCTGGGCGTTTCTGTTGACCTTTGCAGGTGTGGGTCTCCGCACCAGTATGCGCGAACTCGGCAAGCAAGGATGGCGGCCATTCGCTGTTGGGGCCATCGGAGAGGTCTTCATCGCGCTGCTTACACTTGGCCTCGTCTATGGCGCAGACAACTACTTGCACCTTTAGTGGAACCTCATGGTTGGATTTCATTCATGGTCCGACCTTGTGGATCATTCAACTCGGAAGTTTGAGTGCCGATGGCTCTTGGAATCGGCACCCAGACTGAGCAGGAGTTAAACTCGACTGTAGCCGGCTTCATGAGGAGGCCTCAAAGCACCCCATTCATGATCGGTGCCGACTGCGGTGTCAACGTTCGTTTTCCCTGAACCTGAAGGAGGAAATCTGTGCCAGAAGAAGTAGCCCAATTGTCCTTACATGAAGAATCCGCATTTCAGTTAGCCAACGTCACCAAGACTGCTCCACAGTTCGGTGCCATCACACCGCGCTGGCTTGTTCGCCTTCTGGACTGGAAACCGCTTGAGGCGGGTACATTCAGGGTTAACAAGGTGAACGAGACGAAGGTGATCGAGTCGACCTGCGGGCACGAAGATGAGTCAACGCTTGCCTCCACATTCGTCGATTACCAGGAGAAGCCGCGAGAATACCGATTGAGCAGCATCAATGCTGTTCTCAACGTTCATACGCGCGTCTCCGATCTTCTGAGCAGTCCCTACGATCAGACGCGCGAGCAGTTGCGGCTGCTGATTGAAAGCGTGAAAGAGAAACAGGAAAGCGAGCTGCTCAACAACGCGGATTACGGCCTGCTGAATAATGTAGCCGACGCACAGAAGATCAAGACCCGCAAGGGAGCGCCAACGCCCGACGATCTGGACGAACTGTTGACCAAGGTCTGGAAAGAGCCATCGCTATTTCTCGCACACCCGCGCACCATCGCGGCATTTGGCCGGGAATGCACACGCCGCGGCGTGCCTCCTCCGACGGTAACCCTGTTCGGTACGCCGTTTCTCACCTGGCGCGGAGTTCCGCTCATTCCCTCAGACAAGATTGCGATCAGAAGCAAGGATCAGAAGTCGAAGATTCTGCTGCTGCGCGTGGGTGAGAAGAAGCAGGGTGTCATCGGCCTGTTCCAACCAGGGCTTCCCGGTGAGCAGAGTCCCGGCCTGTCGGTGCGGTTCATGGGGATCGATCAGAGAGCGCTTGCCTCTTATCTCGTGTCACTCTACTGCTCGGCAGCCGTACTCACGGACGACGCGCTTGCCCTGCTGGAAGACGTAGATGTGGGACAGTACCATGAGTACAAATGACCCAACGCCGGTTTCGAATCTGAATTCCGATCCCGCCAACCAGGTTACGGGGCTGGACGCGGGAGGCAGCTTGCCCACAGGCATTCCAACTCCGGCCGAGTTGGCGCGCCTGGCTAATGAAATGTTCAATGCGCTGCCTTCCGAGCTGCAGTTACCCGCAGCGAAGTTGGCTGCGCCGGTGCTGCCGCCGAACTCCGCGTTCACGGGAAATCCCTATGCGGCAGTACCCAGCCCAACCGCTCCCGCAATTCCGGGATTGTTGGCCGGCTTGGCCGAAGCGCAGCCTGGAGCATTCGTAGCCACACCAAAGAGGAACATTGCCCCAGACCTGCGCTCTCCGGTTCTGACTGCATCGCGCCCAGCAGTGCCCGGTGGTGGCGTTGACCCTTACGCGAGCCCGACCTTCGCATTTCTCGCGGACGCTCGGCCGATCTTTGTTGAGCCCACTGCAGAACCCGAGACATTGAATACGCCTTCGCGGAATTTTGAGAGCCCACTTCCCAACGATGAGAGATTTGCGTCCATTCCGTTTTCTCTTTCCACGGATATTCCGACATCGCAGCCCGCACAATCTCCGCAGCCTCCCGCGCCTGCACTGCCCGGAGTCTTCGGTGCAGTCGATTCCTCGCCGATTCCATCTTTTTCGTTCCTTGAAGAGGCGCGGCCGTTGTTTTCAACTCCGCCTACGATTCCCGGCCCTGTGCCGTCCGCGGTCTTGCCTCAAGATTCCTCAGCACCGGAGGAAAAGACAGCAAGGAGCGGCAACCCATTCGCCGCCCCGTTCGACCTGCATACGCCTCAACTCGGCGGGACCGTGGCACATGCACCAGATTTTCGCGCACCCGCTTCGAATGATCCTCACAGCCAGCCGCGACCGCTTTATTCCGCGGGCGACGCGCCGGTCATCGCGCCGGGCTCAGACCAAACCCCGCTCCTGGGCGACCTCGGACTCTCATCGCACTCATTCGATGTTGAAGCGATCCGCCGTGATTTTCCCATTCTGCGCGAGACCGTAAACGGGCATCCACTGATCTGGCTCGACAACGGAGCAACCACGCAAAAGCCGCAGTCGGTGATCGATCGCATCAGCTACTTTTACGCGCACGAAAACTCCAATGTGCATCGCGCCGCGCACGAACTTGCCGCGCGCGCAACAGATGCCTACGAGTCGGCCCGCGAGAAGGCGCGCCGTTTCCTCAATGCCGGTGTTACGCGTGAAATCGTCTTTGTGCGCGGAGCCACCGAGGCCATCAACCTGGTTGCGCAGAGCTGGGGACGCCAGAACATTCAGAAGGACGACGAAATCGTCATCACCTGGCTGGAGCATCATGCCAACATTGTTCCTTGGCAAATGCTCTGCGCGGAAAAGGGTGCGCGCCTTCGCGTTGCCCCGGTCGACAATTCAGGTCAGGTGCTCCTCGACGAATACGAAAAGCTGCTTGGGTCCAAGACACGGCTTGTCTCGATCGCGCATGTTTCGAACGCGCTGGGAACGATCGTGCCCGTAAGAGAGATGGTCGAGGCCGCTCATCGTCACGGCGCGCGTGTGCTCGTTGATGGCGCGCAGGCGGTATCGCATATGCGTGTCGATGTACAGGCCATCGACTGCGACTTCTATGTCTTTTCCGGCCACAAGGTCTTCACGCCAACCGGAATTGGCGTGCTTTATGGAAAGTCAGAGGTCCTGGATAACATGCCTCCTTGGCAAGGTGGCGGCAACATGATCCAGGATGTCACCTTTGAGAAAACCCTCTACCAGCCGCCTCCGCAGCGGTTTGAAGCCGGCACCGGCAACATCGCGGATGCAGTCGGCCTTGGCGCGGCCATCGATTATCTGGACCGTGTTGGCATAGCCAATGTTGCTCGCCACGAACATATGCTGCTCACCTATGCGACGTCAGCATTGCAGAGAATTCCGGGCCTCACCATTATTGGCACGGCGAAAGAGAAGGCCGGTGTCCTCTCCTTTATCATGGACGGTTTCCGCACCGAGGAGATCGGCGATTATCTCAACCGCAAGGGCATTGCCGTGCGCGGCGGTCACCACTGCGCCCAACCCATCCTGCGCCGCTTCGGTTTGGAGAGCACACTGCGCGCCACGCTTGCACTTTACAACACTTGCGAAGAGATCGATGCGCTTGTCGCTGCTCTCTGGGACTTGCGCCAGGGTCGAAACCTCGGACTAGTCTGAAAACCGAAAGGAGGCAGAGCCTCAATGTCGACTTGGTTCAATGCAGAGTGGCCCTGGTACGTGGCCGGTCCGTTGATTGGATTATTCGTGCCTGCCTTGCTGCTTGTAGGCAACAAGACCTTTGGCATCTCCGGCAATCTTCGCCATCTTTGCTCGGCCATCCTTCCCAGCCGGCTTGAGTTCTTTCGTTATGACTGGAAGAGCACAGGGCTTTGGAATCTCGTCTTTCTCGCCGGAGTTCTCATCGGCGGATTTCTGGCCTCTCACTTCGGTGCGCCCCATGAGATCAACATTTCCTCCGCGACAGTGGCCACCTTACGCCAATTCGGGATTCATGACTTCTCCGGTGTGGCGCCGCATGAGCTGTTTACCTGGGATGCGCTGCTCACGCTCCGCGGATTCATCTCCATTGTTGTCGGCGGATTTCTGGTCGGTTTTGGAACCGCATACGCAGCGGGCTGCACTTCAGGCCATGCCATTAGTGGCCTGGCAAACTTTGAGCTGCCGTCACTCATTGCTGTCCTCGGTTTTTTTGCCGGTGGCCTTGCGGCTACATATTTCATCCTGCCGTTTGTGATTGGACGCCTATGAGCCACAGGCCTCTTCCCGATTTCGACGGTTGCGGCTCGTCCGGCGCAGACCAGCAGATCCGTCCCGCGTTCCTGCTTGTCTACCTGCTCCTAGGTGTCGGCTTCGGCGTGGTGCTCACCCGCTCCGAGGTTCTCTCCTGGTTTCGAATTCAAGAGATGTTCCACTTCCTATCGTTCCGCATGTACGGGATTATCGGCTCCGCCATCGCAACGGCAGCTACTTCCATCGCGCTCATCAAAGCCTCAGGTCTCAAGTCCGTCGACGGCAAGCCCATCGCCATACCCCGCAGACCATTGGGTAGCGGCATTCAATACGCGGCCGGCGGCACCATCTTCGGAGTTGGGTGGGCCCTCACCGGCGCATGTCCCGGCCCGCTTTTCGCTCTCATCGGTAACGGAGTCTCGGTCATGGTCGTGGCCGTATTCAGCGCCCTCGGTGGAACATGGGTTTATAGTTGGCTGCGGCCAGAATTGCCGCATTAGGCTGCTTAGTGCAGCATGGGGCTTCTCATTGCTGTTTTCTCGACAAATGAATGAATTGCGGTGCAATTCCTAGTCGGTTTTTGTCCCCTATATCCACCCATTCTGCTCCAAGAGTATCAAGAGTGGGATGCGGAAATGGAATCCCCATGCCTCTCGATACAGATTTCCTTGCAGAGATTCCGGAGCAGGATTTAGGGGATACAGCTGGGACAGGACGGGGGCATCTGCGCAGCCGCGCAGCGGCCCTAGACCGCACCAACCTGTCCCCACAGTACGCCTATATCACTCTCCCAGCGTCCGATTGGGATTTCTGTAAAGAGAGCACCGGGGATTAGATATGCCCATCATTGTCTTGATACCCCCGGACCCACTGTGGGGGGACAGGGTGGACAAACACTGACTTGCAATATCACTTTAAATCGCGTGGTTTTCGAACCTAGAGCATCACAATGTCTCCGGGGTACACCTGACTCAGACGGTTTATCTATGGAATCCTGTCAGGCTCATGTGACATCCGACATCGCTGAACCTGCGACCATGCGGTCAAGACTGGCTGATGCCGGATCAGCAGTCCGGAACTCGACAGGCAAGGACCATCACCATAGAATCAAGCACTTGCCTTTAGAATAAGCCCGCACGGAAGCACTGTAGTCTGGTCCCCTAAGGTACTGATTTGACACATTTGTGCACGCGCGGCATGGCACAGTCTACGACACAGCTGATATGAGACTGACTACCTTTCGCGAACGGCTTTCACGCCTGCTGGTGAAAATCAGGCGCAGAGCCGGTCGCGCGATCAATGTTTATCTGCGAGCGCTCGATAATTACCACGTGCAGGATCACATTCCGACCGGCGCAGAGGTGATCCCGGGTTTGGGCACCTAGCGAGTGACAACGTCCTTATCATGCGCAAGAATCCTCGTAAGGGTCCCAACGCCCCTGACACAAGCACTCACCATCCGCCAACTTTCGACCTGAAACATCCGTGACGAAAGGGATCTGAAAACCCGCCTCGTAGGCTCCACATAATCCGCGGCCGGATCTCACCGATCCGGCCGTGACAAAAGGTGTGGGTTCTGGCACGGTGTGATACGAGTTATTGGACCGTGACGCCGACAGCAGTCGAGCCCGTTGTCAGATAGTTGGTATCCCCACCGTAGCTTGCCGTGATGCTATGTCCACCGACAGCAAGGCTGGTGGTCGTGTACTTGCCCACACCGCCACCGTTGAGCGTGCCCATTCCCAGTTGCGTTGTGCCGTCGAGGAAGACGACCGTACCGGTTGGCTTGGCAGAACCGCCGGTCAGTGTTGCCGTGAAGGTGACCGCCGTGCCGTGCGCTACCGTGTTCGCCGAAGAGGAAAGTGTGATCCCCGGAGTGGCCTGGTTGACTACCACCGTTTGGGTTACCTGGGCTGCGGCAGTATAGCTGCCGTTTCCAGCCTGGTTGGCAGCTACCACCACGGTGCCCGCTCCAGTGATGGCTAAAGTGGACCCGCTGACGGTTCCCGGTCCCGACAGGACGCTGAACTTGACCGTCAACCCGGAACTGGCCGTGGCCGACAGCGTGATGGGAGCGACACCGTAAACGACCGGGCTTGATGGCGTGTTGAAGTTGATGGTCTGCGAAGCAATCGTCACCGTCTGACTTACAGTGGCCGTTGCATTGGAGTAGTCGGTCGTGTCTGTGGGTGTAAAGGTAACCGACAGATTATGCGTGCCGACGCCGAGCACGGTGCCCGCCGCCGGTGAGTAGGTGAACGTTCCGTCTGTCGACGCAGTTGCATTCTGCTGCGCAGCACCCAGTGGCGTGCCGTACGGGATGGATGCCGGCGTAGCCCATGTGATGGTCGGCTTGGCTTGCTTGACAGTTATCGTAACCGTCTTCGTGGCCGTGGTGTAATCAGTGGTGTCGTCAGGGGTCAGCGTAACAGAGAGAGTCTGAGATCCCACAGTCAACACGGTCCCGGCCGACGGTGTGTAGACGTATGTCCCAGACACGGAGGATGAGGCATTGAGTTGCGTGGCCCCTAGAGCGGTTCCATACGTGATCGCAGCCGGATTGGTCCAGGTGATCGCAGTTGGGGCGGGATTGACAACAAGGGTAGCCGAACCGGTTGCGGTTGTGTAGTCTGCGGTGTCAGTTGGAGTAAAGGTCACGTTCAAGGGCTGAGTTCCCGCGGCCAGCACGGTTCCCGCTGCAGGCGTGTACGCAAATGTGCCGGCTACGCTGGCTTTTGCCTTGAGCTGAGTTGCGCTGAGCGCAGTTCCGTAAGTGATAGCCGCTGGATTGGCCCAGGTGATGGTCGGCGTGGCTTGATTGACAATGAGCGTCTGCGAGACCGAAGTCGCTGCGGGGTAGTTTGCGTTGCCAGCCTGGCTGGCCGTAACTACGACCGTGCCCGCCCCAGTAATCGTCAACTTGCTGCCGCTCAGTGTTGCCGGTCCCGTCACACTGAATGTGACCGCCAACCCCGAGGTTGCGGTCGCCGACAGCGTGATCGGACTCACTCCGAAAGTCACCGCAGATGGAAGCGTGAAGGAAATACTCTGCGACTGCTGGCTCAGGGTTATGGTGAAGGTATCGGATGTCGCGGATTTGTAGTTGGAATCGCCCGTGTAAGTCGCGGTGAGATTGTCGCTCCCTGTGGGAAGCGCGGTTGTTGTGAGCGTCGCAATGCCACCGCTCAGCGTGCCTGTGCCGATGGATGTTCCGCCGTTGCGGAAGGTCACTGCGCCGCTTGGCGGAACGTCGCCACCTGTCAGCGTGGCTGTGAGAGTAATAGAGTCGCCATACGAACCTTCAGTCTCAGAGGCGCTGAGGCTTGATACAGGCGTGGCCTTGCTCACCGTGAGATTTCTTGAAACCGAAGTTGCCGCGTTGTAATCGTTGTTGCCCGCCTGGCTTGCCGTGACCACAACCGCTCCAGCGCCGGTGATTATCAGCGTATTGCCGCTAACTGTCGCCGGACCCGTTGCGCTGAAGGTGACTGGAAGTGTGGAGCTCGCAGTTGCAGGCACAGTGATAGGACCCACCCCGTAAGTTACCGGAGAAGAAAGAGCCGGGAAGGTGATGGTCTGTGCGATCGGGTTCACAACCAGAGTCACATTTGCCGTTGCGGCCGCGTAGTCGGTCGCATCTGTCGGCGTAAAGGTGACAGAGAGTAACTGCGATCCGCCTTCGAGAACGGTACCAGTTCCCGGACTGTAGACGAACGTGCCGGGTACTGATGCGGTCGCGTTCAGCTGGGTTGCGCTCAGCGCGGTCCGGTAGTTGATGGCGGCCGGCGTAGACCAGGTGACAGTGGGCGTCGCCTGATTCACAATAAGTTGCACGGTGGCTGTAGCTGTGGTGTAGTCCGTCGTGTCCGTCGGCGTAAAAGCAACGGACAAAGTCTGTGACCCGGGTCCCAGGACCGTACCCAAGGCGGGAGAATAACTGAAGCTTCCGTCGACTGGCGAAGAGGCGTCGAGTTGCGCCGCGCTCAATGCCGTGCCGTAGTTTATGGCGGTCGGCGTTGGCCAGGTGATGGCAGGCGTTGCCTGATTCACAACCTGACTCAGCGCCGTTGCTGAGCTGCCGGTAAAGGTGCTCCCGGAGTCCGGGCTATACACGGCGGTGATACTGTGCGTGCCAATTGTCAAGCTGCTGATGGCGTAAGTTGCCTGTCCGCTGCCCAACGTCACTGGAGATCCAGAGGGAGTTCCATCCACGCTGAACTGCACGGTTCCGGTCGGCACAGTTGTGCCGTAGGCCGGCGCGACTGTCGCGGTGAAGGTTACTGACTGGCCATAGGGAGACGGGCTCAACGAAGTACCCAAGGTTGTCGTCGTCCCTGACTGAATTGCGCCCGTGCCCTGCACCGGGGCGCTCGCAATCGTGGATCCTGAAGTATCGGTAAGTATCACAGTGCCCGTGCGCAACCCTTGCGCGTATGGGCTGAAGGTGATGTCTTCTGTACAGGTGACTCCGGCAGCATAGACTGCCCCAGCGTTACATGTACCGATGCGATTGTCATCGAGTTCAGGGAATTCAGCGTTATACACGCCTGCCCCGTTCACTACCTCGTGGTTACCCAGGGTGCCTGCCGTGTCAAAGGTGAAGATCGCGGAGACTGCAACATCAAAGTATGCAGGAACAGTCGGGTTGCCGCTGTATGGGCCTGAAAGGTTCCCC
>Ga0302140_10002982_pt1 | contig 21854 bp, 24 predicted proteins | sample I_Bog_E1_1_FD_202095 | JGI IMG/M metagenome (GOLD analysis project Ga0302140, IMG submission 202095) | Peat permafrost microbial communities from Stordalen Mire near Abisko, Sweden - I_Bog_E1_1 | ecosystem: Environmental > Terrestrial > Soil > Wetlands > Peat | place: Sweden: Abisko, Stordalen... | reverse complement strand
CTTGCCCTAATGCAGCAATACTAGGTCCCGGTTTCGAAAAACTACGAGGTGAGGGCCCATATCATCGGTAAAGTAATTTCTTCCGCATGTTACGTGATCGGTTGGTTTATGCCTTTTTATTTTGCTGGAAGATTGGAAAGCGGTAATGTTTGCGAATACTTCAGAATGAAACAATATTTTAATTCGTTGGACATCATCGAGCATGATCAATTATTATACGATATGGGTATAAAGGAAAAAGAGCATGAAGTTTATTTTTTGGAAAGTATAAAAACCAGTAAGCTGCTGCCATTTTTTCAAAAATGGTTTGGCTGGGGAGATGAGGAAAGTTTTAATAACATTGATCTCGATCGCAAATACCCTGTTGAAGAGTCCGGTGTTTATTGTAAAATCCAAGAAAAAGCGCAGCAATTAAATGAGCGAAATTCGAAAGCTTATGCGGTCGAAGATCAGCCGCTTAAATAAGTCCGGTAATCAACCCCGGATCGACGCCGATTAATATCGTCGCAATTGCAGCAATCCCAAGTACAAACTTGTAATAAGCCGGTACCACCAGTTCATCACGTTCAGCATCCCTAAAGTACATGGCAATGATCACCTTAAAGTAATAGAAGATGCTGATGATGGCGTTTACCACAGCCAGCAGCACCATTACCAGGTGGAATTGCAGCAAGGCGCCCGAGAACATAAAAAACTTGCCGATAAAGCCGGCGGTAAGCGGAATGCCCGCCAGTGATAACATGGCGATGCTGATCACCGCTGCCAGGAAGGGGTTTTTTTTGCCCAGGCCGTTAAAGCTCTCGAAATTATCATTGCCGGATTGCTGCTGAACCAATATCAAGCCGCCAAAAGAAATGATAGAAGCGATAGAGTAAGCTGTAGCGTACACGAAAACTGAATTTGCCGAACTGGCGCCCAGGGCTACAATAGCGAATAGCAGGTAACCGGCATGCGAAATGCTTGAAAAGGCCAGCATGCGTTTGAAGCTTTGCTGGTAAAGGGCCGTGAGGTTCCCGATGAAAAGGGTAACGATGGTAATCACTAATAAAACCGGTACCCAAAAGTCGGATACGGGTTGAAAGCATTCGCTGAACAGGCGTAAAAAGGCAGCAAAAGCTGCTGTTTTTGCAACGGTTGACATGAATGCAGTGATGAGGGTAGGCGAGCCTTCGTAAACATCGGGTGTCCAGAAGTGGAATGGCGCGGCCCCAACTTTGAAACATAGGCCTACTATGATCAATAATATCCCTGCATAAAACATTGGGTCGACATGGTGCGGCTGGCTAAGCACCCAGTTCCGGATGGCTTCAAGGCTAAATGAACCCGACGAACCGTAGATGAGCGCAATGCCGAACAATAAAAACCCGGTTGAAAATGCCCCCATAAGGAAGTATTTTAAGGCAGCCTCATTAGATGCGAAGTCCGTTTTCTTTATTCCTGCAAGTATATAAAGGCTTACCGACATGATCTCGATGCCAATAAACAGCATCACCAGGTTATAAAATGAAACCATGATGATAATACCGGCCAGTGAAAATAATATGATCGCGTAGTATTCGGCAACGTGGCTGCTGATCTTTTCGAAATATCCCCTGGAAAGCAGCACGATCAAAACAGTGGACACAATAGTAACGCCCGAGAACACGACGGCAAAGTTGTTGAACAGCATCATGCCGCTATAAATTGGCGTTGCCATATCGGCCCTGGTATAGGAGGCTATTGCGAAACCTAATGCAACAAGTAAACCAACGAGTGTCACCGGCAACAAAGACTTTTGAGCCTTATACAGCCCTAAATACAGCAATAAGATGGGTAAAGTAGATATGATAATTAATGTAATCATGGTTTCGCCTGGTAAAATTTCATTGTTGTTTGATCTACAAGCTGCTTAACTGCAGCATCGGAGATATGAAGAATAGGTTGCGGATAAACACCAATTACGATAATTAAGGCGCAGATAATTCCCAAAACCAACTTTTCGGATCCGCTGATATCGGCAAAAATGGCGGTTAGCGCATTGGTTTCGCCCTGCATTACCGACTTATACATCCGCAGCATATAAACGGCGCCGAATATCATGGTCAATCCGGCAAACACCGCCAGCCAGAGGTTTATCGATAAAATGCCGGCTAATAATAAAAACTCACCTACAAACCCATTGGTTAAGGGCAAGGCCACTGTGCCCAGCGTAATGATTAAAAATGCAATGGCAAATTTAGGGGCAACTTTCGCGATGCCGCCCAACTCGCTTATTTGGCGTGTATTCAAGCGGCTGCCGATGATCTCCCATATAAAGAACATCCCCACCACGTTAATGCCATGGCTCAGCATTTGTATCATGGCGCCCTGTAAACCAAAATAGGTCCAGGCAAATATGCCCGCAGATATTAAACCGACGTGGGCAATAGAGGAATAAGCAACCAGCCGTTTGCCGTCTTTTTGCCTGAAGGCAATGATGGAGGCATATACAATGCCGATGATAGAAAGCACAATTGCGGTATCCCACCAGCGGTTATAGCCAAGCGGAACAAGAGGGACCAGCCACCTGATCACCCCGTAAATACCCATTTTAAGCATGATCCCCGCGAGCATCATGGTACCGGCTGAAGGTGCTTCTGTATAAGTATCCGGCTGCCAGGTATGAAAGGGGAATAAAGGCATTTTAATGGCAAAGGCGAGGAAGAATGCCCAGAACACCCATGATTGCTGACCGATGCTTAAATGTAAATTATAGAAATGCGAAAGATCATATGTTTTTTCAGGCGACTGCAGGTACAGGTAGATGATGGCTACCAGCATAATTAATGAGCCCGAAAACGTATAAAGGAAAAACTTTATGGTTACCTTAATCCGGTTTTGGCCGCCCCACAGCGAACAGATAAAGTAGATCGGAATTAACGCTGCTTCCCAACCCACATAAAATAAAAATCCGTCCAAAGCGGTAAAAACCACCAGCATGCCCGCCTGCATAAACAGGATCAGTGCATAAAAAGCATTTGCATTCTTGTACTGGTGCTTATAAGTTGTCAAGATAATCAGCGGCACCAACAACACGCTGAGCAATACCATGATCATGCTGATCCCATCGATGCCAGCGCTGAAATAGATGCCAAATTTAGGTATCCATGGGACGTCAATTTGGAACTGCGTAGTAGCATTCGGAACAAATTTGGATAAAAACACGCCGGCTAAAACCAACTCTGCAAGTGAGAAAACCAAAGCGGCGTGTTTGGCCGCGCTGTTTTTAAAAAACAGGACCAGCACTGCTGCAATTACCGGTAAAAATATTAAGAGAGAAACCGTCATTTTATGGTGTAAACGCTAATCGTTTTTAAAATTTAATAACCAGGTACATTAGGATGGAAACGATACCCACTACCATCATGAATATATAAAAACCAACATTGCCGCTTTGCAAAAGGCGCAACCCCCTGCTTGCATCCAGCGATCCTTTTCCGAAACCGTTAACAATACCGTCAATTCCTAACTTCTCGATATTATTATAAGCAAACTCCGATAACCAGTCCAGCGGTTTACGGATGATTGTATCATATATCTCGTCAAGATAAAACTTATGGTAAGACAGGTTGGCCAACGGGGAACGTTTCCCGGTGTCAGAAACCGGCACATGCCCGTTTTTCGCATACCTAACATAAGCATAAACCAGCGCTACAACCGCTCCGGATACCGACACGACCATCAACACGATTTCAGTCGATCCTGTTAGCTGGCTTCCCGTAAACAGTGCCGCCGATTTTTGGAACACCGGCGCGAGATATTCTGCCAGCCACTGATGCCCGCCCAATGATTCCGGTATATTAATAAAGCCGCCAACCAGCGACAATAATGCCAGCACGATGAGCGGGACGGTCATATTTGGCGGTGATTCGTGTAAATGGTGCTCCTGTTCATGCGTACCGCGGAACTTTCCGTAAAAGGTGAGGTACAGCAACCGAAACATATAGAACGAAGTAAACATCGCTGTGATAACGCCGATGGCATACATCGCAGGGCTTGCGGCGAAAGTGTGCGCTAAAATTTCGTCCTTGGAAAAGAATCCGGCAAACGGCGGAATACCGGAAATGGCCAGGGTGCCGATCAGCATCGTAATAAAGGTAATCCTTAGTTTGCTTTTCAGTCCGCCCATATTGCGCATATCCTGTTCGCCGCTGCAGGCGTGAATAACCGAACCTGCGCCAAGGAATAGCAAAGCCTTGAAAAACGCATGGGTAAGCACGTGGAAGAATGCGCCCGTGTAAGCCCCAACACCTAAACCCAGGAACATATAACCTAACTGGGAAACGGTTGAATAGGCTAAAACTTTCTTAATATCTGTTTGCGTTAGCGCGATTATGGCTGCGACAACAGCCGTTGCCAGGCCTATACCGGCCACGACATGCATGGTTACCGGCGCCAGGGTAAACAAAATGTTTGAGCGGGCCACCATATAAACACCGGCGGTAACCATGGTTGCGGCATGTATCAGCGCCGAAACCGGCGTCGGGCCAGCCATCGCATCAGGCAGCCAGGTGAACAGCGGCAGTTGGGCAGACTTACCTACCGCGCCAACAAATAAAAGCATAGTAATGAGCACATAAGGTACAGCCGAATATTGCTGTGTACCTGCATGGCTGAAAATCTCGGCAAAGCTGGTACTGCCAAAATATTTGATTAAAAGGAAGACGCCGAAAATAAAGCCAAGGTCGCCGATGCGGTTCATGATAAAGGCCTTTTTTGCTGCATCCGCGTACGCAGGATTGGTGTACCAAAAACCAATGAGCAGGTAGGAGCAAAGGCCCACACCCTCCCAGCCGATAAACATGATCACATAATTGGAACCCATCACCAGCAGCAGCATAAAGAAGACGAACAGGTTAAGGTAGGCGAAAAACTTGCCGAAACCTGCGTCATCCTTCATATAGCCCACGGAATACAAATGAATAAGGAAGCCCACACCGGTTACGATCAGCAACATTATCGAACTTAACTGATCGATAAGGAAGGCAAACGGGAAATGGAAGTCGCCAAGGGCAAACCAATCGTAAATAGTAACGTTAATAGGTGTGCCGGTACTTTTAACCTGCAGAAAAACACCTACGCTTATGCCAAAGGAAACCAATACCAGGAAACTACCTAAAAAGCCAATAACGCCTTTTGACAGTGTATTACGGCCAATACCGTTAATTGCAAAACCCGCTAACGGTAATATCGGAATAAGCCAAATGTAATTGTTCATAAACCCCTTAATCCCCTAAAGGGGAAATATTGTTATCATTATTTATTAAAAATCATCCTCCTGTCCCCCCTTCAGGGGGCTAGGGGGTTTACCATTTCAACCTGTTCAACACATTAATGTCAATCGAGTTGGTGTTACGATAGATCATTACGATGATCGCTAAGCCAACCGCTACTTCGGCCGCAGCCAGCGCCATGATGAAAAATACGAAAACCTGCCCGGTAGCATCTCCGTGGTAAACGGAAAAAGCGGTTAGCAGCAGGTTTACCGAATTGAGCATCAACTCAACCGACATAAATATCACGATAGCATTGCGGCGGATCAATACACCGATTACGCCGATCGAAAAAATGATGGAGCAAAGCAAGATGTAATGATTAAGCGGTATAGCTTGAATATTGTGGTTTAAAGTTTCCATCAGGTTGTTTTTGGATCTTTGGTTGCTAATAAAACCGCGCCCACCATTGCCGATAACAATAGGATGGACGATACTTCAAATGGCAGTAAATATTCGTTAAACAATATTTTCCCCAGGTTTTTTACCAGGCCCAGGTTGGGGTCTTGCAGTACGACCAATTGTGATGTTTTGAATGCTTTGAGGGCAGCCACAACGGCCACTAAAAAACATGCACCCGCAATAAAGCCGATGATTTTGATAAAGCTTGATTTTTGTGGTTCCGACTCTTTATTCAGGTTGATCAGCATCAGCGTATAAAGGAATAGTACCAGTATGGCGCCCATGTACACAATGAAATTTACGATCGCTACAAACTGCGCATTCATTAAAATATAATGGATGGTGAATGTGGCAAAGGTAAGTATCAGGTACAGTATACTATGTACGGGGTTTTTCGCAGTGATAACCAGTATAGAGAAAAAGATGGACAAAAATGCGATGAAGTAAAATGTACTCATGGTTGTATTTGCAAAATACCTTTACCCCCTAAAAGAGTAGGGCAAATGTATAAAACTTCTTTATTGATTTAAGGGCGCCTCTACTAATTTGTCTTTTCCGTAAATAAAATCTTTTCTCAAATAATCTGATGCCACATGCGGGCCATCCAGGTAAATGGCCTCCTTGGGGCAAGCTTCTTCGCATAATCCGCAAAAAATGCAGCGCAGCATATTGATCTCATAAACTGCAGCGTATTTTTCCTCGCGATATAAATTCTCTTCACCTTTCTGGCGCTCGGCAGAGATCATGGTGATGGCTTCAGCAGGACATGATAACGCACACAAACCACAGGCGGTACACCGTTCACGGCCTTGCTCGTCGCGTTTTAGCGAATGCAACCCGCGAAAGTTCTCGGAATATTCGCGTTTTTCTTCAGGATACCGGATGGTTACCGGTTTCTTAAAAAAGTGCCTTATGGTAATTGAAAGCCCTTTTAATATCGCAGGCAGATATATCCTCTCCAAAAAGTTGAGGGGCTTTGCTTCAAGTACTTTCCTTTTATTACTTAATGGTTCCATTAACAACCTCTCTGTCTATTTAAAATAAGTGATCCAAACGCCCGTGATAACAATATTGGCAATTGACAACGGTATCAAAACTTTCCATCCCAGGTCCATTAATTGGTCATAGCGGAAACGGGGGATGGTCCAGCGTACCCACATGAAAAAGAAAATAAAGAAAAATATCTTCGCAAACAGCGCGACAACACCAAGGACCGCCACCAGGTTTGGCGAATGAATGTGGTGCATCAGGGGGAAATTGTACCCGCCGAAATACAAAGTGGCCATCACTGCACCCGATACAAACATGTTGATGTATTCGGAAAAAAGGTAAAAACCTAATTTCATGGATGAATATTCGGTATGATAACCGCCAACCAACTCTGTTTCGCACTCGGGTAAGTCAAAAGGCGAACGGTTCGTTTCGGCAAATGCACAGATGATAAATATCAGGAAGCCAAGCGGCTGGCTGAAAACATTCCAGGTAAACCAATGGCCATGCCAGAAACCGGATTGCTGCTCGGCAATATGACGCAGGCTAAGTGTGCCGGTGGTCATCAATAAAGCAATTATCGATAGGCCCATCGCAATTTCGTAGCTGATATTTTGCGAAGCCGCACGAATTGCGCCCAGCAGCGAATATTTGTTATTTGACGCCCAGCCGCCAATCATAATGCCATAAACGCCCAGCGAAACAACGCCGAAAATATAAAGGATGCCCACATTTATGTCGGTCACCTGCAGATCGATCACATGGCCACCGATAACGAGTTGCTGCCCCCAGGGGATAACCGCTGTACCGATACACGATACCAATATCGCCAGTGATGGCCCGGCAATGAACAGGAAGGCATTAGCATTGGTAGGGATGATCTCTTCCTTTAAAAACATTTTGCCGCCATCGGCGAGGGGCTGCAATATACCCCATGGGCCTGCGCGGTCAGGGCCGATCCGGTCCTGCATAAAGGCGGCTATTTTCCGCTCGGCATAAGTAGAATACATAGCGATAACCAGGCTGATCAGAAAGATGATCACGATCAGTCCGAATTTGATTAATATATCTGTCAGTCCCATTATAAGCGTGTGTCTCGTTCAAACTGTTCTTTATTAGCCTCCTGCAACACCAGGTTGGTTTTTACCACCGGCAGCGGTATAAAATCATAGTGATTGGAGCTAATCACCGATGTATGTGCTACATGCCGCGGTCCCTCTATTACCCAATCCGACGTTTTTTTCTTATCAAAACGGCAGGCATTGCAAATAAATTCCTCCACCTCGCCGTATTTATCTTTGCGTGCAGTAACCCGCAGCACCTCTTCGCCTTTATACCATAAGGTTACCTTGCCGTTACAGTTAGGGTGATCACAATCGCAGTGTGCTTCAACCGGTTTGGTAAACCAAACGCGGTTTTTAAAGCGGAAGGTTTTATCGGTTAATGCGCCAACCGGGCAAACGTCGATCACATTGCCTGAAAAATCATTATCAATCGATTTATGAATGTAGGTTGATATTTCGGAGCGATCGCCGCGGTCTAAGATGCCATGGTAACGGTGGTTGGTGATCTGGTCAGCCGTAAACACACAGCGGTAGCAAAGGATGCAGCGCGTCATATGCAACTGTATTTTATCACCGATGTCGATCTTTTCAAACGTGCGGCGGTCAAATTCGTACCTTGTTTTCGCCGAGCCGTGTTCAAAGCCCAGGTTTTGCAGGTCGCATTCACCGGCCTGGTCGCAAATGGGACAATCCAGCGGGTGATTGATCAGCAGCATTTCTACGATGCCTTTGCGCGCCTCGATCACTTCCGGTGAAGTAATATTTTGCACTTCCATACCATCCATTACCGTGGTGCGGCAGGATGCCACCAACTTGGGCATTGGGCGTGGGTCTTTCTCCGAACCTTTGCTCACTTTAACCAAACAAGTACGGCATTTACCGCCGCTGTCCTTTAGTTTAGAGTAATAGCACATGGCCGGCGGCACAATATCCCCGCCGATCAGCCTTGCGGCATTCAGGATAGATGTCCCTGGTTCTACATCAATGGCAATGCCATCTATGGTTACTTTCATTGATATTTATGTCAGTAAAAAATATATCTAACCTCTTGTCATTGCGAGCGCAGCGCGGCAATCGCGAACTTTTCAGTTCCGCCATGCATTGCCGGATACACAGTTCGCGATTGCTTCGTCGTACCTCCTCGCAAGGACCTATTTTACTCTTCTTTTAAGCCCTCTCCTTTGGAGAGGGTTTGGGTGAGGCTTACGCCACCACTTCCTTCTTTGGCAACGGATCAGCATAATGCGCTAATCCAAAATTCCGTGTTACTGCTTCTGAAGAATTGGTCACATGCCATTCAAATTCATCCCTAAAGTGGCGAATGGCGCTGGCCACCGGCCAGGCTGCCGCATCACCAAGCGGGCAAATGGTATTTCCTTCAATTTTTTTCGAAACATCAACTAACAGGTCGATATCGCTTAGTTTGCCGTGGCCGTACTCCAGTCGGTGCAGTACTTTTTCCATCCAGCCGGTACCTTCGCGGCAAGGTGAACATTGCCCGCAGCTTTCATGATGATAAAAGCGGGTAAAGTTCCAGGTATTGCGCACAATGCACTGATCTTCGTCATAAGCGATAAAACCGCCTGAACCCATCATACTGCCGCTTACAAAACCGCCGTCGGATAAAGATTCATAACTCATTAGCCTTGGCTCGTTGTTTATCGTCTTCAAAAACAAGTTTGCCGGCAGGATAGGCACGGACGAACCGCCCGCCACAACTGCTTTTAAACGCTTGCCATTGGCTATGCCGCCGCAATATTCGTCCGAAAACATAAATTCTTCAACGGGCAAGCCTAAGTCGATCTCATAAACACCGGGATTTTTTACATTACCGCCTGCTGAGATCAATTTGGTGCCGGTGCTGCGCCCAACGCCTATCTTGGCATATTCTTCGCCGCCTTCGTTAATGATAGGCACCACGGCAGCGATTGATTCGACATTGTTTACCACAGTAGGACAGCCATATAAGCCTGCAATTGCCGGGAACGGTGGTTTAATGCGGGGGTTTCCGCGTTTACCTTCGAGGGACTCTAACAGTGCAGTTTCTTCGCCGCAGATGTAAGCGCCGCCGCCGGGTTGAACGTATAACTCCAGGTCATAGCCGCTGCCTAAAATATTTTTGCCAAGGAAACCGGCATTTTTTGCTTCGGCGATAGCTTTTTCCAGTATCCTGATCTGCGGCATCATTTCGCCGCGAACATAAATATAGGATACTTTTGCGCCTAAAGCAAAACTGGATACGATCATTCCCTCAATTAACAGGTGGGGGATGTAGGTCATCAGGTAACGATCCTTGAAAGTACCGGGCTCCGATTCATCCGCATTGCAAACCAGGTAACGTGCAACATTTTCTGGTTTTGCCAAAAAACTCCACTTCATCCCGGTAGGGAAACCTGCGCCGCCACGGCCGCGAAGCCCTGATTTTTTTACCTCCTCAACGATGGCATCGGGCGACATGGTTTTCAGCGCCTTTTCAACCGATGCATAGCCGCCTTTTTTGCGGTATACATCGTAAGTGTTGATGCCGGGTACGTTAATATGCTCTAATAATAATTTGCGGCCCATTTCTGTTAATAAATTTTACCGGTTAATTTATAAGCGGCTATATGATTTGCAACGCAATTTGATAAAATTAATGCTGTTGAAAAACCCAAAATCAGATTATAATGAGGCTTAATATCGACAAAAAGAAGCGACAGGGTACCAATCAATAAACACGCGTCCCAAAGTATCAGCCTTGTCCTGTTTTTCATCTGTCTCAATATATCCTCTTGTGTACCTTATAATAATTTATATGCCTTACAATGCAGGTGGCAAACGCTACTACCACCAAAAACTTTAAAATTACCGGCGCTTTGATGAAGCCCCCGTCGTTGTAATATTTAATTGCAACCAGGGTGCCCGCTAAAACGGTATCCGATATGATTAAAGCAGACCTGGTGACGATCATTTCCCCGCATCGATTATTTAGCTTTTGTCCTCAAATCTGCTATCAGTTTATCCACCGAAGCGTTAGTTAAATTCTCATAAAAAGTATATTCAGGGCCAATCTGTAACACAGGTCCGTAACCGCATGCCGCCAAACATTCCACGCCGCGCCAGCTGAACAGGCCATCGGCGGTTACTTCGCCTTCCTTAACACCCAGCGTCTCTTCTATATGGTCCATTATTTTATCAGCGCCAACAATTCCGCAGGGGCCGGTGCGGCACACTTCCAGCATGTATTTGCCTTGCGGCTTTAAAAAGTACATACTGTAAAAACTGGCCACCTCATACACTTCAATGTCCTCCAGTTCAAGGTATGCTGCAACCTTGTCCATAGCCGGGGTACTTACCCAGCCAAACTCCGCCTGTACCAGGTGAAGTATAGGCAATAGCGCCGATTTTTGTTTGCCTGCGGGATAGCGGCTTACAATTTCATCAAACTTACTGATCAGCTCCTTCGAAAACTCAACCGGGGCCTGTGTTTCTTCAACTTTAAGCATCTAACTCTCCGGCTATTACGTTTAAACTACTCATGTTAATAATCGCATCTGATAACAACATCCCCCGGCTCATCGGTGCGTACATCTGGTAATTGATGAGGCTTGGCCTGCGGAAATGCAGCCTGTACGGCGACCGCCCGCCGTCGCTTACCAGGTAAAAACCCAGTTCGCCGTTAGCGCCCTCAACCGAATGATAAACTTCGGTTTTGGGTGACGGAATCTCGCCCATCACAATTTTAAAGTGATAGATCAGCGCTTCCATGTTGTTATAAACTTCTTCTTTTGGCGGCAGGTAAAAATCGGGCACATCGGCATGGAAAATATCCGACGGTTCTTTGTCCAACTTTTCCAAAGCCTGCTCAATAATGCGGAGGCTTTGCCACATCTCTTCATTCCGCACCATATAGCGGTTGTACACGTCGCCGTTATCACCTACCGGTACCTCGAAATCAAAATCTTCGTAGGAAGAATAAGGGTTCATTGCCCTAACATCATAGTCGACGCCGGTTGCCCGCAATATCGGGCCGCTCCAGCTATAATTTAACGCATCCTCAGCGGTAACCGCGGCTACGTCCCTTGTCCTGTCAATAAATATGCGGTTGCGGGTAAACAGCGCTTCAAATTCCCTTAACACCGGCGGAAAATCCTTCAGGAATTTGCGCAGCTTTGCAAAAGCGATGGAATTAAAATTGCGTTCAAATCCGCCTATACGGCCAATGTTGGTGGTTAAGCGCGAGCCGCAAACTTCCTCATAAATTTCATAGATCGCTTCGCGGTATTCCATCATATAAAGGAAGCCCGAAAAAGCGCCGGTATCCACCCCCAAAATGCCATTGCAAACAATATGATCACTTATCCGTGCCAGCTCCATTACGATTACGCGAAGGTAATCCACCCTTTTTGGCGTCTCGATGCCCAGCAGCTTTTCAACTGTCATGTGCCAGCCCATATTGTTTATGGGGGATGAGCAGTAGTTCAGCCTGTCGGTAAGCGGGGTGATCTGGTAATAAGGGCGGTGTTCGGCAATTTTTTCAAATGCGCGGTGAATATAACCAATGGTCGAAACGCCGCTGATTATCCTTTCTCCGTCCAGCTGCAGCACATTTTGAAATACACCATGCGTGGCGGGGTGGGTGGGACCTAAATTAAGGGTCGAAGGTTCACTTTGCGGGTCGTTATCGATAAATACGGGATGGTTGCGCATTTCTTTTTATCTTCCAAAAAAATAATCTTTTTTATCCACCCGGTTGGGATCTTCCAGCGGGAATTCTTTCCGCATCGGGTAGGCGGTCATATCGTCCACATTCAATATGCGGCGCAGATCGGGGTGGCCGGTAAAGATGACGCCGAAAAAATCGTACGTTTCTCTTTCCATCCAGTTGGCGCCGTTCCATAAATCGGTTGCAGTCGGAATGTTGGTATCGCCGTCAACCAAAAAAACCTTTATGCGTATACGCAAATTATTTACCAGGCTGTGCAGGTGATAGATTACGCCAATCTGTTTTTCCTGTTCGGGATAGTGGATGGCGGTGATATCCGTCAGGTAAATAAATTGCAGCACCGGGTCGTTCTTTAAAAAACCCAAAACATCGATGATCTGCTCGCGGCCGGTTTCCAGCGTGGGCAGGCCGAAAGGTTCGCCAACTACGGTTACGGTATCCGCAAACTTTGCGGAAATTTTAGCCAGCACGTCTTCATTTGCTATTTTGCCCATTATTGAATTCCGTATGAAGCTAAAAGTTTTTGATATTTGGGTTCATTCCTGCGGCGCAGGGTTTCGCTTTTCACCAGTTCCTGTATCAGCATAAAACCGTCCAGTACGGCCTCCGGCCTTGGCGGGCAGCCCGGAATATAAACATCAACCGGGATTATTTCATCAATTCCCTGCAATACCGAATAAGTGTCGAATATTCCGCCGCTGGATGCGCATGCACCCATTGACAGCACCCACCTGGGCTCCGCCATCTGGATGTAAACCTGCCTTAAAACAGGCCCCATTTTTTTGGAGATAGTGCCCATTACCATCAAAAGATCGGCCTGGCGGGGCGAAAAGCTCATGCGCTCGGCGCCGAACCTGGCGATATCATAATGCGAGGCTGCCGTAGCCATAAACTCGATGCCGCAGCATGAGGTTGCAAAAGGAAGCGGCCACAATGAATTTGCACGCGCCAGCCCCAGCACTTTATCCGCCGCTGTGGCAAAAAAACCGGCGCCTTCTATACCAGCCGGAGCATCAACTAATTTTATATCACTCATGATCTATCTGAAACAAAAACCCATCTAATCCGTCAATACCTGCCAAATTTACAACAATTTTAGAATGTAGGATGTAAACGAAGCAACAAGGTAAATATATTTAGAAACAGTCTAAACAGATGCTTTGATCTGCTTTCCACCGGCGATTGAACTTAACCACAAGGAGCACAAAGGTTTCACAAAGGGCACAAAGAAGAATATTTCAGTACTTTGTGAAATCTTTGTGCCGATCGTGTACTTTGTGGTTTATTTTATCAAATCGACGTATGATCAATCCCAATCCAGCGCGTTTTTCTTGATCACGTAGATAAAGCCCAGCAGCAGGGTGCCCATAAAAATGAACATCTCCACCATGCCCGTCTTACCCAGTTCTTTAAAGTTTACGGCCCAGGGGTACATAAAGATCACTTCCACATCAAACAGCACAAAAAGTATCGCCACCAGGAAGTATTTGATGGATATCGGCGTTCGGGCATTGCCGATCACCTCGATCCCCGATTCAAAGGGCGTTAATTTATCCTTGGTTTTACGTTTGGGGCCAATATGGTGGGTTACAAACATCACCACGACAACAAAACCCAGGGCCACCAGCATTTGGAATAAGATAGGCAGGTAATTAAGGGGCAAACTTTGTGTTTCCATGGCGCAAATATAACACGATTTATAAGATTTTTTTTGATTTCAGGATTGTGGCGAAAGGAAATTTTGTTTAAAATTAATTGTAACTACCCTCTTTTTGCCGCAGGCGAAGAGAGGGTGGTCAAGCGAAGCGATGACCGGGTGAGTCAATGCGGATGCAAGGCTTTGAAGCTAATGTAAGCCAGGTCTTCTTTCGATGTTAAGTGCGCCGTTTTCTCCACTACCGTTATCCCTGTTTCAACAGTTAACTTTGAGTTTCCATGCTATAAATATGCAAAGCCCCGTAAAATAACGAAGCCTCCGGAAATTTATCCCGGAGGCTTCGTTTATGATGGAATTTTATTTACTTGGTTTTCCTGCAGTTTGAAAGTAGTAAACAACCCTTGGCTCCGTCGGATCAATTGCCTTGGCCTTATTAAAATAATCCAGCGCTTTTGCATGATCTTTATCTTTAAATTCGGCGTAGTTGCCAAGGTAAACATATGCATCGAGTAAATTCGATTTGGTTTTATCAGTTACGCCGGCTGCCTCTACTAATGTTACATATTGTTCAAAGTAAGGCTTGGCTAAACCTTTTATGTTGTTACGATCATTCGAATCTTCAAAGTCTTTTACGCTGGCGTGAAAATAAACCATACCCAAAATCGGTTTTGGCACTTTCTTTTCGATATAGGTGAACGCAGAATCAGCCTGAAACAGGAGCGTTGAATCAAGCTTCTGATTGGGGTTTGTTTGTTTTGCAATAACCTGACCTTTGAAAGCTTCATAATAGCTAAAACCTTCCCTAAACCTGTCGTTTAAAGTAGCCTTTCTTGATTTATCGGTGTACACTTTATAAGCTTCTGCTGCATCCTGGTACTTACCCAAGCCGTAAAATGAATTAGCGATTTCGCCGTAAATATCAACTTGCGAGGTGTCTAAAGTCAAAGCCTTTTTTAGGTCCAGTATTCCCAATGAATCATTTTTCAAAGCGATCTGCGTACGGCCTAAATATAGGTAGTCAGTTGGGATCAATCTTTTGGGGTCCGCCTGCGTAGTCCATGTAGTTAATGCATTTAAAGCATTTTGATAGTCTTTATTTTCATAAGCCGCAAATCCCAAATAACGGTAAACTCTTAAATTAGAACCCTTCGACTTCGCAAGGTCAGTGGCGACCTGTTGCAAGGTAGTGTAATCTTTGGTCCGGATCAAAAAGTCAGCATAACGCATTTGTGTTTCCGGCGAGTAGTCGGTTAAGCTGATGAATTTTTTATAGTTATCGGCTGCTTCTTTCACTTTTGCATCGTATTGCGATGGGTCGTTCTTAGCGGCGCGCAAATCGGTTTCCGCCCATTCGCGATAGGCAGGGCCGTAATTCGGATTGGCGGCCAGGGCTTTCTGGAATTGTTTTACCGCGTCATCGATGTTATCGGCGTATTCCCACAAAACGCCTTCGGCCACGTTGGCGGCAGGAGAGTTAGGATCGATAGCCAGTGCCGAAGAATAGGCATTGTAGGCTTCATTGCTCTTTAGCTGCGAGCGGTTAGCATCGCCCAGCGCGATCAATACGCCGATATTGCGGGGCTCGGCTGCCGCGCCCTGGGTTAATACTGCTATGGCGGCATTGGCATCGGCAGGCGATACGGCTGAGCCATTTGGCCCAACGGCAGCGCCGCTAACCGGCAGCAAATAGCTCAAACCTATATATTGGAATGGCGTGCCGTTCTTTTTGCCCGCAAGCGATATGGCCATATTAAAATCGGTGGTGGCCGTCGAATTGTCTTTTTCGATATGCGCCACGGCCCCCAGCCCAACAAAGTTCAAAGCTGATTTAGGGTTTACTGCAATGCCTTTGGTAAAAACCGTTTTCGCCGAATCGGCATAGTCCTGCTTTAGGTACACCCATCCCAGGTAAAAAAAGTTTTCATCTTTATCTGCCTGCGTCACGGTCAGATTTTTCAGCATCGACTTTGCTTTTTGATACTGTTCAGCATCGATTGCTTTTTTTGCATCGTCGAGGCTTTGCGCAAAAACTGATGTGCCGGTTAATAGCAGACCTACCCCTGCGGCGGCAATTTTATTGATCATTTTCATTGCAGTAATTCTTCTTTTTCGTTAGTTTTTAAAAGCAGCTATAAAGGCTGTTTGTTTAAGTTTAATTAGTTTGGTGTGTAAAAATATTTCGGGAAGCAATGATAAATTAATTCAGCGTTTTTCTGCCCCCCGGGTTCTGTAAAAATATTGTTAATGCAATAACGCTAAAATACTGTTTAATTGTATTGTAATTGCAACTTTGTTTCATTAATTTTTATTTGGCGCTTATTCAGCCTTATAAATACCGTCAGAAACAGTGTTTTTTCTGCAATATTATAATTTTTAACTGATTTTGCATAAACAAGTTAAAACAAGTTTATACAAAAGAAGCGTGCGGCGCCGATTGTTTTATTTTTTTACAAATTCAATTTGCCGATCGGGAATATTATCAGGCAGCAGGCCCGATTTCAGCACGATCAGCTGACCGCGTTCGCCTTTTAAAAAATCGGCAACTTTTTTTCCCAAACTCGAGCTGCCGGTACAATTGATGATATACAAATCGCGGGTTAAGGGGTATTGTTTCAGCGCGATAGTTGTTTGGGATGGGGCAAAATACTTCCCGGCCAGCTTTTTGCTGGTATCATCATTTATGGAAGCAATTTTTATATTTTCAACTGCATCAGCGTAATCTTTATCCGGATCGTACAGCCAGCTAAAATCGGTTATGCCGATGGCATCCGGATGTTTGCTTACATATTCAATCACTTCTTTGTTCGATTTTAAAGAGAAGATGTTTTTTTGAACGAGGTTATTACTGCCGGCAAGCTGCTTTAAGTAGCTCACCATGCCCGAATTTGGATTGTCGAAAATGATCTGCTTATCCATTTTAGCTTTTCCCGTCAGCATATCTTTAATACCGCTGACCGAAAATGCAGTATCAGCCGAAGATTTGTTAACGATGAGCGCTACGGCATCAATGGCAAACCTGTCCATGGTCGGGTTCAGGGTGCGGTAGCTAAGTGTTTTGAGCTCATCAGCGGAGAGTTTGCGGGATAGCAACGCCACGCGCACGCTGTCGGCCAGTAAAAGATTGATCACCTGGTTTTCGGGGCGGTAGGTCATCCGCGGGTGCACCTTTTTGTCGAGCGCTTTAAAAACAAAAAGTTCGTCGTCAACTATCGGCTTAAACGCTTCGTCGACAGCAATTTTTGCGCTGTCGTTGGTAAACTGATCGAGTTTGGCCGCATCGGCATCCGCATGCTTGTGACTGCAACCCTGGAAACAGAGCCAGGATATCGCTATCATCAATAGCCCGCTTATTCTAAACTTCATTGCTTCTTTTTATAAATATCCGCGAAACCCTAAGTACTGCATAGATGATCACTATAATACCGAACCAGGTGCGCATAGGAGGCACAAGTGCTGCGAAAAACTGCTGATCAAACAGGATCAGCAACCCCAATGTGACCAAAGCGGCAAAAACCACACCCCCAAAAATAAGCAAAAACCGCCTTTGGGGCGATTTTTGCTCGTCATTATCTTCTAACATCTGAAATTTTATTGGTCGTCAGAGGCTAATGTAAAGCTTACCGGAACACTATACTGTACACGGACCGGACGACCGTTTTGAATACCAGGTTTCCACTTTGGCGAAGCTTTAATTACCCTTACCGCTTCATCACCGCATCCGTCGCCGGGATCGCGCAGCACGTGCACATCAGTTAAGGAGCCATCGCGTTCGCAAACGAAGGTTACGATTGCCCGTCCCTGGGTATTGTTTTCGCGTGCAACCGCAGGGTAACGGATGTTTTTCGACAAATACTTGTTGAAAGCATCTGCGCCACCGGGAAATTCAGGTACCTGCTCAACTGAGGTGAAGATCTTGTTCGGGTCTTCCTCAGTAACTTTGGTATCGGCTGTTCCTACCGGTTCATCAATCGTTACCTGGGCATCCTTATCGCCTTTCAGGTTTTTCTGACCAGGGTCAGCAACCTTCAGTTCTTCGATGGTTGGCGGTTTTTCTTTTACTTCCACGTCGGGTTTAACTACCGGGGGAGGGAACTTCACCTGGTCAATCTTCGGCTTTGGCGGCTCGGGTGGCGGCGGTGGAGGTGGTTTTTTAATATCCGGTGGCGGCGGCTGCAGCACAACGTTGGTGATTTTCACCTTTTCTTTCGCTTTGGGTATAAACCCGGATATGGCATTGATAATGGTATTGGCCGAAATGAGGACAACAAAAACAATAACGCCGATGATGAGTGCGGTACGGGTATTGCGCCCGTTATCTCTTCGCAGCTCGTAAGCGCCATAGGCTTTGTTACGACCGGTAAATACCACATCAATCCATTCCTGATTGAATATGTCTAATTTTGATCCTAACATCTTTTTAGTTTTTATTTTTTAACGTAAACAGTTTTAGTCGGTATCTGTTGCAACAATATTGCAAATATAATTATTTGCAACAAAATTGCAACTATTGTAACCCATTTTTCTGAAGGTCCCCCAACTCTAACGGCGATATCTTTACAATCGCATAAATGTGAATATCGGTGATCTTCATTTCATCAAGTATGGCAACAAGATCCTGATAGGTAGACTTATCGCTGGGCTTAATTACCACTTCCATTAATTTCTCATCACCGCTGTGTGTATCGGCCACCTTTTGCTTATTGTCAAGGATGGCTTTGCGTATGCCGGTGCTCCCGAAATTGTCAACAGTTGGCGCCGATTTGCCGGCTTCGCCCATATACCATTCCAATTTATTATGACTGCCCAAAAGGATGGTCATGGAACGGCTTGCCGCAATGGCCAGCTGGTTTGTTTTTACCGAGTTATCGGGCATGGCCAGGTTAAGGGCCTTTGGTTTTTGCAGCGTAGTGGTATACATAAAAAACGTGATCAAAAGAAACGCAAGGTCAACCATCGCAGTCAAATCGACACGTGTGGAAGACTTTTTACTTCTTATTTTCCCGCCTTTATGTTTACCCCCGCCGGAGGTATCTAATTCTGCCATTTTTTTACTTGTTTGACGCTGTTTTTAGCGAGGTGATCAAATCAAACTTAAATAATTTTTGCTTTCCTAAAACAGAGATCACGGTATTGATCATAGGATAAGCTTCCGCACGGTCGGCCTTTATGGAAACATTCAGCAGTTTTTGATGCAAGCCTACTTCGGCCTGCCTGGCTGTAAATATCCAGTTATACAACTCGCTGTTGTTCGTAGTATCCACCGGAATACCCTTTTGTACGAAATTTTTTAGTTGTGACGGGTCGGTATCCAGGAATGATTTTAGCTGGGACATGGGCACACCGAAAATAGGGGTTATTGCAAACCGCTGTTGTTCCTCGGGGGTAAAGGTTACCCCATATTTGGTACCCATAACACCCAAAGATTCCCTGCGTACGTCCTGCTCACTTACCGAAAAAAATACTTTGTCAGTGCCAACGGAAAGGGTAATCATGTTGGCGTCCGCCACAGGGACCATGTAAGTCGATGCGGGAACGGTGGCATGCGAGGGGTCATCCGTCTTCGGCTTTGCCGTTAATATAAAAAAGGTAAGCAGCAGAAAGGCCACATCGCACATGGCGGTCATGTCTATCGCGGTGCTTTTCCTTGCGACTTTTACTCTTGGCATGATTGTTAATTTTAAATTTAAATGTATATTGAGTTATACTACCCCCGTTTAACTATTTACAGGTAAATAGTTAAACGGGGTGAAAACTAAGCAATAGCCTGATTTTTACTTGTTTTTATGCGAAGCCGCAAATGTTTGCACAATGCTGAAGCCGGTTTCGTCAATAGCATAGGTCAATTTATCGATCTTCGATGTAAACACGTTATACATAACGATAGAAATGGCCGAAGTACTGATACCCAGCGCTGTATTAATTAACGCTTCGGAAATCGCAGTTGATAATGCGGTCGTATCAGGGGCGCCTGAAGTTGCCAAAGCAGAGAACGCCTTGATCATACCCACCACCGTACCTAACAGACCGGTTAATGTACCGATAGATACCAGGGTTGCGATAACGGTAAGGTTTTGCTCCAGCATCGGCATTTCAAGCGCGGTCGCTTCTTCGATGTCTTTTTGGATGGCCAGTGTTTTCTGGTCAACGTCCATGCCGGTTTCTAATTCCATTTCGCGGTATTTCTTCAAGCCTGATTTGATCACATTGGCTACCGAGCCTTTTTGCTTGTCGCATTCGCTGTTAGCGCCGTCGATATTGCCTGCGTTAAGGAAGCTTTGGATCTTACGTACAAAGCTGTCAACGTTGCCGGTACCGGATGCTTTGCCGATAACCACGAAACGCTCAATAGAAAATGTGATCACGATCAACAGGTACGACATGATGAAAGGTACGATTACCCCACCGCGGTGTACTGTGCCGAACATGTCGCTTGGATGTCCCTTTTCCACATCGCCGCCTTCATAGTGACTGGCATCGCCCAGGATAAAAATGAAAATGAGGATCGCCACCACGATACAAATAGGGATCGTCAGCGTCGCGAAAATGCCTGATGCGCTTTTTTTCTCAGTTTTTACAGGGCTAGTTGGTTTTGTTGGTGCAGTTGCCATTACTTTAGTTTTTAGTTTTAGTTGTAGTTTATAAATATAAGTTAGTTAAATGCATAGCGATTAAGCGGATAACAAAAATAGAATTTTAACAGATTAAAAAAACTATTTCCGTTAATCTTTATAATTTATTAATAAAAAATTCATTCAGTTAGTATTACAGGGCGGTATTCTAACCAGACGAAAAGTCTAAATTGTAAATTTTATTGCCAATTCTTTGCAATACAACCTATTTTTTTTAAAAATAGCAAGTGTTACCGATAAAAAATAATGTAACTATACTGCTAAAGTAATGTCAAAAGTCATTCAGCCAACAAAAATATGTTTGATTTAGCCTTTGACAATCTCACTGCGGGGCAAGATTTCTGCGTCATTCATTTTACGTTGATTAACAACCAAACGCAACAGGGCGGCTAAAAAACATACGCGGAACAAATAAATTTCCGTTAACTCAATGATACTAAACTAACGCCAGGGCCTGCGTTTAACACCTCAACGCCGCAAAAGCTTATATATTGTTCAAAGTTCTTAATAAAAGCTGCGGCGAGGTCATTGGCTTTTTCGTCATAAATTTCCCCATTCGCCCAGGTGTTCCGCGGATACAATATTGCATCAGGAACATCAGGGCAAGTTGCGGGCATTTGGAGGTTAAATATAGGGTGTTCGATGTAGGGTACGTTATTTAATTCGCCGGTTAATGCGGCGCTGATCATGGCACGGGTATATTTGAGTTTGATCCTTTTGCCGGTGCGATAAGGCCCGCCGGTCCACCCGGTGTTAACCAGCCAAACATTTACTTCGTGGTTTTTTATTTTTTTTCCAAGAAGGTTTGCGTAAGTGACAGGATTGAGCGGAAGAAATGCTTCGCCGAAGCAGGGCGAAAAGGTGGCAACGGGCTCGGTAATACCAGCTTCAGTGCCGGCGACTTTGGCGGTATATCCCGAAATAAAATAATACATGGCCTGTTCGGGCGTAAGTTTGGCTATCGGAGGTAAAATGCCGAATGCATCGGCCGTTAGGAAAAAGATATTTTTTGGCGATGCGCCGATCGACGGCCTTACGGCATTGCTTATATAATCTAAAGGATAAGCAACGCGTGTATTTTCCGTTTTATCGATGTTCGAAAAATTTACCGTGCGT
>Ga0302140_10002980_pt1 | contig 21857 bp, 18 predicted proteins | sample I_Bog_E1_1_FD_202095 | JGI IMG/M metagenome (GOLD analysis project Ga0302140, IMG submission 202095) | Peat permafrost microbial communities from Stordalen Mire near Abisko, Sweden - I_Bog_E1_1 | ecosystem: Environmental > Terrestrial > Soil > Wetlands > Peat | place: Sweden: Abisko, Stordalen... | reverse complement strand
AGTCGATCCTGAAAAGCCAACAAAACCCGTATAAATCCTGATGAAATGCGGTGTTTGTTGATCTAGAATTTCCCTGAAGGCATTGCAAATGACCTTGAAAACTGGGGAAAACGATGCAGCCGAAACGCGAGCCGGAGCAGCCACAGCGGGAGTTGTTTCAGATAGATTTGGAGCAGTTGATCGACATGAGCCATGCGTTGGTTCGTCTCGGTCTTTTCATCGACTGGGAGTCGTTCGAACAGACTCTAGGCGGCACCTATCATCCCAGCCAGGGTGCACCCGGGATCTCGACGCGTCTGATGGTCGCTCTGCACTATCTGAAGTATCAGCATGACCTGAGCGACGAAGACGTGGTTGCCTTGTGGGTTGAAAACCCTTACTGGCAGCACTTCAGCGGCATGCGGCATTTTCAGCATCAGATGCCGATCGATCCATCGAGCATGACGCGGTGGCGCAAGCGCCTGGGCGATGCCGGAGCCGAGCAGATGCTGCGCGCCACAATTGAAGCAGGCGTGAAGATGCGCGTGATTCGTCCCGCCGATTTGAAGCGCGTGAACGTGGACACGACGGTGGAGACCAAGGCAATCCGTTTTCCCACCGATGCCAGACTCTACCAGCGCATGCGCGAGCGGCTGGTGAAGACAGCGCGCGCTGAGGGCCTCACGATCAAGCAGAGTTATCGGCATGTGGGCCGTCGGCTGCTGATGCAGTCCAGCCGTTATGCCCATGCCCGCCAGATGAAACGCGCGCGTGCCTGCACGCGCAAATTGAAAACCCAACTAGGGCGAGTTATGCGCGAGATAGAGCGCCAGGTTGAGACACCGTCGAACAAGCTCGACAAGTTGCTTCAGACAGCGCATCGAATCTATGCACAACAGAGGCATGACAAAAACAAGATCTACAGTGTGCACGAACCTGAAGTCGAGTGCATCGCCAAGGGCAAGGCTGGCAAGCAGTACGAGTTCGGCAACAAGGTGAGTGTCGCGGTGAGCAGTCGTGGTGGATGGTTCGTCGGCGCGAAGAGCTTCACTGGAAATCCCTATGACGGCCACACGCTGGCTGCACAGATGAAGCAGGTCGAGAGCTTGATCGCCAACCAGGTGAGCGAAGTGTTCGTCGATATGGGCTATCGAGGCCACGACTATGACGGCGAGGTCGCCGTGCATGTCGACAAAAGGCGAAGAGGAAGTACACCGCAACCGCGATGGCGATGGATGAAACGCCGTGCCGCAGTCGAACCAAGCATCGGACATCTGAAGAGCGAACACCGGTTGGAACGTAACCGGCTGAAGGGCACTGCGGGAAATCAGATCAACGCCATCATGGCAGCCGCCGCGATGAACTTCCAGAAGCTACTCAGAGCTTCTTGGCGCATTTTTCTGTCCCGGATCATGATCGAATTGAACATGATGATCGCTTCACAAGGCCCGCATGCCCGCAGTGCTCACCTTCAATATGCTTGAAAAGCACTTTTTCAGGATCGACTAGGTAACGTAAGTACAGGTACCCTGTTTGCCCGCGATCATGACACCATCTACAGTGAAATCTCTCCCCGGAAGCCGCTCCCACAACCAGTGGCTGGTGCTGATCGCTCTGTTCAAGTTCGCGCAGGCACTCCTTTTCGTAGCCATCGGCATCGGCGCGCATCGCCTCTTAAAGAAAAACCTCGCCGACGAACTCCAGACCCTGGCAGATCATCTCCGCTTCAATCCGGAATCACACGTTGTCAACTTCATCCTGGTCAAGGCGTCCCTGGTCGACGCTCACATGCTGCGCCGCATTGGTCTCGTGGCGTTCTGCTACGCCGCCCTCGGCTCCGCAGAGGGCATCGGCCTGTATCTGGAAAAAGCCTGGGGCGAATACCTGACCCTGGTCATCACGGCTTCATTCCTGCCCTGGGAGATCTTTGAAATCTTTCGCCGCGTCACCTGGATCAGGGTCAGCCTGCTCACCATCAATCTGGTCGTCTTTCTTTATCTGATCAAGATCGTTTTTGAGCGCGGGCGTCCCGGTTTTCGCAGGCGTAAAAGCTAATTTGGAGGGGCTTATTAGAGGGGCTGAAGCCCGCCATTGATTTGAGCGGCTTTATCGGCACGACTAAAGTCACGCCCTGTTACAAAGCCTTGAAGAAGTGACTCTCCAATGAGCTTTTCCGCAGCCTGTTACGGCTTGGTCGCCTCGGTCCACTCTTCTTCACCCCGCCGCAGCATCGCCGCACGGTCTTCGGGAAGAATCCACCGCTGCTTCACCAGATCGTCCACCGCGCGCGTGTAGCGCGCCAGGTAGTCCTCGCGGCCCGTGTAGCGCCGGGTAATCGACCGGCGCGGATCGCCGCTCTTTGCACGGTCAGCTTCGGTCTTCGCAAACGGGATGTACGAAACCTCAAATGCCACGCGCTGATCCGGCGCGCCAATCGATGGGTCGCGCAGATTCCATCCCGTGTAAGTCGCCAATGGAACCGTGATCTCCGGCAGCCGCACTCCATCGCGCTCATTGCCGTCCGCGTCCACCTGCGGCACCAGCACCGGGAAGGCCTGCCCGACCTTCGGCGGCTGCAGGCTGAGAATCCCCTCCTGCCATCCTGGACCAAAATCCAGACGCACCGCCTCACTGGCCTCGTGCGGCAGGTTCACTCCCGGGATGGCCGGAAACCTGTATTCGCTGAGCGGCTTCAACGTCCCGTCCGCAATCCGCGGGTAGCTGCTCGGCGGCGGCGCCTCGCCGGTCCGAACCCACTCGTCCATATTCGAGATCATCGCCCGCCAGAAAAATCGCACGGGCAGCGGCGATTGCGGCTCCTGCCCCGTGAGATCGCCATTCCCCATTTGAGGCGGAAACGGCCCCGTAAAATGCTGCAGCCCGGTGAAGTGGTAGATCCTCACGTTGGGCGAGATAGCGGCATCGCTCCTGCCGTCGGCGGTCACATGAATCAGAGCCGCAACCCGGCCCCAGTATTCAAACGATGTGTTCGAGAAAAATATCTTCGGCGAGGTCCCGCTCTCGCTGGCCCGGTCCAGCAGCCCACCCGTAGCGCCCGTCACGGGGTCTCTTTCCGGCTGGTCGGTGAACGGAAAGATATCGGTGGGAAAGTCCACGGACGAAGTCGGTTCCGCATCGCGCGACGGCTGCGCAAACCGGAAGTTGAAACTGCCTCGCCCCGCGCCTGCCACATGCGCCAGCACTCCATCGAGCGCTATCCGGCCTTCCTCGTCCGCATTGAATCCCTGGTAAAGAAAATCGCGCAGAAACCGCCCGTTCTGGGAGATGCCTTCGCCATACACGCGCTGCGCAGGCGCAATCGATCGGGGATCATGTTTGGCATACGAAGCAAAGTCGCGTATCGCCGCGAATCCACCGCCGGCCACCACCGGATCCTGAACCACGTAGACATACTCGTAGATCTTTCCTGGCTGAAATCCACCCTTCAGGTGAATGAAGCGGTCGCTCGCCGTCAGCGTCCCGTCCACGGTGTGCGCAAACTCCCAGTCGCCGCGCGGGATAAGCCTGCGCGCCCCGTGGCGGGTCTCCCGCACGGTCAGCACATTGCGCGGGTCGTCCGGGGCGGCCACAGAGTACTCCGTTCCGCCCATTGAGCCGGTGATCAAGTGTCCCAGAGGAATCTCGTCCATCGGGTGCGACGGCATCAGATCGCCGCGCAGCAATCCTGTGATCGTCTTCCCATTCTCTTTCGCCACCGGCGCAAAAAATCTGAGCGCCCCCTCGCCCGCCGCGTCCCACTGCCATCCCACGGCCGCGATCGTGAACCCGCGCCGCAGCAGCCACGCATCGCCCGCGTCATTGGCCAAATCCCCGTCGCCGCCGTCTACCAATTTCAGAATTCCCCGATGCCCGCGGTTGGGAACCTCAAGCAGCATTGACCCGTTGCCCTTGCTCGCAACCCTAGGCCGAATCACCATGAAATCGGCCGAGAACTCGACATCGACGTCCTTCAGGTTCACGGCATTCTGCAGATCAACGATTCCCGCATTGTGCGGATTGTTGACAGGCAGCGAAAAATACACCCGCCCCGTGATACGCTCATACGCTCCCGCATCCCCGAAGGTCATCCCGCCCAGCACTTCCTGACGCGCTGTCACCTCCACGCGAGTCACCCGCGCCGCAGCCGGAGCCACGCCGGCAATCACCGCCAACAGCATTAAGGGAATTCGAAGGCTCTGTCGCATGCGACGAAGCATAGCACGCCTCAAGTCTCACTCTTCTGCCTTCCGTCTTGTCGGATCGGGGCTCGGGATCGCACAAGCTCGAGGCTTGGGGGGAGGCTCCATGAGGCGGGCCAGGCTTCACCTCTGAGCTCCGAAAGTGGAGCTTCGCTTTTTATTCGCTTATCACGAACCCGGCCGTCTGTCCATACCACGAATCAAAGCCGTTAACACTACCGGTTGGGGTGTACTAAATTGATACATCTATTAGAGCGCTTTCCCACAATCCTGCCACTTTCCCGTGGGTTTCGACGGTTTTTCTTCTTGGCGCGAGCAGGAAAAGAGCGCTACTATCGACCCTGAGGTGGGAATTTCTGGAGTTCAGTGGAGTCTAGCGGAGTATTGCGGAGCCGCTCGACGAGTTTTTCCAGCCCCAGTCTACTCCCGCTTTCGGGGTTCGCGGCCAAAATTCCATTGGGGAACCATCGCGGACAACCGAAATTGGCGCTCGGACAAGGGAGATTGAGCCGGGAATTCAGCCCGAGCCAATTAGGAATCGCCGGGGCGGCAAGCAAAAGAGGCAAGAGATGTTTCGCGGGAACCACCCGGCCAAGGTCGATGAGAAGGGACGGCTCAAGCTCCCGGCTGCGTTTAAGCAGCTGCTGGATGCCCAGCACGTGACCCAGTTCTACATCACCTCTTCCGACGGCGAGAGCGCCGAGATCTGGCCGCTGCCGGAGTGGGAAAAGAAAGAGGCGCAACTGGCCGAGTTCAGTTCAATGAACGACGCCGTGGCCAAGTATTTGAACCTGACCAGCTATTACGGTCAGCAGGTGGAGATGGACTCGCAAACCAGGGTGCTGATTCCGCAGATTCTGCGCGGCTCGGCAAAGCTGGATGCGGAGGTGGCGGTGATGGGCAAGATCAACCACCTTGAAGTACACAACCTGGCGATCTTCGAAGAGAATCTGCCAGCCAACGCAATGACGCCGGAGGATCGCAAGGCAGTAGCCTCCATCCTCAGCGGCCGAGAGTAGTAGCACCCCCAAGGGGGAGCGCATGACAGAGCCGAAAGCCCGCCATGTGCCGGTTCTTTATCAGGAAGCACTGGGACTTCTCCACATTCGTCCCGAGGGTACGTATGTGGACTGCACGCTGGGCATGGCAGGCCACGCCGAAGGGATTTTGAGACAGTTGGGCCCGGCGGGCACGCTGATTGGATTTGACCGGGATCCCGAAGCCCTGGCTCTTGGAAAGGGACGACTGGACACGGTCATTGAAGAGCTGGGTGCTCAGGCGGCCACCGTAACGCTGGTGGGCGAGGCATTCAGTTCCATCGCGCGGCACGTTGAACCCAAATCGATCGACGGCCTGCTGGCGGATTTTGGAGCCAGCAGCCTGCACTTCGACGAAGCGCGCAGAGGATTTAGCTTTCAGGCGGACGGGCCCTTAGATATGCGCATGGACACGCGCTCCGGGCCGACCGCCGAACAGGTGGTGAATGAGACGGGTGAGCGCGAGCTGGCCAATCTCATTTACGAATACGGTGAGGAAAGGAGTTCGCGGACAATCGCCAGAGCCATTGTGCGGGGGCGGCCGGTTACAACCACGGTGCAGTTAGCCCGGATTGTAGCCTCAGCCGCTCCGCCAATGAAATTTATCCACCCGGCCACAAAGACTTTTCAAGCCCTCCGCATCTACGTCAATCGCGAGTTGGAAGAAATCCGGGACCTGTTCGAGGCTGCTCCCAAATTGCTTAAGCCCTCCGCACGCCTGGTAGTCATCAGTTTTCATTCTCTTGAAGATCGCATCGCGAAGGACAGCATACGGGAAGGCGCAAAGCAGGGTATCTGGAAGATGCTGACCAAGAAACCCGTAACCGCGGGCGAAGATGAGACAGGTCGTAATCCCCGATCGAGAAGCGCGAAGCTGAGAGCGGCGGAAAAGCAGTAAGAGTCAGGACCAAGGAGAGCAACATGGCAGCATGCGCGACAACCTATTTCGAATCCGGCCGCGGCTGGACCGCGCGCGTCGCCGAGCGCAACGCCGAGTTGATGGCCCAGCAAGCTGCGCGGCGCCGGCGCATGCGGACGCCTGAATTCTATTTCGCCAGGCATTTTGATAATTCCCGCCTGGTCAAGGCGGCCGATCCGGTCCGCATGCGCCAGATGCGCAGCTTCTCGGCCGCCGTCGCCGTCCTGTTCACCCTTGTCATGTTTTACGGGCTGCAACACTTCTACGCCATCGAGAAGGGCTATCGCATCGAAAGCGAGAAGCAGGCCCTCGATCAGTTGCGCGAAGAGAACCGCCAATTGCGCCTCTCCGAAGCGGAACTGAGCCAGCCTGGCCGCATCGACATCATGGCCCACCAACTCGGTCTCTCGGCGCCGCAGCCCGGCCAGGTCGTACACCCCGGCGTCCATCTCGACTCCGGCGCCCCCGCTTTGGCCCAGGTCACTCCTCCGGCGCCCGCGCGGTGAAAGAATGCATTCAGTTATCAGCTATCAGCTTTCAGCTCTCAGCTCTCAGCTCTCAGCTCTCAGCTTTCAGCTTTCAGCTTTCAGCTCTCAGCCCTCAGCCCTCAGCTATCAGCTTTCAGCTTTCAGCTCTCAGCCTTCAGCCACTTTCGGGGAACGAGCCACAATGGTTGCAGGTGTGTGTTTTCTTCGCATTCTGCCGGAGCGTATCAACAGAATGAAGCAACAGCTGAAAGCTGAGGGCTGAAAGCTGAAAGCTGAAAGCTGAGAGCTGAGAGCTGAGAGCTGAGAGCTGAAAGCTGAAAGCTGACGGCTGAAGGCTAAAGGTTTCTCTATTCATGCAGGCCACTGTACGAGCCATGCGCAATCGCTCCAACACGCCGCGCGCCATCCCTCTGCGGCGCACGCGGTTCTGGATCGTCTGCCTCTTTTTTCTTCTGTGGGCCTTTGCGATAGCCGGCCGCCTGTTCTGGATCCAGATCGTGCGCCACAAGGAGTTTGTCGACCGCGCCGCAAAGCAGCAGTTGCGCACCTTCGAGGTGGCTCCCCGCCGCGGCGTCCTTTACGACCGCAATCTCCACGAACTGGCCATGACGGTGCTCGTTGACTCCGTTTACGCGGTTCCCACCGAGATCGACGACAAGCAGGCCGCGGCCCGCGCCCTCTCTGCCATCACCCACACCGACCCGCAGGATGCGCGCACAAGCGAACAGGAGATCGCCGCCCGCCTCGCTGCCGGGCACAGTTTTGCCTGGGTAGCCCGCCGCGTCAAACCCGACGTCGCCACCAGGATTCGCGCCCTCAACATGAAGGGCATCTACTTCCAAAAGGAGTTCCAGCGTTTTTATCCCGACAACGAAATCGCCGCCCAGGTGCTCGGTTATGTGGGCGTGGACGATAACGGCCTCGGCGGCCTCGAAGAAAAATTCGATTCCGATCTGCACGGCGTGCCCGGCGAAATGTACACCGCCATGGATGCGCGCCGGCAGGTATTGGGATCCACCGAAAAGGAGCCGCAAGCGGGCCGGAATCTGGTCCTTACCATCGATGAAAACATTCAGTTCATGGCCGAACGGGCCCTCGACCACACCATGCAGACGACCCAGGCCCTCAACGGCACCGTGGTGGTGCAGGATCTTCATACCGGGCAGATCCTGGCCCTCGCCATTCGTCCCACCTTCAATCCCAACCAGTTCCGCCGCACCACGCCGGCCCTGTTGCGCGATCACGCTGTCAGCGACGTCTACGAGCCCGGATCAACCTTCAAGCTGGTTACGTATTCCGCGGCCGTGGATCAGCAAGTGGCCAAGCCCGATGACATGATCGACTGCCAAGGCGGCAAGATCACCATTTTCGGCCGCACCATTCACGACAATCAGGGCGAACACATGGGCGTGGTCCCGGTGCATAAGGCGCTGGAGGAATCGAGCGATGTGGCCGCCGTCAAGCTGGCGATGAAGATTGGCCCTGACAAGTTCTATCAATACATTCGCGACTTCGGATTCGGCGCGCGCTCCGGCGTCGAGCTGCCCGGCGAGACGCGCGGCCTGCTGCGCCCAGTCAAACGTTGGCAGCCCTCCTCCATCGGCTCACTCGCCATCGGCCAGGAGGTCGCTGTGACGCCGCTCCAACTCGTCACCATGGTGTCCACCATCGCCAACGGCGGCGTCTATCTTCCCCCGCACATGCTCATGCCCGATCCGCCTACTCTTCCGGACCCAAACCAAAAAGCTGCCACACCGCAGGTGTCGCAGGTGGGCACGCCGCAGGTGCCGCCAAGGCCATTCAAGGCCGGCGGGGAGGTTCCCAATCCCCTTCCCTCCAGCGCACATCGCGTCATCTCCACTCTCAGCGCGGCGCAGATGCGCAAGATGATGGAAGGCGTGGTCCTGTTCGGCACCGGCAAGCAGGCGCAGCTCAACGGCTACTCATCCGGCGGCAAAACCGGCACCGCGCAAAAGATCGATCCCGCCACGCACACCTATTCGAAGACCATGCACATCGCATCCTTCGCGGGCTTTGCGCCGGTCAACAATCCGGTCATCGCGGTAGCCGTGATCATCGACACGCCCAAGGGAGCGTATTACGGCGCCAGTGTCTCGGCGCCGGTCTTCGCTGAGGTTGCCCAGCAGGTCCTGGAATATCTCGGCGTTCCCCACGACATCGATATGCGTCCGCCCAGCGCCGCCTCAAAGAAGGCTCCGCCGGTCACTGAGGACGTCTCGGCACCCCCGAGTGAAGACATTCAGGCCCTCTACGAGGCCGCCAACGATCTGCCCAGCGACGACCCGCAAAACCCCTCCAGCGCGCAAAAGACTCAGGCCGCGGCGGCCCCAGCATCCTCATCCGGACAGGCCGCCCAAGACACCAAGCCCGGCAGCCGGCCTGCGCAAACTGCCGCGACGCCTCAGCAATCTACGCCTCAGCAATCGGCCGGCATACCGACCAGTTCCAAAGCCATCCTGCTTCCTGACAGCAATCAACTGCGCGTGCCGACGCTGACTGGCCTTCAGGTCCGCCAGGTCATCGAGCAGGCGGGAGCCGCGGGCCTTGAAGTCAAGATCACCGGCAGCGGCACCGCGCGCGACCAGGCTCCATCACCGGGCGTCATGGTCGCTCCCGGAACCAAGATCGTCGTCCGCTGCTCGCGCTGATCAACAGGGCGTGAGGCTCTCCAAAAATCCTGCGGCCCAGGTTGGCCGACCCTCGCAAAAATTTGAAACAACTTGTCCGATTATGAAACGGATTCGACCGCTTATTCACCATACATCGTAAGCGGTTTTCCCCGGCCCGGCAGTTCAGGGTGGACGCGGTAAGAACATCAAGCCTCGCGGCCATTTCCGATTGTTGGAAAAGGCAAGACTTGAAAGGTATTCGGCTAGCGATACCTGAAAGCCAACTTGAATCGCCGGTTTCCCGAAAATTCATCCTGCACAGGCTCCAGATCGGCAAGGTCATCTACCAGCGGAGTTTGTTCTGTCTCTCCGCATTGTGACCAGGTCGCTTTTGATTTTGCCGATTTGCGGCACAACTTCAATCTGTACCCTTTTGATCGCCGCGCTTCCATTCAGCGGCTACCAGGATCCTGCTGCGCTCCACGACGTTCACCGGAGCTGGCATGCGTCCTTCCGAGTTGCAAGGTTCAACATCCGCCCCCGGGATATGCATCCGGCGCTTGCCGGGAAATGACAGGCCCCGGCATCCGCGGCAGGTTCTAAATCAGAGTCCGATTCGCTGCGACTCCGTTTGAACGCCTGCCAAGCTATAACCTCCCCCACCCCCCAAAAGGAGATTTGTCATGAACATCAGTCTTAGTGTGTCTCGAATTGCCGGAAACCGCGTCCTGGGCGGCGCCACGTTCCTGCTCGCCGTGAGCGGGATCTTGAACGCGCAAGCAGGGAAGCCAGAACTGACCTATCACGATTTCAAGGCCGCGCATCCGGACTGGGTGCAGGTTCCCGGGAAGCTGATGCGGGCAGATTGCGTGCACGAAATTCCCAACGGCGCCAAGGTGGTTATCGGCGAGAATGGCGAGCCGACCGGCGACGTGATGTTGAAGGGCGAACTGTACGCGCACTACGATGCGTGTTCCGAAGCTCCGGTCTCGACGCGCCACTCGGCCGTCGCGCCGAAAACTCTGGCGCACGCTCCCGGCGTGCCTTTCAACGGCTGGGTTGAGGACTCGCAGGAAGACCTGGGGTTGAGTTCGAGCGATAACGTCGATTGGGAGAGCGGCGAGTTTTACGTGCCCAATAACCCGAGCGTCAACGGCGGAACGATTTTCCTCTTCAATGGCATCGCGCCCACGGCGGAGAATTGGATCCTGCAGCCGGTTCTGCAATATGGACCGAGCGCAGCCGGCGGCGGCAATTACTGGGCGATCGCCAGCTGGTTCGTAGGCACGGGCGGAGCCTGGCATAGCGGTCTCGAGACGGTGAGGCCGGGAGACACCATCTATGGCTACACCGAGCAGACGGCCAAGGGCTCTAGCCTGGACTATACGTCCGAGGCTTACGACCTGACCTCCGGCGCCTATTCGTGGATCAGCATCTATAGCACCGGACTGCACTGGACCTGGGCCTACGAAGGCGTCCTCGAAGTCTACAACGTGAATTCGTGCTCGCAACTGCCTTCGAGCGGCTACGCGTACTTCTTCAACAATGCGGTCTACCACGGATATCCCGCCTACGACTACGTGTCTCCAAGTTTTACGGGAGATACGTTCCAGTCCGGCTGCGGCGACTGGACCTACGTGAACAATAGCGGCGACTATGGGTATTTGCTCTACTAAAGCTGGAGTGAAACTCGAGTATGTCGAACTCGCGCAGGGTGGCTCTTTTCTTTCATCCCATCTGCAGTTCCTTGCCGATGAGGTTGAAGGAAGCCACCCTGCACGGTGCAGGAGCGGTACTTCACTTGGTATAGTGCGAAGCCCGGTCGCGTCGCGGCTTCTTGCTTAGACAAGACATGTCCTAAGTTGCTCCGGCTACAATTTGGACGGCTGAACCATTCCGGCGAACGCAGCCTGTAGAGACTGGGGCACGAGAAAGATCATCTTGCGCCAATCCGTTTCGGAGCTGCTGCCGGACAAATCAGAGAATCGAGTTTGGTTTGTTTGGCGGTCACGCACCGCACCGAAAATTCTGTAATTCCAACCTGTGCAGAGAAGCTTCAGGTCTTCCGACAGCTCAACCTCCGTCAGGATGAGGGGCTGGAACTTCAGCACGGTCGCATGCATTCCTTGAATGGCCTTCAAGTCGTGGCCTTCGATGTCAATTTTGATCAATCCCGGCTTGATCCCGGTGTGGCCCTTGATAAAGCTGTCGATAGAAGTGACAGCCACTCGCACGACTTCCCCTCCCACATTCTCCAGGCTGCCCACGGCATTCCCTCGCCCGGAAAAGAAACTGGCCTGGCCATCTGAGGACGACACCGCCATCTCCACAACCTCAATGTTCGACGCCCGCCCGGCGTTTACGCGCAGATACCGGAGGTTGTCGGGGCATGGCTCAAAGGCATACACCCGGCGAACCAGAGGAGCAAGATAGACCGCGTAATAGCCAATGTGAGAACCAATGTCAAGGCAGTCGCGAGTCGGGTCAGCAAAGCGCGCGAAGATCCCTTCGGCACCCCAATCCAGGTTGGCATTGGTCACATAGATCTCAGTTGCATTTCCTGAAGATCGCGGGAGAGCGATTCTCAAGCCAGTCGGCAATCGCAGACTGCTGTCGCGCTTGAGCACGCGCTTTCTGAACTGGAGGGTTCCATATCGAATCATCCAGCGCAATAGGCCAACTTGTCGAACGAAGGACCAATTGATCATGTGACTCCCCGGCAACAAAACATTGCTGTAGTTCGACGTTCGGCAAAGTTGCTGTACGGGTCATTTTAACAACGCGCGAAGGATTCGATCACGTCTTGGCTCTTACAGTGTTTTGGCCCGGCAGTCACAATCCCTTTGGCCACTCGCGCGTCGATTGGAGCGATTCGCCAGTCTCGAGCAGGCTTTTCAAGCTGGCAAGAATGCGCGGCCATCCTCCCCGCACCGCATCGATCAGTTTCGAGCCGCTCTTTTCCATCTCGTGGGTCAATGTCAGCTTGACTGCGTCGCCCGCTTCTTCCAATTCATAGGTCAATCGCGAAAAACCCTCGGCCGTCATCTCGGGAAACATCTGGTTCTGCCACTTCAGCACCAGCCGTCTGGGTGGCACCACCTCAAGCACCTCTCCACTATCGGCCGTGCTTCCATCGGGCTTCACGATTCGCCACGCTGAGCCGGCCTTCCAGTCGGACTCCTGCACCGTGTTATGCCAGAATTTGCGCGTGAACTCGGGCTCCATCAAAGCGCGCCATAGTTTCCCTGCCGAGGTGCGGATATACGTGACATACACAAACTCAGAGTGTTCCATCCTCTTCTCCCTCCAGTTTCCTTTTCAGTTCGGCGGGCGCGCGAACGCGGTCCCGCTCAAATCTTCCGATCCATCGCTCGGAAATCTCGTGAATCGGCATCGGATTCAGAAAGTGCAGTTTCTCGCGCCCGCGCCGGATTGAAACCACGAGCATTGCCTCTTCAAGCAGTTTCAGGTGCCGGGTCACAGCCTGCCGGGTCATGTCGAAGTGATCGCAAAGTTGTCCCAGGGTCTGTCCGTTCCGCGCCCTTAATCGATCCAGCAGCATGCGCCGCTCCGGGGCTGCCAGAGCCTTAAAAACCTTGTCGAAGTCCTTGCCCACTCAAAACACAATAGGCAACATTTTGGTTGCATGTCAAGCGAAACGTTCCGCCAGCCATCTACAATGAACTGCAGAATGATCTGGAACGATCTGACAAAGGAAATCGCCGCGGTCGGTTCGAGCGGCGGCTCGGATGAGCCCATCACGAGCATCGAATACGACTCCCGCCGCGTCGGCCCCGGCTCGGTCTTTGTCGCGATGAAGGGCGGCTCGACCGACGGCAATCGCTACATCGACAAGGCCATCGCCGCCGGCGCGCTCGGTATCGTCACCGACTCCGCGCCAACCTTCGACCACCTGTTGGTCTTTCAGCCCGGCCTGCCTATTCTTGAGGTCGAACACGGCCGCCGCGCCCTCGCACAGGCCTCCGCGGCGTTCTTCGACCATCCCGAGCACAAGCTGGCCGCCACCGGCATCACCGGGACCAACGGTAAAACCACCACCGCATTTCTTCTGGAATCGCTTCTCAATGCCGCGGCACGCTCCACCGTTTTGGTCGGCACCATCGAGTACCACGCCGCCGGCCAGACCCGGCCCTCCGTTCACACCACTCCCGAATCTCGCGATCTATTCGAACTCATGGCCGAAGGCGTATCGCGCGGCGCAACCGAACTTGTCACTGAAGTCTCCAGCCACGCTCTCGATCAGGGGCGCATGGCCGGGATCCCATTCGACGTCGCCGTCTTCACCAACCTCACCCGCGACCACCTCGACTATCACCAGACCATGGAGAAGTATTTCGCCGCCAAGCGCCTGCTCTTCGACGGCACGGTGTATCCCGCTCCGCGCGTCGCCGTCATCAACGCCGACGACCCGCACGCCAAGCAGTTGGCAGCCGCAGCGCGAAAAGCAGGCGCCGAGGTTCGCGCCTACGGCATCGCCGAGGGCGACTGGCGCGCCGCAAGCTTCACGCTCACGCCCTCTGGCGCAACGCTCGATCTCGAAACCCCTGCCGGGTCAGCCCGCATCACTTCGCGCCTGGCCGGCGAGGTCAACGTCCTCAACCTGCTTGCGGCATTCACCGCGGCCCACGCGCGCGGAGTCTCTTTCGCCGATCTCGCCGCCGCCGTTCCCGCGCTCAACCCTGTTCCCGGGCGCTTTCAGTCCGTCGACGCGGGCCAGCCCTTCACCGTGATCGTGGACTACGCCCACACCGACGACGCCCTGCGCAACCTCACCGCCCTGGCCCGCCAGATGACCGCGCACAACAAAACCGGCGCCCGCGTCATCACCCTCTTCGGCTGCGGCGGCGACCGTGATCGCACCAAGCGCCCCAGGATGGGCCGGGCCGCAGGCCAAGGCAGCGATTTTGTTGTCGCCACCAGCGACAACCCTCGCTCTGAAGACCCGCTCGCTATCCTCGCCGAGATCGAGCCCGGCCTCAAGGCAACCGGAACCCCCTACACCATCGAGCCCGACCGCGCGGCCGCCATTCGACTCGCGCTCCACGAAGCTCGCCCCGGCGATGTCGTACTTCTGGCCGGCAAGGGCCACGAAAAGGAACAGAGCCTCGCCGGCGGTCCGGTCCCTTTCGACGACACCGAAGTCGCGCTGGTGGCACTCGCCGAGTCAGGCTACCGCGGCAAGGCATAAGATAGATTCGGCCAGCGGACTCCGCGGTCAATACGGGACCCGACGTCGGCCGCGAACCATTCTGATAAATTGCATGAACTAGAGAAACGCCGTATCGTGAAGTGCAACGTTCGGAACAGCGCAAACTCGCGCGAACTGCAAGCCGACAACTGTTCTCTAACCGGCAGAAAGAAACACAGTTGGATTGTAGAGACCCGATGGCGAAAGGCCGCCCTTTGTGGTCTCCCACCCATCGAGCAAAAGGCGCTCGATGGATGGGGCACAGTTTCATTCACCGGTGGTCGGCGAAGCCGGTGGAGGGCTGACAAGTGACCACAGATCACTGCTTCATCGAGGCGTAATGAATCTGACCTTGGCAGAGGCGGCAATCGGCGCTGGCGCGGTGCTTGAAGCGCCGTCCTCGGTCTCGAATCCCGGAGCGCTGTTCGCGATCGGCTACTCCATCGACTCGCGCACCGTGGCTCCCGGCGAGCTGTTCTTCGCTGTACGCGGCGAGCGTCTCGACGGACACGATTTTGTCGCCGCTGCGCTGGCGCGCGGAGCCACTGCCGCGGTCGTTTCCCGGGCCCGCGTCGCCACTCTTCCTGACGCAGTGCTCTCCGCGCCCTTGCTCATCGCCGAAGACCCCCTCCTCGCGCTCCATTCACTGGCCGCCACCGTTCGCCGCCAGTGGGGCCGCTGCGTTGTTGCCATCACCGGCTCAGCGGGCAAAACCACCACCAAGGAAGCTGTTGCCGCGGCCCTCGCGGCAAGATTCAATGTGCTCAAGTCGGAAGGAAATCTCAACAACGCCTTCGGCCTGCCCCTCCAGCTTCTGCGCCTGACTCCAGAACACGAGTTCGCGGTGGTGGAGATGGGCATGAATCACCTCGGCGAAATCGCCGCCCTGGCCCGCATTGCCGCGCCCGACTGGGGCCTGGTCACCAACGTCGGCAATGCCCACGTTCAAAACTTCGCCGAAGGTCAGGCCGGCATCGCCCGAGCCAAATATGAACTCATCGCCGCGCTGCCCTCCAGCGGGATCGCTTTTCTCAACTGCTCCGACCCTTACGTCTCGCAGTTCGGCCGCGATTTTCCCGGCCGCGTTGTCTACTTCGGCGCCGGCCCCTGCGCCAATCCGCAGATCCTCTCCACCTCGGAGAGCCTCGACGGCCTCAAGGTCAACTTCCGCGCCGACGAACGTGAGGGTAGCTTAACGCTTCATCTGCTCGGCGCGCACAACGCCTCCAACGCCATCGCCGGCCTCGCCGTCGCCCTTGAAGCAGGGGTCGATCTCAATGCCGCCATCCAGGCGCTCTCTGCGCTCACTGCCGGCGACAAGCGCGGCCAGTTGATCCACATCGCGGGCGCCACCATCCTCAACGACAGTTACAACTCCAATCCAGAAGCTCTGCGCTCCATGATTCACACGCTCGCCGCGCGTCCCGCCAAGCGCCGCATCCTGGTGGCCGGGGAGATGCTCGAACTCGGCGAACACGCTCCCGCGCTGCACGCCGCCTGCGGACGCGCTGCCGCTGAAGCAGGCCTCGATCTGGTCGCCGGCATCCGCGGCAACGCCGAACATCTGGCCGCCGCAGCCTGCGCCGGCGGAGTCGCGTCTCTGTTTCTGCCCGATGCCGAAGCCGCCGGACGCTGGCTCGCGCAGAATCTCCGCCCCGGCGACCAGGTCCTGGTCAAAGGCTCGCGCGGCGTTCATCTGGAGCGCGCCATCGAGCTAGTCAAAGAACAACTCGCCCCCGCTGAGGACCAATGATTCAACGACAGTTGACAGTGGACAGTCGTCAGTGGTCAGGGAACATCTCACCCCCGATGAGGATCGATGATTCAACGCCGCGTTTTCGGCCTTCTTGCCGTGTTTATTCTTGTCATGCCGTTCTTCTTTGCAGACGTCACGCCACTCAGCGCCGCCACCAATCCCGAGTGGACCCAACCCTTCCCGGCCTTCCGCATCGCAGGCAATCTCTATTATGTCGGCAGCGGCGATCTTGCTTCGTATCTCATCGCCACTCCCAAAGGCCTCATCCTCATCAACAGCAATCTGGAGTCGTCGCCCGGTTTGATTCGCAAAAGCGTTGAGACACTCGGCTTCCGATTCGCCGATATCAAGATTCTCCTCATCAGCCACGCCCATTACGACCATTGCGCCGGCAGCGCCGAGATACTGCGCGAGACCCACGCGAAATACTACGTGATGGATGCCGATGTTCCGGTCGTCGAGTCCGGCGGCAAGACCGATTTTCAATACGGATCGGAGCCCGGCATGCTCTTTCCGCCCGCGCATGTCGATCGCTCGCTCCATGACGGCGACCGCGTCTCGCTTGGCGGCATCACGCTCACCGCCCACCTGACCGCCGGCCACACTCGCGGCGCCACCACCTGGACACTGGACGAACATCAGGATGGCCGCCTGCTTCACGTCGTCATCGTCGGAAGCCCCAACGTCAACCCCGGCTACAAACTCGTGGACAACAAGTCGTACCCGCGGATCGCCACCGACTTCGCGCGCCAGTTCGAGGTTCTCGCGTCGCTGCCCTGCGATATCTTCCTCGGCGCGCACGGCGGCTACTTCGATCTCAAAGAGAAATATCATCACTGGACGAATGGCGACCGCAACGCCTTCATCGATCCCGCCGGGTACAAAGCCTACGTCGAGGAGCGCAAGCGGGCATTCGAGGCTGAACTCCGCCGGCAGTCAGACAACCGAGATCAGGGGTCAGGGGTCAGGGATCGAAGGCGAAGGGACTGAGGGACGCGTGACTGAGGGACTAACTCGAGCATCTCTCCCCGGCGTGGAGTGACAATCTTGTCGGCTCGTTCGCAGTCCTTGCCCCGGCGGGGCAATCGACAATTGGCCAGGGTGAAGCCTGAGCGCAGTCGAAGGGGAAAAACTGGGTACGCTGCCCTCAAATACCTCATCGCCCCAGAGGGGCGCAGCAATTCGAACCGGGAACCCAGGGGGCAATGGGAGATTTGCCCTGATCGCGTTTAAGAATCGCAGTGGGCTCCACATCCGCGCGCAATGGCTCGAAACCAACCTGCGCGTTCTATTTCGCGAACAGCTTCAAGTCGATCCCCGCGCCCATCGCCTTATATCCCGCATCGCTTGGATGCAGATGATCGCTCGAGTCGTAGGCCGGATTGAACCACTTCGGCTTGGCGGGATCGCGTTCGATCTGGTCGAAATCCACCACCCCGTCAAATGTTCCGCTGCTGCGAATCCAGTCGTTCACTGCTTCCCGAATCTGCTCGCCCTTATCCGAGGAGTATCCTGCCCCGCCATAAGGAGTCAGCGTCGCTCCGATGGCCTTGATCCCGTGCTCGTGCGCCGCATCGGCAATCTGCTTCAACCCCCACTCGAGTTGTTGCGCGCTGATTGTGTCCTCCGGCCCCCGAGCCTCCGCCAGCCGTCCTATATCGTTGATACCCTCGAGCACAATCACATATCGAACTCCGTCCTGCGACAGAACATCGCGATCCAGGCGCGACAGGGCGCTCGGCCCCCACTCGTCGTTCAATACGCGGTTGCCGCCGATGCCTTCATTCAACACCGAAACATTCTCCAACCCATGCTCCTGCTTGAGCCGCGCCGCCAGCACGTCGGGCCAGCGCAAATTCGCATTTTTGGTCGAGGCCGCGCCATCGGTAATCGAATCTCCAAGGGTGACAATCGCCCTCGACCCTTCCATCGCCGGCACATCCACGCCATCCACGAAGTACCACGATGAGATGGTCGCCGGCTGCGGCAGCGCGCCCGCGCCCGCCACGTCTCCATTCGCCAGGTAACTGTCCTGGTCCGCGAAGGAATGAAATGTCTCCGCGCGCATCACCTGGTTGGGAATGTAAAAGCTGATCGCCACATCGCTTGAGGGCGGCGCCGCCAGCGCCACAGGGTCTGAATACACCGCCGCTCCCGGCGCAATCGAAACCTCCGGCGAGCCGCCGAATGTAATCGCGTGGTCCGTTCCGTCTTTTGTCGCTCCGCCGCCCGCGCTCAAGGCCGCATGCGCGTCGCCGATCTTCAGCGGATTGGTCCCGAACTCATTCGTAAACCGCACCCGGATCCGCTCACCCCCATTTGAAATATGCACAATCTCGCGCAGCGTCGTCGCGCTGAAAGCACGCACGTCCCATCCGCCTTCGGCAAGCATCGGTGCTGCCGCCCACGTCCCAACCCATTCTGCTTTTCCTGCGTTCTGAGCGTTGGCTGCCGCGCACAGCGCCACCAGGAATACAAAAATCGAAGTGAGCCCGATCCAGCCCTTGGCCATCGGTAAAATCTCCTGAAAGGGATATTTTTATGCACTCGGAGTCTATCACGCCCAGGTTTCTCAAATCCCGCCCGGCGTTCCTTCCCGTTTGACTCGCCCGCGTCCTCTCTGCGAGACTCACGCCCATGGGCTACACTGGAAAACTTGAATACTCCGAACACAGAAAAATCCGGCAACACAACACCAAACTCTATCGCTTTCTTCACTGGCCGCTGTGGATCTGGGTCTTTTTTCTGGCGCCCGGCCCTCTCACCTTTTCGCTGTTTGCGCACGGTTTCAGCCGCGGCAATTTTGCCTGGCTGACAGTCGTGCTGCTCGGCACCGGCATCGCCGGCCTTTACGCCCAGCTTCCCGGCGTCGAGCCCTGCCCTTACATCCTCCGCTTCGACGAAGACCGGCCCAATCCCCTTTACCGCAAGGTCTGCTACACCTTCGCCTGGAATGCCGTAATCAGCTTCGCCCTGCTTAACCTGATTGGCCTCACCGCCGCAGCCATTACCGGCGTCTGGTTCTTGAAGCCCATCTACAATTACGGCTACTCCCCTCTCTGCGCCTTCATCCTGCTGCTCGGGCTGCTCGGCAAGCTCCCGCGCGTCGGACCTTCCACCAAAAACGAAGGCACCGAGCGCCGCTACTTCTACGGCTCCGTCTGGGCTGCCAGCATCGCGCAGACAGTTCTCCTCATCCTCTGGAAGATATTGCCCGAAACCCGCCCCAGCAACCAGGTCAAGCTCGTCCTTTATCTGGCGACCCTCGCCTTGGTAGGCATTGCCGCTTCCCGCGGCATCCTCCCCCGCACCCGCCCCATCATCCCCGGCGAGATCATGGTGTCCGACTAGCTGGGGTCGAATGCCCGAATTGAGGCCAGACGGCGCTTCCAAGTGATTCAGATCACAATGGACGGCCGCGCTCGCCGGGTATAACCTAGTTGCCATGTGTTTAGCCATCCCCGGAAAAGTCGAAGAAATCTCCACCGACGGCCTCATCCGCATTGGCCGCGTCAACTTCGGCGGAATCGTCAAGCGCGTCTGTCTGGATTACGTTCCCGAGGTCGAGGTCGGCGACTACACCATCGTCCATGTCGGCTTCGCCCTCTCCAAAATCGACGAGGAAACCGCCCTCCAAACCCTGGAAGACTTCCGCACCCTCGGCCTCCTGGAGGAAGAACTCGAAGGCGAAGAAGAAGCCTTCGCCCGCGCCGCCCAGCGCCCGCAGTCGAACTGTCCCGACGGAAGCTGCGCCAGCCCAACCAGCGACCCCGATTCCGTCCCCTCCGCCCCCGCCTTAAACCGCCCATGAAGTACCTCACCGAGTTCCGCAACGGAGAGATCGCCCAGCGCATCGCCCGCGAAATCCACTCCGTGACCACCCGTCCCTGGAAGATCATGGAAGTCTGCGGCGGGCAGACCCACTCCATCATCAAGAACGGCATCGACCAGATGCTTCCCGCCGGTATCGAAATGATTCACGGCCCGGGGTGCCCGGTCTGCGTCACCCCTCTCGAGCTTATTGACAAGGCCCTGGCCATCGCCGCCCAGCCCGACGTCATCTTCTGCTCCTTCGGCGACATGCTCCGCGTCCCCGGCACCGATGCCGACCTCTTCCAGATCAAGGGCGCGGGCGGCGACGTCCGCGTCGTCTACTCCCCGCTCGACGCCGTCGATCTCGCCGTCAAGCATCCTGACAAGCAAGTGGTCTTCTTTGGCGTGGGATTCGAGACCACCGCTCCCGCCAACGCCATGAGCGTTCACGTGGCCAAACGGCGCGGCCTCAAAAACTTCTCCGTCCTCATCTCCCACGTCCTCGTTCCCCCGGCCATCGAAGCCATTCTCCAGTCGCCCGGCAACCAGGTCCAGGGCTTTCTCCTCGCCGGCCACGTCTGCAGCGTGATGGGATACTGGCAATACCCGCCCCTCGCCGAGAAGTATCAGATTCCTCTCGTAGTCACCGGCTTCGAGCCCCTCGACCTCCTCGATGGAATTCGCCGCACCGTACTGCAACTCGAACAGGGCCGCCACGAAGTCGAAAACGCCTACAGCCGCGTCGTCACCTTCGATGGCAACCGCCCGGCCCAGCAGCTTCTGGCCGAGGTCTTTGAAGTTACCGATCGCGCCTGGCGCGGCATCGGTGTCATCCCCCAAAGCGGCTGGCGTCTCAGCGCCGCATATCGCGAGTTCGACGCCGAAGAGCGGTTCCAGATCACCGGCATCCACACTCAGGAGTCGCCCCTCTGCCGCTCCGGCGACGTCCTTCGCGGGGCCATCAAGCCCGCCGAGTGCTCCGCCTTTGGCAAAGAGTGCACCCCGCGCCATCCCCTCGGCGCCACCATGGTTTCAAGCGAAGGCGCCTGCGCCGCCTACTTCAACTACGGCCGCTTCATCTCACCGGAGCAACTAGCCGGCGCGGGCAAAGCACCGACCACGCAAACTCTGTCATCCTGAGCGAACGGGGCCCAGGCGCTTTTCAGCCTGGGGGTGGTGAGTCGAAGGATCCGCAGTTGTTTTTCAGCCTTCATTACAACCCTGACGCAGGTCAGTTAGCATCGTGAATGTGACCGCTGTGGAGAGCTGTAATGAGCAGGAAAGAAACAAAGCCCGAAGTCCCCGACTTCTCCAACTGGTCCTGTCCCCTCCCCCTGGCCGGCTATCCCACCATCGTCATGGGCCACGGCGGCGGCGGCAAGCTCGGCAACGAGCTGGTCGAGTTCCTCTTCCTCCCCGCGTTCCGCAACCCCGCGCTTGAAAACCTGGGCGACGCCGCCGTCTTAGACCTGGGCGCCGGGAAGCTGGCCATGAGCACCGACTCGTTCGTCGTCCAGCCGCTCTTTTTCCCCGGCGGAAGCATCGGCGAACTGGCCGTCAACGGCACCGTCAACGACCTCGCCGTCTCCGGCGCCGTGCCAAAATTTCTCACCGCCGGCTTCATCCTTGAAGAAGGATTTCCGCTCGCCCAGCTCGCCGCCATCGTCGACATGATGGCCCAGGCGGCAGCCGCAGCCGGAGTCCAGATCGTCACCGGAGACACCAAGGTGGTCGAGCGCGGCCACGGCGACGGCATTTACATCAACACTGCCGGCATCGGCTTGCTCCGGCCAGGAATTTCCGTGAGCCCGCTGCATGCAATGCCCG